>Ga0164243_10013362_pt1 | contig 11559 bp, 10 predicted proteins | sample OricompcompostOP_FD_108781 | JGI IMG/M metagenome (GOLD analysis project Ga0164243, IMG submission 108781) | Organic Plus compost microbial communities from Emeryville, California, USA - Original compost - Organic plus compost (OP) | ecosystem: Engineered > Solid waste > Mixed feedstock >... | reverse complement strand
GGGCCGCGATGACGCGGACGCATGCGGCCATCGCGGTGTGGGGCGTGGGCAGCGTGTGGCGCAATGGCACCCTGCTGACGGACGCGGCCTTCGTCCACGTGGCGGCGCTCGACGCGGGGGCCTTCGCGGACGACGACACGCACCGGTTGCTGCGGCAGGCGCGGTTCGAGGACACGGAGCTGGTGGTGCTGGTGTGGAACCTGCCCGCGCGGTTGGAGCCCCGGGGCTTCGTCCAGTTCGTGTTCGAGGACGTGAGCATCGACCTGGATGGCCGCTCGCTGCCCTGGGTGGCGGTGGTGGAGAACACGGGGAACATCACGGTGGACCCGCGCTGGCTGACGCCCGTGCCGCCCTCCGCGTACTCCGGTGGCATTCCCGTGCTGTTGCCGCCCGAGTTCGCCGCGACGGGGGGCAGTGGCGTGACGGGCACCACGGCGGGCACCTCGCGTGTCTCCGTGGGGGGCGCGACGACGGCCTCGGGAGCGGCGGTCGGCTCGCTCCCCGTCGAGCCGGGGGTGACGAGCGGGACCTTCCCGACGCCGCAGCCGCGCAGTCCGCCAGTCAACATCACGGGCGTGCCGACGGTGACCGCCGCGCCGTCGAACACGGCCACGGCGGGCTCGTTCTCCGTCGTGCCGTTGTCGCCGGGTGACTTCAATGCGTTCTCCGGGACGGCGCAGGTGAGCCCGGGCATCCTCGCGACGGCGCCGCCGTTGAGCTCGAGCGCCGTCACGCCCTCCAGCGGGTTGCTCGCCGCGCCCGCGCCCATCACCGCGTCTCCCGCCACGCCGCTGTTCGGCGCGCCCACGCCGCTCAACGCAACGCCCGCCGCGCCGCTTCCCGGCCCACCCGCGCCTGGAAATGTCACGGCGGGCGCGAGCCCCGCCGCGCCCGCGCCAGCGGCGGCACCTGGAGGCGCGACGCCATCGCGGTGAGCCGGTGGCCATGAGGCGACCGCGGGCGGGTGATGCGTGATGCTCGGCGCAAGTGGGCCGGTGGCCACGAGGCTCTCTCGTGGAGCCGCTGAGGCCTGACGCTCAGCGACCGGCGCGCGGCGTGGGCCCGGGCCGGACGAGGGCCGCGGCCTGCGCCAGTCGCTTGCGCACCTGGAGGACGAGGTCGTGCAGGTCATCGAGCCGCTCGAGGACGCGGGCGTCGTCGCTCGCGTTCACCAGGCTCGTCGCCGACAGGGGGCCTGCTCGCAGCGTCTCGAGCAGGTCCTGGAAATGCGCCTCCACGTCCCCCAGCGCGTCCATTCCCTCGCGCAGGTCGTCCTCGAGGAGGTCCACGAGGACCGTCGAGTCCGCCCGGGAGGGGAGGGCGCGCGCCAGCCGCTCGGTGGCCACACGAACCGGGTCGGCCTGACGCGACAGCGCGGGGACGGTGAGGGCGAGAGAGGGCATGCCTCGACGCTACAGGCCCGTAGCACGCCGTCAATTTTCCCACCCCCTCCCGGCGGGAGGAGTCAGCGGGTCGCGCCTCGAAGCGCGTCGCGGTGGGCGGCCAGGAACGTGGCGACGCTCGTAGGGGCGCGCCCCGACAGCTCCGTGACGGTGGCCGCCACGTCGCCCATGCGGCCCTGGGCCACCGCGACGTCGAACGATGCCAGCGCCCGCGCGAGCGGCGCGGGGACACCGTGGGACACCATGCCCTGTTCGAGGGACGCCGCGTCCACCGGGGTCCACTGGACCGGCTTGCCGGAAATCTCGCTGGCCAGTCGCGCCAGTTCCGCGTGGCTCACCCCGGCGGGGCCGGTGACGTCGAGCGTCCGCTTCCCGTCGAAGGCAGCGGCCAGCGCGGCGGCGGCGGTCCGCGCGCAGTCCTCTCGCGTCACGTACGCGGTGGTGCCGGTCCCCGTGGCGGAGACGAGCTGGCCGGCCGCCACCGCCTGGGGGAGCGAGTGGAGCAGCATCTCCGCGTAGACGTTGTTGCGCAGCACCGTGTAGCCCAGGCCGCTCTGCTGGAGGGCCTGCTCCGTCGCCCAGTGGTCGGCCGCGAGGGTGATGGGGCTGTCCGGCTCCGGCCGGGTCAGCGAGGTGTAGACGACGTGGCGGACCCCCGCGCGCTTCGCGGCCTCGACGGCCTGGCGGTGCTGGACGACGCGGCGGCCCGGCACGTCCAGGGAGTCCGTGCTGATGAGCAACAGGCGATCCGCGCCGGCGAAGGCGGTGTCGAGCGTCGCTGGCGCATCGAAGTCCGCCTGTCGCACGGCGACGCCGCGGGCCGCGAGCGCCGCGAGCTTCTCCGGGTGGCGCGTGGTGACGACGAGCGGCCCCCGATGGGACTCGAGCAGGAGCTCGACGACGCGGCGGCCGAGCTGGCCGGCGGCGCCGGTGACGAGGAGGGTGGGGGAGGAGGCGGGCATGGGAATTCTCCGGGGGAGCGAAGGTCCATTCCTCCGCGCCGACCCAGGGTTAGCCGTCGCCTTCGACCTGCACAATGCGCCGTGGCGGAGCATACTGTTCCACTGGAGGAACAATGGACCTGAACCAGCTCGCGCTCTTCGTCGCCGTGGCCGAGGGGCGCGGCTTCTCCCACGCTGCGAAGAAGCTGGGCATGCCCAAGTCGTCGGTGAGCCGTGGCATCGCGCGCCTCGAGGCGTCGATGGGGGTGCAGCTGCTCAACCGGACGACGCGCACGGTGGCGCTCAGCACCGCGGGGGCGGCGCTCTACGAGCGCGTCTCCCCCATGCTCGCGGCGCTGCGCAAGTCGGTGGGCGAGCTACCGGAGCTGGAGGATGCGCCATCAGGGGAGCTGCGCATCACCGCGGTGGTGGACTGGGGGACGTCGGTGCTCGCGGACGTCATCACCCGCTTCACCGCCCGCTATCCCGCGGTGAGCGTGGACCTGCACCTGGACAACCGCGTGGTGGACCTGGTCGCCGAGGGCTTCGACGCGGCCTTGCGGTTGTCCGTCACCCCGCTGAAGGACTCCTCGCTGCGCGCCAGGCGCCTGGGGCCGCTGGCGCTGCGGCTCTACGCGGCGCCGTCCTACCTGGCTCGCAAGGGGATGCCCCGGCATCCGCGCGAGCTCGCGGAACACGCGTGGGTGGCGTTCCGGGGCGGGCTGTCACTGAGGTTGGTGGGGGCCGGAGAGACGGTCCTCCCGCCCAGGCGCGGCGCCATCCAGTGCGATGACATGTTGTTCATGCGCGAGGCCCTGCGGCTGGGCGGAGGCATCGGCTACCTGCCCACCATGCTCGCCGAGCCGGACGTGGCGGAGGGGCGCCTCGTCAACGTGTTGCCGAAGTGGAGCACGCCCCTGGGGAGCGCGTGGTTCGTGTCCACCGCGGAGCGCCACATGCCGCGCAAGGTGGCGGCCTTCCGGGACTTCCTGCTGGAGACCTTGAAGCAGCGCCCGCTCTCGACGTGAGGGGGCGCGTCAGAGCGAGCCGAGGAACTTCAACAGCGCGGCGCGCTCGTCGCGCCGGAGGGCGCGGAAGCCCTCGCGCGCGCCTTGTGCCTCGCCGCCGTGCCACAGCACCGCCTCCTCGAGCGAGCGGGCGCGCCCGTCATGCAGGAACCCCGAGTACGGCAGCACCGTGTGGGTCAGCCCCAGGCCCCAGAGCGGGGGTGTGCGCCACTCGGTGCCGGTGGCCGCGCCATCCGGTCTTCCATCCGCGAGCTCCGGCCCCAGGTCGTGCAACAGCAGGTCCGTGTACGGGTGGATGCGCTGCCAGGCCAGCTCCTCGTGGAGCGCGGGGCCGGTCTCGAGCGTCTCGCGGTGGCAGGACTCGCAGCCCAGCGAGCGGAACAGCCTCTCGCCGCGCTGGACCTCGGGGTCGTCCAGGGCCGCTCGCGCGGGGACGCCGAGCGACTCGGAGTAGAAGACGGCCGCTCCCAGGATTTCGGCGCTGATTTCGTGGGTCCCGTCTGGTTCCGGGAAGAGGGGGCTGCTGATGCCCATGTCGTTGAAGTAGGCCTCGGCGGACTGTTGCCGCAGGTGGGGGCTGTTCGCCTTCCACCCGAAGCGCCCGGGCACGAGCGTGCGCGCCGCCACGTCCCAGACCTCGTTCATCCGCCCTGAGATGCCGTCGCCGTCCCGGTCGTCCGGGTCTTCCATCGCACGCAGCGTCTCGACGGGAATGGCCTCCAGCAGTCCCAGGCCGAACACGGGGGGCGGCAGCCGCAGCGACATCTGCAGGTCCTCCGGCAGTGCCGAGCCATCCGCCGGGACGATGCTCACCTCGGGCGAGCGCAGCGAGTACGGCGTGCCGTCCGCGTACTGGCCGGTGCGCTCCACCCACGAGAGCGTGAGCGACGCCGGGGGCGTGGCGCCGTAGACGGCCTGGTCCCGCACCTGTAGCCCCAGGCCGGGGACGGGGACCGCGCCGTGCGGGTGGTCGGGCACTCCGTCGGGCAGGCTCACGCGCACGAGCAGCTGGGTGCGCTGGGACGTGCGGCCCATCACCGGCATGCCACGCCCGTTGCGCAGGTGGCAGCCGTTGCAGGAGACGTTGTTGTACGTCGGCCCCAGGCCGGGGTTCAGGTTCGACGGCGCCGGGACGAAGATGGCGGCGAAGGCCGCGTCACCGGCCCGGTGCGGTCGGTCGTTCTCCGGGCGGAGGTTCGCCGCGGGCTGGGCGAACGCCTGCGACGTGCGGTTGTCGACGGTGGTGTCCCCACCCGCCCTCGGTGGCGCCAGAGGCACGCCCGGTGCCTCCTCGCCACAGGCGGCGGTCAACGACAACAGGGCTCCCAGCATCGCGGCGCGTCGCATGGCGTTCACCTGCTCCGGCTCTCTACATCACTGGGTGACGAGGGGCAGCACCTCGCCCTGGAAGGTATCGTGCAGGGCGCGGATGGCCTCCTGGGCCGCCACGATCTTCGGGCGCTCGGTGTCGTTGGTGATGGACTCGCGGAACGGCTCGGCGATGGCGCCCAGCGCGCTGATGGAGGCGGCGATCTGCTGGCGGATCCTGATGTCGAGCGCGCTGTCCACGCCCACCACGTCCCGCAGCGACGTGCCCGTCTTCGCCTCGCCCTGGAGGTGGCCCAGGTAGGCGTTCTCCACGCTGCGGATGTTGTTGGTGAAGTCCTCCAGGGAGTTGTACGCGAACTGGCTCTCCACCACGTTCGGGTCGCGGGAGTCGTACGGCTCGGCGATCTTCCCGTTGGCGACCTCGTCGAGGATGGTGGTGATGCCGCCCACCATCTCCTGCGCCGCGGCGTGCACGGACGGATACGCGGAGTTGCCGGCCTGGCCCGCGGTGGCCAGCGTGTCACGGAACGGCTTGTTGCCGTCCAGCGACTGCGCCCACGCGCCGTGCAGCAGCTGCCCCACGGCCTTGAGCTCCGCGGACAGGGCCTTCACGTACTCGTATTCGCGAGCGGTGAGCTCGCCCACCGTCTTGGTGCCACCGTCGCCGAAGATGAGGTACTCCAGCGTGTGGAAGCCCTTCTGCTCGTTCGCGAGGTTGCTCACGTACTGCTGCGTGAGCGCGTCGTTGCTGGCCAGCACCGCGTCCAGCTCCGTGTGGCTCACCGGCCAGCTGTCCAGCGCCGGGTCATAGCCGAAGCTGTCCACGGGGCCGAACAGGAAGCCCTCGCTCTGCTCCCACGGGATGCGCGCGGCGCGCCAGGCGGCCTTGGCGGCCGTCAGCTTGTCCTCGGAGGGCTCCGCCGCCAGCGCGACGCAGGCCGCGTCCAGCTCGGTCAGCCGCGTGGCCAGGCGCGCATAGGTCGGCACCACGACCTTGTCCGCGAAGGTGACGACGAGCTCCGTGCCGACCTTGGAGTCGTTCTCGCCGGGGTTGGTGGTGCCGTCGTCGTCGCCGCAGGCACCGAGGAGCAGCGAACCGGAGAGGAGCGCCGGCGCGAGCGCCAGACGCAGGGGCAGGGACATCCGCTTCATGACCGACCTTTCGTTGGAGAGACAGGACGCGGGGCTCGCGTCAGTAGTTGAAGCCCGTGGCGAGGCGCAGGGTGTTCTCGGGACGGAAGACGTCCGAGCCCAGTCGCCGGTGGCCGAAGTCGAGCTTCGCGTACACCGTGTTCAGCAGGTTGTAGGCCACGCCCACCGTGTAGATCTGCCGGCGGAAGCGCGGGTTGTCGTACAGCTCCACCCGCGGCTTGAACTGCGTGTCCACGTAGTCGTAGCGGACGAACGGGAACAGGTGGTGCGCGTCGCTCAGCCCGACGACTCCCGCGATGTCGTAGCCAACCTCGCCCCACGCGGCCAGCGCGTTGTCGGACACGGGCGTGCGCATCACGCCCAGCAGGTTGGACAGGCGCGCGTTGCGCTGGGAGACCAGCTCCGCGTTCTTCAGGTGGCCGTACATCACCAGGCCCTTGGCGCTCCAGCGGCCCTTGCGCACGGACAGGTGCGCGTCCAGCAGCGTCAGCGGCGCGGACACATAGCCGCACGGGGCGACCTCGCGGTCGTTCGCGTCCTCGCAAGCCTTCACCAGGTCCGGCTTGGGGCGGTTGCGCGTGGTGTCGCCGCGGTAGGCGGACACGCCGAAGATGAAGCCGTCGAAGTGCGTGACGTCCGCGCGGAACACCAGGGCCATGTCCGTGGCGCGCTGGACCTCGAAGCGGCGCTGATGGCCGCCCACCGCCCACAGCTGCGAGCTGAACCCCGTGGAGTCCAGCCCGTTGACCAGCTGTCCCGTCAGCCGCAGGCCCCAGGGGAACCTGTAGCGCAGCCGCAGGCCCATCTCGTCCCAGGTGTTGGGGATGATGCCCGTCTCCGCCTCGTCGCGGACGGTGCCCAGGTAGTCGGTGGGGCGTGAGAACTCGCTCAGCGTGCCCACCGCGACGTAGAAGCGGCCCACCGCGAGCGAGGCGTCCTGGCCCAGCTTCTTGGAGATGAACAGCTCCTCGACGAGGATCTCCCCCCCCTTGTCGAGCTCCTGGTCGAACTCGCCGAACTCCTCGTACTCGAGCTCCATCGCGGAGCCGGTGCCGCCGTGCTCGAACTCGACCTCCGCCTCCACCTCGAGCCCGTACTCGGGCAGGGTCCCCTTCATCTCCACCACCAGGCGCGTGGTGTCGAACTCCAGGCGGGAGTCGCGCTGCGCGCCGCCCGTCCGGTTCTGGTTCAAACCGTAGTTGTGATACCCGAACAGCAGCTCACCGTAGGCGGTGAGGAACGTCTCGATCTGCGGGCGCGCCCGGCTCAGCGCGGCCGGCACGGGAGCGGCGGCCGGCGCGGCCTCTTGTGCGGCCGCGGCGGCGACGGGCACGGACTCCTTCGTCACGGAGACGGACGTGGGCTCCCGCGCGACGGAAGCGGGAGCCGGCTCCTGCTCCACCTGCGCGGACGCGGGCTCCTGTGCGGTCGTCGGGGCGGGAGCGGTGGGCGCCTCCGCGACGGGCGCGCCCCCCGGGGCCGGAGCCCGCTGCGGCGCGGCCGGAGTTTCGGCCCGCGAGACTGGAGCGGAGAGCAGCAGGGTGGAACAGAGCAGCAGGGTCGAAGGTGCGAGACGAGGACGTAGGCGCATCGGAACGGCGCGCACCCTACGCCTCTGATTCTGATTTTGCAAACCAGAATCAATTTATGCGTATGACGGAAACCCGGGAGGGGGCTCACCGGGCTCCAGGTCCGCGTGCTCAGGCCGGGGGCATCACCACTTCATGTCTTCCTTGCCGCCGCCGGCCTCCTGGCGTTTCTCGCCGGGGCGGGTGACGCCGGTGAGGGTGGCGCGCACGGCGCCCAGGTCCAGGGTGCCCACGGCGGCGAGCGGGAGGCGGCGAGCGTCGTCGGACAGCCAGACGTGGACCTCCCGCTTCATCTTGGGCCGGTCGATGCGCACCGCGGTCCCGCTCAGGTGCCAGGCCTTGAACTGGCCCAGCGGGGTCGTCACCTCCTCGCGCTTGAGCACCTGGCCCTGCATGCGCCACATGCGGCGCACGCCGTAGACGTCGAAGCAGACGGACAGGTTCTCCTCGAGGGGGAGCTGGCGCAGCAGGTAGATGGAGCCGGCCACGTCCAGGCCGTCCTTGTCGTAGGTGTAGTTGTACTGGCCCTTGGGGCGCTTGCCGACCTGGTAGTCCACCTTCACGGCGCGGTCCTTGTGGGTGAAGGCGACCTCCACCTTGCGGCGCAGCTCGTTCTCGGTGGCGTCCTCGACGTAGCGCTTGGGCCGGAGCGTGCGCGGGTGCAGGTAGGTGGTGGCGGTGCCCCGGACGCGCCGCACCTTGGAGAAGAAGGAGTTGGTCTGCGCCTCGACCTGGACGGGGATTTGTCCATCCTGTTGCTTCTGCACCCGCATGGTCATCTTCCCGGCCTGCGCGCCCATGGCGTCGAGCTCGAACTCGAGCACCTCGCCGGGCATGAAGGCGAGGGGCGTGCGCAGGTTCGGGAGGGGCTGGGCGCACGGCGCCACGGTGAGGGGCACCTCGTCCTCGGGCTTCTGCGCGTCGGCGGGGCCGGCCTCGGCGGGCTTGTCCATCTCCGGCTTGTCGGCCTCGACGTCGGGAAGCTGGGCCCAGGCGGTTCCGCCGGTGGTCAACAGCAGGCAGGCCGCGAGGAGGGTGCGCATCGAGCTCATCCTTCATCCTTCCAGAGGGACTACGGGGTGCTCCTGGGCTGCTGACGGCCCGGGCGCTTGGCAAATTCGGACGCGGTCCACCGCTGCCGGAGCCGGGCCGTCACGACCTGTCGGACCTGCTCCCATTCTCGCGCATCCTGGCGGATGTCCCAACCGGTGCGGGCCAGCCTGAGCGCCGCGTCCCGAGCGAAGGTGGCGTCGCCCAGCCCGGCGAGCAACCTCAGGTATTCGTAATCCTCGAGCCCGTCGCGGATGTGCTTGAGCCGCAGGCTCTGGACGGGCTGGTGTCCGGAATGTCCCAGGCGGGCGGGGGTCCCCGGGTAGAAGAGGGTGCCGTCGCCGTTGCCGCCGAACTCGAACAGGCTCGTCCAGGGGTCTGGCCGCGTGTTGTAGGCGAAGACGGTGTCGAAATAGAGCTCTCCGTCCACGCCGCTCGCGAAGGCGAGCGCGCCCATGGCGCGGTTGAGCGGGGCGGGGTGGTCCACCATGTACGAGGCCCAGCCGCTGTAGGCCCGCTCCTGGGCGGGCACCGGCGAGGGGCCCCCGGTGCACCCGTGGGCATTGCAGCTCTGGTACCACCAGACCTTCGTCCCGGTGGGGAGATGCTCGCGCAGCCGCGCCAGCTCCACCACGGCGCGGCACGTCGAGGGGCCCGGCCGGGGATAGAAGCAGTTGAGGGTGGGCGCCAGGATGTCCGCCGCGTCCTTCAGCGCGTCGTCCAGGGGGCTGGTGACGAGCACGAGGATGTCGCCGGCCTCGCGCACCCTCCGGGACTGGGCCAGCACCACGGGGATGTCCTCCGGCCGCGGCTCGTCCTTCGTGTAGAAGAACAGCCGCGCGGGCCAGCCCTTCTCGCGGACGTGGCGGGCGAAGGCGCGGTAGTACGCGACCTTCTGGGCGTCCGTCCTGGCCTGGGGACTGTCGCGCACCTCGGTGGTGGTGAAGCGGGCGCCCGAGGGCAGCGCGTCGCCGTCGAGGAAGGGCGCCATCTCCGCGTCGTAGTCCGCCCAGTCCACCACCGCGTCTCCCTCCGGCGTGAAGGTGACGGGCGGCGGGTCCATGCCCATGCCGTGCGCGCTGAGCCGGTGCGCCAGCAGGACGCGGGCGTAGTCCCGCAGCAGGGCCCGCGCCTCCGGGCTCGCGGCGGGAAGGCCATGCCCCCGGGCGAGGCTGTAGCGGGAGATGCCGAAGCTGGTGGGCAGCGAGGCGGTGGCTGGCAGCGTGAAGGGCTGCACCTCCACGACGAAGGCGAGCGTGGTGCGCTCCATCCGGTCCAGCCGCGCCAGGAACTGGCCCCGGTAGGTGCCCGCCGCCTGGTCCTCCGGCGCGCAGAACTCCGCGTAGACGATGACGGGGAGCGTGGGCGCGGGCGCGGGCGCGTCCAGCGGCAGCAGCGCGTCCGGCCAGGGCCCCGGGGCGCCCGCGCCATTCGACGCGACCTCCACGTCCAGGAAGCCCACGCGCCACAGGGCGGCGCGCAGCGGGACGCCGGGGCCCCGGACCACCAGCGGAGAGACCTCCAGGTGCTCGACGGGGCCGGGCACCACCACCTGCATGCCCTCGCACTCGCCCCGGGCCAGGCTCACGCGGGCGACGTGGCGCTCCGGCAGCGCGGCTCCGGGCCTCACCTTGACGAGCGGCGAGACGGCCGCGGGCACCCGCGCCGCGGACATCGTCGCCATCAACAGCCAGGCCCACCCCACGCCCATCCCACGCCTGCTCTCTCCGGCGGGACCTACCCGCCCTTCTCCGCCGTCGCCACCGCCTCGACGCGGCCCGGCGAGTAGTCGGTGATTTCCGCCACCACCGTGCCCAGCGCGAACTCCGCCTCGATGCGGACGGGGACGTGCTGCGTGTCGGTCGTGAAGTACGCGACCATGTCCCGCTTCGACGTCAGGTTGCCGCCGAACTCCGCCTGGACCCGCATGCGGAACACCTCCTTCTTGCCCAGCTCCGTCTCCAGCACCTCGCGCGCCTCCACCTTCGCGCGCATGGTGAAGCTCTTGCTGCCCGTGAACACGGGGTAGGCATACTCGCCGCCCACGACGAGCTCCCGGTTGCGCAGGGCGAAGGTGGCGCCGGTGACGTCCAGCGTCCCCTCGGGGATTTCGGTGACGGACTCGCGCGGCGCCTCGCCCTCCTTCTGCTTCACGACGAGCGCGCTCTTGCCGTCCGGCTGGACCTTGATGCGCTGGCGGCGGCGCTTGCCGTTCTCGTCCGCGTGCAGGTCGCTGCCCACCACGCGCTGGCTGGGGGCCTGCCAGTAGGAGACGAACTTGTCCTTGATGGGCCACACGCCGATGAGGGCCTCCGAGCGCGCCACCGCGACGATGGGCCACACGTCCTGGCCCCACTGCTTCATGGGCGCGCCCACCGTCACCTGCGCGGTGCCCGCCGTCATGCCCAGGTACCGGATGCGGTACTGGCTCTGCTCTCCGGGACCGAACGCCGGGTTCGCCAATGCTTCCTGGGCCATGGCCGTCGACGACCACACGAGGCCCGCCACCACCGCCGCGAACCCCCATCTGGACTGCGCACGCATCGAGCGAACTCCCTCGCTTGGACGTTAGGAAGCCCGGCTGCTGCCCGCCAGGCCTCGCCCCCGAACTCCCTCCGCCACTCCACACTTCCCATGGACGTGCGTGCCCGGTGGGCATTCACCGGGCGCCCGCCCCCTCGCCAGGGGCGACGAGGACGCCCAGTCTCGCACGTCGCGCCACGCCGCGCCCCTTCCCGGCCCCGGGCGGCCCGCCCAGGGGGGCGAGCCGGCGGGTGTCCACCGGTCGACGGCGCTGGTAGCCTCGGGTCCGCGAGCCCCGCATGCCGGGGGGCTCCACGAGGAGCCCGACGTCCATGGCCAGCGAGTACGACTTCGATGACGACGACTCCAAGGACCCCCAGGCGGGGCGCTCCTTCAAGGAGTTCGACTGTCCGTCCTGCAACGCCAACAACCCGGTCGATGACGGCTTCACCGACCAGGACGAGGTCCGTTGCAACTACTGTGGCTGCGAGTTCAGGGTCGTCATGAACGCGGAAGGGCGCGTGCGGTTCAAGGAACTCTGAGG
>Ga0164243_10013360_pt1 | contig 11561 bp, 9 predicted proteins | sample OricompcompostOP_FD_108781 | JGI IMG/M metagenome (GOLD analysis project Ga0164243, IMG submission 108781) | Organic Plus compost microbial communities from Emeryville, California, USA - Original compost - Organic plus compost (OP) | ecosystem: Engineered > Solid waste > Mixed feedstock >... | reverse complement strand
CGGCGCGGTGATGCCCGACTGGTTCGACCCGGAGAACAACTGGCCGCCGCTGTCCAACACCGGCCTCAACCCGGTGGTCGACGTGGAGGACCTGTCCATGATGGTGATGCGGCTGGAGGGCGGGGTGCACGCCAGCTACCAGCAGTGCCACTACACCCCCGACTACTGGCGCAACTACACCGTCATCGGCACCGAGGGCCGGCTGGAGAACTTCGGGGACCACGGCGACAGCGCCGAGGTCCGGGTGTGGCAGCGCCGCAGCGGGTACCGCGCCGACGCGGACCTCGTCGTCCCGCTGGAGACACCCGACGAGAGCGGACACGGCGGCTCCGACCCGCTGCTGGTCGCGGAGTTCCTCCGCTTCGTACGCTCCGGCGGCCGGACGGACACCAGCCCGGTAGCCGCCCGTGAGGCGGTCGCGGCCGGTGTCGCGGCCACCGAGTCGCTCCGGGACGGCGGCCGTCCGGTGACGGTGGAACGCGTCGCACCGGACCTGGCCCGCTGGTTCGAGGAGGGCCAGGCGGGCTGACCCGGGGAGCGCCGCCGGTGGCCTGCTGCCGCCCGGTGGGGCCGACCGCTCTGCGGCGGCCCGCCGCCCCGTGGGGCCGACCGCGGTGCGGCGGCCTGCCGTCCGGTGGGACCGACTGCGGTGTGGTGGCCCGTTGCCCGACGGGGCCGACCGCGGTCCGGTGGAATGCGCTCTACGCTCGCGCTCCGGCTCGGGGCGGTGCCGTTCGGCCCGGTGGGGGTCTCGTACGGGTCCGGAGTCGTACGACCGTCCCGGGGCGATTCCGCGTGGAGTGGCCCGCCCGGGCCCTCCCGCTCCGCCCCGTGGGCCGCCTTGCCGCAGCCGTGTGGCCCTGCATAGGGTTATGCAAGGGTGGAGCGGGCTGTATGAGAGGTGCGGGATGAGCAGCGCGAGCGCGCGGTTGCTGAAGCTGTTCGAGGGGCACCGGCTGACCCCCACCCAGCGGCGCATCGCCCACTGCATGGTGCGCCGCGCCGACGACGCGCCGTTCCTCTCCAGCGTCGAACTGGCCGATCTCGCAGGGGTCAGCCAGCCGTCGGTCACCCGCTTCGCGGTGGCCCTCGGTTTCGACGGCTACCCCGCGCTCCGCCGCCATCTGCGGGAGACCGAACCGGGCGAGGGCGCCGAGACGGGACCGGACGGCGACCCGGCGAACGGCGTCAACGAGTACCAGCAGGCCGTGCACGCCGAGATCGAGAACCTGCGGCACCTGGCCGGACTGCTGGCGGACCCGGCACCTGTGGAACGGGCCGGTGCACTGCTGGCCGCCTCCCGCCCGTTGCCCGTCCTGGGGCTGCGCGCCGCGGCGGCGCAGGCCGGCGGTTTCGCCTACTTCGCCGCCAAGGTCCACCCCGACGTGCGGCTGCTCACCGAAGGCGGCTCCATGCTGCTGGACCGCATCGACGGCTGCGTGCGTGCAGGGGCAACGGCGCTGCTGTGCTTCGCCCTGCCCCGGCACCCGCGCGAGACGGTGGAGGCGCTGGACCACGCCCGGGAGGCGGGGCTGACGGTCGTCACCGTCGCGGACAGCGCCTTCGCGCCCGTCGCCCGCCCCGGCGATCTGCTGCTGCCCGCCGCCGTCGGCACCGCCCTCGCCTTCGACACCGCCTGTTCCCCGATGATGCTGGGCCGGGTGCTGCTGGAGGCCATGTGCGACGGTCTGCCCGACGCGCAGGCCCGGCTGGAGGAGTTCGACGCCAGGGCGAGCGAACGGGGCCTGTTCGCGGAGTGACCGCCGGTGCCGCCGCCCGGCACGGGGCTAGCTGCTCCTGGCGGCGGTGTCCGTCGGGCGGGGGTCCCGGCCGAGGAAGGCCAGCAGCCGGTGGTCCGGCGGCGCGGAGGGGCCCAGGGCGACGGGCGGCCCGAACAGCGGGTGCCGGGCGCCCTCGTGCGGGACGAGCCGGTGGGCGACGGGCAGCAGACGGGCCGCCAGCGGGAGCGGGAGGGCGTGGTCGGGGCGGCCGGCGGCGCGGGCGATGTCCCAGCCGTGCACGGCCAGTTCCACCGCGCCGGCCAGCGCGAGGGCCGTGGCGGTCAGCGGGGCGTCGGCCACCACGACCGGCTGCTGCGGGCGGGGCGGGCCGCTGCCGGCGCGGACACCGCTGAGGACGCCCAGTGCGCGGGCCGCGCGCAGCCGGAACGCGGCGGCGGGGTCGTACGCGGTCGCCCCGCAGATGGCTGTGTCCCGGGTGGCTTCGCGGGGTGCGGGGACCGGGCGGGGCGGGGGACACAGTGCGACGGCGCCGTCCGTGAAGCCTTCGTGGAGGGCCGCGAGAGAGTCGTCCGCGTGGGCGAGCAGCCGGCCCAGATCCCACTGGGCGCACGGGGTCGGCCGCGCCAGCAGGGCCGGGGTCACCGTCTGGGCGGCGCCGAGCGCGTAGGCGACCGCGCGCCGCAGCAGCTCGGCGGCCCGCGCCGCATGCCCGTCCCGGCCGTCACCCTCGTCCCGCCCCGGAGGTTCGCCTCGCCCCGAGGGCGCGTCCCGCCCCGGACGCCCGCCCCGGGCGCCGCCGCGCTCTTGGAAGGGCCCCCGCTCCCGGACGGAGGCCGGCTCCGTGACAGGTCCCTCCCGGACGGGCCCCTCCCCTCGGACGGGCCCTTCCCGGACAGGACCCTCCTCTCGGACGGCTCCCCCTTCCCGGACGGGTCCCCCTTCCCGAAGAGGACCCTTCCCCCGGACGGGACTCTCTTCCCGGACGGGCCCCTCCCCCCGGCCAGGGCTCCCCTCCCGGCCAGGCCCCTGCTCCCGGTTGCCGCCCTCCTCCTGCCGGTGCACGGCGCTAGGGGGTGGTGCCGTCGTCGGTGGCCTCGAAGAGCTGGACGTAGTTGCCGTCCGGGTCCTCCAGGGTGCCCAGCAGGACGTTCTCGTCGGCGGCCTCCACCGGGCGGATCCAGCGCGGATTGAGCTCTTCGGTGAGCCGCTTCTCCATGTCGCGGATGCCGGTGACCTCGAAGTTGACCAGGACACGGCCGGGCTCCACGGACCTGCGGCCCACGTCGTCGCGGCGTTCGAAGATGACATAGGTGCCGCCCAGTTCCAGGAAGAGCGGGCCGCCGTCGGGCCCGTCCTGGTCCGCCGTCTCCTCGGGGACGAACGCGGACCGGTACCACGCGTGCAGCCGCTCGGGGTCCGTGCTCCCCAGCACGATGCCGCCCACCCGGGGGTTCCTCCGCTCCGTCATCACGTACTGCCTCCCGCACTCCGGTGGCGCCGGGCCCTGTGCACCGGCACTCACAGGACCGACCGGCCGCGGCGCGGAAACTCATCGCTCGGTCCGGATTTTCCCGGGGACGGGTGATGCGGGACACCCGGCGCCCCGCCCGGCCTGCGGTACGGTGACCACCCGCGGAACCCGGATCCCGGCTGACGGAACGCGGGCTCCGCCCCGGGGACGCGGCACGGAAACCGGCCGAGCCGGCGCGGTCCCCGGCGGGGGCGGCCGGCGGGCCCCGCACAGAACCAGGACCGTCGTGGACAGATTCGCCGCCTTCCAGCAGGAGCTGCGCTCCGCGCCTCCGCACGCCCTGGTCTCCGTGGCCGCCGAACACCTGCACGCGTGGTACGGCGCGGGCCGGGTCGAGGTCCGGATGATCGACTACGGCATGACGTCCCTCCAGCGGGTGGAGAACGAGGCACCGGGGAGCGACGCGGTGCCGGTGCACGACAGTGCGCAGGGGCGGGCGTTCGGTGCGCAGGAGCCGTACCCGGTCTGTGACGTGGACGGCAATGTCGTCGTCCATCTGCCGCTGACCATCCGCGGCGACCGGCTGGGCACCGTGTCGATTCAGCTGCCGGACGGTGCCGAGGTCCGGCCGCTGCTGCCGAAGCTGCGTGAGGTGTGCGAGGCGCTCGGGCACGAGATCGTCGTCGCCGAACGGGACACCGATCTGTTCCTGCTGGCCCGCCGCGTCACCCGGCTCACGCTGGCGGCGGAGATGCAGTGGCAGCTGCTGCCGGGCCGCTCCTGTGTGCGTCCCGAGTTCGAGGTCGGCGCCCATCTGGAGCCCGCCTACGCCGTCTTCGGCGACACCTTCGACTGGGAGGCGTCCGACCGCTATCTGACGCTGAGCGTCACCAACGGCATGGGGGAGGGCATGGACGCCGCCCTGCTGACCAGTCTGGCGGCCGGCGCGCTGCGCAACGCCCGCCGGGCCGGGCTCGACCTCGCCGGCCAGGCCACCTTGGCCGATCAGGCCGTCTACGCGCAGCACCAGGGGTCGGCGTATGTGTCGGTACTGCTGGTGCGGGTCGAGCTGGCCACCGGCAAGGTGGAGGTGGTGGACGCGGGTTCGCCGCAGATGTGGCGGCTGCGGGGCGGGCGCACGGTCGAGCGGATCGACTTCGACCACCAGTTGCCGCTGGGCATGTTCGAGGACACCGTCTACCGGGAGGAGCACTTCACGGTGCTGCCCGGGGACCGGCTGCTGCTGGGCAGCGACGGCGTCTACGAGACCCCGGGCGCGGGCGGCGAGAAGTACGGCGAGCGTGCCCTGGCCCGCTCGCTGACCGCCAACCGGCTGCTGCCGGCCAGCCAGGTTCCCGTGGCGATACTGCGGGAGCTGGCCGACTACCGCGCGGAGCGACCGCTTGAGGACGATGCGCTGGTCATGTGCCTGGACTGGCACGGGCGGCCGGAGCGGGACGGCTGAGCCGCCGTCCCGCCCGGCGGGGGACCTGCGCGTCCTGTGCCCCTCGTACGCGCTGCCGCCCGGTCCGCGGGCCGGTGGCGGGGACCCGTCCGGCCGCCCTCCGCCCCGTCAGCCGGTGCTGTCCGGTTGGCGGGGCGCGACGACGGCGTCGGAGAGCGCCGCGAACTCCTCGTCGGTCAGCCGGATGCGGGCCGCCTCGGTGTTCTCCTCCAGATGGGCGACCCGCGAGGTGCCGGGGATGGGCAGCATCACGGGGGAGCGGCGCAGCAGCCAGGCCAGGGCGAGCTGTGAGGGGGTGGCCTCGTGCTGCCGGGCGGCGGCGTCCAGCGGGCCGCCGGGGCGGGCCAGCTCGCCGGTGGCGATGGGGAACCAGGGGATGAACGCGAGGCTGTTCCCGCGCGCGGTCTCCTGCTCCGCGTACTCCAGTACGTCCTCGGCGCTGCGGTCGGCGAGGTTGTAGAGGTTCTGGACGGAGACGACGGTGGCCAGTTTCCTGGCCTCCTCCAGCTGGGCGACCGAGACCTCGGACAGCCCGATGAAGCGAATCTTGCCCTCCTGCTGGAGCAGGGAGAGTTCACCGAGCTGGTCGGCGACCGGCACCTTGGGGTCGATGCGGTGCAGCTGGAACAGGTCGATGCGCTCCAGGCCCAGGTGGCGCAGGCTCAGCTCGCACTGCTGGCGCAGGTATTCGGGGCGTCCGACCGGCCGCCAGTCGTCGGGGCCCGCGCGGGTCAGCCCGGCCTTGGTGGCGATGACCAGGTCGTCGGGGTAGGGGTGCAGGGCTTCGCGGATCAGGCGTTCGCTCACGAACGGGCCGTAGGAGTCGGCCGTGTCGATGAAGTCGACGCCCAGGTCGACGGCGCGGCGCAGTACCCGGACGGCCTCGCCGGGGTCGCGCGGCTCACCCCAGACGCCGGGTCCGGTCAGCTGCATCGCGCCGTAGCCGAGCCGGTTGACGGGCAGTTCGCCGCCCAGGCGGAAGGTGCCGGAGGCGTCCGCGGGCCGGTCGTCGGAGGGTGGGCGGGTCGTCATCAATACGTTCCCCTCGTCGTGACGGTCGGTAGGGCTTTCAGCCAAGCATCTTGATGACCTCCGCCGCCACGGGGCCCGCGGAGGCCGGGTTCTGGCCGCTGACCAGGTTGCCGTCCACCACCACGTGCGGCTCCCAGGGGGCGCCCTCGTCGAAGTGGGCGCCCGCCTCCACCAGCCGGTCCTGGAGCAGCCATTTGGCCTTGGCGGCCAGGCCGGTCTGCTGTTCCTCGGCGTTGGTGAAGCCGGTCAGCCGGCGGCCGTGCACCGCGCTGGCGCCCTGCTGGGTGTGGGCGGCCAGCAGCGCGGCGGGGCCGTGGCAGACGATGCCCAGCGGCCTGCCGGACTCCAGGGTGCGGACCAGCAGGGTGCCCGAGTCGCTGTCGGTGGCCAGGTCCTCCATGGGGCCGTGGCCGCCCGGGTAGAAGACGGCGTCGAAGCCGGCGGGGCCGCCGCCGCTGTCGATGCGGACGTCCTCGACGCTCAGCGGCTGTCCCAGCTCGACGAAGGCGTCGAGTCCCTGGGCCACCCGGTCGGCGGCCTCCTGGGAGCCGTTCGCCTCCGCGGAGAGGCTGGCCTGGTCGACGCTGGGCACCACTCCGCCGGGGGTGGCGACCGTGATCCGGTGGCCTGCCGCCTTGAACGCCTCGTAGGGGGTGACCGCCTCGTCGGCCCAGAAGCCGGTGGGGTGCTGGGTGCCGTCGGCGAGGGTCCAGTGCTGGGCGCCGGTCAGCACGAAAAGGATCTGCGACATGTCGTTCTCCGGGCTGTGGGGGCTGGATGTGCGGTTTCGGGTTCGCGGGGGTGTGGGGGAGATGTACCGCGCGGGAGCGCGCTGACGTGCGGTACCCGGGGGGTCCCATCCGTATGCCGGACCGCCGGTGGGCTTTTCGGCGAACCGGGACGTGCCGGTCCCCCGGGCACCGGCCGGGAGGGGCCGCCCGGTGGATGTCCGGTGGATGTCCGTCCGGCGCACCCGTTGACTAGATCTATTCACTGCGTATCGTTGGTGAATAGATCCGATACGGCTGGAGTCGAGGAGGCAGGGTCATATGACCAGCACCGCGGGACCGCGCCCGGTCAGGGCACCGCGCGGCAGCGAGCTGAGCGCGCTCGGGTGGCAGCAGGAGGCCGCACTGCGGATGCTCCAGAACAACCTCGACCCCGAGGTCGCCGAGCACCCCGACAAACTCGTCGTCTACGGCGGCACCGGCAAGGCCGCCCGCGACTGGGCCTCCTTCGACGCGATGGTCCGCACCCTGCGCACCCTGCGCGGCGACGAGACGATGCTCGTCCAGTCCGGCCGGCCCGTCGGTGTGATGACCACCCACGAGTGGGCCCCGCGCGTACTGATCGCCAACTCCAACCTCGTCGGCGACTGGGCCAACTGGGAGGAGTTCCGCCGCCTCGAACAGCTCGGTCTGACGATGTACGGCCAGATGACGGCCGGCTCGTGGATCTACATCGGCACCCAGGGCATCCTCCAGGGCACCTACGAGACGTTCGCCGCCGTCGCCGCGAAGAGGTTCGGCGGAACACTGGCCGGAACCATCACCCTGACGGCCGGACTCGGCGGCATGGGCGGCGCCCAGCCCCTCGCCGTCACCATGAACGACGGCGTGGCCATCGTCGTCGAGTGCGACCCCTCCCGCATCGAGCGCCGCATCGACCACGGCTACCTCGACGTCCGCGCCGAGAACACCGCCGAGGCCCTGCGGCTGGCCGTCGAGGCCCGCGACGCCCGCCGGCCGCTGTCCATCGGCCTGCTGGGCAACGCCGCCGAGGTCCTGCCCCGGCTGCTGGCCGAGGGCGCGCCCATCGACATCGTCACCGACCAGACCTCCGCCCACGACCCGCTGTCCTACCTGCCGGTCGGCGTCGATTTCGCGGACATGGCCGCCTACGCCGCCGAGAAGCCCGCCGACTTCACCCGCCGCGCCCGCGAGTCCATGGCCGCCCACGTCGAGGCCATGGTCGGCTTCCAGGACGCGGGCGCCGAGGTCTTCGACTACGGCAACTCCCTGCGCGGCGAGGCACAGCTCGCCGGATACGCGCGCGCGTTCGACTTCCCCGGTTTCGTCCCCGCCTACATCCGCCCCCTCTTCTGCGAGGGCAAGGGCCCCTTCCGCTGGGCCGCGCTCTCCGGCGACCCCGCCGACATCGCCGCCACCGACCGTGCCCTGCTGGAGCTGTTCCCCGAGAACGAGTCCCTCGCCCGCTGGCTGCGGCTCGCCGGGGAACGCGTCCACTACCAGGGGCTGCCCGCGCGCATCTGCTGGCTCGGCTACGGCGAACGGGCCGCGGCCGGCGAGCGCTTCAACGACATGGTCGCCTCGGGTGAACTCGCGGCCCCGCTGGTGCTGGGCCGCGACCACCTCGACTGCGGCTCCGTCGCCTCCCCCTACCGCGAGACCGAGGCCATGCGTGACGGCTCCGACGCCATCGCCGACTGGCCCATGCTCAACGCCATGCTCAACGTCGCCTCCGGTGCCTCCTGGGTCTCCCTCCACCACGGCGGCGGCGTCGGCATGGGACGCTCCCTGCACGCCGGGCAGGTCACCGTCGCCGACGGCAGCGCCCTGGCCGGTGAGAAGCTGCGCCGCGTCCTGACCAACGACCCCGGCACGGGCGTCATCCGCCACGTCGACGCCGGCTACCCCGAGGCCGAGGCCGTCGCCGCCTCCCGCGGCGTCCGCATCCCCATGCGGGAGGGCGACCGGTGAGCTCGCACGACAGGGAGCGGCCCGGTACCGCCGCGCCCGCCCGGCGGGCCTCCTCGCGAGGGGACGGCTTCCACGCCATGTGGAAGGAGCTGCTGCCGATCGGCAGGGCGGGCAGCGGCGGCTACCGGCGGTTCGCCTGGACGGGGCCCGACGCCGAGTGCCGGGCGTGGTTCCGCGCCCAGGCCGAGGCGCGCGGTCTGGCCTACGAGGTGGACGCGAACGGCAACCAGTGGGCGTGGGCCGGCGACAAGGACGCGGGCGACGCCGTGGTGACCGGCTCCCACCTGGACTCCGTCCCCGACGGCGGCGCCTTCGACGGCCCGCTCGGCGTCATCTCCGCGTTCGCCGCGCACGACGAGCTGCGCGCCCGCGGCGTCACCTTCCGCCGGCCCTTCGCGGTCGTCAACTTCGCCGACGAGGAGGGCGCCCGCTTCGGCGTCGCCTGCGTGGGCTCCCGGCTGCTGACGGGCTCCCTCACCCGCGAGGGCGCCCACGCGCTGCGGGACGCGGAGGGGATCTTGCTCCCGCAGGCGATGGAGGCGGCCGGCCACGACCCGGGCGCCCTGGGCCCCGAACCGGAACGCCTGGCCCGCATCGGCGCGTTCGTGGAGCTCCACATCGAGCAGGGCCGCACCCTGGCGGCGGCCTCCGACAGCGCGGCGGCCGGCTCCCACCGGATCGCGGTCGCCTCGGCGATCTGGCCGCACGGCCGCTGGCGGTTCGACTTCCGCGGGGAGGCCAACCACGCGGGCACCACCCGGCTGGAGGACCGCCGGGACCCGATGCTCACCTATGCGAACACGGTGCTGGCCGCCCGCAAGAAGGCCCGGCTGGCGGGTGCGCTGGCCACGTTCGGCAAGGTGACGGTGGAGCCGAACGGCGTCAACGCGGTGCCCTCGCGGGTCAGCGGCTGGCTCGACTCGCGGGCTCCGGACGAGGAGACGCTGGCGTCCGTGGTGGCGCAGATCGAGACGGCGGCGGCCGAGCGCGGCGGGCGCGACGGGGTGGCCGTCGAGGTGACACGGGAGTCGGCGACCCCGCTGGTCGAGTTCGACCACGCGCTGCGCGACCGGCTGGTGGAACTGCTCGGGGGACAGGTGCCGGTGCTGCCGACCGGCGCCGGACACGACGCGGGTATTTTGTCCGCTTCGGTGCCCACGGCCATGCTGTACGTCCGGAACCCGACCGGCGTCTCGCACTCACCCGCCGAGTTCGCCGAGGAGGACGACTGTGCGGCGGGCGTCGTGGCGCTCGCCGACGTACTGGAGGGCCTGGTGTGACGACGAGGACGAGGACGAACCCCAACGCCACCGGGCCCGCCCCCGGTGACGCCCCGGCCGAGAAGGTCTACTGGTGCGAACTGGCCTGGCTCAACGGCACCGTCGAACCGCAGGTCGTGCTGGAGGTGACCGGACAGGGCAGGCTCGGCGCCATCCGCACGGCCGTCGGGACGCCCCCGCCCGGCGCCACCGTGCTGCGCGGTCTCACCCTGCCGGGCCTGGCCAACGCGCACTCGCACGCCTTCCACCGGGCCCTGCGCGGCACCGTCCAGGTCGGCTCGGGGACGTTCTGGACGTGGCGCGACAGCATGTACCAGACCGCCGCCCGGCTCACCCCGGACAGCTACTACACGCTGGCCCGCGCCGTGTACGCCGAGATGGCACTGGCCGGCATCACCTGTGTGGGTGAATTCCACTATCTGCACCACGGTCCGGGCGGGGAACGGTACGACGACCCCAACGCGATGAGCCACGCCCTGGTCGCCGCGGCGGCCGACGCGGGCATCCGCATCACCCTGCTGGACACCGCCTACCTGGCCTCCGGCATCGGCCGCAAGGGACGCGGCGAGGCGCCGACGCGGCAGCAGCTGCGCTTCAGCGACGGCACCGCACAGGCGTGGGCCGAACGCGTCTCCGCCTTCCGGCCCCAGGGCGACCACGTGCGCACCGGGGCGGCCGTGCACTCCGTACGCGCCGTCCCGGCCCGCGAGCTGGGCACCGTCGCGCAGTGGGCCGAGGAGCGCGGCGCACCCCTCCACGTCCACCTGTCCGAGCAGACCGCCGAGAACGAGGCCTGTCTGGGCGTGCACGGCATGACGCCGACCGCGCTGCTGGCCGAGCACGGCGTGCTCACACCGCGCACCACCGCCGTCCACGCCACCCACCTCGACAAGGACGACATCCGCCGGATCGGCCGGTCGGGCACCGGCGTGTGCATGTGCCCCACCACCGAACGCGACCTGGCGGACGGCATCGGCCCCGCACCCGCGCTCGACCGCGCGGGCGCCGCACTGTCGCTGGGCAGCGACAGCCACGCCGTCATCGACCTGTTCGAAGAGGCCCGCGCGCTGGAGCTCGACGAACGCCTCGCCAGCCGCACCCGCGGCCACTGGACCGCCGGGCAGCTGCTGCGCGCGGCGACCGAGGGCGGGCACACCGCACTGGGCTGGCCCGAGTCGAGCCGGCTGGAGACCGGCGCCCTGGCCGACTTCACCACCGTGGGACTCGACTCGGTCCGCACGGCCGGGCCCGTCCCCCGGCTCGCCGCCGAGGTGGCCGTGTTCGCCGCCACGGCCGCCGACGTACGGCACACCGTGGTGGGGGGCCGGCACATCGTGCGCGACGGCGCCCACACCCTGGTGGACGACGTGCCCGGCGCCCTCGCCCACGCCATCGCCGCCCTCCGCCCCTGACCCCGGGCCCGGCCCCGCCCCCTCGGGAAGCGGAACCCCGCGAGGGGGCGGGGACGGGCGCCCGGGACCACCCGCCGCACAAGGACACCCCATGCCGCACACCAGCACGGTCCTGACCAATATCGCCTCGCTCGTCACCAACGATCCCGCCCAGGGGGACGGAAGCCCGCTGGGGCTGATCGAGAACGCCGCCCTCGTCCTGGAGGGCGACAAGGTCGCCTGGGCCGGCCCCGCCGACCGGGCCCCGGCTGCCGACACGGTCGTCGACGCCGGCGGCGGAGCGGTCGTCCCGGGCTTCGTGGACAGCCACTCCCATCTGCTGTACGCGGGCGACCGCACCCAGGAGTTCAACGCCCGGATGTCCGGCCGCCCCTACACCGCAGGCGGCATCCGCACCACTGTCAAGGCGACCCGCGAGGCGTCGGACGCCTCCCTCGCG
>Ga0164243_10013359_pt1 | contig 11562 bp, 9 predicted proteins | sample OricompcompostOP_FD_108781 | JGI IMG/M metagenome (GOLD analysis project Ga0164243, IMG submission 108781) | Organic Plus compost microbial communities from Emeryville, California, USA - Original compost - Organic plus compost (OP) | ecosystem: Engineered > Solid waste > Mixed feedstock >... | reverse complement strand
CTGGCACCGCGCCTCGCCGCGTTGTCGTCGGTCGCCGATGCGCCGCATCGACTCCCTCCTCCGCCTTGCGATGCACGGCACCAGACACCGGGAGCTGATCCGACCTGATCGAAAAGACACCCCTAGGCATCGGCTGCCGCGATCGCCTCGACGCGGGGTCCGGACGGCCGCCGGTGGTCCGCGCCCGAGAGGCACAGCGAGCGGTCCGGCCGGGCCGCGTCGCGGTCAGCCTCACCGGCCTTCTGTACTGGCGGACCGCCCGGCCCGGAAGGCGGTCCGCACCGTCCTCGCCGGACTCGTGGGCGCGGGCCCGCTCCATCCGGGAGCGGACCGTCTGAGCCCCGCGTCAGAACGGGTACCAGCGCACCGTCTCGTCGCCGTCCCGCAGGGACGCCACCCGCCGCCGGAACTCCTCCAGCGCCTTCGGGTTGCCCGGCGCGTGCTGCGCCACCCACGCGCAGCTCGCCGTCTCCCGCGCCCCGCGCAGCACCGCGCACCCGTCCCACGCGCGCACGTCCCAGCCGTACGTCTCCACGAACGCCTCGTAGGCCGACGCGGGCAGCCCGTACCGGTCGCGGGAGAGCGCCATGACGACCAGGTCGTGCTCACGCAGATCCGCGGAGAACGTCTCCAGGTCGACCAGGACCGGCCCGTCCGGGCCCACGTGCACATTGCGCGGCAGCGCGTCCCCGTGGATCGGCCCCGGCGTCAGACGGGGCGTCAGCCGCGCCGCGGCCTCCGCGAAGCCGTCCCGGCGCTCCCGCAGATACGCGGCGTCCGCCGGGTCGATCGCGTCGCCCGCCAGCCGCAGCCAGCGCTCCACCCCGCCCAGCAGCTCACGGGGCGGCAGGGCGAACGGCGGCGCGGGCAGGGCGTGCACGGTCCGCAGCAGCGCGGCCAGGTCCCGGGGCTCGGCGGGTCGTACCGCGTCCGGCAGCCGGTGCCACACCGTCACCGGGTGCCCGTCCACCAGCAGCGCCTCGGAGGAGGCGGCCCGGACGGCCGGAACCCCGGCCTCCGCCAGCCACACCGCGATCCGCAGCTCGCGCCGCGCCCGCTCCAGCAGCTCGGCGTCCCGGCCGACCTTGACGACCACGTCACCGGCGGCGAACACCGCGTTCTCCCCGAGGGACAGCAGCCGCGCGTCCCCGGCCGGGACGGGCAGGACCCCCGCCGCCGCCAGTACCTCGCGCGCCCGTGCCTCGTCCATCGCCCGCCTCCGTGGGGTCGTACGCCTTCGTGAACGGCGGACGCGTTCCCGCCGTTCGCGCCAAGTCTCGCATTCCCACAGGTCGGCCGCGTGCGGGCGGTCTTGACGGGCCGGGGCGCGTTCACGACCATGACGGGGCCGTCCACGCCGTGCGAAGGGGCTGATGCCGTGACCTCGGTGACCGAGGCCGAGAGGCCGGCCGCCCGCGCGCCCCGCCCCGGCGGGGACCGGCGGGTCACGGACCGCGGCGCCTGGTTCCTGGTGCTGCCCGCGCTCATCCCCATCCTGATCCTCAGCGTCGGCCCCCTGCTGTACGGCATCCTGCTGTCCTTCACCGACGCCCAGTCCGGACGCACCGAGGCGACCCGGTGGATCGGCGGGCTCAACTTCCAGGACCTGCTGCACGACACGCTGTTCTGGGAGTCGTTCCGCATCGGCCTGGTCTGGGCCGTCGCCGTCACCGTGCCGCAGTTCCTGCTGGCCCTCGGCCTCGCCCTGCTGCTCAACCAGGACCTGCGGCTGCGCTGGCTGGCCCGCGCCCTCGCGATCGTCCCGTGGGCCATGCCCGAGGTCGTCGTCGGCGTGATGTGGCGGCTGGTCTACGCCCCCGACGCCGGCATCCTCAACGAGACCCTGCGCGACCTGGGCCTCGGCGACGGCCGGGACTGGCTGAGCGGGCTCGGCACGGCCCTGCCCGCGGTGGTCGTCGTCGGCGTCTGGGCCGGTATGCCCACCACCACGGTCGCCCTGCTCGCTGGCCTTCAGAACACCCCGCGCGAACTGCACGAGGCGGCCGCCGTCGACGGCGCCGGGCCCTGGCGCCGCTTCCGCACGGTCACCTGGCCCGCGCTGAGACCCGTCGCCCTGTCCATCACCGCGCTCAACCTGATCTGGAACTTCAACTCCTTCGCCCTGGTGTACGTCCTGACCAGCGGAGGGCCGGGCGGCCGCACCCGGCTGCCGATGCTCTTCGCCTACGAGGAGGCGTTCCGCTACGGGCAGTTCGGCTATGCGGCGGCGATGGGATGCGTGATGGTCGCGGCGGTCTCGGTGCTGCTCGCGGTCCTCCTGGCGGGCCGGCTCCGGGGCGGTGAGGCGGCATGAGGACCAGCCGGGCCGGCCAGTACGCCGCCCTGCTCGCCTATCTCGTCTTCCTGGCGTTCCCCTTCCTGTGGCTGGTCTCCACCGCCTTCAAACCCCCACAGGAACTCGCCAGTCTGCACCCCACCTGGATCCCGGAGAACCCGACGCTCGCCAACTTCCGGCAGGCGTTCGACGAGCAGCCCCTCCTGGACGCCGCCCTGAACTCCCTGGCCGCCGCGCTCGGCACCGCCGTGATCGCCGTGCTCCTCGCGACGCCGATGGCGTACGTCATGGCACGCCGGCGGACCCGGCTCGCGCGGGCCGCGACCGGCTGGGTCGTCGTCAGCCAGGCGTTCCCGCTCGTCCTGGTGATCATCCCGCTGTTCCTGGTGCTGAAGAACCTGCGGCTGATCGACTCGATGACGGGGCTGGTCATGGTCTACGTGGTGTGGGCGCTGCCGTTCGCGCTGTGGATGCTCGTCGGCTACGTCCGCGCGGTGCCGCGCGAGCTGGAGGAGGCGGCGGCGGTCGACGGGGCCGGACGGCTGCGGATCCTCGTCTCGGTGACCGCGCCGCTGCTCGCGCCCGGCCTGGTGGCGACGGCCCTGTTCGCGTTCGTCACCGCCTGGAACGAGTTCTTCTTCGCGCTGGTGCTGCTGAAGACCCCGGAGAAGCAGACCCTGCCGGTCGTCCTCACCCACTTCATCGGCGCGGAGGGCGTCGCGGACCTCGGGCCGCTGGCCGCCGCCGCGTTCCTCGCGACGCTGCCGTCCCTGGTGGTGTTCGCGCTCATCCAGCGCCGGATCACCGGCGGCATGCTCACCGGGGCGGTGAAGAGCTGATGCGCGCGCGACTGCTGTGGCTGCTCGTCCTGGCCCTGCTGGCCGCCGGCTGCGGCGGCGACACGGACCCGGACGGCCCCGTCACCCTGCGCTTCCAGTCACTGGCCTGGCAGGAGGAGTCCGTCCAGGTCAACAAGGAGCTGGTGGCCGAGTGGAACGCCACCCATCCCGACGTCAAGGTCGAGTATGTACAGGGCAGTTGGGACAGCGTCCACGACCAGCTCCTGACCTCCTTCGAGGGCGGCGAGGCGCCCGACATCATCCACGACGCCTCCGACGACCTCGCCGACTTCGCCTACGGCGGCTACCTCGCCGACCTGACCGGCCTCCTCCCCGAACGGCTCACGAAGGACATCCCGCGGCACAGCTGGGAGACGACGACCTTCGGCGACGGCGTCTACGGCGTGCCCTTCCTCCAGGAACCCCGCGTGCTCGTCGCCAACTCCGACTGGCTCGACGAGGCGGGCGTGCGCATCCCGACTCCGGAACACCCGTGGACGTGGCGGGAGTTCCGGGACATCACCGAAGAGCTGAGCGGCGACGGCCGGTACGGCGTCGCCTGGCCGCTGAAGGAACCCGTCTCCGTCAGCCTCAACCTGTCACTGTCCGCGGGCGGAAAGCTCTTCCACCGGGACCCGGACGGCAAGGTGACCGTGCGCTTCGAGGAGGGCGACGCGGTGATGCCGCGCACCGTGCACGACCAGGTCGCCACGGACCGTAGCGCCGCCCCGAGCACCCTGGGCAGCGGCGGCTCCGACACCCTGCCCGGCTTCTTCGGCGGCCGCTACGCGATGGTTCCGCTGGGCTTCTCCTACCGGCAGCAGATCGTGCAGCAGGCGCCCGAGGGCTTCCACTGGAGGGTGCTGCCCGCCCCCGCCGGTGCCGACGGCCTCACCCAGGGCGTCAGCCCGCAGACCCTGTCCATCGCCGAGGACAGCCCGCACCGCGAGGAGGCCGCCGCGTTCATCGACTTCCTGCTGCGCCCGCGGAACATGGTGCGGCTGGCGCTCGGCGACTGGATGCTGCCGACCGGCACGGAAGCCCTGAAGGACCCGGCCCTGCACACCACCGAGCACGACTGGGCCACCGGCACCGCCCTCGCCGGCCGGCTGCGCCCGGCACCCGCCCAGTCCGTGCGCGGCTACCCCGAGTTCAAGGACAAGGTCGCCACCCCGGCCTTCCAGGAGTACTACAGCGGCGCCATCGGCCTCGCCGAACTGCGCACCCGCCTGGAACGCGACGGCAACCTGGTCCTCGCCCGCTACCAGCGCTGAGGAAATCCCTTTGCGCGCGGCCCGCGCACCTGCCTAGCGTGCGGTCCATGGCAGCGAACAACGCGATCACCCGCACCGGTTACGGCCGGGGCTGTGCGCACTCCGTACGGATGCGCCGTGGCCCCGGAGCCCTGACCGGCCCGGGGAGCCGCACCGCCCGCTGATCGCGCGCGGACCCGCTGTCCTCTCCCTTCCTCTCCTGTCTTCCGGTCAGGGCATTCGGCTGCCCTTCTCCCTCTCCAAGGAAGACAAGGACCGCAGGCCATGGCCCGCCCCCGTCGCGTTTCCCGCGCGCTCTCGCAGAACTTCCTCGCCGACCGCGCCGCCGCCGCACAGCTCGCCCGGCTCGCCGCGCCCCACGGCCGCCCCGCCCCGCTGCTGCTCGAAGTGGGCGCCGGGCGCGGCGCGTTGACCGAGCTGCTCGCACCGCGCTGCCGCAGCCTCCTCGCCTACGAGATCGACCCGCGGCTCGTCCCCGCCCTGCGCGCGCGGTTCGCGGACACCCCGCACGTCCGCGTCCTCGGCGAGGACTTCCTGCGGGCCAGGGCGCCGCACACACCGTTCTCCGTCGCCGGGAACGTGCCCTTCTCCCGTACCGCCGACGTCGTCGAGTGGTGTCTGCGGGCCCCGCACCTCACCGACGCCACCCTGCTCACCCAGCTGGAGTACGCCCGCAGGCGCACCGGCGACTACGGCGGCTGGACCCGGCTGACCGTGCTGACCTGGCCCCGGCACGAGTGGCGGCTGGCCGGACGGGTCGGGCGCCGCAGCTTCCGTCCCGTGCCCCGGGTGGACGGCGGGATCGTCCGTATCGAGCGGCGCCGCACCCCGCTGCTCGCGCCCGGCGCGTACGCGGGCTGGCGGGAGCTGGTCGAGCTCGGCTTCTCCGGGGTCGGCGGCTCCCTGCACGCCTCGCTGCGGCGGGCCCGGCCGGGGCGGCGCGTGGACGCGGCGTTCCGCGCGGCGGGGCTCGACCGGGACGTCCTGGTGGGGGAGGTGCCGCCGTGGACCTGGCTGAGGCTGCACGAGGTGCTGGCGTCATGAATACAGGTTGCACGAGACGTATCGTCTCGCTTAGGGTCTTGCCCATGACCAGTCCCGCGCACATCGCCATGTTCTCCATCGCCGCCCACGGCCACGTGAACCCCAGCCTCGAGGTGATCCGCGAACTCGTGGCGCGCGGGCACCGCGTCACCTACGCCATCCCGCCGGCCCTCGCCGAGAAGGTCGCCGCGACCGGCGCCGAGCCGAAGCTCTGGAACTCCACGCTGCCCGGCCCCGACGCCGACCCGGAGGCGTGGGGGAGCACCCTGCTGGACAACGTCGAACCGTTCCTGGCCGACGCGATCCAGGCCCTCCCGCAGCTGATCGACGCGTACGAGGGCGACGAGCCCGACCTCGTCCTGCACGACATCACCTCCTACCCGGCCCGCGTCCTCGCCCACCGCTGGGGCGTGCCCGCCGTCTCGCTCTCCCCGAACCTCGTCGCCTGGGAGGGCTACGAGGAGGAGATCGCCGAGCCCATGTGGGCCGAGCCGAAGAAGACCGAGCGCGGGCAGGCGTACTACCGGCGCTTCGAGAACTGGCTGAAGGAGAACGGCGTCGATCTGCACCCCGACCCGTTCGCCGGCCGCCCCGACCGCTCGATCGTCCTCATCCCGCGCGCCCTCCAGCCGAACGCGGACCGGGTGGACGAGCGGGTGTACTCCTTCGTCGGCGCCTGCCAGGGCGACCGCACCGCCGAGGGCGACTGGCAGCGGCCGGCCGGCGCCGAGAAGGTCGCGCTCGTCTCCCTCGGCTCGTCGTTCACCAAGCAGCCGGCGTTCTACCGGGAGTGCGTACGGGCCTTCGCCGGCCTGCCCGGCTGGCACCTGGTGCTCCAGGCCGGCAGGCACGTCGACCCCGCCGAGCTGGGGGAGATCCCGGCGAACGTCGAGGTGCGCGACTGGGTCCCGCAGCTGGCGATCCTCCGGCAGGCCGACCTGTTCGTCACCCACGCCGGAGCGGGCGGCAGCCAGGAGGGCCTGGCCACGGCCACCCCGATGATCGCCGTACCGCAGGCCGTGGACCAGTTCGGCAACGCCGACATGCTCCAGGCGCTCGGCGTCGCCCGGCACATCCCGACCGAGGAGGCCACCGCGGAGGTCCTGCGCGAGACGGCCCTCGCCCTCACCGCCGACCCGGAGGTCGCCCGCCGCCTGAAGGACATCCAGGCCGAGATGTCCCAGGAGGGCGGCACCCGGCGGGCCGCCGACCTGATCGAGGCAGAGCTGGACGCCGCCCGCGCCACCCGCGCCGGGGCCTGAAACGGCGAGGACCCGCCGGCTCCCTGTGGAGTCGGCGGGCCCCCGGTTTCCGGACGGCCGGGCGGGTCAGACCGGCACCCGCTCGCCCTCGTCGTCCCGGGCCGGCGTCCGCGTCACGGCCTCCGGGGACTCGTCGTGGGTCAGGTCCGGCAGGCGGTGGAGCCACTTCGGCAGGTACCAGTTGCGCTCGCCCAGCAGTGCCATCACCGCCGGGAGCAGCACGCCCCGGATGATCGTGGCGTCGATCAGGACCGCCGCCGCGAGGCCGACGCCCATCTGCTTCATGGACTGCATCGACAGGGTGCCGAAGATCGCGAAGACGGCGACCATGATGACGGCGGCGCTGGTGACGACGCCGGCCGTGGTGACCACGCCGTGCTGGATGGCGTCCTTCGTCGTGCGGCCGCGCAGCCGCGCCTCACGGATCCGCGAGACCACGAACACGTGGTAGTCCATCGACAGGCCGAACAGGATCACGAAGAGGAACAGCGGCAGCCAGGTGATGATGGCGCCCACGCCCTCCGCGCCCACCAGGGAGGCGCCCCAGCCGTGCTGGAAGACGGCGACCAGGATGCCGTACGCCGCGCCCACCGACAGCAGGTTGAGCACGATCGAGGTGGCGGCGATCGTCAGGGACCGGAAGGACAGCAGCATCAGGCCGAAGGCGAAGACCACGACGAACGCGAAGACCGGGACGACCGCTCCGGCCAGCTGGTCGTTGAAGTCCTTCGACCCCGCGACCTGACCCGTGATCGGCGCCTCCAGGCCGTCGACCTTGCCGAGGGTGGCCGGGCGGACCTCGTCGCGCAGCTTGTCGAGGCTGGCGCCCGCCTTGTCCAGGTCGGAGCCGCCGACCAGCGGGACGTACACGAAGGCGACGTTCTGCGCGTCGTGCAGCCTGATGTCGACCGGGCCGCGCGAGGCACCCGAACTGACCGCCTGCTCACGGAAGGCGGCGAGCGCCGACTTCACCTCGGGGGCGTTGATGTCGTCCGCCTTGACGACGACCTCGGCCGGCTCGGAACCGCCCGGGAAGGCCTCGTTGACCCGGTTGTACGTCTGCACGATCGGCAGCGAGTCGCCGAACTCCTGGTCCAGCGTGAGGTTCTGGGTCTTCATGCCGACCGCGGGCGCGGCGACGGCGAGCAGCGCACCGGCGGCCACCACGACCGAGACGACGGGACGGGCCAGCACCGCCTTGAGCACGGCCGACCAGAAACGGCTCTCCCGGTTCGCCCGGCCCTTGTCGCGGCGCAGCCGGCTCTGCGGGTGCAGGAACGGAATCTTGCCCTTCTCGACGCGCTCGCCCAGCAGGGACAGCAGCGCCGGCAGCACGGTCACCGAGCCGACCATGGCGACCGCGACGACCATCAGCGAGGCCAGGCCCATCGCCTCGAACTCGGCGAGACCGGTGAACAGCATGCCCGCCATCGCCACGCACACCGTGACACCCGAGACGATGATCGCGCGGCCGCTGGTGGCGGCGGCGACCCGCAGGGCCGTCTGCGCGTCCCGGCCGGCCTCGCGCTCCTCGCGCTCGCGGCGCAGGTAGAACAGGCAGTAGTCGACGCCGACGGCCAGACCGACCAGCAGCATCACGGAGTTCGCGGTGTCGGACATCGGCATGACGTGGCTGACGAGGCCCATCAGGCCCATCGTCGCCATGATCGCGGTGATGGCCAGCAGCACCGGCAGCAGCGCCGCCACGAGCGCGCCGAAGGCGATGAGCAGAATGCCGAGGGCCACCGGAACCGCGGAGTACTCGGCCTTCTGGAAGTCGTCCCCGAACGCGTCGTCGAACGTCTTCATCATGCTGGCGCCGCCGATCTCCTCGATCCGCAGCGAGCCGTGGTCCTTCTGGACCTCCTCGACGGCCTTCAGCACGGGCTCGACGCGCTCGCCGGCGGTGTCGGAGTCCCCGCGCATGTCGAACTGCACCAGGGCGCTGCGTCCGTCCTCGGAGATGGTCTTCGTGTCGTACGGGGACGTCACGTCCCGGACCTCGCCGGTGCCCTCCACGGCCTTCACGACCGCGTCGACCGCGTCGCGGAACGCCGGGTCGGTGGCCTTCAGCGAGCCGCCCTTCGCCTGGATCAGGACGGTCTCACCGGCCGGCTCCTCGATGCCGGCGTCCTCGACGATCCGGGCGGCGGTGTGGGTCTCGCCCTTGAGCTGGTCGCTGTCCGTCACGTCGACCCGGCCCGCCGCCGAACCGAGGCCCATCGCCAGGACGACGAACAGCACCCAGATCCCGACGGCGGTCCATCGATGCCGGGCGCTCCACCCGCCGGCGCGAGCGGCGAGCCCCCGCACTCGCGTCTTCGTGTTCCCCATGAGGGCCTGCCCCCTGTGGTCGCGGCGACGGCCCCCTGCCGTCACCTTTCGTCTCTCGACGCTATGGCCGGGGCGGAGCGGTCTCGTCGTGCTGCCCGGTGAAGTGCGGCAGGCGGACCTCATCCCCTCGTACTCCCGGCCCTCCGCTCAGGGGAGGACCGCGGCCCCTTACATCTATCCCGGCCGGTCGGGGACATCGATCAGGGATCAGCTTCCGGGACGAGTGGGGACGACCGGGACGCCGGAGCTTGTGCTTCGTGCTGACCGGTAAGTAACTTACGGTTGCGGCCGTCGTGCCCACCCCCACGGGGCACGACGGCCGTACGAACGCCCGCGCACCGCCATAAGGTGGCCGGATGACGACGACGTACGCGGCGCTGCTGCGCGGTATCAACGTGGGCGGCAGCCGGAAGGTCCCCATGGCCGACCTGCGCGCCCTGCTGACCGGCCTCGGACTCGACGGCGTCCGCACCCACCTCCAGAGCGGTCAGGCCGTGTTCACCGCCGCCCACGGCGACGAGGACTCGATCGCCGCGGACATCACAGCGGCGATCGAGAAGCGCTTCGGCTTCCCCGTGGACGTGATCGTCCGCGACCACGCCTATCTGAAGGCCGTCGCCGACGCCTGCCCGTTCCCCGCGGACACCCTGGAGGGCAGGCAGCTCCACGTCACCTACTTCTCCGCGCCCGTGGACGCCACGCGCTTCGCCGAGATCGACCCGGCCGCGTACCTGCCGGAGGAGTTCCGGCTCGGCGACCGCGCGCTGTACCTGTACGCCCCGGACGGCCTCGGCCGCTCCAAGCTCGCCGAGGCCCTGGCGCGCCCCCGGCTCACCGAGGGCCTGATCGCGACCAGCCGCAACTGGAACACCGTCGTGAAACTCGTGGAGATGACCGGTGCCTGACCGTGACCCCGCCGTGCGGGCCGCCATCGAGGGCGAGCTGAGACTGCTGGACCCCGAGGTCCGCCGCTCCCCGGAACTCCTCGGGGCCCTGCTCCACCCGGAGTTCCACGAGGTCGGCTCCTCCGGCCGGCTCTGGGACCGGGCGTCGACGACGGCCCGGCTGCCCCTGGACACCGACCCGCACCGGTACGTCGTCACCTCGCCCATCCGGGGCGTCCGGCTCGCCCCCGACGTCGTCCACCTCGTCTTCGACACCGAACGCGACGGGCTCCGCGCCCACCGCAGCTCGCTGTGGCGGCGGACGGACGCCGGCTGGCAGATGTACTTCCACCAAGGAACGCCGTACGGCGGGGAAGAGGCATGACAGTGCGCTACGTCATCATCGGGGCCGGAGCCGTCGGAGGCGTCGTCGGCGGACGGCTCGCCGAGGCCGGGCACGAGGTCGTCCTCGTGGCGCGCGGCGCCCATCACGATGCCCTGCGGGACCACGGTCTGCGGCTCCGGGTCCCCGAGGGGGAGCTGACCCTGCCCATACCCGTCGTCGACGGCCCGGACGCCCTCGGCGAACTGCGCCCCGACGACGTCCTCGTCCTCGCCGTGAAGACCCAGGACACCGAGGCGGCGCTGCGGGCCTGGGGCCCGGCACCGGTCGCGGGCGGCGGTACGGCCGCCGAACGGCTGCCGCTGGTCTGCGCGCAGAACGGCGTCGAGAGCCAGCGCCTGGCCCTGCGGCTGTTCCGGCGCGTGTACGGCGTCTGCGTCTGGCTGCCGTGCACCTACGTCGAACCGGGCGTGGTCTCCGCCGCCGGCACCCCCCTCACCGGCATCCTGCACCTCGGCCGGTATCCGCACGGCACCGACGAGACCGCCCGGCTCGTCGCCGCCGACCTGGAGAAGTCCCACTTCGAGGCGCCGGTCGTGCCCGACGTGGCGCGCTGGCAGTACGCCAAGCTGCTGGCCAACCTCGGCAACGCGGTGGAGGCGCTGACCGGGCCCGTCGCCGGCGACGAGGCCATGGCCCTGCTGGGGCGGGTGCAGGAGGAGGGGGTGGCCGTCCTGGAGGCCGCCGGGATCGCGTACGCGAGCCCCGAGGAGCAGCGGGCCGTCCGCGGCGACAAGGTCACCCTCGTCCCCCCTCGACGGCGTCCCGCGCGGCGGCGGCTCCTCCTGGCAGTCCCTCGCCCGGGGCACCGGCACGATCGAGTCCGACTACCTCAACGGCGAGATCGCCCTCCTGGGCCGCCTGCACGGCGTCCCCACCCCCCTGAACGAACTCCTCCAGCACCTCGCGGGCGCCTTCGCGCGCGAGCGCCGGGAGCCGGGGTCGATGCCGGTGGCGGAGCTGGTGCGGCGAGCGGACGAGGCGACCGCCCGCACGGACGGCTGACCCGGCGTCAGACGCCGGGCGCCGTCAGCACGGGCGTGCGACTTCAGGGGTGCGTCCGCTCCCGCCGCGCGCCGCGTGATCCGGTCCGGCGCCGGCATGTACGGCGTCACGGCCGCCCGCGTCGGCGGACCGGTCCCGGGTGCTGGGCCCCTGTACGGGTCTTGGGGCGTCGTCGTGGCGTGCGGCAGGGGCCGGGTCGTCGGGAGTCACCGCGAGCATGT
>Ga0164243_10013358_pt1 | contig 11563 bp, 10 predicted proteins | sample OricompcompostOP_FD_108781 | JGI IMG/M metagenome (GOLD analysis project Ga0164243, IMG submission 108781) | Organic Plus compost microbial communities from Emeryville, California, USA - Original compost - Organic plus compost (OP) | ecosystem: Engineered > Solid waste > Mixed feedstock >... | reverse complement strand
GGCGAGGACACCTTCCGGCCGCCGTACTTCCACCGGAACGTGATGAGCGAGTACATGGGCCTGGTCGAGGGCGCCTACGACGCGAAGGCGGAGGGCTTCGTGCCCGGCGGCGGCTCGCTGCACAACATGATGTCGGCGCACGGGCCGGACCGGGAGACGTTCGACCGCGCGAGCGCCGCCGAGCTGAAGCCGCAGAAGATCGACGACGGTCTGGCGTTCATGTTCGAGACCCGCTGGCCGGTGACGCTCACCCCGCAGGCGGCCGGCGCCGAGCACCTCCAGCGGCGGTACGACGGCGTGTGGGACGGCCTGGAGCGTCACTTCCGTCCGTTGCGCTGACCGATCCGCGGAAGGTACGGATAACCCGTGACCCCCTTCGCCCCGGACTCCATCGTCCTGAACCGCAAACTGCCGCTCTGGTACCAGGTGTCGCAGTCGCTGCGCGCCTCCATACTGGGCCGCCGTCCGCAGGACCCGTTGCGCCTGCCCACCGAGGAGCAGCTCGCGGAGCACTACGGCGTGAGCGTGCTGACGATGCGCCAGGCCCTGAAGGAGCTGGAGGACGAGGGGCTGATCACCCGGCACCGGCGGCGCGGCACCTTCATCGAGCCGGACGCCCGCCGGGGCGCCCCCGTGCGGCTGCTCGGCTCGGTGGACGCGATCGTGGCCCAGCAGTCCGGCATGACGGCCGAACTGCTGGAGCACGGCCCGGCGCCGGTGCCGGCCGAGGTCGCCGAGCACTTCCCGGACCTCGACGAGGTGGCGGCGTACCACCGGCTGCGCAGCGACGGGACGACGGGCGAGCCGACCAACCACGCCCGCAACTACGTCCGTCCCGAACTGGCCGCGCGCATCGACCCGGACGACCTGCTGCGCTGGCCGATGACGAAGGTGCTGCGGGACGTCGTCGGGGCGGACATCAGCCGGATCACGGACACCGTGGAGGCCCGTCTCGCCGACCCGGAGACGGCGAGACTGCTCCAGGTCCCGCTGCTGAGCCCGATCCTGCACTACACCGGACTGACCTACGACGCGGGCGGCCGGGTGCTGGACGCGGCGGTCATCCACTACCGCGGCGACCGCTTCTCCTTCACGGTGACCCTGGAGGCCACCTGACCCCCGGGCGGCCTCCAGGCCGTACGATGCCGGGCGTGACGCACGACGACGCTCCGCCGCTGGCGGACCTCATGCCGTGGTCCGTCGCACCGCCGCGGCTCGGCCGGGGCTGGCCGGCGGGCCCCGACGCGGCGTCCCTGAAGGCCCGTTGGGACGCGTTCGTGAAGGCCGAGGGCCCCGACCGGGAGGCCCTGCTGGAGCCGACCCGCTCCCGCACCCTGCACTCGGCGGCCGCGCAGCTGCCGGGCCAGTCGACCGGCACCGGGAAGCTGCTGCGGGCCTCCGGCCCCTGCCCGGAGCCGGTGCGCGTCCTGGCCGCCCCGTTCGACGAGCGATGGCTGATCCCCGACCACCGGCTGATCGACGCGGCCCGGCCGGAGCTGTGGCGGGTGGCGGACGACCGCCAGGTCTTCGTCGTGGAGACACCGGAGTCCGGGCTGCTGGCGACCTCGCTGCTCCCGCTGGTCCGGCCGGGCCGCGTCCGCCCGCTGTACCGGCGGCCGCAGGGCGCGGAGCCCAATCTGACGCCGGGCCTGCTGCCGTACCTCGAAGGCCGGCTCGGTGTCCCGGTCGGGCCGTTCGACGTGCTCGCCTGGACGTTCGCGGCCGTCCGCCCGGACCTGCGGGTACCGCTCACCGACGACCCCGGGCTGTGGGCGCGCGGTGTGGAGGCGGGCCGGCGGCTGCTGTGGCTGATGCGCCGCGACGGCGACCGCCCCAAGCTGCCCGGCGGGCGCCGCCCCTACGTCCGCGCTCCCCTGCCGTCCCGTCCGCCGGCTCTGGAGTACGACCGCGACGAGGAGGTCCTCCTCCTCGGCGAGGGCCGTGTCTCTCCCGTACCGGCGGGGGCCTGGGACTTCACGGTGGGCGGGGAGCGGGTGCTGGAGCAGTGGTTCGCGGCGCGCACGGCCGTCTCGGAACCGGGCACCCTGGCCGCGATCCGCCCGGCCTCCTGGCCGCGTGAGTGGACCTCGGAACTGCTGGAGCTCATCACGGTCCTGGCCCTGCTCGCGGAGTCCGAGCCGCTCGGCGACGACCTTCGGTGCACCGTCACGGCGGCGGATCTGCGGGCGGCGGGCGTGCTGCCGGTCCCGCACGCGGCCCGCCGGCCGGCGTCGGTGCTGGCGGGGCAGGAGGAGGGCCCGGAGGGTCAGCTCGCGCTGATCTGACCGGCGCCGATCCGGGACACTCAGCGGGCGGGGTCGAAGGCGTCCAGCACCCGCTCCAGGGCCCGCCGGAACACGCCTTCCAGGTCGATCGGGCCGCTGCTCTCCATGAAGGCGGCGGCGAGCCTCGGGTAGGCGCCGGTGGCGACCTGACCGCCCAGGTAGGCGATGCGGACCGCGTTCTCCTCCTCCTCGGACCACGGCATGGAGCGGGTGCGCTCGGAGGTGGCGATCTCGTTCGCCGTGTAGGTGGTCACCACGCCGTTGAGGAGCGCGACGAGCTCCATCTTCTCGCTGTACGGGGCCTCCAGCGGTTCCAGGCAGTCCAGGCAGTGCTCCAGGTAGCGCAGGCTGTTGGGGCTGAAGCCGTAGACCCCGGACATCAGCCGGGGCGCCCAGGTGTGCCGGTGCATGATCGCGCGGGTCTCCAGCGCGTTGCGGATCATGTCGGCCCGCCAGTCGCCCGAGGGCGCGCGGATCTCGTGCTCGGCGCCGATGGCGTCGATCATCAGCTCGTACAGGTCCTCCTTGCGGGGGACGTAGTTGTAGAGCGACATCGTGCCGCAGCCGAGTTCCGCGGCCACATGCCGCATGGAGACGGCGTCGAGGCCGCCGTCGTCGGCGATGCGCACCGCCGCCGCCGCGATGTCCGCGCGGGTGAACGCGGGCCGGGGGCCGCGTCCCGTCCGCTCGGGTCGCGCCCAGATCACGCTCGGTACGGACGCCTTGCCGGCCATGGATCATCACCTCGGCCTCCATCCTAGTTACGTACACCGTACGTAGTGCGCTACGGTCGGGCCATGACTTCTACGTACGCTGTACTTAGTGAGGGGTTGCGCAAGCGGTTCGGCGAGGTCGAGGCCTTGCGCGGGCTGGACCTCGCCGTCGCGCCGGGCACGGTCTGCGGCCTGCTCGGGCCGAACGGCGCCGGAAAGACGACCGCCGTACGGCTTCTCGCCACGCTGCTGCGGCCGGACGCCGGTTCGGCCCGGGTCGCCGGGCACGACCTGCTCCGCGATCCGGCGGCCGTGCGCCGCCACATCGGGGTCACCGGCCAGTACGCCAGCGTCGACGGGGATCTGACCGGCCGCCAGAACCTCCGCCTGTTCGCCCGTCTGCACCGCGTGCGCGGTCCCGCGGGGCGGGCCGACGAGCTGCTGGAGCGCTTCGGGCTCACCGAGGCCGCCGACCGGCCCGCGTCGACCTACTCCGGCGGGATGCGCCGCCGCCTCGACCTCGCGGCGACCCTCGTCCGCCGCCCGGACGTGCTCTTCCTGGACGAGCCGACGACCGGGCTCGATCCGGCGAGCCGGGGCCGGATCTGGGAGGCGGTGCGGGAGCTGGCCGCGGACGGCACGGCCGCGCTGCTGACCACGCAGTACCTGGAGGAGGCCGATCAACTGGCCGACGACATCGCGCTGATGGACCGGGGGCGGATCGCGCGGACGGGCTCGCCCGCTCAGCTCAAGGCGGTCCTCGGCACCCAGGTCGAGGTGGTGGTCGCGGACGTGGACACGATGGTGGACGCGGCGGCCGTACTGGACCGGCTGACCGGCGCCGAACCCACGCTCGACCGCGAACGGCGTGCCGTGGGCGCGCTCACCCGGGACGACACCCTGACCCTTCCGCGCCTGGTGCGCGAACTCGACGCGGCGGGCGTGCCGTTGGTCGACGCGAGCCTGCGGCCGCCGACCCTCGACGACGTCTTCCTGCGCCTCACCGAGGAGCGTGCGGCATGAGCACACTGGTGTACGACGGCGGCGCGATGCTCGGCCGGCAGCTGCGGCGGGTCCGCAACAACCCGGGCCTGCTGATCCTCACCCAGACCATGCCGATCAACATGCTGCTGTTCTTCGGCTACGTCTTCGGCAGCGCCCTCGCGATGCCGGGCGAGGAGTACCGGTCCTTCCTGGTGCCGGGCCTGCTGGTGGCGACGGCGGCGAACGGGATCATGACCGGTATGTTCCAGGCCGCGCAGGACACGCACCGCGGGGTGACGGACCGCCTGCGGACCCTGCCGATGAGCAGGGCGGCGGTGCCGCTCGGCCAGACGGTGGCCGACCTGGTGGTGACGGCGGTGGGGACGCTGCCGCTCCTGCTGACCGGGCTCCTGGTGGGCTGGCGGATCGAGGGACCGGCGCTCGAGGCGGTGGGCGCGCTGGGGCTGTTGCTGCTGTTCCGGTTCGCGATGACGTGGATCGGGGTGTTCCTGGGGATGCTCACCCGCAGCGAGGAGGCGGCGGGCCAGCTGGGCGCGGCGACGTTCCTGCTGCCGCTGCTGTCCAACGCCTACATCCCGGCCGACGGGCTGCCGGGGTGGCTGCGCACGGTCGCCGAGTGGAACCCGATCAGCGCGGTCACGACGGCACTGCGGGACCTGTTCGGGAACGCGCCGGTGCCTGACGGGGCGGCCTGGCCGGTCGCGCACCCGGTCGCCGGATCACTGGCGTGGTGCGCGGTGCTGCTCGCGGTGTTCGTGCCGCTCGCGGTGCGCCGGTACGCGCGCGGCGAGGGCTGAGCGGGCCGGCGGGGGGCACGGCGAAGGCCCCGTCCACATCCGTGGCGGGGCCGGGCCGTGACACGGGGAGGACGGGGCCGGGGAGCGCGGGGGTGGATTCCGGGGGAACTGCCCGCACCCGGGTGGCACTCCGGGACGCCGCCGCGGTGCCGTGGGGATGACGGCGGCGACAGCACGGCGGCACCGGGACGGAGGGGCCGGCCGGGTACGGGCCTGGAGACGTCGCTCGGCGGTGACCCGTGCGGGTCAGTGTCCGCCGAACAGCGAGCGACGGAGCCTGCGCAGCGGGGCGAAGAGCGAGACGCGGCGTACGCGCGCGGTCCGGTCGCTGCGCTCGTGCACGGTGTCCCGCGTGGTCAGCTCACGCATCAGTGACGTCGCCTCGGCCGCCTCCCGCTGGGGCACGGCGGGGCCCGCCAGCACCGAGAGATGGCGGTCGAGGCGCGAACTGGTCGCGCTGCTCCCGCAGGTGATCGCAGGGACCCTGGCCCTGCTGCGCACTGTTATCTGATCCATGTCACTCCCCACCCGTACGAGTCCACCCGGCCCGGGCAGGTTAACCCTATCGTCCCGGTGGAGCACGCGTGTATCGCGGTCACAGGATTCACCTTCCCCGTAAGGGTGTTGACGACCCGTAGGCGATTACTCTCCGAATCCGACCGATTTCAGGGCGAGTTGGACAATGGGCTGGCTGGTCGGTTGCGGAGATCCCCCGCCGGGCTCGACGGTCACGGCGAGTGACGTCGACGAGGTGTCCAGACCGGACGCGATCAGGGGCGTGTCGCGGTCGAAGAGCCCGAGGGAGCGCGGTTGCGCGCCGGGGCGCATGAGCCAGAGCTGATGCACGCGGCCGCCGGGGGGTTCTCCGTATCCGCTCAGCGTGACGACCGCGCGCCCCTCCGATGCGGAGGCCACGACTCCGATCCGACGGCCCTTCGCGTCCTCCCCGGTGCTCGCGCGGGCGTCGGGCGCCCCCAGAACGTTAGCGATCTCACTCGCCCGGGCCCGCTGCGCGGCCAGATCGTCCCGCGCCTGGTTCGCCTGGACCGCGAACAGGGAGGCGACGACGAGTGCCGCGGCGGCGGTGGCGGTGGCGAACGGCACGAACAGCGGACGCCGGACCGAACGGCCGCGCGGCGGCGGCTGGTTGCCCCACACGTGCGGCGGCAGCTGGGGCGTCCGCGCGCGGGCCGGCGCCCCAGCACCCTCCTGCGGCAGGGTCCGTACGGCGGACAGCACCCGCTCGCGCAGCGCGGCCGGCGGGGGCGCGGCCGTCGACCAGGCCAGCCGGACGGCGTCCTCGGTCAGCGCGCGCACCTCGGCGGCGCAGACCTCACAGGTGCTCAGATGCTTCTCGAAGCGCTGCCGTTCGGCCCGCTCCAGGGCGTCCAGGGCGTAGGGGGCGGCGAGGGAGTGCAGGTCCTCGCGCCTCAGCAGGCGGGCGACGAAGCTCACGCGACTCCTCCCAGGCACTTGCGCAGCTGGGTGAGTCCGTCGCGCATCCGGGTCTTGACCGTGCCCAGCGGCAGGGACAGCCGCTCGGCGACCTCACGGTAGGTGTAGCCGTCGTAGTAGGCCAGGGTGACGGACTGACGCTGGAGGGCGGTGAGGCGTTCGAGGCAGCGGCGCACCCACTCGCGCTCCAGACCGGCCTCGACCTCCTCGGCGACGTGGTCGAAGGCGGGCTGCCCGGAGCGCAGGGCCTCGCGCTGCTCGCGTTCGCCGGCGGCGCGGGCGCTGCGCACCCGGTCGACGGCGCGGCGGTGGGCGAGGGTGAGGACCCAGGACAGGGCGCTGCCCCGCCGCGGGTCGAACCGCGCGGCCGACCGCCACAGTTCCAGCAGCACCTCCTGCGCCACCTCCTCCGACTGGGCGGGATCGCGCACGACCCGCCGTACGAGTCCGTAGACCGGCCCGGAGACGAGCCCGTACAGGTCTTCGAACGCCTTCTGGTCACCGCCCGCCACGAGCACCAGCAGCTCGTCCGCGTCCAACTCGTCTCCCCCTCCAGCCAGACCGCATCTCGGCCGTCCCGTCCTACGAGGTCTTCGCAACAGACACACCTCCGGATGGGGTTACGGATCGAGAAGCCGAAAAAGCGGGTCCGGAGGGCACGGAAATTCTTTTCGGGACCGACCAATCCGGCCCCGCCCCCACTCCGAATTCCGGTGCGTCAGGCAAGTTGGCACTGAGGACGGACGGCATGACACCTACTTCCAGGAGCGGGGCGGGACGCAGGGGACTCGCGACCCTCGTATGTGGTGCGTTGGCCGCCGGCGGGCTCGCAGCCGCCGGTGTGACCGCGCTGGAACCGGGGGCGGCCTCCGCCTCCAGCCACCGCGAGGCCCCGCTGATCTCGGGGACACCGCAGTACGACAACACGGACGTGTACGCGTTCGTCAGCCCGGACAAGCCGGACACGACGACGATCGTGGCGAACTGGATCCCGTTCGAGGAGCCCGCGGGCGGACCGAACTTCTTCCCGTTCGCGGAGGACGCCCAGTACGACATCCACATCGACAACAACGGGGACGCGCAGGGCGAGCTGCTCTACCGCTTCACCTTCGACACGCACACGAAGAACAAGAAGACGTTCCTCTACAACACGGGACCGGTCGAGAGCCTCGACGACCCCGACCTCAACATCACGCAGACGTACGACATCGAGCTGCTGAAGCTGAAGGACCAGCACCTGGTCTCGAAGACGAAGATCGCCAACGACGTCCCGGTAGCACCGTCGAACGTCGGCAAGGCGTCGATGCCCGACTACGCGAAGCTGCGCGCGGAGGCCGTGCACGAGCTGCACGGCGGCACCTCGGCGTTCGCGGGCCAGGCCGACGACCCGTTCTTCCTGGACCTGCGGGTCTTCGACCTGCTGTACGGCGGGAACCTCTCCGAGGTCGGCAACGACACCCTCAAGGGGTACAACGTCAACTCCATAGCCCTTCAGGTCCCGAACCACATGCTCACCGAGTCGGCGGACCAGCCGATCGTCGGCATCTGGTCGACGACCCAGCGCAAGAACGCCAAGGGCTACTACGAGCAGGTCTCGCGCCTGGGCAACCCGCTGGTCAACGAGGTCGTCAACCCGCTCAAGGACAAGGACCGCTTCAACGCGTCCTCGCCCTGGGAGGACGCGAAGTTCCTGAAGAACGTCACCAACCCCGAACTGCCGAAGCTCATCGAGGCGATCTACAAGATCCCGGCGCCCGCCGAGCCGCGCAACGACCTGGTGGACGTCTTCCTCAAGGGCGTCGAGGGTCTCAACCAGCCGCCGCACGTGACCCCTTCGGAGATGCTGCGCCTGAACACGTCGATCAAGCCGGCGGACAAGCCCAAGCGGCTCGGTGTGCTCGACGGCGACAACGCGGGCTTCCCGAACGGCCGCCGGCTCACCGATGACGTGATCGACGCCTCCCTCCAGGTCGTCGAGGGCGAACTGCTGGGCTCCAAGAACGACCTCGGTGACGCGGTCGACAAGAACGACAAGGACTTCGAGAAGTCCTTCCCGTACGTCGCCCTGCCGACGGAGGGCTCGCGCGGACCGCTCGCCAAGGGCACGGACGGCGAGACCGACGTCCGCAGCCAGCTCGGTGACGCGCTCCAGCCGGCCGGCGCCTCCGGCGGCATGGGGAACACGGCGCTCATCGCCGGATCCGCGGGCGCCGGCGCCCTGGGCATCCTGCTGATCGGCGGCGCCCTGCTGTGGTGGCGCCGGATGCGGGACCGGGCGTACTAGCCCGCCGGACCGGCCTTGAATCGGGCGCGGCCCGCGAACGTACTCATCCCCCACGGCGCGGGCCGCGTCGCACCACCCGACCACCACCGTCGACGACACCCATCGAGGAGAGGGCATGGTCCCGCCCACGCACGACACCCCGCAGGAGCCCACGCCCGAGCTCGGCGCGGGCCCGGACCCGGCGGCCCCCGCCGGGGGTGAGGGGGCGGGGCCACCGGAGGACGGGGCCGGGGCGCGGGACGGCGGCCGGGCCGCCGCGCTGCGCCGCTTCGCCGCCGCCCGCCGGCGCGCCCTGCACCTCACCGGCTGCGCGGCCCTGCTGGCCGTGGCCGTCACCGGCGGCTCGGTGGCGCTCGGCGCCGGGGGCGACGGCGCCGCCCCGCGGGTCGCCCCCGCCTCGGCGGCCGTCTCCCCCGGTCTGCTCGCCTCCGGCGACCTGGCCGCGGGCATCACCGCCCTCCAGTCCCATCTGCGCGCCCAGCCGCGGGACTCCGGCGGCTGGGCCACCCTGGGCCTCGCCTACGTCGAGCAGGCGCGGACCGCCGGCGACCCCTCCCGCTACCCCCAGGCCGAGCGGGCGTTCGAACGCTCACTGGCGCTGGCACCCGGCAACGACCAGGCCCTGGCGGGCCGCGCCGCCCTCGCGGCCGCCCGGCACGACTTCGAGGGCGCCCTGAAGGACGCCGGCCGGGCCCTGAAGGAGAACCCGTACAGCGAACGCGCCCTGTGCGTACGGGTGGACGCCCTCGTCGAGCTCGGCCGGTACCGCGACGCCGCCGAGGCCGCGGACACCGCCGACGACCGGCGCCCGGGCATCCCGGTCTTCACCCGGTACGCGTACGTCCACGAACTGCGCGGCGACGTACGTACGGCCCGGCGTGTGCTGGAGCAGGCGCTGTCCTCGGCGTCCGCGCCCGGCGACATCGCCTACGTCGCCACCCAGCTGGGCCAGCTCGCCTGGAACCAGGGCGAGTACGGCACGGCCCTCACGCACTACGCCCGCGCGCTCGCCGCCGACGAGGACTACGTCCCGGCGCTGGAGGGCCGGGCCCGCGCGCAGGCGGCGGACGGGGACCGGGCCGGCGCGATCGCGGGCCTGAAGGACGTCGTCGCCCGCTACCCCCTGCCCGGTCCGCTCGTCGCTCTGGGCGAGCTGTTCGAGGCGGCCGGCGACCGGGCCGCGGCCGCCGACCAGTACGCCCTGGTCGACGCCTGGACGTCCCTGGCCCGCGCCAACGGCGTGGACGCCGACCTCGACACCGCGCTGGCGGCCGCCGACCACGGCGACAAGGCGGCGGCGCTGCGGGCGGCCCGCGCCGAGTGGGACCGCCGCCGCACCGTGCACACCGCGGACGCCCTCGCCTGGGCGCTGCACGTCAACGGCAAGGACGCCGAGGCCCTGCCGTACGCCCGCCGGGCCACGGCCACCGGCTACCGCAACGCCGTGTTCCTGTACCACCGCGGGATCATCGAGCGCGCCACCGGCCGCGCGGACGACGCCCGCACGCGTCTGCGGGCCGCCCTGAAGCTGAACCCGGGCTTCGCACCGCTGGGCGCCCGCGACGCGCGGGCGGCGCTGAAGGCCCTGGAGGCGGACCAGTGACCGTTCGCCGGCTCACCGCCTCGGGCGCCGCCGTCCTCACGGCGGCCTGCGCGCTCGCCCTGGTGCCCTCGTCGCCCGCGAGCGCGCACCCCCTCGGCAACTTCACCGTCAACCGGTACGACGGCCTGGTCGTCGCCCCCGGAGAGCTGCGGGTCGACCACGTGGAGGACCTGGCCGAGATCCCGGCGACCCAGGCCCGGCCCGCGATCGAGAAGGCGGGCCTGACGGCCTGGGCCCGTGAGCGCTGCGCGAGCGCGGCGCGGGACAGCGAGGTCACCGTGGAGGGCGGCGGTGTCCCACTGGTGGTGAAGGGCAGTCACGCACGCGTGCGGCCCGGCCAGGCGGGGCTCGACACGCTCCGGGTGGAGTGCGAGCTGACGGCTCCGCTCCCCGAAGACGCTTCGCTCGCCCTGGAGTTCACCGGTGCGGGCGGCGGGTCCGGGCCCGGCTGGCGGGAGATCACGGCACGCGGCGACCGGACGACGCTGACCGCCTCGGACGTGCCGGAGGAGTCGGCCTCCGAGGAACTCACCGCGTATCCGCGCGCGTTGCTGTCGTCCCCCGCCGACACACGGACGGCGTCCCTGCGGGTGCGGCCGGGCGGTCCGGCCCTCGCCGCGTCCGGCCAGGACACCCCGGACGCCTCCTCCGTCCTTCCGCGCGGCGCCGACCGCTGGACACGGGCCCTGGACGACCTGGTCTCCCGCCGCGACCTGACCGTGGGTTTCGCGACGCTCGCCCTGCTGCTCGCGCTGTTCCTCGGCACGCTGCACGCGCTCGCCCCGGGGCACGGCAAGACGATGATGGCGGCGGTGGCGGCCGCGCGCGGGGGCCGGGCCCGGCTCCGGGACGTGCTGCCGCTGGCCGCCTCGGTGACGGTGACCCACACGCTGGGCGTGGTGACGCTGGGCCTGCTGGTCACCGCCGGTTCGGCGGCGGCGCCCTCGGTGATCACCTGGCTGGGGGTCGCGAGCGGCGCCCTGGTGACGGCGGCGGGCGTGACCCTGGCCCGCCGGGCCTGGCGTGCGCGCGGCCCCGGGCACGGGCACCCCCACGACCACGACAGCCACCCGCACCCGCATCCGCACCCCGGTGAGCCCGCGGCCGACCACACCCCCGCGCGGCAGCCGGTGCTGGCCGGCGCCCCCGCGGGCACCGCCCCGCGGCCGTCCGCCACCCCGGTCGCCCCCCATCCCCAGGACCACGCGCACCCGCACCCCCACGACCACGCGCACGACCACGGTGACCACGTCCACGAGCACGGCGACCACGGTCACGCCGACACCCACACCCACACCCACACCCACACCCACACCCACGGCGGTGTCCCCCACACGCACCCCACCGCCCCCACCCTCCGCGGCACGATCCTGCTCGGTTTCGCCGGGGGCCTCGTCCCGAGCCCGTCCGCCGTCGTCGTG
>Ga0164243_10013355_pt1 | contig 11564 bp, 14 predicted proteins | sample OricompcompostOP_FD_108781 | JGI IMG/M metagenome (GOLD analysis project Ga0164243, IMG submission 108781) | Organic Plus compost microbial communities from Emeryville, California, USA - Original compost - Organic plus compost (OP) | ecosystem: Engineered > Solid waste > Mixed feedstock >... | reverse complement strand
CCCCGCCCAGTATGAATCCCTGGCCTCGGCCGGCGGCGGCGACATGGCGCTGGTGCTCAAGCGGCGGCTGGAGAAGCTGGTCTGCGACTTCTCCCTGGACGACAATTACTTCGCCTGGCAGGCTTTCGGCCGCAGCTATGCCGAGGGTGGCAGCGGCCCCCTGCCGCCCTATCTGGAGCGCCGGCATTTCGACGCCATCCGCGAGCGGGCGGAGAGGGTGACCGTTCTCAACCACTCCTTCACCGACCATCTGTCCGAGCAGCCGGCGGACAGTTTCGACGCCTATCTGCTCCTCGACGCGCAGGACTGGATGAGCGATGCGCAGCTCAATGCCCTGTGGTCGCAGATCACCCGTACCGCAGCACCCGGGGCCCGCGTGGTGTTCCGCACCGCCGCCGAGCCCTCGCTGCTGCCCGGCCGCGTGGCGGACTCCCTCCTGGAGCGCTGGCATTATGACCAGGACGCCTCCCGCCGCTTCACGGACATGGACCGCTCGTCCATCTATGGCGGCGTGCATCTCTACATGCTGAAGGACTGACAGGTGAGCGTGACCAGCCATGCCGACCTGATGGACGAGGTCTATCGCCATCAACGCCATGTCTACGACCTGACGCGGGAATACTACCTCCTCGGCCGCGACCACCTGATCCGCTCGCTGGAGGCGGGGGACGGCCGTGTCCTCGAAATCGGCTGCGGCACGGGACGCAACCTCATCGATGCCGCCCGCACCAACCCGGCGGCGCGGCTCTACGGCATCGACATTTCCTCGGAGATGCTGCGCACCGCCCGTGCCAAGGTGATGAAGGCCGGCCTCGGCGGCCGCATCCGCCTCGCCAGGGGCGACGCCACGGCCTTCGATCCCACCACTCTCTTCGGGCAAGAGCGGTTCGAGCGCATATTCCTTTCCTATACGCTCTCCATCATTCCCGACTGGCCGGCGGCACTGGCCCAGGCGCTTGCCCTGCTGGCGCCGGGCGGGCGCCTGCACATCGTCGATTTCGGGGAACAGCACGGCCTGCCCCCCGCTTTCCGCCGGATGTTCTTCGCTTGGCTGCGCAAGTTCCATGTGACGCCCATCGAGGATCCTACGACCAGAGTGGCCGGTGTCATCGCATCGTCTGGCGGCACGTGCCGCGCCCGCTCCATGTTCAGGGGCTACGCCTGGTACGGGGTGGCCAGCCGGGACTGAAGCCCCGAAATCGCCGCAATCCATCCCATACTGATGGGCATGGGCGGCACCAGACCGCCATCAATGAACTCGGGAGTAAAGGTATGGCGGATTTCAAGGCCTGTGCGACGGCGGCCTCTCTCTTTCTTGCATTGTCAATCGCCGGTCCGGCCATGGCGCAGGGCAAATCGGCACAGCATGGCAATGGCCATGGGAAGAACGGTGGCCAGCACCAGGATTCGCTCATCGATGTTCATATCGATATCGGGTCCCGCGAGATCATCCGCGATTACTACGGTGCGCCGCCGGGCTGTCCGCCGGGTCTGGCCAAGAAGCACAATGGCTGCCTGCCGCCCGGTCAGGCGAAGAAGCGTTATGAGCTCGGTCATCCGCTCTCCGTCAGCTATCGCCCGCTGCCGGGCGATCTGCTGCGCCGGCTGCCGCCCCCGCCGTCGGGATATATCTATGGCCGCGTCGACAATGACGTCCTGCTCATCGCGGAAGCCACGCGCCGCGTGGTCGATGCGGTCGAGGCCGTCATCATCGCCAAGGATGCCGTCGACTGATCGCGGCTGACGGGCCGTTGACGGCGAAAATCGTTCATTGCGCTGGCGGCCTATTCTTCCTACTCTTCGCCCCAAGATCACTCTGCGGCCAGGGGGGCGAGGCTGGCCGCAGTAGAGGGATCGATTCCATAATGAGGAGCCTGCCGCCCGCTTTCCGCGTGCGCTGAATGCTCCAAGGGTGACAGATACAGGGGGAGACACAGGTGACGTTTGAAGAGCTCATGGAGAAGGACGCGCTGAGGGAGGCGCTGTCCTGGTATTGCCACACGCTGGACAGCCGCAAGCTGGACGACTGGTGCAGGACCTTCACCGCCGACGGCGTCTGGGACGGCGGGCCCATCGGCAAGTTCACCGGCTGGGACGAGCTGAGAGGCTTCGCCGAGAGCCTGCCGCAGATTTTCGGACCCAAGCCGCTCCGGCATTCGGTCAGCAACTTCATCATCAACGTGAACCGCGACGAGGCCCATGTGCTGGCCTATCTCGACCTCATGCAGGTGGGCGAGGACGGGGGCGCGCGGCTGCTCGACGTGGCCACCTATGACGTGGATTATGTGAAGGAGAACGGCCGCTGGCTCATCAAGTACATGCGCACGATCCACAAATCCTGACGGGAGCCGCGGCGTGAAACTGGCCAGCTTCATGGCGGGGGACCGGGCAAGGCTCGGCGCCGCGGTCTCGGGGGACGAGGTGATCGATCTCTTCGAGGCGGCGCAGATGGCCGGCCTGACGCCGGACGATCCTACCCCGCTCCTGGACATGGGTGGGCTGATCGAGGCGGGAAACGAGGGCCTGGAGCTGGTGCGCGGGATTGTTGGCGCCGCCCTCGGCAATGCCGGGATTCCGCGCTATGCCACGGCCGGGATCACCTGGGCGCCGCCGGTGCGCCGCCCGTCCAAGATCGTCTGCCTGGCCCTCAACAACAGCGCCAACAAGGACCGTATCCTAAAAGGACCGAGCCATCCCGCCACCTTCATCAAGGGCGCCAATGCGCTGGTCGGCCACGGCCGGCCCATAATCATCAAGCCGGATTACGGGCGCACCCATCCGGAGCCGGAGCTGGCGGTGGTGATCGGCCGGGAGGCCAGGGAGGTGGCGGAAGCCGATGCCATGGACCATGTCTTCGGCTACACCATCCACAACGACATCACCTCGCCCACCATGCGCGAGGACGATACTTTCCACTACCGGGCCATCCACCCCTCCAGGACCAACAAGCAAGAGATCGAATACCGGGACACCTGGGTGAGCTATCCCGGCCGCTACAAGGGTGCGGACACCTTTTCGCCCATGGGCCCCTGGCTGGTGACGAAGGACGACGTGCCGGACTGTCATGCGCTCGCCATCACCTGCTCTCACCAGGGGGAGCTCATCACCGCCGACAACACCGCCAACCTCTTTTTCAAGCTGCCCCAGGTCATCGCGTTCCTGACGCATTACATGACGCTCCTGCCCGGCGACATCATCTCCATGGGCACGGCGCTGAAGGCCGGAGGCGGCGGCAAGGCGGTGCAGAACATCCCGCTGCACGAGAAGGGCGGGCCGGTGACGGTATCCATAGAGGGCATCGGCACGCTGGAGAACCCGGTCGAATTCAGGAGCTAGCATGACCCTCCAGCTTTACGCGCACCCCTTCTCCTCCTACTGCCAAAAGGTGGAGATCGCGCTATATGAATGCGGCATTCCCTTCGAGCTGAAGATGCTCGGGCCCGAGACGCCGGAGCATTTCGAGGCATTCGCCCGGCTGTGGCCCCTGCGGAAAATGCCGCTCCTGATGGACGGCGGGCGGCCGGTCGCCGAATCCAGCATCATCATCGAACATCTGGCGCTGCATCATGGGGCGGAGGCGCTGCTGCCGGCGGATGCGGCGGCGGCGCTCGACATCCGCTTCATGGACCGCTTCTTCGACAATTACATCATGACACCCATGCAGCGCTATGTGGGGGATTATCTGCGCCCGGCGGAGAAACGCGATCCCCAGACCATCACCGACGCCCGCGCTCTGCTGGATCAGGCTTACCCATGGCTGGAGGAGCGGATGGCCGGCCGCGAATGGGCATGCGGTGCATCCTTCAGCATGGCGGACTGCGCCGCCGCGCCGTCCCTCTTCTATGCCGACTGGGTGCACCCCATTCCCGAGAGCCTGCCGCATGTCCGGGCCTACCGTGCCCGCCTGCTGGCCCGTCCCGCCGTCGCCCGGGCCGTCGACGATGCCCGGCCCTACCGCCCGCTCTTCCCGCCGGGGGCGCCCGACCGGGATTGAGCGGTCCCGTCATCGCCCCTTCTCACCGTTCGGACTGAGCTTGTCGAAGTCCGGCCAGCGCTCAGGCCGTGGCCGCGCGCAGGCACGCTCAGCGCGAACGGATGGGCAACACTCAGTAGAGCCGGGCGCTCGCCCGCTTCGCCCCGTCTACCAGGCTGCGCAGCTTCTCGTAGGCCACGTCCGGGTCCACGACGACGGAACCCACGAATGTGCCGAAGCCGCAGTCGGTGGAGGCGATGACCCGCTCCTTGCCGACGGCATTGGCGAAGCGCTCGATGCGCTGGGCCACCAGCTCCGGGTGCTCGATGGTGTTGGACGTGGTGTCCAGCATGCCGGGCATGAGAATGGTGTCGGTGTCGGCGCACCTCTTGCCCCAGACCGTCCACTCATGCTCGTGCCGGGGATTGGCCGCCTCGAAGGCGATGGCCTGGGCTTTGACCTTGAGAACCGTGTCGATGATGGTCTCGACCGGAATGTCGAAATCGTGCGGCCCGGCATAATTGCCCCAGCACAGATGCATGCGCACGCGCTCGCGCGGCACGTTGGCCAGCGCCTCGTTGAGCACCGCCACGTGCAGCTCCGCCTGGTCGAGGAATTCCCTGTCACTCAGGTCCTGGAAGCCGGTATGGCGCGACATGGCGAGGTCCGGGCAGTCCACCTGCAGGAGGAAGCCCGCCTCGACAATGGCCTCGTACTCCCGCTGCATCACCCTGGCGACGGCGCGGATATAGTCCTCATGGGTGTCGTAGTAGCGGTTGGGCTGGAAGGCGGCCACGACGCCCGGCGACGCGGCATTCATGAACCCCTCGGTCACCCCTTCATTGTCCAGGGCGGCGCGGAAATGCGCGATGTCCTGCTCCAGCGAGTCGTCGTCCTTGGGGGCAATGGGGCCAACGCAGCAGGTGCGGCGAAACAGGTTCGGCCCGCGCATCTTGGCCAGCATCTCGCGGTAGCCCGGATATTTGGCCAGGTCCTTGTGGGGCTTGGGCGTGAAATCACCGCCGAAGCCTTCGTTGCGGTCCTTGATATAGGTGGCGTAGCCGATCTTGGCGGTCTCGCCGTCCGATACCACGTCGATGCCGATGGCGGCCTGCAGCGACACCACGTCCTGCACGGCTTCGGCCATCACGGCGTTGAAGTCCTGCCGGTCGAAGTCCTCGCCCCGCTCCTTCTTCAGGAGATAGTCGCATACCTTTTGGGATCGCGGCAGGCTGCCGACATGGGTGGTCAGGATTCTCTCGTCGCTTCGCTTCACGCTCATACCCCTTTCGCAGCGTCGGCAGGCGACGCTATAGTTTCAGGCCCGCATATAAAACACGCGGGCAAGCCCGACCGCAAGCACCGCCGCGCTGACACATGCCCATGACCGATACGCTCATTCTCATCCCCGGCCTGCTCTGCGACGCCCGCGTCTGGCGCGATCAGGTGACGGCGCTGCAGAGCCGCATCGATATCGCCGTCGCCGACATCACCCTGGATGACCAGATCGACGTGATGGCCGAGCGGATTCTGAGGGAAGCGCCGCCCTACTTTGCCCTGGCCGGGCATTCGCTGGGCGGGCGCGTGGCGCAGGAGGTCTACCGCCAGGCGCCGGAGCGTGTGACGCGCCTGGGGCTCATCTCCACCGGCCGCCGGGGCGTGCGGCCCGGCGAGGTGGAGCGGCGAAACGAACTGCTGGAGGCCGCGAAGCGGGACGGCGTGTCCGCCATCGCGGAGCTGATGCTGGCTCCCGCCATGCACCCGGAGAAGCAGAAGGACCCGGCGCTCGTCGCCGACCTGAGGGCCATGCTGGAGCGCCAGGGGATCGACGTCCTGAAGCGGCAGTTCCACGCCATGCTCACCCGCCGCGACCAGACGGACCTGCTGTCCACCATCCGCTGTCCCACCCTCGTCGCCTGCGGACGGCACGACCCGTACAGCCCCCTCGACCGCCACGAGCACATGTGCACCCGCATCCCCGGCTCGACCCTCGCCATCATAGAAAACGCCGGCCACATGGCCCCCATGGAGGAACCGGAGCAGGTCACCCAGGCGCTGGCGAGATGGCTGGGGGTTTAGGAACCCTTGCGGATCGAGATTCCCGCCTGCGCGAGACCTCAGCGAAAGTCCTTTTAGGGTGGAAAGCGGTGGAGCGTTCCCAACTTCCCCTCCCTTGATGGGAGGGGATTGAGGGGAGGGTGATCTGGCCGTCTGCCAAGGGTTTTCCAGGCGGAGACATCACCCCCTCCTCGATCCTCCCCCATCCAGGGGGAGGAAGACAATGGCCGGAACAAGAGCTTTTCCAGACTCTTCCATCCGTTTCGCAGAGGTCTCGCCTGCGCGGGAATGACGCGAAAGGAAAATGAGAAATGTCATTCCCGCGCAAGCGGGAATCTCGGCCCGACAAAAAACGCTACAGAAACAGTCTCCGCGCTTCCTCTGCCGTCGCAAGCCTTCGGCCGTACTGCGCAGCGATTTCGGCAATGGCGCGCACCTGTTCGGCATTGTCCGCCAGCGTCTCCCCGTCCGGCGTGAGCAGGTTGTTCTCGAAGCCGACGCGGACATGGCCGCCGAGCTGGATGGCCAGTTCGGCCACCTGCCGTTCGGCGCGGCCGAAGGCGCAGACGCTCCAGGGGAAGACCATGGGCCAGGCTTCGACGAAGGCCTTGAGGTCGGCGGGATCGGACTCGGCCGTTGCCGAATGGCGGCCGAGGACGAAGAGGGCGTGGGGGCGCATGACCGGGATCACGCCGCCCTCGCGCAGTTCCAGGAAGCGTTCCAGGTCCCGCTCGTCGTAAAGGATGAACTGGGGGCGGATGCCGGCCTGCACCACCCAGTCGAAGAAGTCCGCCGCGGCGGCCTCGGCCCCTTGCGGCACCAGTTCGCGCACGGCGAAGGACGCCGCGTCGGGCCTGATGCCGCGCACCATGTCCATCTGTTCAGAAGCCGAGTAGATGCCCACCGCTTCCGTCGTCACCTGCACCAGGAGTCCGTTCCCCACCTCCTCCGTCACCGCCGCCATGGCCGGGCGGTAATGATCGGGCGAGAGGCTGTGCCTGCCCGCGCCATCGCGCACATGGAGGTGCAGCATGGCGGCTCCCGCGGCCATGCAGGCTCTTGCCGTGGCCGCGATTTCGGCAGGCGTTATGGGCAGGGCCGGATGGTCCGCCTTGCCTTTGCGCGCCCCGTTGGGAGCGACGGTGATGAGGAGCGGTTCAGCCAAAGGACGGCTCCTCGAAGACGATGACGCCGCAGCCGGTGATCCTTGGGAAGGTCTGGAAGCGGTAGACCTCGGTGATATCGTCCGTCAGCGCGCCGCGCATGGCGAACCAGATGCCCAGCTCCGCCGCCTCCGTGCCGCCATAGCGCATATAGTCCTCCTGGGGGATGGCCATGAGCGCCGCCCAATCGTCCTTCAGGTGGGCGAGGAAATGGCGGTCGAATGCCTCGTTGGCCATGCCGAAGCGTGCGCCGCTGATCTGGTGCGACATGCCGCCCGTGGCGATGACCAGGATGCGCTGGTCCTTGCCGTAGCCGCGCGCGGCCTGCCCCAGCGCCCGGCCCAACTGGTGCAGCCGCTGGTTGGTCGGAATGGGATGGCGCACCATATTGACGGCGATGGGCAGCACCGGGCAGGGCCAGGGCGCATCGAAGAGATAGGGTAGCCAGGAATAGATGCCGTGATCCACCGACAGTTCCTGGCACACCGTCATGTCGAAGCCGCCCCTGACCAGCCTTTCCGTCACATACCAGCCGAAATCCGTGTCGCCCGCCAGGTCGGGGAAGGGCCGCGGGCCCCAGCCTTCGTCCGCCTGGGTGAATATCTCCGCCACGCCGATGGCAAGCGTCGGATAGGCATCGAAGGTGAAATGGTTGAGATGATCGTTGTAGACGATGACGATCTGGTCCGGCTTCGCCGTCTTGAGCCAGTCCTTCACCGGGCGCGTGCCGTCGTACCAGACCCGCCATTCGGGGGCGAAGCCGCTCTTCATGCCCTTGTCGTATTCCGTGCCCATGGAGGGCGTGTGGGAGATGCCGATGCCGCCGATGAGATGGGCCATGGTCAATCTTCCCCCGGCAGGCCGCCCACCTTGCGCGGGCAGGCGGCATACATGCTGTCGAAATCGGTCCCCACATTGTGGGCGCCGATGTGATAGAGGTTGAGGCCCAGTGTGGCGGCCAGCTTCAATATGGCCTGCAGGTGCCCGCCGGCCTCAAGAAGCCCCGTCCAGTCCCGCGCCTTGACGAGCGCTCTCTCTTCCTCGCTCAACCCATATTGCGCAACATAGGCCTCCTCGTCGGCCAGGAAGGCCGTGCGGTTAAGCGGCTGCTTGAGGCTGAGGCAGAAACGGTTGAGCCTGTATCCCCGGCTGGAGGCGGTGCCGCTGTAGACATAGCTTCCCGGCGCATCGAGGGAGAAACCGGGCGGAGGCAGGTTGCTCTGGCTCACTGCTGCTGCGCCTTCTGCCGGGCCGTCCCCGCCATGCCGGGCGGCGGCACGTCGGGATTGCGGAAGACCGGCGTGATGCGCCGCTCGGCGAAGCGCCAGCCATCCGTGGTTCTCACATAGACATCATCCATGTCCGCCACCAGGAAAGGCGTGGCCATGGGAATGGGCGGCGCGCCGTTCCAGGCGAAGCTCATCCACACGCTCGTGGCCCTGGCCCTGTCCGCCCCCTCGAAATCCACCATCAAGCCGCTATAGACATGCCGCGAGGTGCGCGGGCCCGCCGCCGTGCGGCTGCTGACGAAAGCCGCGATTTCCGCTTGACCCCGGGCCTCGCGGGGGCCGTTGGCATAGAGCGCATCCTCGGTGAAGAGGGCCGAGAAGCCCGCCGCGTCGCCAGTGTCGAGACAGCGGCGGAACTCGGCATTCAGCCGTTCGATGGCCAGTTGGTCGGCGATGCGCTGGTCTGGTGTCATGGATCGGATACGTCCTGAAGTCTTTGACGAGACTGCCAGACCACCCCGAAATCATCAAGCAAACGTGATGCTTGCGGCCGGTCCTCCTGGCGACAGGCTTGCGCTTGCGGCCTATAATGCCCATCCTGACGACTTGCGCCGCATAAGCGCAGGGCTTTTCCAGGGACAATTGCCTCCAGCCAGGCACGAACAAGGGACACGGACATGAAGACCATCGCCACACTTGCCTTTCTCACCGTCTTCGGCGCGGCCGTTCCGGCCATGGCCGAGCTGAGCGTGGGCGACACCGCCCCCGATTTCAAGACCGAGGCCGCCATGGCGGGCAAGACCTTCGACTTCGACCTGAAGGACGCGCGCGCCAAGGGGCCGGTGGTGCTCTATTTCTATCCCGCCGCCTTCACCCCCGGCTGCACCGAAGAGGCCCATCAGTTCGCCGAGGCGATCGACGACTTCCAGAAGCTGGGCGCCACGGTGGTCGGCGTCTCGGCCGACGGCATCGACAAGCTGAAGGATTTCTCGGTCTCCGAATGCAAGGAGAAGTTTGCCGTCGCCGCCGACCCGGACATGCACATCATCAAGGAATATGACGCGGTGCTGGACGCGAGGCCGGAATTCGCCGACCGCACGTCCTATGTCATCTCTCCCGACGGCAAGATCCTTCTGGCCCACACCGACCGCAATCCCAACACCCATGTGGCCATGACCATGGATGCCGTGAAGCAGTGGCACGACAGCCACTGATCCGCTAAACTGACGGTTGCGGAAAGGCGGGCGCCTTCGCGTCCGCCTTTTGCGTTGGGGCGCATGCAATATTGGGAGGGGAACCATGAGCAAGCCGGGCGACCGTCCGCCATTCCGCGCGGACCATGTGGGCAGTCTCCTGCGTCCGGGGAGACTCTCGACGGCCAGGGCCGAATGGGAGGCGGGGAGGCTGGCCGCCGAAGCCCTGCGCGCCGTGGAGGACGAGTGCATCAGAGATGCCGTCGCCCTGCAGGAAGGGGTGGGCCTCAAGGGCATCACCGACGGGGATTTCCGCCGCAACGACTGGTTCCTGGATTTCATGTTCTCGCTGGACGGGATCGAGCGCGGCGGCGCCGGCATGCATGTGCCTTTCTCGGGCGGCATCGATTATGTGGCGCCCCAGGCCAGGGTGACGGGCCGGATCCGCCGCCCGGAAGGCGGCGTGATGGTGGATGCCTTCCGTTTCCTGAAAGACACCACCAGCCGGACCGCCAAGATCTGCATTCCGGCTCCCGCCATGTTCCACACCATCGTCACCGACGAGCTGGTGAAGCCGGTTTATGACCGAGAAGAAGATTTCTGGACCGACCTCGGCCGGGCCTATGCCGACGCCGTGGCCGCCCTGGCGCGGGCCGGCTGCACCTATCTGCAGATTGACGATGTGAACGCGGCCAATCTGGCCGACCCCAAGTGGCAGGCCGTCTGGAAGGAGATGGGCCGCTCCCCCGAGGAGATGGTGGAGAGCTTCATCGCCGCCAACAACGCGGCCCTTGCCGGCCGGCCCAGGGACATGACCGCCGCCGTGCACATGTGCCGTGGGAACTATCAGAGCCAGTATGCCGCCGCCGGCGGCTATGACCTGGTGGCCGATCATTATTTCAACCGCATGGACGTCGACGCCTTCTTCCTGGAATATGACGACAGCCGCTCGGGCGGTTTCGAGCCGCTGCGCTTCATGCCCAGGGACAAATATGTCGTCCTCGGTCTCATCACCTCCAAGCGCCCGGACCTGGAAGACAAGGACGTCATCAAAAGGCGCATCGACGAGGCGGCCCGCTATGTGGACCCGGACCGCCTGTGCCTCAGCCCGCAATGCGGCTTCGCCAGCACCAAGGAAGGCAACCGCCTGAGCGAAGACGAACAGACGCGCAAGCTGGAGCATCTGGTGGCCATCGCAACGGAGGTCTGGGGCGGCGTGTAGGCGCCGCGCCCCCGATCACCGCCTGTTGAGTCGCGCTGACTGGACAGCCGGTCCTCGGCTGTTATGCTGCCCGGCCAAAGCAAGGGGCACGATATGGATATCCTCACCTTCCTGGAAAATTCCTGGCCGGCGCGGCTGGCGCAGGACTCCCTTTGGGGCTTTCCCATTCTGGAGATCTGCCATCTCTCGGGCCTCACCATCGTCTTCGGCGGCATGGTGATGCTGGACCTCCGGCTCATGGGCTTGCGCCGCAACTGGTCCGCCATCCGGATACAGAAGTGGATCCTGCCCTATGTCTTCGGCGGCTTCGCCATCGCCTTCCTTTCGGGCTTCTATCTCTTCATCTACCAGGCCAACAAGCTGGCCAATGACGATGCGTTCCTGGTGAAGATGCTGCTCCTCCTGCCGCTCGCCGGGCTCAACGCCCTCTTCATGCATGTCGTGGCGCAGAAGAACATGGAGCAGTGGGACCGGGACGTGGCGCCGCCCTTCATGGTGCGCGCCTCCGCCTTTCTTTCGCTCTGCCTCTGGCTCAGCATCCTCGCCGCCGGCCGGCTGATCGCCTATTATTACCCCTATGACTTCTGACGCCCCGACCGGCGCGAAAAGATTGCCATCCCCGCCCGGTCTGAGCTATCTAGGGGCCGGGGCCCCGTAGCTCAGCAGGATAGAGCATCAGATTCCTAATCTGAGGGTCACAGGTTCGAATCCTGTCGGGGTCACCAT
>Ga0164243_10013352_pt1 | contig 11566 bp, 12 predicted proteins | sample OricompcompostOP_FD_108781 | JGI IMG/M metagenome (GOLD analysis project Ga0164243, IMG submission 108781) | Organic Plus compost microbial communities from Emeryville, California, USA - Original compost - Organic plus compost (OP) | ecosystem: Engineered > Solid waste > Mixed feedstock >... | reverse complement strand
GCCGCTTCGCCGCCGCCCGCGGCTTCGGTGGCGGCAGCGCCCTCTTTGCCGGCGTCAGTGCCCCCGGAGCAGGCAGCGAGAAGCAAAAGGGCCACGCTCGCTGCGCCACCGGCAAAAGATGAAATTCGCATAATTTTCCCCTTTATTTGCGATTATTTAAAATAGTTGGAAGATGGTCATAGCGCGCCGGCCTTGGATTAAGAGTACAGGCGACAACGCTTCGTCGCTCCGGAAAAACTGCTCGGCCGATTTCCAGATCACCTCGATCAAAAATGATAGTTCCGGCTACGGAATGAATCCCCTGGCGTCGTTATTTCCGGTTAAAACGACCTTAAACCTTCAATAGAAGGCCGCGACGGAACATTTGGCTGATTTGCGCCATTTCTGTCTGCAATTGACGTGAAGCCGGCAGCAGGCACGATATCTTTGCGATACCATGCGCGTTTCTATTCGCAGCCGTCGCCTTCGGGATAAAAAGCGGACAAGCCGCCCGCGATGCTCCGATGATTACCGAAATCCGGCCAGCCGCTGGCGTTGCCGTTCGAGCTCCTGCCCGCTCAGCGTGGGCCGCCGGCTTGCCGCTTTTCCCTTGCGCAGCCGCTGGCGATCCTTTTCGGACGGCTCGACCCGGCGGACGCGGACAGCAGCGTGACCTTGCGAGCGGATGCCCAATTGCTCGGCCGCGCCGCGCGACAAGTCGATGAAGCGACCCCGCGCGAAAGGCCCACGATCGTTCACGCGGACAAGGATGGTCCGGCCGGTGTCGAGCGCCGTCACTTCCACATAAGTCGGCAACGGCAAAGTGGTATGCGCCGCGGTGACAGCGCCGGGCTTGAACTTTTCGCCACGCGCCGTGCGGCTGCCGGATTCGCTACCGTACCAACTCGCATAGCCGACCTGATCGAAATAGGGCGCGGCGGCCGGGACATAGGTGACGCCGCGGATCGTGTAGGGGCGGCCGATCTGGACGGGCGTATCGGAAACCGGACGGTAGCTGGCGCAGCCGGCAAGCACGAGCGCCGGCAGCATGGCGAAAATCAGGCGGCGGATTGGCATCGCCAATCGGATAGTGCGATTGCGCGCCGCGACTCAAGCGCCGCCCCCGCTCAATCCGCAGGAAAATATGCAAGAGGTAACCCGCGACTGATCGCGACCCGCCGATTTGTCGATCGGGCCGCGATCAGGCGCTTGGAAGGATCAGTCGGCCTTAGCTTCAGGCACGGATTCGTTGTGCGCCTTGGCTTCGACTTCGGCCGCTTCCTGCGAGACCTTATCGCCCAGCTCGTCGGTGGACGCAGCGGCATCGTCGGCTGCCTTGCCGATGTCATCGGCTGCATTTTCGGCCGCTTCACCTGCCGACGCGGCAGCGGATTCAGCGTCCTGGCCGACCGAGTCTGCCGTCGCCTCGGCGTTATCCTGCGTCTTTTCCGAGCAGGCGGCGAGGGAAAGGGCTGCAGCGGAAGCAGCAACGATCAACAATTTCCGCATATCCTAAGTTCCTTTTTGCTTCGCATGTCAGTGCCTTGATGGGTGAAAAACCAGATCGGCACCGCAGCCATTGTCACAATATAGCGCAAACGCCGCGTTGGCAGCGCCACGGGCTCTTCGCCGCGCACGCCGGAGATGCGGCGCACAAGCGGCGTTAGACCACAAGTCCTACAAACGGCGTGAGTTCCCTGTTCATGCAAGAATAGTACGCCGAAGTTCAGCCCCCCGCAAAATCGAGAGGAGCAATTCAGCTGATCGGAGCGCAGATTATCCCGAGTTTTACGAGGGATGCGAAGGCCCCCGCATTAAATGCGATCGTCTGGTTGGTCAAAGCGGGTCGACGGCGCGCGCGTTGCAGTGCCGGTTCGGGCAAAGGGGAGGCCGGCCGCCCAGCGCCGATGCGTCCCTTGCGCACAGCACAATGGGGATCAAGCTCAAACGTATCGATATAGGCTTCGAACCGCTCGCCGACCGTATCGGCATCCAGACCGAACGCGGCAAGGTTGTATCGATGCGGATGGCGATGCCGCTGCCGCTCCGCTTCCCGCATATAGCGGGCCATCGCCGGCCTGGCTGAACCAATATCCATATCGAGGAAATCGTAGACCCGCTCCATCACCGCGCCCCAATCGCGCTCCATGTCCTCGAAACGGACGTCGATCCGTTGGTCGGAGGGAATGGCTTCCCGCGCCTGCAGCATCCTTTCCACCTGCAGCTCGGTCTTGCGCAGCCATTCGCGGCCGATGCCCTGCCTGTCCACCTTGTCGCTGTGGATGATCATCTGGTTCCAAACCAGCGAGCAACTGCTGCCGACGACCGCGTGCGGTGCCCGGTGGATGAAGATGATCCGAGCGTCGGGGAAGATGCGTAGCAAGGCTGGCAGATCCAGCATGTGCTGCGGTGTCTTCAGGACCCATGGGCGATCGTCGCTGTCCCCGCGCAACCAGCCGACCAGGCGAAGGAGACGGGCCATGTGGCGATAGGCGGGGGTTGCGTCCTGCCGCTCACTCCAGCGGCCATAGCTGGGGACATGCCACTGCGCCTCGTGCTTCATTCCCCAAGCCGATGCGACGAGCAGGCCCAGCTCCTCCTCCGGCTCCAATGGTCCCGTCGGGTGGATCACTGACGTGTTGGGGTTGAGCCGATGGACCGCGCCGACGATCATCGCCGCCTTGATGCGACGGCGGTCCCTCCGCCCGCGAGAGCCAGGCGCGGGCGCCGGGCAAATAGTCTCAAACAAGCGCAGATGCGCGAAACGGTCATCGGCGGCAAGCAGCCGGTGGAGCCGGGTCGTTCCGGACCGCATGGGGCCGACAACGATCACTGGCTGGCTTAGCGAACGCCGGGCGATTTCCGGATGTTCACGGAACCATTGCTGGGTCCACAGCCGCTCACGCAGCAGCTTTTCGAACTGCCCCACTGCGCCGAACTGGCCAAGCGGGTTCAGCGCCGCTTCCTCGCGCACGGCATCGACCAACCTGGCAAGCGGCTTCAGGAACCAGTCGTCACCGAAGTCGTGCAAGCCTGTATCATGCCGGGCACGGGCGCAGAGCGTTTCCACGTCGAACTCGGGCGATCTGAGCGCCCGCGCCTTCCACAAGGCCGGGAAACTGCGGTTCGCCAGATCGACCAACCGCGAACGGTGCGGGAGCGCTGCTGATACCATGCCTCACCCTCAATCGCCCGTTGCCCGGATTGTTCCGCCCCCGCGCTTCGCCCGGCCGCTCGCACGATCAGCCTTGTCGATCCTTCCATGCCACGCGGTAGAGGTCGAAACGTCGGTCGTGCAGATTCTGCACAACGCCAGAGCGGCGGCTGGTCAGCAGATCGTCGAGCGACAGATCGGCAATGGCGATCGTCTCGGTATTGGGGGCGGTGTCCGCCGCGACGCCATCGCGCGCGAAGGGGAAATCCGACGGCGTCAGGATCGCGCTTTCGGCATAGTGGACGTCCATGTTCTCGACATTGGGCAGATTGCCCACGACGCCCGAAGTGATGACGTAGCACTGGTTTTCGACCGCGCGAGCATGGCAGCAATAGCGCACGCGCAGATAGCCACGGCGTTCGTCGGTGCAGAACGGCACGAAAAGCAGCAGCGCGCCCTGGTTGGTCAAATGCCGCGCGATCTCGGGAAATTCCGAATCGTAGCAGATCATCACGCCGATCGGACCGCAGTCGGTCATGATCGCATTGGCGCCATATCCGCCCCTGATGCCCCACCAGCGGCGTTCCGACGGCGTGGGGTGCAGCTTCTCCTGCTTGTGCATCGAACCGTCGCGCAGGAAGATATAGGCGATGTTGCGGATGTCACCGTTCGGCATGCGCGTCGGGTGCGAGCCGCCGATGATGTTGATGTTATAGCTGACGGCCAGCTGTTCCATGAACTCGCAATAACGCTCGGTATAGTCGGCGATCCGCTCGATCGCTTCCACCGGCGCCAGCTTCTTCTTCTCGATCGACAGCAGTTCCAACGTGTAGAGTTCGGGGAACAGCACGAAGTCGGAATTGTAGTCCGAAGCGACGTCCACCCAATATTCGACCTGCTCCTCAAACTGGTCGATATTGGTGATCCCGCGCATCTGGAATTGCACCGTCGCGACCCGCACCGAATAAGGCAGCCGCGTCTTCTGCCGATGGAACTTGAGCGTGGTCTCTTCGGGGGCGAGCGGGTTGGGCCAAAACATCAGCACGGCGTTGCCGCCGCTTTCGCGGTCGGTGGGGATATAGTCAGGCAGGATACGCTTGGGCTCGAAACCGAGCTTGATCTGGAATTCGATCACCGGATCGCGCAGCGTCTTGGCGACCACGGCGTCAAGATAATCCTTGGGATCAGGATATTGGCGTTTGCGCCGTGCATAGCCCGGCATGCGGCCGGCAAAGGCGATGCCTTTCAGCTCGAACTGCTCGCACAGCTCACGCCGCTTCTTGTAGAAGCGCTCGCCGATGCGCAGCCGCCGGAATTCCGGATCGACCACCACTTCCATGCCGTAGAGGATATCGCCGTTCTCCGCCGGCGGCCGGCCAAAGCCACCGCCGGTGATTTCGGTCCAGGTGTGCGGCCGAAACGCGTGCTTCTCGCTGACGATCAGCGTCGCACAGTGGCCGACGATCTTGCCTTCGTATTCGGCGACGAACTGACCTTCGGGAAAGTTGTTGATCTGGCCGCGCAGTTCCGCCTGGGTGAAGGCCTCGGCCTTGCCATAGACTTTCATGGAAAGGGCCGCGATCGCTCGCGCATCCGAGCTGTGGGCTGGACGTATAATCAGTTTGGCTTTGGCTTGGGGCATCGCCCACACTTAGGCAATGTTTGCGCCAAGGAGAAGGGATGCTTAGACTGTCGGCATGAGTGCCGAAGCTCCGCATCTCAAGATCAAGATCCAGCTCTATTGCGGCGATGAAATCGCCATGGGGCCCGGCAAAGCTGACCTGCTTGAGGCGCTTGCACGCGAGGGATCGATTTCGGGCGCGGGTCGGGCCTTGGGCATGAGCTATCGCCGCGCCTGGTTGCTGGTCGACGCGATGAATCGCTGCTGGTGCGAGCCGCTGGTGGCGACCACGCCCGGCGGAGCGGCAAAAGGCGGCGCACGGCTGACACCGTTGGGCGAGGACGTGCTGCGGCGCTATAGCGAACTGGTGGAACAGGCCGCCGGCATCCGCGACGGCAAGGACTGGGCAGCGCTGCGAGGCCTGCTGCGCGAGATGCCCAAAGTGCATCAGAAAGAGGAAGTGTGATCAAATCCTCCCTCTGTGGGAGAGGATCTTGATGCTTCAGATCGAAACCACCTGATCCGCCAGCCGCTCCACCTCCGCGCGATCATGGCTCACGTAAAGGATCGGCAGCCGCAGTTCGTCGCGGATGCGTTCGATCACCACCATGATCTCCTCGCGCCTTGCCTGATCCAGCGAGGACAGCGGCTCGTCCATCAGCAGGAAGCGCGGACCGCTGAGCAAGGCACGTCCGATCGCCACCCGCTGCGCCTCGCCGCCCGAAAGCGTTCGCGGCATTCGTTGCAAGAGGTGCCCGATACCAAGGAATTTCAGCGCTTCGTCCAGGCCCATCCAGCGCTGGTCCCGCGGCCGCACGTGCCAGCCGAACAGCAGGTTGTCGCGCACGGTGCGATGCGGAAACAGCCGTCCGTCCTGGAAGACATAGCCGCAAGCGCGCGCTTCGGGCGCAAGGTTCACACCCGCCGCGCTGTCGAACAGCACGCTGCCGGCAACGACGATGCGCCCCCGTTTCGGCTTCAGCAGCCCGGCAACTGCATCAAGCGTGGTCGTCTTTCCCACCCCGGAGGGCCCGAACAGCGCCGTCAGCCCGCCGGACGAATTGAAATCGTTGGTGATGTACGTGGCGCCGCGCGCAATCTCTATGTCGATCTCAAATGACATGACCGCCCCGCCCGTACCCGCTGCGCCGCGCCAGCAATTCGGAGACGACCAGCGCCAGCAGCGACAGGATCACCGAGATGATCGCCAGCCGCGTCACCGCCGTTTCGCCGCCCGGTATCTGCAAGGCCGAATAGATCGCCAGGGGCAGCGTGCGCGTCTCTCCCGGAATGTTCGAGACAAACGTGATCGTCGCGCCGAACTCCCCCAGCGAGCGAGCCAGGCCCAGGACGATCGCGGCCAAGATGCCGGGCGTGGTCAGCGGCAGGGTGATCGAGAAAAAGGTCCGCCAGGGCCCCGCCCCCAGCGTTCGCGCGGCGCCTTCCAAGCGCTGGTCGACCGCCTCGAGCGAGAGCCGCATGGCCCGGACCATCAGCGGCAGCGCCATCACCGCCGCGGCGACGGCAGCACCGGTCCAGCGGAACATGAAAGTCAGGCCGAAGACATCGGCGAAGAACCGCCCGAGCGGCCCGTTGCTGCCGAAAGCGAGCAGTAGCAGCCAGCCGGTCACGACGGGCGGCAGCACCAGCGGCAAGTGCACCAGCGCATCGAGCAGGACCTTGCCCGGGAAGTGCCGCCGAGCGAGCAGCCAGGCCACGGCGAACGCCAACGGCAGGCTCGCGAAAATGGCGATACCGCTCACCTTGAGCGACAACGCGACGACTTCCCATTCCTCGGCGGACAGCAGCATCGATACGCTTTAGGAGAGGAAATACCGGGAGTGAATTGCGGGCTTCTCGTGACCACCGCCCTTCATCCCGCCCTCCCGAGAATGACGATAAAGGAAATCACGCATCACCGCGCACCAAAGCCGAAGCGCTGGAAGATCGCCTTGCCCTCGGCCGAAATCAGGAATCGGCGAAAACCTTCGGCATCGGGGTTCTTCGACGCCGCAAGCCGCGCCACGGGATAGCTGATCGGCGCATGGCTGTCGGCCGGGAAGCGGCCGACAGTCTTCACGCCCCGCTCCGCCCTTGCATCTGTGGAATAGACGACCCCGAGCGGCGCTGCTCCTCGCGAGACGAAGGCCAGCGCCGCGCGGACGTTCTCCGCACGGGCGATCCGCCCCTGCACCGATGGCCAGACGCCCAGCTTCGTCAGCGCTTCCTTGCCATACTTGCCCGCGGGCACAGCATCGGGATCGGCCATGGCCAGCCGTCGGTTACCCAGCGCGCGCGCCAGCGGAAAGCGCGGCCGGACGGTCAACTGCAGCTTGCTGTCAGCGGGGCCGACCAGCACGATGCTGTTGGTCAGGAACGAAACCCGGGTGCCCCTGCGCAGAAGGTTCTTCTTCGCAACATGATCCATCCATTCCTCATCGGCGGAAATGAACAGGTCGGCGGGCGCCCCGGCCTCGATCTGCCGCGCCAGCGCCGAAGAGCCGGCGAAGGAGATGACCGGGCGCGGGTGACGCTTCCTCACCCAGGCGTCGGCCGCGGCGTTCAGCGATTCCTGCAGGCTCGCCGCCGCCAGCACCAGCGGTCCACGTTGCTGGGCGGCGGTCGGCGAAACACCAAGCAGGAAAAGCGAAAGGCAAGCCAGCAGGCTGATAAGGAAGCGCGGCACCACGGGTCTCCGGCAAGTTTGTATCTCCCCGTATATAGAAATCTGCCGGCCGGGAAAGTGGACGCGGTGTTATGGTCTTACCGAGCGGACGCGCGGTGCTTGTACCGCTTCGAACCATTCCATATGACCGGACTGAACAGATGCTCAGCATCAGGTAAAGGGAGTCGGGGAATGGGATTGCTCGAAGCGCACAAGGCAATGGCCGGCAAGACCGCCGTGGTAGTGGGCGGCGCGGCCGGCTACATCGGGCGCGGCGTGACGGTGGGTCTTGCCAGGGAAGGCGTCAACATCATCTGCTGCGACAACGATCGCGAAGGCCTCGCCGCGATCGTGCCCGAGGTGGAAGCACTGGGCGTAACGATCGATGCGAGCCATGCCGACGTCAACGATCCCGCCTCGCTCGACGCCTTCTATGATCGGGTCGAGGGCATGACCGACAACATCGACATATTGATCAACGTGCCAGGCGGCGTCGCCCGCTCACTGTTCGACAAGACAACGCGCGAAAGCCACGCGCGCGACATTCGCTTGAACTACGGCTACGTTGTCGACAGCTGCCACCGCGCGCTGCCACTGCTGCGCAAGAGCGGCAAAGGCGGTAGCATCGTCAACTTCACCACGATCGAGGCGCATCGCGGCGCTGCGACCTTCGCGGTCTATGCCGGCGCCAAGGCGGCGACGACCAATTTCAGCCGTGCGCTGGCGGTTGAGCTTGGCAAGGACATGATCCGGGTTAATTGCCTGGCTAGCGATACGACGCTGGCCCGCGCCTCCAACGCCGCGCTCGCGCCCGAGGATTTCGAGCGGCTCGCCGCGCTCGGCGACGATGCACTGGCCAAGTCGATCGAATTCTATGTGCCGCAGAAGCGCCCGCCGACCGTAGAGGAAGTGGTGGACGGCGTGATCTTCCTGGTCAGCGACCTTTCGCGCACGGTGACCGGCACGACGCTGCACGTCGACGGCGGCACTCATGCGGCGTTCGGTTTCCTCGACTGGCCCTATGGCGACAGCTTCATGCCGGCCCCGCTGGGCGGGACGCTGAAGAAGTTGGCGGAGTAAGCCGGCATCCCTCCCCGAGTTCGCGCCGGGGTGGGGAAGGAACTCAGGCCCTACGCCTCCTCCGGCTCGGCGTGGCGGTTGAACATGCTCACGATGTCGCCCGAGGTGATCGGACGCTTCTCGCCAACCGCCGCCGGGCGTTCGCCGCTCTGCGACTGGATCGACGTGTCGACGCCCTTCGCCACGGCCTCTGCACGCAGCGAGCGCACCGTCAGCTCTTCGCGCGCGTGGTGCTGGAACGGATCGTAGTTGAACACTCGCATGGCGTTGAGGTGCGTGATCTTGTCGATCTGGCTGTCGGTCAGGTGCTGGACCGACTTCCACAGAACCTCCGGCGCGTTCGGCCAGGGCGTGTCAGAGTGCGGATAGTCGACCTCGTACATCACGTTATCCTCACCGATGAGGTCGAGGTTCCTCAAGCCATAGGCATCATCGATGAAGCAGCTGGTGAAGTGGCGACGGAACACTTCGCTCGGCTTCATGTCCCCGAAATAGCTGTAGGAATGCGTCCAGGCCTGATGCTGCTCATGGCTGTAGTCGGCACGTTCGGTCAGGTAGGGAATCCAGCCGATGCCACTTTCCGACAGCGCGATCTTCATCGCGGGGTAGCGATGCAGCGCCGACAGGTTCAGCCAGTCGGCCGCGCCGAAAGCCACCGCCATCGGCATGGTCGCGATATTCACCTCGATCGGCGATTCCATCGAGGGATGCGGGCTGACATTGCCGCAGCCGATGTGCAGGCAGATCGCCGTGTCGCAATCGGTGACGGCCTTCCACAGCGGCTCCCAGTGGTCGCTATGCACGCTGGGCAAGCCGCGCTTGGTGGGATTGTCGTTGAAGACCACCGCATGGCAGCCCTTGTCGGCAAGGCGCCGAACCTCGGCGGCCATCAGTTCAGGGTCCCATAACGGCAGCAGGCCCAGGGGGATGAAGCGGCCCGGATAGGCCCCGCACCACTCGTCGAGATGCCAATCGTTGTAAGCGCGCAGATGGGTCAGCGCGAGATTCTTGTCCGGAGAGTTGAGGAACAGGCCGCCATCCATGCCGGCAAGGCTGGAAAAATTCATCGAACAGGCGACACCGTTGACGTTCATGTCATCGACGCGGGCGTGGACATCATAGCAGCCCTTGCGCAGCTGGTTCAGATTGGTCGGCTCGAAACCGTATTCCTCGCGCGGGCGGCCGACGACGGCGTTCAGTGCGACCGAACCGATCTGCATGCCCTGGTATTCCCAGTAGTTCGCGCCGGTGTCGCGCTCACGCAGCTTGGGTGCGGTGGCAAAGGCCTCGCCCGACAGCTGATTGTCGAACACATCGGCCGGTTCGGTGATGTGATCATCGACGCTGATCAGCACCATGTCTTCCATTTTCATGGCATCTCTCCCGGGTCATCTCGGCGTCTGCCGCCTGGGCCGACAATCTCAGCGATGACACGCCGAATCAATGCCGTTTCACTTCGCCCAGACGATGGACAGCCAATGCAAGGGACGCTCCGGCATGACCGTCGCACCGCTTTCCAGCCCGCCCGCAACGGGTTAGGGTGGCCATCCTCACAACCAGGCCGATCGGGGAAGCCGGGGGATGGACATTCTGCACCGCATGGAAAAGGCGCTTCGGGAAACCGACGAAGTTCGCCACCACGATCATGAGGCCGTCGCCCGCGCCGCGATCGCCACCATGTTCAACTGGCTTGGCGAACCTTCCGAACGCGCCGTCGACACGGCGGTGATCGGCGCGCATCACGATGCCGCCACTTGCCGCAAGATCTGGGCCGCGATGCTAGGCGAAATGCGCAAGGAGGCGGGTTTCTAGCGTGATGGATCGGCGAATGGCGCTGCAGGCCATGGGCGCCGCGGCGCTCTTTCCCACGACCGGCGTCGCGGCCGCGTCCACCGCGCTGCGCAAGCCGCCACGTTTGCGGCCAGGCGATACTGTCGGCTTGATCGAACCTGCGGGTTTCACCGAGGACAAGTTCGACCTGGAAATCGTGGTGGAGACGATCCGGGCGATGGGCCTGGTTCCCAAACCCGCGCCGCACGTGACCAAGCGCTACGGCTATCTCGCGGGCAGCGACAAGGATCGCGCCGAGGACGTCAACGCCATGTTCGCCGATCGCAATATCCGCGGCATCTTTGCCGTGCGCGGCGGCTGGGGCTGCGCGCGCATTCTGCCCTTCCTCGATTATGCAACGATCCGCGCCAACCCCAAGCTGCTGGTGGGTTTCAGCGACATCACCGCGTTGCACCTGGCACTGGCGGCACGGACCCGCTGCCCCAGCATCCACGGCCCCAATGCGGCCAATTCCTGGGGCGCGCTTTCGTGGGATTCCTTCCGCCGCCTGGCTTTCGCCGGCGAGATGCCGACCTATCGCAATCCGCCGGGGAAAGAGGACCGGCTGGTGCAGCGCGCCGGACGCATCCGCACGTTTCGCCCGGGCAAAGCCAGCGGGCGGCTGCTCGGCGGCAACCTTACGACGCTGGCGGCGCTGATGGGCACACCCTACTTTCCCGATTTCACGGGAGCCATCCTGTTCCTGGAAGACGTGAGCGAGGCTGAATACCGCATCGACCGAATGCTGACCCAGCTCGCGCTCGGCGGCGTGCTCGGCAAGCTTGCTGGCGTGGTCTTCGGCCAATGTACTCGCTGCAGCGGCACCGAGGCGAACTACAGCGGCTTCACTTTGTCCGAAGTGCTGGAGCAGCATTTCGCCCCGCTGGGCGTCCCCGCTTTTGAAGGTGCGCTAATCGGCCATATCGCCAACCAGTTCAGCATACCGCTCAACATTCCTGCCGAGATCGATGCCGACGCCGGCACGATCCGCATTCTCGAACCAACGGTGGTTTAATGGGGTAGTACGCAGGAGTGACGGACAAATGTCACCGCTAGGGGTTACACCCCCTCCAACACGGGGTTAGCATTTCAGTCACTGCTGAATTTCGTCGCACGCCGGAACCGTATCGTCGCGCCGAACGTTCTCGCAGGCGAGGGGAATTCGGCATGAGCAGTACCGTTTTCGTTCTTCTCCTGTTTGGTTGTTCAGACGACGGCAGCGCTTGCCGTCAACTGG
>Ga0164243_10013351_pt1 | contig 11567 bp, 8 predicted proteins | sample OricompcompostOP_FD_108781 | JGI IMG/M metagenome (GOLD analysis project Ga0164243, IMG submission 108781) | Organic Plus compost microbial communities from Emeryville, California, USA - Original compost - Organic plus compost (OP) | ecosystem: Engineered > Solid waste > Mixed feedstock >... | reverse complement strand
TGACCGGCCGCGCCGCCCAGGTCGACGGCCGCGCCGAGGGCGAGGTCGAGGCCATCGTCATCCCGCCGGAGGGCGTGCGCCGCCTGCTGGTGGCCGAGGCCGAGCTGGGCGAGCGGATCATGCGCGCCCTGATCCTGCGGCGCATGGGGCTGATCGCCAGCGGAGCGGGCGGCGCGGTGCTGGTGGGCTCGCCCCGCTCAGCGGACCTCGTGAGGCTGCAGGGGTTTCTCGCCCGCAACGCCTTCCCGAACCATGTGCTCGACCCCGCCGAGACGGAGGAGGGGAGCGATCTGATCGCGCGCCTGGGCGTGATCGAGCGCGAGCTGCCGCTGGTGGTCTGTCCCAACGGGACCGTGCTGCGCAATCCGAGCGAGACCGAGCTCGCCCATGCGCTGGGGATGATCCCGGCCGCCGAATGCAAGGGGACCTATGACGTGGCCGTCGTCGGCGCCGGGCCGGCGGGTCTGGCCACGGCGGTCTATGCGGCTTCGGAGGGACTGTCGGTGGCGGTGCTCGACGGGCGCGCCTACGGCGGCCAGGCCGGGGCGAGCGCCCGGATCGAGAACTACCTCGGCTTTCCCACCGGCATCACCGGCCAAGCGCTGGCGGGCCGCGCCTTCGTTCAGGCCCAGAAGTTCGGGGCCGACTTCCTGATCCCCGCGGAGGTGAAGCGGCTCGACTGCTCCCGGGCGGACGGATCGCTGGTGCTGGAGACGGCCGAGGGCGCCCATGTCCGGTCGCGGAGCCTGGTGATCGCCAGCGGCGCCCGCTACCGGCGACCGGCCATCGCGAACCTCGAGGGTTTCGAGGGGCGCGGCGTCTGGTACTGGGCCTCGCCCATCGAAGCCCGGCTGTGCGCGGGGGAGGAGGTGGTGCTGGTCGGCGGCGGCAATTCCGCGGGCCAGGCCGCGGTCTTCCTGTCCGCCCACGTCCGCAAGGTGATCATGATGGTCCGCGGCGACGGCCTGGCCGCCAGCATGTCCCGCTACCTGATCGACCGCATCGAGGCCGCGCCCAACATCGAGCTTCTCACTCGGACCGAGGTGACCGCGCTGGAGGGCCGGCCGGAGACCGGACTGGAAGGCGTGCGCTGGCGCGGGCCGGGCGGCGAGGTGCGCAAACCGATCCGCCACGTGTTCCTGTTCGTGGGCGCCGATCCGGCCACCGACTGGCTGGGCGACTGCGGCGTGGAGCTGGACCGGGCCGGCTTCGTGGTGACGGGCAAGGCGTGCGGCGGGGACCTGTTGGAATCCAGCGTGCGCGGCGTCTTCGCGGTTGGGGACGTCCGCTCCGGCTCGGTCAAGCGGGTGGGCGCCGGGATCGGGGAGGGCGCGCAGGTGGTCGCGACGCTGCACCGCTTCCTGGCCGGCGAACCGAGCGGCCGCGAGACGCATGCGCCCTCGACTTCGGCGGCCGCGTCCGCCTGATCCCTCGGAACTGCCGCCTGCGCGCGGCGGCTCTCGGCCTTCCTCTCAATCCAGAGTGGCAATTCGCCGAAACCCCACGAAGCCACTACGTCTGCGTTAGCTTCATAGCCGTGTCACGCGAATGAAGTTGAGGCGGGGCCGCGCGCCGACGGCGGGCCAGCAGGCGCGCGACGCGGAGTGATTCCATGCCCCTCGATCGTTCGGCCATCGTCGACTGGATAGCGCTCCAGGTCCTGCCGCACGAGGGGCGGCTGCGCGCGTGGCTGAGGCGCAATTTCCGGAACTCGCCCGACATCGACGATGTGATCCAGGAGGCCTACTGCCAGATCGCCCTGCTCCCGTCCGTCGCGCACATTCAGAATCCCCAGGCCTATTTCTTCTCCGTCGCCCGCTCGCTGATGCTCCAGCGCATCCGGCGCGGCCAGATCGTCGTCATCGAGGCGGTGACGGATTTCGAGCTGGCGAGCATCCGAGATGACGGGCCTTCGCCGGAAGACGTCGCATGCGCCAGCGACGAGCTCGGCGCTGTGCTCCGCCTGATCGCAGCCTTGCCGAAGGCGTATCGACAGGTGATCGAGTTGCGTCGCCTCCAGGGGCTCTCGCAAAAGGAGACCGCGCGGCGTCTGGGGGTGACCGAGCGGGTGGTGGAGAACAACTCGGCGCGCGGCCTTAGGATGATCTTGAGGGCGCTTACGGAGCAGCACCTCTCGCTTGCAGACGAGTCAATGGACCGTGAAAGACCCCGAATCCGCGCAAGACATTGACATCGCCGCCTCGGAGTGGGCCGCCCGGGTCGACGCCGGCGGTCTCGATCCGAGCACCGAAGCGGCTTTGCAGGCCTGGCTTTCCGGCGACCCCCGCCGGCGGGGCGCGTTCGCGCGCGCCCAAGCCGGCCTTCGCCTGTTGGAGCTCGCGTACAAGCCGCGCGAACCGGAAGCCGCTGCGCCCTCCGCTCCCGTCGCCCGGCCTGGCGCGAGCCGCCGGCGTCCGCTCGGGCTCGGCCTGGCCGCGGCGATGGTTCTGGCCGTCGGCGTCGGGGGCGGGGTCGCGATCGGCGCCTTCTCGCCCGCCGACCGGCTCCGGACCCGTCTCGGCGAAGAACGGCCGTTCACGCTCGAGGACGGCTCCGTCGCCTTCCTCAACACCGACAGTCGGGTCACGGTGTCGTACCGGCCCGACAAGCGGAGCATCGCCGTCGGCAGGGGCGAGGCGTGGTTCCAGGTCGCCAAGAGCCACGAGCGGCCGTTCGTGGTCGACATCGGCAAGGTGCATGTGCGGGCCACCGGCACGGCCTTCTCGGTGCGCCGCTTGCAAGACCACGCCGTGGAGGTGCTGGTCAGCGAAGGGCGCGTGCGCGCGTGGACCGACACGGCGCCGGGCGAGACGCTGGTGATCTCCGCCGGCCACGCCACGATCATCTCTCCCAAGACGTCGGCGGCCACGGCGGTGCTTGTCCCATCGCGGCCGGAAGAGGACTTGGCCTGGCGCGACGGCGAGATCCTGCTGAGAGGGGAGACGATCGCAGCGGCGGCGGCGGAGTTCAACCGCTACAACAAAACCAAGATCAGAATCGCGGATGCGGAGCTGTCGAATCAGAAAGTGATCGGATACTTCAAGTTGAACAGGCCGGATGAGTTCGCCAAGGCCGTCATCCGGATCTCCGGCGGGGAGATGACAAATGATGGCAACAATATTGTCGTAAAATATTCTCAAAATTAATTCGAAGGATATCGATCTGGCGTGAGGGATCGGCCTGCGTCGCGCATCTACCCCTGCATACTCTTTTCGGGGGATGCATCGTGTTCAAGACTTATCAGGTGCTGTTCGCGTCGGCGGCCGCCGTGTGCCTCGTTTCCGCCTCCGGCGCGGCGCAGGCCCAGACCCGGCCTTTCAACATCGAGGCCCAGCCGGCCCAAACGGCCATTCCGCTGTTCGCCCGTCAGGCCGGCCTCCAGATCCTGGCTCCGCAGGCGGTGGCCGAGGGCGTCCGCACCAATGCTGTGAAGGGCGACTTCACGCCCGACGCGGCGCTCGGCGTGCTGCTGAAGAACACCGGCCTCGAAGTCCGCTCCCAGAGGGCGAACTGGTGACGCTCGGCCGGAACGCCGCCCGCGACAGCCGTAACGACGGCGAGGTCAGCGGCCTCGACCAAGTCGTGGTGCTCGGCACGCGCCGCACCGACCGCACGGTCGTGAACTCGCCGGTGCCGATCGATGTCCTGTCGCAGGAGACGATCCAGAGCCAGCCGTCCAACGACATGAACGAGATCGTCCGCGCCCTGGTGCCGTCGTTCCAGGTCGACCGCTTCGCCGTGAACGACGGCTCGACCTTCGTCCGCTCGCCGACGATGCGCGGCCTGCCGCCGGACGAAACCCTGGTGCTGGTCAACGGCAAGCGGCGCCACCGGGCGGCCCTGGTGTCTCCCACCGGCGGATATCAAGGCGTGGACATGGCCATGATCCCGTCCATCGCCCTCCGGCGGATGGAGGTCCTGCGGGACGGCGCCTCGGCGCAATATGGTTCGGACGCTATCGCCGGCGTCTTCAATTTCGAGCTCAAGGACAACAACCAGGGCGTCGAGCTTCGCTCACGCTATGGCCAGTACTATGCCGGCGACGGAAAATCCTACCAGATCGCCGGAAACATCGGCCTGCCGCTCACCGACAGCGGCTTCATCAACGTGAGCGCGGAATACACCGACGACGCCCAGACCAGCCGCGGCGTCACCACGCCGGGCGCCTGGATCCTGGCCCATAAGTTCCCCGATCGGTACGCCGGCATCCGCAATCCGTCGCAGATCTGGGGCAATCCGGAATCGCACGGCCTCAGGTGGTTCTTCAACTCGGGGCTCGATCTTGGGAACGGCATGAAGGCCTACGCCTTCGGCAGCTACGCCAACACCCACTATCAGAGCGACTTCAACTACCGCCAGCCCATCGACGTCACCGGCCCGAACATGGCCGGCCAGGGAGATTCCACGCGCTACAGCCAAGCCGGCAGCGTTTTCGCCGACCTCTACACACGCCAGATCCCCGGACTGCGCGACGAGTTCGGCAGGCCGGTGTTCGACGGCGCGGGCCCCACCTACAACATCCGCTCGCTTTATCCGCTCGGGTTCACCCCCCGCTTCTTCGGCCACATCGTCGACGCGGCCTTGGCTGCGGGCTTCAAGGGCGAACGCGGCCCGTTCACCTGGGACCTGAGCGTGAACTACGGCCAGAACCAGATCGAATACCGGATGAACCAATCGATCAATCCGTCGATGGGCCCGGATTCGCCGACCGAGTTCTACATGGGCACGCTGATGGAGCGGGAAACCGACTTCAACGCTGATTTCACCTACGAGGTGGAGGCGGGCCTCGCCTCGCCCATCGTGTTCGGCTTCGGCGGCGAGCATCGGCGCGACGCCTATGAGATCAAGCCAGGCGATCCAGCGTCCTACACGGCCGGCGTCTACGGCTTCCAGCGCGTGCAGCGGGCCGACGGGACCCAGTTCTTCAACTCGGCCCAGGGCATCGGCTCCAACGGCTTCCAGGGCTTCACGCCGGACGCGGCCGTCAATTCGTCCCGCTCCAGCTGGGCCGCATATGGGCAGGTGGAGACCGACGTCGTCGACGGGCTGACGCTGAACGCCGCGCTTCGGCACGAAGACTTCGAGGACTTCGGCGGAACCACCAACTGGAAGGTCGCCAGCCTCTACCATCCCCTGTCCTGGCTTTCGGCGCGCGCCGCCTACAGCACGGGGTTCCGCGCCCCCACGGTGGGCCAGCTCTACCAGACCATGATCACCTATAGCTGGGTCGGCCAGAGCCCGCTGGAGGCGGCTGTCTATCCGGTGTCGAATCCGGCCGCCAAGGCCTTCGGCGCCGTGCCCCTCAGGCCGGAAAAATCCAAGAACCTGTCGGCCGGGGTGGTGCTGACGCCGGTGTCCGGCCTGACCCTCACGGTCGATTACTTCCGGATCAACATCCGCGACCGGCTCAGCCTCACCGGCTATCTGGACATCACGGGCTCGTCGCTTGGCCAGAGCGAGGCGCAGAAGCGCCAGCTGCTGGTCGACCTCGGCCTGCCCAACGCCCAGACCCTGGCGCGTCTGCGCTATTTCACCAACGCCTATTCGACCCGCACCCAGGGGATCGACTTCGTCGGCAGCTATCGCCTCGATACCGGCCTCGGCCGGTTCACGACGACGCTTGCGGCCAACTACACGGAATCGCTGGTCACCGGCGTCAAGCCGATCACGGTGCTCGGCAGACCCTACAACGTGGTCGATCCGACCGTGGTCGGGAACACCACCGAAGGCACGCCGAAATGGCGCTTCTATGCGACCGAAGTCTGGTCCAAGGGCCGGTTTGGCGCGACCCTGCGGGCCAACTATTACGCCGGCTGGACGGTGTTCGACGTCCCGGCCAACGGCGGCGTCCGGAGCTTTCCCAAGGACTTCACCTTCGACCTGGAGCTGACCTACCAGCCCACAAAGCAGGTCCAGCTCGCCATCGGCGCGCAAAACCTGTTCGACAACTACCCGGCAAAAGACACGCTCGCCCAAGGTGGCGGTCAAAACTACTATTCGTTCACGGGCGGCTTGAACAACGGCCGCGTTTATCCCGAGAACGCGCCCTATGGCTACAACGGCGGCTTCTGGTACGCCCGCGTCAACCTGAGTTTCTGAGCCATAGCATCGGCCGGTCCGTCGCGGGCCGGCCGTTTCCTTTCCTCCAATCCGAGCCGCTCCCATGCCCCGTTTCGCTCAAGCCGCGCCGCTGTGCGCCGCCCTGGCGCTGATCGCCGTCCTCGCCCCGAACCGGCCCTTCGCCGCAGCCCCCGCCCCGGCGCCCGGCCGGCGGCTGATCCTGGTCACCGAGGACGGCGTCCGCTGGCAGGAGGTGTTCCGCGGCGCCGAGGAGCGCATCGCCGCCGACAAGCGGCGCACCCGGAAGGCTGAAGAGATCGCCCGCCGTTTCGTGGCGCCGGCCGACCGCGTCGCGGCCCTGACGCCTTTCCTGCAGTCGATCCCCCGCCGCGGCGGCGTCCTGCTCGGGGACCGCGACGCGAACACCTGCTTCCGGGTGGGGAACAAATACTGGTTCTCCTATCCCGGCTACAACGAGATCCTGACAGGGCGCGCCGACAGCTGGGCCAACACCAACAGTCCGGTTCCCAACCCCGACATCACCTTCCTCGAATGGCTGGATCACAGCCCCGGCTTCGAAGGCAAGGTGCGGGTGGTCGCCAGCGACTTCTTCAAGCCGATCCTGAACACGGCCCGCAGCCGTTTCTCGACCAACGGGATCGAGGGACAGCCGCTGGCCGGCCTTCCGAAGGGCGGGGACGCGCGGATCCAGGCGCTCGCCCTGCGCACCCTCAAGGAAGCCGGCGATACGCGGGTGCTCTACGTCGCCTTCGGGGACACCGACCACTACGCCCACGGCGGCGAGTACGACGAGTATCTTCTGGCGATCCACGACTTCGACGATTATCTGCGCCAGCTCTGGGAAGCGGCCCAGGCCGATCCCGCCTGGGCCGGCAAGACGACCCTGATCGTCACGACCGACCACGGGCGCGGCAAGTCGGACCTCGACAACGAGAACTGGCGCCACCACGGCAGCGGGTACGTCGACGAAAATTGGCGGCGGCTGGCCGACAGCGCCACGCCCGCTCCCGAATTCCAGTCGCAGGAACTGGAGCAGGGCTCCGACCAGACCTGGGCCGCCTTCCTGGGTCCCGCCCCGGCCAAGGCCGCCCCGACGCCGCCGCCAGGCCTGTGCCCTACGGCGAGCCAGGTGGCCGCGACGGCGATTCAGGCGCTGGGCCTCGACTGGAGGGCCTTCAATCCGAAGATCGGCGTCCCCTTCGCCGCGCCCTCCGCCAGCGAGTGACGCAGTGCGGCGGCGGGGAGATTCCCGCCCCTTGGCCCGATCGCACGCTTTTTCTAGCCCCGCGTCTGGACGATCCTCTATCCAGGGGCGAAGGCGAGAGGGAGCATGGACCAAGCGGCGGTCGACGACGCCGGCGCCAGAGCCGTAGCGCCCGCGTGGGCCCAATGGGGCGCGGCGATCGCGGCCGCCCTGGTCTTCGCCGTGGCCGCCGTCGCGATCAACCACGAGCTTCGCGGCGTGACCTGGCGCGAAATCGAGACGGCCGCACAAGCCGTCCCGGCGCCGGCGGTGGGCCTTTCCGTGCTGGCCCTGGCCGCCAGCCTGCTTGCGGCCTCCACGTTCGACATGCTGGCGCTCGCCGCCTGGGGGCGGCGGCTGAGCTGGCGCGAGACGCGGTTCACCTCCGCCTTGGCCTACGCCCTGGGGCACGTCGGGGCCGCGGGGCTCGCCCTCGGCAGCGCCCTGCGGTTCGGGGCCTATCAGCGTCACGACATCTCGGGCGGCGACGCGGCGGTGATCAGCGGGCTGGTGGCGGGCGTCAGCCTGATCGGCGGGCTTTCCCTGGTCGGCCTGGGCGCCGCCGGCAGCCTGGGCCAGGCCTCGGCCGCCGCCCACCTGTCGCCGCTGTTGGGCGCCGTCCTGGCCATCGTGGGGCTGAAGGCGCTGGCCACCTTCATCCTGGCCCCGCGGGTCGGACCGATGCGCGGCATCCTTCCGGAGCGGCGGGTGCGGCTGGCGATCGTGGCGGCGAGCACGGCCGAGTGGGCCGCGTCGGCCTGCGTGCTCTATGTGCTGCTCCCGGTCGAGGCGCGCGGGCCGTTCCTCCATTTCCTGCCGGTCTTCGGCCTGGCGGGCCTGCTCGGCGGGATCAGCGGCCTGCCGGCCGGACTAGGCGCTTTCGATGCGGTCGTGCTGGCGGTGCTGGGGCCGAGGCTCGGCGCCGCCGAGACCGCAGCGGCGCTGATCCTCTACCGCCTGATCGACGTGGTGTTCCCGCTGATGCTGGCCGCCGCGCTCATCGCCCTGCAAAGCAGCCGGGCGGCCATCTTCGGCCGCCGCTCGCTGGGGGTCCTGCAACAGGGCTGGGCCGAGGTCGCGCCCAGCGTGTTCGGCGTGCTGATCTTCGCCGCCGGGGTGGTGATGCTGGTCTCGGTCGCGACTCCCGACGCGCGCCCCAGGCTGAGGCTGCTGGCGGCCTTCGCTCCGCCGGGGCTGGTCGACCTTTCGCACCTGGTGGCGAGCCTTGTGGCCGTCTGCCTGCTGTTCCTGGCGTTCGGCGTGAGCGGACGGCGCAGGCGCGCCTACCTGGCGGCCCTCGTCGCCCTGGTCGCCGCGGCCGTGACCACCCTGCTGAAGGGGCTGAACTACGAGGAGGCCGCCTTCCTGCTGGCGCTCGCCTTGCTGCTGTACACGGCCAGGGAAGCCTTCTATCGGCGTGCGGCGCCGGGCAACGGCTCGACGATCACGCCGCGTGCGGCGGCGGCCATCGCCGTGGCGCTGCTCTCGGCCGGCTGGCTGGGCCTCTTCGCCTACCAGCACGTGCCCTACCGCGACGAGTTGTGGTGGACGTTCGTGACCGACCAGGGCGCGCCCCGGTTCCTGCGCGGATCGGTCGCCGCCGCGGGCCTGGCGTTGGTGCTGGCGGCCTGGCGGCTGACCCGGCACGGCCCCGCCGCAGCGCCCGCGCCGGGGCCTGCCGACCTCGACCGGGCGGCCGAGGCGATCTCCGCCGCCGAACGCATGGCCCCGGAGGCCAACCTCGCCTTCCTCGGCGACAAGAGCCTGATGTTCAGCGCCAGCGGCCGCAGCTTCGTCCAGTATGCGGTGCGCGGCGGCATGTGGATCGCCATGGGCGAGCCGGTCGGCCCCCTCTCCGAGCGGCACGAGATGATCTGGGCCTTCCGGGAGTCCGCCGACCGCCACGGCGGCCGGCCGGTCTTCTACGCCGTCAGCCGCGACGGCGTGCCGGACTTCGTGGACTGCGGCATGGTCGCCTCCAAGATCGGCGAAATGGCCCTAGTCGACCTTGCCGGCTTCTCGCTGGACGGGCCCCGGCGCGCGCCCCTTCGCCACGCCTTCAACCGGGGCCAGCGGGACGGGGCGACGTTCGAGCTGATCCCGCCCGAAAGCTTCGATTCGGCGGCGTCCGAACTGAAGGCGGTGTCCGACGCCTGGCTCCAGGCGCACCAGGGCGCGGAGAAGGGATTCAGCCTCGGCCGTTTCGAACCCGACTACCTGCGGCGGTTCCCGACCGGGGTGCTGCGGCGCGAGGGCCGGATCGTCGCCTTCGCCAACCTGTGGCGCACCCCCGACCGGCGGGTGCTGGCGATCGACCTGATGCGCTACGGCCAGGACGCGCCCAAGAGCGCGATGGACGTGCTGTTCATCCACCTGATCCTGTGGGGCAAGGCCGAGGGCTACGCCCAGTTCGACCTCGGCATGGCGCCGCTGGCGGGGCTCGAGGGACGACGGCTCGCCCCCATGCTCACGCGTATCGGCGCCCTGGTCTATCGCGAGGCGGGCGGGCTCTACGGCTTCGAAGGCCTGCGGGCCTTCAAGCAGAAGTACGATCCCCGCTGGGAGCCGGTCTACATCGCCGCGCCCGCCGGGTGGCTGCTCGCGCCGGCGCTGGCCGACGCGGCGCTGCTGTCGAGCGGCGGACTCGCCGGCCTGCTGCGCTGAGGGGGCAGGGGGCTTAACCCTGCTTGTTTCGCGGACGTTAAGCCGGACCGGCGCCTACTGGCGCGGACCGGCCGATCCCCGCCGGGTTCGGATGGGTTCGAGCGTCATGCGCACCCCCCTCCGCGAAGCGCCGCCGCCGCCGCCCCGGCCGAATCGGCTCGGGCCGATCCTGCTGCGCTGGACCACGGCGGCGTTCGTGCTCGTCTGCCTGTCGCTGGACGCCCAGATCGTGCGCAGCGTCGGGATCAGGGAAGAGACCCTGCCGATGCTGCTGCACGTGCTGCTGCTGCAGCTCGAGGCCTACCTGGCGATCGTCGCCGCCGCCATCGGCGTCGCAGCCGTGACAAGGCGAAGGGAGCGCGCGGGCTCCCGCTGAATCCCGCCGGGTCTGGCGCGGACGCCTCAGGCCGCGGGCCGCTCGCGAACCGCAACGAGGGATTTCGTGATCCCGGCGATCTGCTCGTGCCGGAACTCCGCGTCGGGGAAGAGCTCGGCGAACTGCCACTTGTCGAGCAGTTGCGCATGGCTGAGCCGCGACATGGCGTCGTCGATGTTCGTCGACGGCGCCCAGCCGCCCAGGCGACGCCGCGAGAAGGTCCTCGCCTTCACGTTGTCCGGGAACCAGTGCAGGAAGAGCGAGCGATAATGCGGCTCGACCGGGAACCAGAAGTACGGCGTCTGGACGTAATAGCTGGGGGCCACGCGGCGGGTTTCCTCGGCGAACGCGCGCATCTTCTCCCAGGAGCCCACGTGTTCCACGACCGAGTTGGAATGGGCCAGGTCGAAGTGGTTGTCCGAAAAGGGCAGGGCGCAGGCGTCGCCCGAAATGCTCTCGAACAACGGATTGGCCGCCTTATCGGCCTTCACGTTGACCAAGGTGATGCGAACGCCATGTGCGCTGAGGAACTCGGGCTCGAAGATGTTCCAATAGGTCTCGGTTCCGCCAAGATCGATGATACGGCACTCGCCACGTTGGGCGTATATGTCTTCGATCTGCTTTCGCAGGATCTTGCTGCGAGCCCGGCGAAACCGCGAGCCTAGGGAGTTGGGATCGCTGTAATCATACAGCTTCGCAAACATGTTCAAATTCTCCCGGCGCAACTGCGGCCTCGGCTCCGCTGTTGCATACCGCATCGGAGCCTTCCGGCACTAGTGCAAACTCGGGCCCCTGAGCCCTTGGCGAGAAGCTTTGCAGGCTTGGCGGGATCGGTTGCGCGTAGCGGGACGCGAGGTCCCAGTCTTCAGGCGGCAGTCCCCAATCTCCGACGTTCGGCGGGGGCGATCGGTGCTTCGTCCGTACTCCCGCAGATCATCGAGCGGCGCGCGATACATTGAGCCGCGCCGGCGGCGCTCTCCTGCGGGCAGGTTTCCTGCGGCGGTCCGCCCGCGCCTCGATTCGCCTGCTCGTGGGCCGCGCGGACGGGCCGGCGTCGGGCAGGCTGGCCAGGCTGGAATGCGTTGGAAGAAAGGAGGGCAGGCGTCCCAGCGCCTGGGGATATGGCGCGAATGACGGGGCTCGAACCCGCGACCTCCGGCGTGACAGGCCGGCGCTCTAACCAACTGAGCTACATCCGCAGCC
>Ga0164243_10013350_pt1 | contig 11567 bp, 10 predicted proteins | sample OricompcompostOP_FD_108781 | JGI IMG/M metagenome (GOLD analysis project Ga0164243, IMG submission 108781) | Organic Plus compost microbial communities from Emeryville, California, USA - Original compost - Organic plus compost (OP) | ecosystem: Engineered > Solid waste > Mixed feedstock >... | reverse complement strand
TCGATCCGCACACCCATCTCGAAATGCCCTTCATGGGCACCTATTCCTCCGACGACTTCGAGTCGGGAACGCGCGCGGCGCTGGCCGGCGGCACGACCACGGTCGTGGATTTCTGCCTCCCCTCGCCCAACCAGTCCCTGCTGGAAGCTATCCAGATGTGGGACAACAAGTCCACCCGCGCCTGCTGCGACTATTCCTTCCATATGGCGATCACCTGGTGGGGCGAGCAGGTATTCAACGAGATGCCGCAGGTGGTGGAGCGCGGCATCACCTCCTTCAAGCATTTCATGGCCTACAAGGGCGCGCTGATGGTGGACGATGACGAGATGTATTCGTCCTTCCAGCGCTGCGCCGAGCTGGGCGCGCTTCCCCTGGTGCATGCCGAAAATGGCGATGTCGTCGCCGCGCTGTCGCAGAAGCTGTTGGATGAGGGCAACAACGGGCCGGAGGCGCATGCCTATTCCCGGCCGCCGGAAGTGGAGGGCGAAGCGACCAACCGGGCCATCATGATCGCCGACATGGCCGGTACGCCGCTTTATGTCGTGCATACTTCCTGCGAGCAGAGCCACGAGGCGATCCGCCGCGCCCGCCAGAAAGGCATGCGGGTCTATGGCGAGCCGCTGATCCAGCATCTGGTGCTCGACGAGAGCGAATACTTCAATTCCGATTGGGATCACGCAGCCCGGCGTGTCATGTCGCCGCCCTTCCGCAACAAGGAGCACCAGAACTCCCTCTGGGCCGGCCTGCAGGCGGGCAGCCTGCAGGTGGTGGCGACCGACCATTGCGCCTTCACGACGGAGCAGAAGCGCACCGGCATCGGCGACTTCACCAAGATCCCGAACGGTACCGGCGGTCTTGAGGACCGCATGCCGGTGCTGTGGACCTACGGCGTCAATACCGGCCGGCTGACAATGAACGAGTTCGTCGCCGTCACCTCCACCAACATCGCCAAGATCCTCAACATGTATCCGAAGAAGGGCGCCATCGTGGAAGGCGCGGATGCCGATATCGTTGTCTGGGACCCTGAAAAGACGAAGACGATCACCGCCGGGACCCAGCAATCGGCGATCGACTACAATGTCTTCGAGGGCATCGAGGTGAAGGGCCTGCCCAAATATGTGCTGACGCGAGGTGAGATCGCCGTGGAGGATTTTGCCGTCAAGGCCAAGCCCGGCCACGGCAAATTCGTCCCGCGCGAGCCCAATGCGCCCGTCCACCGCGCGCTGTCGCAATGGAAGGAGATCACCGCGCCGCGCAAGGTCGAGCGCAAGGGCATTCCGGTGAGCGGGGTGTGATGAGTATGCAAGCATCCCCCTCCCCTCAAGGGGGAGGGGAACGCAATGCGAGGGCATCCGTCGTCGAAGCGTCCGGCCTCGGCCTCACCTTCCAGACCAATGACGGCCCGGTGCAGGCGCTCTCCAATGTCGATCTCGCCATCGGAAAGGGCGAATTCGTCTCCTTCATCGGCCCTTCGGGCTGCGGCAAGACCACCTTCCTGCGCGTTATCGCCGACCTGGAAAGCCCGACCTCCGGTACCGTCCGCGTCAACGGAATGTCGCCGGAGGAAGCACGGCGCAAGCGGGCCTATGGCTATGTCTTCCAGGCGGCCGGGCTCTATCCGTGGCGCACCATCGAGCGCAATGTCGCCTTGCCGCTGGAGATCATGGGCTATCCGAAGCAGGAGCAGCGCGAACGCATCAAGCGCACGCTCGATCTCGTCAATCTCACCGGCTTCGAGAAAAAATATCCCTGGCAGCTTTCCGGCGGCATGCAGCAGCGCGCCTCCATCGCACGGGCGCTCGCTTTCGACGCCGATCTTCTCCTGATGGACGAGCCCTTCGGCGCCCTGGACGAGATCGTCCGCGACCACCTGAACGAGCAGCTTCTGGAGCTGTGGAAGCGCACGGACAAGACGATCTGTTTCGTCACCCATTCCATCCCGGAGGCAGTCTATCTCTCGACCCGCATCGTCGTCATGTCGCCGCGTCCCGGCCGCGTGACCGATGTGATCGAATCCACCCTGCCGCGCGAGCGGCCGCTGGGCATCCGCGAGTCTCCCGAATTCCTCGCCATCGCGCATCGCGTCCGCGAGGGCCTGCGCGCGGGGCACAGCTATGAGTGAGCGGGTAATTCCCACATGACCGCCTCGGCTCCCATGGCCGCGCCGGGCGCGGGTTCAAACGCTTCGACGGCGGCTTTCCGACGTGTCGCCGAGAGCAAGACCTTCGCCATCCTTGTCGTCGTGCTGGCGATCATTGCCATCTGGTACGCTTTCACCGTCTATCTGAACGCACCGTGGCAGTTGGATACCTATCGCCGCGATGGCCAGGAATGGACGGCAATGCAGCTCGCGCGCGATACCATGGCGCAGGAACGGCCTGTTCTGCCCTCGCCGCATCAGGTCGTTGCCGAGATCTGGAAGACCACGGTCGACGTCCGGCCGAGTTCCAAGCGCAGCCTGGTCTACCACGGCTGGATCACCCTTTCCTCGACCCTGCTCGGTTTCGTTATCGGCACGGCACTCGGCATCCTGCTTGCCGTGAGCATTGTCCATAACCGCGCCATGGACAAATCCGTGATGCCGTGGGTGATCGCAAGCCAGACGATCCCCATTCTGGCCATCGCGCCCATGATCATCGTGGTGCTGAACGCCATCGGCCTTTCGGGTCTGCTCCCCAAGGCGCTGATCTCGACCTATCTGTCCTTCTTCCCCGTCGTCGTCGGCATGGTGAAGGGCTTCCGCAGTCCCGAGGCGATCCAGCTTGATCTGATGCGCACTTACAATGCCAGCACGTCGCAGACTTTCTGGAAGCTGCGCTGGCCGAGCGCCCTGCCCTATCTCTTCACCTCCATGAAGGTGGCGGTCGCCATCAGCCTTGTCGGCGCCATTGTCGGCGAGATGCCGACCGGCGCCGTTGCCGGCCTTGGCGCGCGCCTGCTCGCCGGCTCCTATTACGGCCAGACGGTTCAGATCTGGGCCGCCCTTTTCGCGGCAGCCGCCATGGCCGCCGTGCTGGTCGCACTGGTCGGCATCGGCCAGCGGCTGGCTCTGGCGCGCATGGGGGCACGGCCATGAGCGGCATTCTTCTCGGCGCCCTGCTCTTCTGGGCCTGCGCCTGGGCGCTCAACGAATGGCTGGTCCGGCAAAAGCCCGCCAGCCCCGCAATAAAGCGCCTGATCGGCATCCTCGTGCCGGCGATCTTCGGCATCACCATCCTGGTTATATGGGAAGGCATCGTGCGCGGCTTCAATGTGCCGACAGTGCTCCTGCCGCCGCCCTCCATGATCTGGACCCGGCTCGTCAGTTCGCTCCCGACGCTGTGGGCCGATTTCCGCCAGACCTTCCTCAAGGCGGTGCTGATCGGCTACGCGATCGGCTGCCTCGCAGGCTTCGTGGTTGCCATTGTCATCGACCGCTCCCCTTTCCTGCAGCGCGGGCTTTTGCCGCTCGGCAATTTCGTTTCCGCCCTGCCGATCGTCGGCGTCGCGCCAATCATGGTCATGTGGTTCGGCTTCGACTGGCCGTCAAAGGCCGCCGTCGTCATCGTCATGACCTTCTTCCCCATGCTAGTGAACACGGTTCAGGGCCTTGCCTCGGCAAGCCCCATCGACCGCGACCTGATGCGCACTTATGCCGCCTCTTACTGGCAGACGCTTTTCAAGCTGCGGCTGCCGGCGGCCGCCCCTTTCATCTTCAACGCGCTCAAGATCAATTCGACCCTTGCGCTGATCGGCGCCATCGTGGCGGAATTCTTCGGCACGCCCATAGTCGGCATGGGCTTCCGCATATCGACCGAGGTCGGCCGCATGAACATCGACATGGTCTGGGCGGAAATCGCAGTTGCGGCGCTTGCCGGTTCGGTCTTCTATGGTGTGGTCACCCTTGTCGAAAGGGTTGCCACGTTCTGGCATCCGTCCGTCCGTGGTGGGCGGGCGTGACCGTGGGAATCACGGTCCAACTTCAGAGGGAATGAAGATGAAAAGAATGCTCAAGACCATGCTTGCGGGGGCCGTGTCGCTGACTGCCTTCCAGGCGCTTGCCGCAGACGACGTGACGCTGCAGCTCAAATGGGTCACGCAGGCGCAGTTCGCCGGCTATTACGTTGCGCTAGATCAGGGCTTCTACGAGGAGGAGGATCTCAATGTCGAGATCAAACCGGGCGGACCCGATATCGCGCCGGTTCAGGTGCTGACCGGCGGCGGGGCCGATGTCATGGTCGACTGGATGCCGTCGGCCCTTGCCGCACGCGAGAAGGGCGTGCCGGTCGTCAATATCGCCCAGCCCTTCAAGTCTTCCGGCATGATGCTCACATGTCTGAAGGAAAGTGGAGTGAAGTCGCCGGACGATTTCAAGGGCCGCACGCTTGGCGTCTGGTTCTACGGCAATGAATATCCTTTCCTCGCATGGATGGCCAAGCTCGGCATTCCGACCGACGGCAGCGAAGGGGGCGTGGAGGTTTTGAAGCAGGGCTTCAATGTCGATCCGCTGCTGCAGAAGCAGGCCGACTGCATCTCGACCATGACCTATAACGAATACTGGCAGGTCATTGATGCCGGCATCAAGCCGGAGGATCTGGTCACCTTCAAATATGAGGATCAGGGCGTAGCCACGCTAGAGGACGGCCTCTATGTGCTGGAAGACAAGCTCCAGGATCCGGCTTTCGTCGACAAGATGGCCCGCTTCGTGCGCGCCTCGATGAAGGGGTGGAAATGGGCCGAGGACAACCCGGACGAAGCGGCCATGATCGTCCTCGACAACGATGCCTCCGGCGCGCAGACCGAAAAACATCAGAAGCGCATGATGGGCGAGGTCGCCAAGCTCACGGCCGGTTCGGACGGCACCCTGGACGAAGCAGACTATGAGCGCACGGTCCAGACGCTGCTTTCGGCCGGTGGTGAGGCTCCGGTCATTTCCAAGGAACCGGAAGGGGCCTGGACCCACGCCGTCACGGACGAGGCGCTGAAATAGGTCCGGAACTTCAAAAGGTCCTTATTCTCGGAACTGGGCGGGCGACCGCCCTTTCCTCTTTCACGCCCGGTGCATCGCCGGATTCTGCCTGCAGCCGCTTGCGTTCGGCTTGCCGGAACGCGCCGGGGGCCACGCCGGCGATCTTCCTGAAGAAACGGTGGAAATAGGCCGGGTCCTGAAAGCCGAGCGAGAAGGCGATCGCCTGGATCGGCGTCGGCGTAAAGACGAGATCACGGCGGGCAGCTTCCATGACCCGTCTTGCGATCAGTTCCTGGACGCTTGCTCCCGTCAGCGCGCGCGCAAGCCGATTGAGATGCGCCGAGGAGACGCCAATCTTTTCGGCATAGAAGCCTACAGGCTGGTGCTCGCGGAAATGCGCGCCTATCAGCGTTTCCAGATGCTCGATCCGCTCCCGGTCGCGCGTCGCGATCTCGCTGGCGAGATGGTCGGCTTCGGCGCCCAGGCGCGCGAGAGAGACGATCGCCTGCGTCATCATGGCGTCGAGCAGGAGCGAACGCCCCGGCGCATGGCCGGCGATTTCGGCATGGATGCGGCGAATGCTCTCGACCGCCAGCGCGGCATCCGGATGATCCGGCGCGAGCGGCGTGATCCGCGTCTCCTCGGCATAGGCCGCGATTGCCATATCGGACGCGGCTACCGAGTTCAGCCGGTCGGAGAGGGCAGTAACGACAAGGCCGTCGACCTCCCGCGAAAAACGGAAGCCGTGGGCGGCCCTCGGCGGAATGAAAAGCGCGCAGGGCGCGGCAAAGCTCCGCGCCTTCTCCGTGCCCAGCAATTCCCCCTTGCCCGCGGTCAGCGAAAATATCTGGAAGAAGGCGTCGTGGCGATGCACGGCGATCTCCCAATTGTGCAGGTGCGTCCGCTCTGGGATCGTCTCGCAATGCAACCAGAAATCGCCCGACTCGCCTGTTCTTTCACGATAAAGACGGTAGGTTGGAACGGTTCTATGATGGGCCTGGCGCGTCATTGATGTTCCGATAGTGCAATTGTTTGCAACGAAAGTCCATTGTAGCGGAGGTTTCCGTCGAACATGCTCACGGCCATATTCGCGCCTTCGGGAGGAGGCATTGCGCACACAGGTCGTCATCATCGGTTCGGGTCCCGCCGGCCTGCTTCTCGGGCAGTTGCTGACCAATTGCGGGATCGACAACATCATCCTCGAGCGGGCTTCCAGGGAGCATGTCCTGTCGCGCATCCGCGCCGGCGTCCTAGAGGAAGGCACCGTAGGCATGCTGGATGAGGCTGGCGTCGGTGCACGCATGCATCGCGAAGGCCTTCCGCATGATGGCTTCGACATCGCCTTCGACGGGCGTCGTCACCGGATCGATCTTCACCGCCTCACCGGCGGCAAGCGTGTCATGGTCTATGGCCAGACGGAAGTGACCCAGGACCTGATGGAAAAACGCGCCCAGACCGGCGCCCGATCGGTCTATCAGGCCGAGAACGTCAAGCCGCATGATTTCGACGGCGAAAGCCCCTTCGTGACCTATGAAAAGGACGGGACCACGCACCGGATCGACTGCGATTTCATCGCCGGCTGCGACGGCTTTCATGGCGTCTCCCGCAAATCCGTTCCGGAAAGCTCGATAGATCTCTATGAGCGCATCTATCCTTTCGGCTGGCTCGGCATCATCGCAGAGGTGCCGCCAGCCGGTCACGAACTGATCTATGCCAATCATCCGCGCGGCTTCGCGCTCTGCTCCATGCGCTCCACCCATCGCAGCCGCTACTATGTACAGGTGCCGACGGGGGAGAAGGTCGATGACTGGAGCGACGAGCGCTTCTGGGACGAGCTGCGCGCCCGCCTGCCTACCGCGTCCGCCGAACAGGTTACCACCGGCCCCTCGATCGAGAAGTCGATCGCGCCGCTGCGCTCCTTCGTTGCCGAGCCGATGCGCTTCGGCCGGCTGTTCCTCGCTGGAGATGCTGCCCATATCGTGCCGCCGACCGGAGCCAAGGGCCTCAATCTCGCCGCCAGCGACATACGCTATCTTTTCGACGGATTGCGCGAATACTACGAAGAAAAATCCGCAGCCGGCATCGACGCCTATTCCGGCAGGGCGCTTGCGCGCGTATGGAAGGCGGAGCGCTTTTCCTGGTGGATGACCAATACCTTGCACAAGTTTCCCGACCAGGGCGCGTTCGGCCAGAAGATACAGCATGCCGAGCTGGACTATCTGTTCCAGTCCGAGGCTGCCCTGACGATGCTGGCCGAGAATTATGTGGGCCTGCCTTACTGAGGACTTTTCCGGCCTGCGGATGAAAAGAATGGAGAATAAGATGGGCGGCACGACCAAAAGTCCGCGATATGAACAGGGAATGGCAACGCGCCGCAAGGTTCTGGGCAATGCCTGGGTGGACGCCGCCGAGGCGAAGAAGACCGCCTTCGACGAGCCTTTCCAGGAACTGATCACCGAGGCCGCCTGGGGCCACGTCTGGTCACGCGATACCTGGACAAGGCGCGAGCGCTCCATGGTCACCCTCGCGCTTCTTGCCGGGCTCGGACATTACGAGGAATTCAAGCTGCATCTGAGGGCCACTGCCAATACGGGCGCGACCCCGGACGACATCCGCGAAGTGCTGCTGCATGTGGCGATTTATGCCGGAGTTCCTGCGGCGAACCATGCGATCAAGATCGCCAAGGAGGTTCTTGCCGAAATGGAAAAGGAGGAGTCCGCATGACGGAAGGCGTTACCTTACCAAACCGAAGGCCGGAAACAGGCGCCTTCTTCCAGCGCGACCGTAGCTGGCATCCGCCGGCCTTCACGCCGCAATACAAGACCTCGGTGCTGCGTTCGCCGCAGAAGGCTCTGCTGTCGCTCGACAACACGATTTCCGAGATCACCGGCCCCGTCTTCGGCCACAATATCCTTGGCGAGCTCGATGACGACCTGATCCACAATTTCGCCAGGCCCGGCGAGAGCGCCATCGGCCAGCGCATCATCGTCTATGGCCGGGTCATGGACGAGCGGGGCAAGGGCGTTCCGGGTGCGCTGGTGGAAATCTGGCAGGCCAATGCCGGCGGCCGCTACCGCCACAAGAAGGAGGGCTACCTTGCCCCGCTCGATCCCAATTTCGGCGGCTGCGGGCGTGTCATCACCGACGAGGAAGGCAATTACACCTTCCGCACCATCAAGCCCGGTCCGTATCCCTGGCCGAACGGCGTCAACGACTGGCGTCCCGCGCATATCCATCTCTCGATCTTCGGCCACGGCTTCGCCCAGAGGCTGATCACGCAGATGTATTTCGAGGGCGACCCCTTGATCTGGAAATGTCCTATCGTCAGCACCATTCCGGACAGAAGGGCGATCGAGCAGCTCATCGCGCCGCTCGACATGGAGGCCACGATCCCGATGGATGCCCGGGCCTACAAATTCGACATCGTGCTGCGCGGCCGGCGTTCCACCCTGTTCGAGAACCGCCTGGAGGGGAACTGAGATGGTCCAGTCGCTCAACCGCTTCAAGGAAACGCCGTCGCAGACGGCAGGTCCTTACGTCCATATCGGCCTGACGCCCAATTTCGCCGAAATCGGCGGCGTCTATGATGCCGACCTCGGCACGCGCATGGTCAACGACAAGACCAAGGGCGAGCGCATCACGATCCGCGGTCATGTGTTTGACGGCACGGGGACGCCACTGAAGGATGCCCTGATCGAGATCTGGCAGGCCGATGCCGACGGGCTCTACAACTCGCCGTCGGAGTTGCGCGGAACAGCGGACCCGAACTTCACCGGCTGGGGACGGTGCCCAACCGACATGCAGACCGGCGAATTCCGCTTCGAGACGGTGAAGCCCGGCCGCGTACCCTTCAAGGACGGCCGCCTGATGGCTCCCCATGTCACTTTCTGGATCGTGGCGCGCGGCATCAATATCGGCCTGCATACCCGCATGTATTTCGGGGACGAGGAGAAGGCGAATGCGGAAGATCCCATACTTGCCCGCATTGAGCATCGGGGGCGGGTACCGACACTGATTGCCGAACGCGACAGCGACACCTACAATTTCGATATCCATCTCCAGGGCGAGAAGGAAACCGTCTTCTTCGATATTTAGATATCCAAACGTGACCGTATCCGTCTTCGATCATCCCTTTCTCTCCGGCCTCCTCGGCGACGAGGAGGTTGCGGATTTCTTTTCGGCCAAGGCGGATATCGATGCCATGCTGGCCTTCGAGATGGCGTTGGCCGAGGCGGAGGCCGCGGAAGGTGTGATCCCGAAGGAAGCCGGGGAAGCCATTGCTGCCGCGCTCAAGGGCTTCACGCCCGATATCGCGGATCTGCGCGACGGCACGCGCCGCGATGGCCTTCCCGTTCCCGCTCTCGTGAAGCAGCTATGCAAGCGGGTCGGCGAACCGCATTCCGAAAGCGTGCATTTCGGAGCCACCAGCCAGGACCTGATCGATACCAGCATGGCGCTGCGCCTGGTCGGCCTGCTCGGCATCCTCGGCAGGCGGATCGATGCACTGGTTGCCGAACTGGATGCGTTGACGGCGCGGGACGGCGATATCGAGGTGATGGGACATACGCGCATGCAGGCCGCCATTCCCGTCCCCGCCGCCCGCAAGATCGCAAGCTGGCGCGATCCGCTGGCGCGTCACAGCCAGCGGCTGGAGGCGGTCGAAAAGGAAATTGGCATCCTGCACTTCGGCGGTGCGGCCGGCACGCTGGACAAACTGGGCGATAAGGCCGGTCGTGTGACGGAACGCCTCGCCGAGCGCCTTGGGCTCACCGCCATGCCGCGCGCCCGGCATTGCGAGCGCGACGCGCAGGCCGGTCTTGCCTCATGGCTTTCGCTGGTGACCGGCAGCCTCGGCAAGATGGGCCAGGACATCGCGCTGATGGCGCAGAGCGAGATGGGCGAAATCCGACTTGCTTCCGGCGGCGGGTCGTCTGCCATGCCGCACAAGCAGAACCCGATCGGCGCCGAGATGCTGGTGACGCTCGCCCGCTTCAATGCCACCCTGCTCTCCGGGATGCATCAATCGCTGGTGCATGAGAACGAGCGCTCGGGCGCGGCATGGACTCTGGAATGGATGCTCCTGCCGCAAATGGCCGTCGCGACGGGAGCGGCGTTGCGAACGGCTGCGGCGCTTCTTGACGGTCTGGCTTTCGTCAAGCGAGGCTAAGCCCCAGCCTCTCACATGGCGTTCATCGTCAGAAGCTCGTAACTCGCGACCTGATCGCCGTCCTGGTTGTAGACGCCGACATCCCAGCGCACCTCGCCGTACTCGTCGTTACGGCGCGTCTTCTGCTTCGCGGTCAGCCGGACTTTCAGCATGTCGCCCGGCGAAACCGGCTTCATGAAGCGCAGATTGTCGAGGCCATAATTGGCGAGCACCGGCCCCGGCGCGGGATCGACGAACAGCCCTGCCGCGAATGACAGGATGAGATAGCCATGCGCCACCCGGCCGGGGAAGAAGGGATTGGCCTTCGCCGCCTCCTCGTCCATGTGGGCATAGAAGGTGTCGCCGGTGAATTCGGCGAAATGCTCGATATCCTCGAGCGTCACCTGGCGGGATTCGGTCCAGAGCGTATGGCCGATCTCCAGCTCGCCGAATTTCAGCCGGAAGGGATGAACCTCCTTCTCCTTCAGCTTCGCGCCGGGCACGTAGTGGCCGGTAATGCCGGCAAGAAGCTCCGGGCTCGCCTGCACTGCCGTGCGCTGCATGTAGTGCATCACGCCGCGTATGCCGCCCATTTCCTCACCGCCGCCCGCGCGCCCCGGGCCGCCATGGACCATATGCGGCAGCGGCGAACCGTGGCCGGTTGCGTCCTTTCCGGTATCGCGGTCTGCAAAATAGAGCCTGCCATGGAAGGAACCCGCCCCGAGCACTGCCGCCCGCGCCACCGCCGGATCATGAGTGAAGACGGAGGCGACGAGCGAACCCTTGCCGCGATTGGCGAGCGCCAGCGCATGGTCGAGGTCGCGATAGCCCATCACCGTCGAGACGGGTCCGAAAGCCTCCACCGAATGCAGCCGCTCCGAACCGTCCGGGTCGTCGCTGGAAAAGAGGATAGGCGGCACAAAGGCGCCTGCCTTCGCATCCGCGCCCTCAACCTCGAATTTGTCGGGGTCGCCGTAAACACGCTTCGCCTCCGAAGCAAGCTGGCAGACTTTTTCCAGCACGTCCTCGCGCTGCGCCAGGCTCGCCAGCGCGCCCATGCGCGTGGTCTCGGCGCGGGGATTTCCGACGACAGTCTTTGCCAGACGTTCCGAAACCGCCTCCACGACCGCACCGCGATGCGCCTCGGGCACGATGATGCGGCGGATGGCGGTGCATTTCTGGCCCGCCTTGGCCGTCATCTCGCGATGGACCTCCTTGACGAAGACATCGAATTCCGGCGTGCCCGGCGCGGCATCCGGTCCAAGGATCGTGGCGTTGAGCGAATCCTGCTCGGCGATAAACCGCACGGAATTCTCAAGAAGGTTTCGGTTGGCCCGCAGCATAACCGCCGTGGACGCCGAGCCGGTGAAGGAAACCACGTCCTGACCGGTGAGTCGGTCCAGCAGGTCGCCGGTGCCGCCCGCTATGAATTGCACCGCGCCTTCCGGCAGCAGGCCGGATTCCACGATCATG
>Ga0164243_10013349_pt1 | contig 11567 bp, 12 predicted proteins | sample OricompcompostOP_FD_108781 | JGI IMG/M metagenome (GOLD analysis project Ga0164243, IMG submission 108781) | Organic Plus compost microbial communities from Emeryville, California, USA - Original compost - Organic plus compost (OP) | ecosystem: Engineered > Solid waste > Mixed feedstock >... | reverse complement strand
TCGCGCGCCGCGACGAAACCCAGAAATGCCTGCCGCAGGGACTCCTGCGAAGCCGTCGCGGGCCGCCATTTGTCCAAAGTGGATAACGCGTCGAGATGCAGGCTCACAGTTCCACCAGTCCTTCCCCGAACGGCTCGCCGCGCGGCCCGGGCGCAACGGCCGGATGCCCGACCGCCACGGCGCCCAGCGGCTGCCACGACGCGTCGAGCCCCAGCACGTCGCGCACCAGGTCCGCCGCGAAGATCGTGGACCCGATCCAGCACGAACCGAGGTCCTCCGCCGCGAGCGCGACCAGCAGACCCTGCACCGCGGCACCACCCGCGACCGTGAACATCGTGCGCTCACAATCGTTCCGCCGCTCGTCGGGATACGTGTGCGCGCCGTCGGGCACCAGGAACGGCAGCACCACCTCGGGGGCGCTGAACAGGATGTCGCCCCGGCCGATCCGCTTCGCGATCTGCTCGTCGGTGAAACCATCGCCCCGCAGGTCCGCCCGCCAGGCTTCCCGCATCGCCTCCAGCAGCTTCGTGCGCAGGCCATGGTCGCGCAGCCACACGAAGCGCACCGGATGCGTGTGATGCGGTGCGGGCGCGGTCAGCGCGGCCCCGACCGCACGCCGCAGCGCCGCGGGATCGACCGGCTCGTCACTGAACGAGCGCACCGACCGCCGCGCGGGCACCGCCTCCCGGCGGCCCTGGGCGATCGCCTCGTTGGCACCGAGGCGGAACAGGTCCTCCTCGACCGGCCGCACGAGGTTCCGCGCCGTCGAGCCATCGTCCACTAGGGACATTCCGCGCACTACGGCGACAGGTGTGGCCCGTAGCTTGCCCTTGACCAGGTCGGCCGCGGCGGCGATCTCGTCGGCGACCGCGATCTCGGTGACGTGCAGTTCGTTGCCCTGCTTGTCGACCGCGCCCTCGTAGGAGTGCAGCACCTTCAGGCCGGACGAGCCGATCGCGGCGTCGGTCTGCCCGACCCGCCAGGCTCGGCCCATCGTGTCGGTGATGACCACGGCCACCTCGACGCCGAGCCGTTCCCGCAGGCCGTTGCGCAGCGCGAGCGCGGACGCGTCGGGATCGGCCGGCAGCAACGCGATCTCGTTACCCTCCACATTGGACCCGTCGACGCCGGAGGCCGCCTGCACGACGCCGATGCGGTTCTGCGTGATCAGGGTCCGGTTGAACCGGGCGAGCACGCGAACCGCCTCTTGCTCGACCAGTTCGCGCCGCGCCGCGTCCCGTTCCTCGGGGTCGGTGGGCACGCGCACCAGCCTGCCCTCGATCTTCGACACGACCTTGCTGGTCACCACGACGACGTCACCGGAACGCAACCACCGTGCGGCGTCCGCGATGGCGCCGGTCAGATCGTCGCCGGGACGGAACTCGGGCAGCCCCTCGACCGGCAGGATCTCCAGTTTCTCGGCCCAGTGCTCAGTCAACATCGACTCCGGCAAGGTCCAGGGCGGCACGGGCCATCGCGGCCGTGGCGTCCACATCGGACATCAGCAACGGCACCGCGCGCACCGCGACGCCGGGCACGTGCACCGTCTCGCCGGGGGCGACCAGCCAGCCGTCGAGCAGGCCGGTGTCGGACGTCTGGCGCGAACCGTAGTGCGCGCCGACGGCCTCGGCGGAGGTCTCCACGCCGATCGCGGTCAGGCACGCGTCCGCCATACCGCGCACCGGTTTCCCGCCGATGATGGGGGAGACGCCGACGATGCCGGCCTCGGTCTTGCGCAGCGCCTCGCGCACCCCGGGCACGGACAGCACGGTGCCGACCGACACGACCGGATTGGACGGTGCGAACAACACCGCGTCGGCCTCGGCGATCGCGTCCAGCGCACCCGGTGCGGGCCCGGCCTCGTCGGCGCCGACCGGCACGATCGAATGCGCGGGCAGCGAGGCCTGGTACCGCACCCACCACTCCTGGAAGTGCAGTGCCTTGCGCTGTTCCGGGTTGTCCGGATCGTCCACGACGACGTGCGTCTCCACCCGGTCGTCGGTCATCGGCAGCAGCTTCACGCCGGGCTTCCAGCGCGCGCACAGCGCCTCGGTCACCGCCGAGAGCGGATAGCCCGCCCGCAGCATCTGGCTGCGGATGAGGTGGGTCGCGATGTCCTTGTCCCCGAGGCCGAACCAGCTCGGCTCGGCGTCGTAGGCGGCCAGTTCCTCCTTGACCACCCACGTCTCGCCCTTGTGCCCCCAGCCGCGTTCGGTGTCGATCCCGCCGCCGAGGGTGTACATGCACGTGTCCAGGTCGGGAGCGATTCTCAGGCCGTGCATCCACACGTCGTCCCCGGTGTTGACCAGCGCGGTGATCTCGTGCGGGGAGGGACCCTCGCCGATCGGCGGGAGCCCGAGAGCGGCCTTCACGCCCAGCAGGAACCGGGCGCCGCCCACCCCGCCGACAACTACGACAACCTTCACAGGGAGCGATCCTCGCACGCCGGAACCCAGTACCGATACCGATGGTGCTCACCGAATCCGAGCGCCTCGTACAGGGCGAGCGCGGGCGCGTTGTCCACCGCGACCTGCAGCACGCAGCGGGTCGCGCCGCGGGCCGCCGCCCATGCCCCGGAAGCCGCCATCAACGCCTTCGCGAGCCCGCGCCGGCGGTGCTCCGGGCGGACGGCGAGCCGCGAGATGTGCAGCAGGTCCCAGGTCATCGCGGCCCGGACCACGCCGCCGGTGATTTCCGCCACTCCATACCCGATCTCGCCGGTGGTAAGCACATGCCGTTGCGCGGGCGACGGTTCGGCGGCGCCCGCCGCCAGTTCCCACCATGCGGACGTCGGTTCGGACAGCATCTCGACGTCTGCCGTCGGCGCCGCGCCGAGCGGCCCGACCAGCACCGACACCAGGTGCCCCGCGGCGTGCCCGGTGTTGGGCACCCAGCCTTCGGCGGCGATCGCGCGTTCGGCCGCGCTGTCCACGATGGTGTGCACGACGGGAGGAATGCCCTGGTCACGGGCGAATTCGCGGACGCGGTCGAGCGCTTCGGAGACGGGCATCCCCGGATCGCCCACGGCGAGTGCGCTGTTGGCGCGGCCGGTGAATCCGCCTGCCGCGCGCAGCCGCCAGTCCCCGATCTTGTCCTCGGTGACCGCTGGCCACGCGTCGGCGCAGCGGAGCTCCAGGGTTTCGGAAGCGTTCACGCGTCCATCCTTACCGGGAAATCAGGTATAAGGGTGCCCTTACCTAGGATTGGACTCGCAAGGCCGCGTAATGTCCGAAGTCGTAGCTGGATCTCATTAACACAGCAGGAGAACGCAGTGACCTACGTGATCGCCGAGCCCTGCGTCGACGTGCTCGACAAGGCGTGCATCGACGAGTGCCCAGTCGACTGCATCTACGAGGGCGACCGGATGCTCTACATCCACCCCGACGAGTGCGTGGACTGTGGCGCCTGCGAGCCGGTCTGCCCGGTGGAGGCTATCTACTACGAGGACGACGTCCCCGACGAGTGGGCCGAGTACACCAAGGCGAACGTGGACTTCTTCGACAAGCTCGGGTCGCCCGGCGGCGCGTCCAAGGTCGGCAAGACCAGCGACGACCCGCAGTGGATCAAAGACCTGCCCCCGCAGGGCGAATGAGGGCCGGTAGCTCAGCGCTCCCGGACTTTCCCTGGGACTCCCTCACCGAGGTCAAGGCCACCGCGCACGCGCACCCCGGCGGTGCCGTCGATCTGTCGGTCGGCACGCCGGTCGATCCGGTGCCCGAGCCGATCCGTGCGGCGTTGGCCTCGGTCTCGGACATCCCCGGATATCCCACGACGCACGGCACGTCCGAGCTGCGTGCCGCCGCTGCCGAGGCGCTTCGCCGCAGGCACGGTGTCGGCGGCATCGAGCCGGACGCCGTGCTGCCCACCATCGGGTCCAAGGAGATGGTCGCCTGGCTGCCGAGGCTGCTCGGTTTCGGTCCCGGCGACACCGTGGTGATCCCGGAGCTGGCGTACCCGACGTACGAGGTCGGCGCGCTGCTGGCCGGTGCGTCCGTGTTGCGTGCGGACAGTCTCGTCGCGCTCGGCCCGCAGCGGCCCGCGATGATCTGGCTGAACTCGCCGTCCAACCCGACGGGCCGCGTGCTCGGCGTCGACCACCTGCGCAAGGTCGTCGAATGGGCGCGTGAGCGGGACGTGCTCGTGGTCTCCGACGAGTGCTATCTCGCGCTCGGCTGGGAGAGCGAGCCGGTGTCGATCCTGCACCCGTCGGTGTCCGGCGGCAGCACGCGGGGCCTGCTCGCGGTGCACTCGCTGTCCAAATCGGCCAACCTGGCCAGCTACCGCGCCGGTTTCGTGACCGGCGACCCCACGGTCGTCGCGGAACTGCTCGCCGTGCGCAAGCACGCCGGGATGATCGTGCCGCGCCCGGTCCAGGAAGCGATGACCGTCGCACTGGCCGACGACGACGCACTCGCCGCGCAGCGCGAGAAATACGAACGGCGTCGCACGATTCTGCAGAAAGCCTTGCACGACAACGGTTTCCGGATCGATCACTCGGAGGCCGGGCTGTACCTGTGGGCGAGCAGGGGCGAGGACGCCTGGAAGACGCTCACCTGGCTCGCCGAGCGCGGCATCCTCGTCGCGCCGGGCACCTTCTACGGCCCGCGGGGCAGCCAGCACGTCCGGGTCGCGCTCACCGCGACCGACGAGCGGATCGAAGCCGCGGCGGAGCGGCTTCAGTAGTCCCTGCCGTTGAGACCGCGGTAGACGAACCTCGTCAGCGCCTCGATGGCCTCTTCGTCGGAGAGGTCGTCGGGGCGCACCTGGGCGTAGGAGTCGACCAGCGTCCACATCATGCTCATGCTGACCTCGGGCCGGGCGGGCAGGTTCGGCACGTAGTCGAGATGGTCCGCGATCTCGGCCGCCTGCTGCGCCGAGGCGCCGGCGAGCACACGCGCGAAGTCCTCGTTGACCAGCGCCGCCTGGCGTAGCGCGCGGAAGGTGGCCTCGTGCTCGCGGGCCACCTTCCAGTACCCGGCCACGTGGAACCGCACCGCGGCCGGATCCGAGAAATCCGGGCTGTGCTCGTCGGTCGCGGCCCGTTCGTCCCCGGCCGCGTCGATGTCGGCCAGTAGTGCCTGCAGGAGTTCTTCCTTGCTCGCGAAGTGGTTGTAGAAGGACCCCGCGGCGCGGCCGGCTTCGGCGGTGATGTCGGTGATCTTCGTGTTCAGGTAGCCGCGGGTGGCGAACAGCCGCTTGGCGGCGGCCTTCAGCGCGGTCTCGGTCTCGGCCGCCTTCTCCTTGCGATTCACGGAACCTCCTTGACGGGAACGCTAGCAAGGTCCATGATGAATCTAAATTCACTGAAAGGAAATTCAGTTATGAAGGTTCTCATCGCCGGGTCCGGACCGACCGGGCTCACCTTGGGCATCGACCTCGCACGGCGTGGCATCGACGTGCGCGTGGTCGACAAAGCGACCGCGTACTTCACCGGCTCAAGAGGTGACGGGTTGCAGCCGCGCACCCTGGAGGTGTTCGACGACCTGGGCGTTCTCGACGCGGTGCTGGCCGCGGGAGCGTTTCCCCCGGTCACGCACGTGTATCTCGACGGCAAGTTCGCCATGGAGCGGCGGATGTTCGAGGCGCGCGAGGCGACGCCGGATGTGCCGTACCCGAATCCGTGCATGCTGGGCCAGTCGCAGACCGAGGCCATCCTGCGGGCGCGGCTGGCGGAGTTCGGCGTCACCGTCGAACTGGGCGCCGGGCTCACCGGTTTCGAGCAGGACGTGGACGGCGTCACCGCGACGCTGGCGACCGGCGAGGTCGTGCGCGCCGACTACCTGGTGGGGGCCGACGGCGGGGCGAGCCTGGTGCGCAAGACGCTGGGCATCGAGTTCGAGGGCACCACGGACGAGTCGATCAGGATGTTCCTCGGCGATGTCGCGGCCGACCTCGATCCGGCCTACGCGTACTGGTTCGCGCGCGAGGCGGAGCCGATGTCGGGCGTGATGATGAGCCCGCTGCCGGGCACGGATCTGTTCCAGTTCGGGGCGCCCCAGGCCGACGTCGAGCCGTCGCTGGACGCGCTGCGTGACGCGCTCGCCGCGACCGGCGCGGACGTGACGCTGACCCGGCTCGACTGGAGCACGATCTGGCGGCCGAATGTGCGGCTGGCCAAGCGTTTCCGCGTCGGGCGGGTGTTCCTGGCCGGGGACGCCGCCCACGTGCATCCGCCCACCGGCGGGCAGGGGCTCAATACCGGTGTGCAGGACGCGTACAACCTGGGGTGGAAGCTGGCCGAGAGCTCACCCGAGCTGCTCGACAGCTACGAGACCGAGCGGCGTGGGGTCGCCGCGCGCGTGCTGGGGCTGAGCACCGAGCTGATGCGCAAGTACAGCGAGGGCGACGAGGACGCGCACAAACGCGGCGACGAGACCCAGCAGCTCAACATCACCTACCGGACCACGGACGGTTTTCTCGTCCCAGGCGACCGCGCGCCGGACGCGCCGGTAACCGACGCGAACGGCAAGGAGGTGCGACTGTTCGACCTCTTCCGCGGCCCGCACGCCACCCGGCTCGTGTTCGGCGCCCCCGCCCCCGCGGAACCACACGCCTACGCCGTCCTGCGCCCGGGCAGGAGTGTCGAGGGCCCGTTCGTGACCGACACCGCCGGACACGCGTTCACCGCCTACGGCGCGTCCGACGGCGACGCGTTCCTGATCCGCCCGGACGGTTACCTGGGTTAGTCGTTCGCGTGCAGGGCGGCGTTGAGTTCGACGGTGGCGCCCGCGCGGGGGACGACCTCGACGGTGCCGGTGGCGGAGTTGCGGCGGAACAGGGCGTTGGAGATGCCCGACAGCTCGCGTGCCTTCACCGAGCGGCCCTCGACGATCACCTTGGTGCCGGCGGTGACATACAGCCCGGCCTCGACCACGGAGTCGTCGCCGAGCGAGATGCCCACGCCGCCGTTCGCGCCGATCAGGCAGCGCTCGCCGAGCGAGATGACTTCCTTGCCACCACCGGAAAGCGTGCCCATGATCGACGCACCACCACCGACGTCGCTGCCGTCACCGACCACGACGCCCGCCGACACGCGCCCCTCGATCATCGACGCGCCGAGCGTGCCGGCGTTGTAGTTCACGAAGCCCTCGTGCATCACGGTGGTGCCGCTGGCCAGGTGCGCGCCGAGGCGGACCCGGTCGGCGTCGCCGATGCGCACGCCGGTGGGCGTCACGTAGTCGACCATGCGGGGGAACTTGTCGACGCTGTGGACGGTCACGTGCCCGCGCGCCCGCAGCCGCAGCCGGGTCGCCTCGAAGCCCTCGACGGGGCACGGGCCGTGGTTGGTCCACACGACGTTGGCGAGCAGGCCGAAGATCCCGTCCAGGCTCTGCCCGTGCGGCTGCACCAGGCGGTGCGAGAGCAGGTGCAGGCGCAGGTACACGTCGTGCGCGTCGGCGGGGGCCTCGGCGAGCGTGCCGATGGTGGTGCGGACGGCGACGACCTCGACACCCCGGTCGGTGTCAGGGCCGAGCAGCGCGGCCGCGGCCTCACCCAGCGCCTCGACAGCCTGCTCGTGGGAGAGCCGCTCGGTGCCGCTGGTGCCCGGTTCACCCAGCTTCGGCTGCGGGAACCAGGTGTCCAGCACGGTACCGTCGCTCGTCACGGTGGCAAGGCCGACGCCGTGCGCGCCGGTGGTCTCGGGGTTCGGGGTCGCTTCGCTCACGGGGCTACCGTAACCGAGGCGGGATCAGCCGGTGGCGAGCTGGGTGTCCACGACCTGCTTGATGTCGCGAAGCGTGTTCGCGATGTCCGTCAGCGCCTGTGAACAGGGATTACCAGGAGTGTCGACGCTGTCGCAGCGCGCGGCGCGGTAGTCGGCGATGTTCTTGTCCAGCGTGCCGGCGAGGCTGACGAGATCGGGGTGCTTCGTGCCCGCCTGGTCGCGCACCATGCCGACGGTGCTCGCCAGTTCGGTCACGTACTTCTGGCAGCCCTTCGGCACCTGGCGCTCCGGCGTCGCGAAGCACTGGTCGGTGGTGTAGACGCGCAATTTCGTGGCGAGGGCCTCGGGGGTGTCCGCCTGACGCGGCCCGCCGCCGCTCGGCGTCGGCCCGGCCTCGCTGCCGCAGCCGGCGAGCACGAGCGCGAGAGTCAGGACGCCCAGGGTCTTCCGCATGCGCACGCGTGTCACCGTACGCTCCAGGTCATGGAGCACCTTGACCTGGCAGCCGATCCCGTCGACCTCACCTGCGCGCTGGTGGACATCCGGAGCGTTTCGGGTGAGGAGGCGACGATCGCCGACGCGGTGCAGACCGCGCTGGAGAAGCTGGGGCATCTCGAGGTCGTGCGGGACGGCAACGCGGTGCTGGCGCGGACGAATCTCGGGCGGGCGCAGCGGGTCATCCTCGCCGGGCATCTGGACACCGTGCCGGTCAACGAGAATCTGCCGGTGCGGCGCGAGGGCGAGGTGCTGCACGGGCTCGGCACGGTGGACATGAAGAGCGGCGACGCGGTGTTCCTGCACCTGGCCGCGACGCTGCGGGAACCGCGGCACGACGTGACGTTCGTGTTCTACGACTGCGAGGAGGTCGAGGCCACGCGCAACGGGCTCGGCCGGATCGAACGTGAGCGGCCGGAGTGGCTGCGCGGGAACCTCGCGATCGTGGGCGAGCCGTCGAACGCGGTGATCGAGGCGGGCTGCCAGGGCACGATGCGGGTCGAGCTGCGGTTCGCGGGCCGTCGCGCGCATACCGCGCGGGCGTGGATGGGCGTCAACGCGATCCACGCACTGGCCGAGCCGATGCGGCGACTGGCCGCGTACCAGCCGCGCGATGTGGAGATCGACGGGCTGACCTATCGCGAGGGCCTGCAGGCGGTGCGCGTGTCGGGTGGCGTCGCGGGGAATGTGGTGCCGGACGAGGCTGTGCTGACGGTGAACTTCCGGTTCGCCCCGGACCGCACCCCGGAACAGGCGGAAAAGCATGTACGCGAGGTATTCGACGGTTTCGATCTGTCCGTTGTGGACCTTTCGCCGGGTGCGCTGCCCGGACTGTCCTCGCCCGCCGCGGCTGCACTGGTGACCGCAGCCGGCGGTAAGGCGGCGGCCAAACTCGGCTGGACCGACGTCGCGCGCTTCGCGGCGCTGGGCATGCCGGCGGTGAACTTCGGCCCCGGCGACCCGACGCTGGCACACACCCGTGAGGAACACGTCAACGCGGGCGAGATCCGGCAGGTGGCCGCGGTGCTGCGGGAGTTTCTGGCCTAGGAGCAGGTCAGGTGGTACCGCAGATCGGGAACGTCGGATCGGTCACGTCCCAGAGGACGAGGCCGGCTCGTTCCAGTCGAGTGTCTCAAAGATCCCGCGGGCGAGATCCTTCACGTGTTCCCAGTCCTCGGTGTTGTTACTGGTGATGGCGACGGCTGTCACTACGCCCGGTGAGGGAATCCAGGCGGTGATGGAATGCTCGTCGAGGTCGATGGTGCCTTCGCCGAGCGGGACACGAACCGGCTTCCGGGATTCGGCGACGACGGCGGGGCCAGCCGGAAGCTCGACGCTTTCCACCAGGCCGGTCGCGACGTTGCGCTGGGTTTCCTCGAGCCCGGCCACGGCGACATCGGCGGTGCGGTGCTCCGACCGGACGGTGAAGCAGTTCACCAGAACCATGATCGGACGCGAGGGCGTGTCGGGGGAGCGGAAGAACCCGGCAGCGGTGTAACTCGACCCGCCGGCCGCCGACGCCGCGGCGATCGTGCTCAGCATGACGACGGTTTCCGCCATCCCCTGGTCGATCTCGGTGCCTTCGGGAAGCGAAGATCCCCGCGATTTCCGCCGCCAGTGCTTCGAACGTCCTCTCGTCGGATGGCCCGTGGGCGAGTTCGACGAAGCCGGGCGGAAGGTAGATGTTCAGGCCGGGGTTCGGCCGTTCGGTAGTGGTCATACTCGCGCGTCCCAACCTTGCTCTTCGAAGGCGATACCGGACCCGTCCTTCCACGTGATGGTGCGATGCTCAGGGTTGATCGTGGGGATATCGTCGTCAGCGGCGGTCCAGATCGCCTCCAGCCGCGTCGTGGTCTCATCGCAGCAGACAGAACGGTGTCCCGGATTGGCACCAGGATGCGACCGAGAAACCAACGGAGGCGACGCCGGCCGGCGACCGAGCCATTCCGGGGGCGCCTCGTTACCCGGTCGACAGGGCGGAAATTCGGCCGCCATGTTAGGTTCCCGCAATCGTGACGGTCGAGCCATCCCGCCAGGTGATCCGGCGCCGGTAGCTGTCTATTTCCGGCTTCTCGTTCCCGGCCGCGTTCCAGATCACGTCGAGTGTTTTCTCGTCTTTCAGTTTCGCCAGGACGGCGCGTTCTTGGGAGAACACCAGCCACAGCGCGTCGGGGAGGAGGCTTTGTTGTTCGGACTTGTTCGCGTCGGCGAATGCCAGCGCCTGGCAGTTCGGTCCGCCGCGCACAACGCTCTTGCGTGTCAGTATCGACGGGCTGCCATCCATGACCACGGTGATCACTCCGGCGACGATTGCCCAAATCGGCAGTACGATGCGTCCCAGCAACCACCTCAACCGATGCTGCCCTTTGAGCGACCCGTTCCGGCGGCGCCCCTCGACCTCGTACCGTGGGCGGAACTCCTCGATCCACATCGAGCCGGTGAATTCGTGCTGGTAAGTCCGGCTCACGAGTCGTCGCACATCACGCGCCATGGCCTCGATGCTCTTTACTCCGGTCAAAGGACTGCGCTGCTGTTCCGCCGTCATCGACTTCCTCCCCGTCAGCCGCCGGTGATCTTATCGGCGGCGTAGTCCTTTGCCTCGGCTTTCGCCATTCCTTTGGCTGATCCAATACCTATACCGGTAGCAATGCCCGATGTTGAAAACGGGTCCAGGCTCACGCCGGGAATCTTGTTGGCCAGGTCGACGTTCTTCGCGTGCGAAAACGCTGCGGCGTTCTGTATCGCCTCGGCTGGATTCGCTTTCAAGTCGGCGAATGTCGTCGGTGACAACTGGACCTTGCCCCCGATGCCCTCGACCTTGGCGAGAGTCTTGGATTCCGTCACCAGGTCAGCCGTGCCCGACAAGGTTTTGCCGATTTTTCCCATGCCTGCACCTTTGGCCGCGACCTTCGCGGCGCCCGCGACCTTAGCCGCCTGGGTGACCGCGTTCTTCGCTCCCGCGACCGCCTTGCCGCCGGGGACGACGCCAACCGCGTCCATGGCGATGCTTCCCCACGACACGTCGGCGCCCGCGGCCTTGGCAAGTAGCTTCGTGCCCGCCGCCGCGGCACTCACGCCGACGGCGGCCGCCGCGGTGACCGCATTTACCCCTGGTATCCAGGACGTGGCGAGAGCGACCACGCCGAGCACATTGCCCACGACGCTGAGCACATCACCGATCTTCGCGATGACGTCGGCATGTTCCTTGACCCAGTTCCACGCGTCGGCGGCCAGGTTCTTGATGCCGTCGACCATTTTGCCCAGCGTGTCCCCGATCTTGTCGAGCAGGCCGGGCTCTTCCGGTGCCTCGTCCTTCGCCTTGCGCAGGGCGTCCGCGACCTGCGCCGCGAGATCCTGGTGCTGTGCGAGCAGCCGCCGCGCGTCCTCGCGGATGCGGTCCAGCGCG
>Ga0164243_10013347_pt1 | contig 11567 bp, 9 predicted proteins | sample OricompcompostOP_FD_108781 | JGI IMG/M metagenome (GOLD analysis project Ga0164243, IMG submission 108781) | Organic Plus compost microbial communities from Emeryville, California, USA - Original compost - Organic plus compost (OP) | ecosystem: Engineered > Solid waste > Mixed feedstock >... | reverse complement strand
GGTGATGCCGTACATGCGCTGGATGCGCCGGATCTCCGCCCGCATGGCGCCACGCAGCTTGGCGTCGAGGTTGCTCAGCGGCTCGTCGAAGAGCAGCACCTTCGGCTGCACGACCAGCGCCCGGGCCAGGGCCACGCGCTGCTGCTGACCGCCGGAGAGCTCGTGCGGGTGGCGATGTTCGAGCCCGACCAGGTTCATGCTGGTGAGCGCGAAGTTCATCGCCGTGGTCATCTCTTCCTTGCTACGCCGGCGCAGCTTCAGGCCGTACCCGATGTTCTCCGCGACGGTGAGGTGCGGGAACAGCGCGTAGGTCTGGAAGACCATCGACATCTCGCGGCGCTGGGCCGGCACGTTGTCGATCGCCTCCTCGTCCAGGTAGACCGACCCGGAGGTGGCCGTCTCGAAGCCGGCCACGATCCGCAGGGTCGTCGTCTTGCCGCACCCGGACGGGCCCAGCAGAGTGATGAACTCGCCTGGAGCGATGTCGAGCGTCACGTTGTCGACGGCCCTGACCTCGGTGCCCCGGTTGGTGAACGACTTCACCAGCGACTCCAGCCGCAGCCGTCCAGCTCCAGCACGTGCCTGGGGCTCGCGGTTGCCCGAGCGGGGGGTGGACACGGTCGTCATGACTTCCGCCTTCCAGAGGTATCGGCGATGCGTTGCAGCGTGGCGCCGCCTCCGACGATGAGGCGGATCAGCCCGAATACGGCCAGCACGATGGCGATGAGCACGGTGCAGTAGGCGAACGCGATGCCGTAACGCCCACTGTCCGCGGCGCTGAGGATCTGTGACGTGATGATGCGGGTTTCTGGTGTCACCAGCAGCACGATGGTCGATACCGACGTCATGCAGCGGGCGAAGCTGTAACTCAAGCCGGCCAGCAGCGACGGCCGGATCAGCGGCAGGGTGACCCACCGGAAGGTCTGGAACGGCTTCGCGCCCAGGCTCGTGGACGCCTCCTCGATGCTGCCGTCCAACTGGCTCAGCGAGGCGTTGGCGGTGCGCAGTCCACCCGGGACACTGCGGGTCACGTAGGCCAGCAGGATGGCGACGGCGCCGCCGGCGATGGTGCTGCCGCCGACGAGGGCGGGCAGAACCTCGATCGGCCCGACGTAGAGGCCCAGCCGGTACGCGAGCAGGTAACCGATACCCAGGACCGTACCGGGCACGGCGACACCGAGCATGCCGCCGAAGTCCAGCAGGCCACCGAACCGGCCGAGGTGGCGCACGATGAGCCAGGCCATGACCATGCCGAGCGCACCGGCGATCGGAGTCGCGATCACGGCGAGCGTGCTGGTGTCCAGCAGCGCCTCCCGACCGCGGGTGAACACGTAGCGGAAGTGGTCCAGCGTCAGCGTGTTGTTGACGCCGAAGAGCCGCACGAAGGCGCCGACCACGACCGTGCCGTAGAGGCTCACGATCACCGCCGCGATGAGCCAGGTGACGCCGTAGATCGGCCAGCGCGACCAACCGGTGAGCAGGTGCACGCTGCCCGACGGCTTGCCGCTGACCGTGGTGCGGACCTTGCGGCTGAGCCAGTACCGCTGCACCAGGTAGAGGCCGACCGCCGGCATGAGCAGGATGACGGAGTAGACCGCCGCGCCCGGCAGGTCGTAGTTGCCGTTGACGGCGATGTACGCCTGGCTGGCCAGCACGTTGTAGTCACCGCCGAGCACCAGCGGGTTGGCCAGGTCGGCGATCGCCTCGACGAACAGCAGCAGGAACGGCGCGACGAGACCGGGGGCCAGCAGCGGCATCTGGATCGTGCGGAAGATCTGCCAGCGAGAGGCCCCCATGATCATGGCGGACTCCTCCATCGCCGGGTCCAGCGCCCGCATCATGCCGAGCAGGCCCATGTAGCCGACGGGGAACAGCGACAGCGACAGCACGAGCACCAGGCCGTCCAGGCCGTAGATGTCGTACTCCAGCCCCAGCAGTTGGTTGCTGATGATGCCGCTGCGTCCATAGAGGACGATCGTGGCCGTGGCGACCGCGAACGGCGGGCTGACGATCGGGATGAGCGCGATGATGTGCAGCACCCGCTTGAACGGGACGTCCAGCCGGGTCTGCACGTAGGCGAACAGGAAACCGATCGCGGTGCCGACCGCGCCGACGAGCGCGCCCAGCACGATGGTGTTGCGCAGCGTGCGGAGATGGATCGATGAGGTGAAGAAGTCGGCGTACCGCGGCAGTGCCTCGGCGGACAACCCGGTCGACAGCACCGCGATCGTCGGGTAGAGACTGCCGAGGATGACGAATCCGAAGCAGAGAACGAGAGCGAGTCGGATGCTCAGTTCCCGGCGCTTCGGCCGCCGTTTGGCCGGGGCCGGTTCGGGCGGCGCGACCGCGGCCTCTCCGGCAGGAGTGATCAGGGTGGTCATGGACGTCTCCTCGCGAGGCAGGTGACCGCGCCCCGGGGGCAGCGGCGGTCACGCCGCCGCCCCCGGGGCTCGCACTGGCTTCGGTTATTCCTTGGGCGCCTGAGCGACCTCGGCCTCGAACCAACCGACGAACTCGGGCTTGGCCGCGCCGGCCGCCTGGAAGTCGTAGTCGACGAGCTTGATCTTGCTCAGGTCCGGAACCCGCGGGTCCACCTTCGCCTCAGGGTTGGTGGGCAGCTGGTAGGCACGGGCCGTCGGCGGGATCTCCTGGGCCCGGGCGGTCAGCGCCCAGTCGATGTACTTCTTGGCACTGATGGGGTTGCGGGCGTTCTTGATCGCGGCCAGGCCGCCGACCTCGTACCCGGTGCCCTCGCTGGGGAAGGTCACCTGCAGGTCCTTGAAGCCCTCGTCCTGCAGGGCCACGCAGTCGTGACCGAAGATGAGGCCGGTCGCGATCTCACCGCGCGCCGCCATCTGGCCCGGCGCCGAGCCGGTCTTCGGGTACTGCAGCACGTTGGTGTGCAGGCTCTTGATGTAAGCCTCGGCCGCGGCCCGGTCGCCGTCGTAGCGAGCCACCTGCGTCCACAGCATGGTGTAGGCGGTGCCCGACGTGCCCGGGTGGGCCATGACGATGTTCTTGTTCAGCTGCGGCTGGAGCAGGTCCTGCCACGACTGCGGCACCGTGGCGCCCTTCGCGGCGATCACCTTGGTGTTGTTGCAGAAGCCGAGCGCACCGACGTAGACACCCGTCCAGAGACCGTTCGGGTCCTTGTACTTGGCGTCAATCTTGCTCGCGTTCGGCGACACGTACGGCTCGAGCAGGCCCTCGCCGCCAGCGGTCGCGTAGCCGTCGGCCGGACCGCCGTGCCAGACGTCGAACTCGGGGTTGTCCTTGCCCGCCTTGATACGCGCGAGCGCCTCGCCGCTGGAGAGGCGGACGAAGTTGGCCTCGATACCGGTGTCCTCGGTGAAGCCCTGCGTCATCGCCTCGCACCATTCCTGCGTGGCGCCACACACGACCGTGACCTTGTTACCGTCCACCGCGTTGTTGTTCTCCGGGGCGCGCTGGCAGGCAGCGGCGGCGAGAGTGACAACGGCGGTCAGCGCAAGCACTCCGGACGACTTCCGGAGTGGGGAAAGCCTTGCCATGGGGACCTCCTCAGTCTGCCGGCGCGTGTGCCGGCAAATCCTGCGAAGACATTAGGTAAACGGAAGGCGGTCCCCGGTAACACGTCGGTGAGCGTTGGTGACAGACCTGTTACCCGCCCGTTCCCGAAGCCGCCGGCAGGTGCGGCATCAGGTAACCCACGCCCCGCACCGTCTGGATGTAGCCGCCGTAGTCGCCGGCCGCGGCGAGTCGCGCGCGCAGCCGATAGACGGTCGACTTGACCACGTCGCGGCCACCGAGCAGGTCGTGGGTGCCCCAGACCGCGCCGAGCAGTTCCTGCCACGACTGCGCGACCCCGGGCCGGGAGGCCAGATGCGCCAGGAGCTTGAACTCCGTGTACGGCAGATCGAGCCGGTGCCCGGCCAGTGTGGCGACGCGCTGCGTCGGATCGACGACGAGCTCGCCCACCTGCACCACCGCGCCGCTGTCGCGCCGGCGTCGCACGAGCGCCTGCGCGCGCAGGGCCACCTCGCGCGGGTGGAACGGCTTGGTCACGTAGTCGTCAGCGCCGTGCTCCAGCCCCACGATGACGTCCTCGGGCTGGTTCATCGCGGTCAGCATCAGGATCGGCACGTCGGACCGGGCCCGGATGCGCTGGCACAGCGTCAGACCGTCCATTGTGGGCATCAACAGGTCGAGCACGACCAGGTCCACCGAGCGGGACCGCAGCACCTGCAGCGCGGTGGCGCCGTCGTGCGCGGTGACCACCGTGAACCCCTGCGTCTGCAGGGCGAACTCGACGATGGCGGTCATCTGCGGCTCGTCGTCGACGACCAACGCGGTCGGGCTCATGCGGACCTCCCCAGCGGCAACGTGAGCAGGAAGGTAGTACCCCGCGTTGATGACGTGTCAACCAGGATCGTGCCGCCGTGCAGTTCGACGATCGTCTTCGTGATGACCAGGCCCAGCCCGGTGCCGTCGGCGAGCGGGCGCCCGGTGGCGAACCGCTGGAACAGGCGGCTGCGTTGGTCACGGGTCATGCCGGCGCCGTCGTCGGTGACGTACACCGCGATGCCGTTGTCGATGGTGGCGACCCGGACCGCGATGTGGCCGCCCACGCTGGTGAAGCGGCTGGCGTTGGAGAGCAGGTTGGTCAGGGCCTGCGTCAGCAGCATCGGGTCGGCCTTGATGCGCGGCGTGACCTGAGGCGTGTCGAGCGCGATCGTCTGGCCGCGCTCGGCGCACAACGGTCGCATCGCGGTGACCACGTCACGGGTGACCACCGAGATGTCGATTCGCTCGGGGCGTAACGTGAACAGACCCGCTTCGATCTTCGCCTGGATCAGCAGGCTCTCGCAGAGCCCCATCACCTGGATGCACTGATGGTTGATGACCGTCAGGAACTGCTCCTGCGCCACGGTCAACTTGCCGGGCCGGCCCTCCAGCAGCAGGTCGGTCGATCCCCGGATCATCGTGATCGGCGTGCGCAGCTCGTGGCTGAGCGCCGCCACCTGCTCGGCACGGCGGTCGAGCAGCCGCTCGAGTTCGACGGTGCGCCTGCGCTCGGCGGCGGTGAGCCGGCGCAGAGCGACCAGCGCGACCGCTGCGCCGACCAGGACACCGACGAGGCCCGCGGGCAACGCCAGCTGGGCCGCGACGAGCACGGCGAGGGCGCCGCAACCGCCGAGGACGACGCTCCAGGTGGCGAGGCTGGGCAGCTCCACGATCCACCGCACCGGCCGGCTGGCCTGACGAGCCTTCCCCGCGAACTCCGGCGTTATCGCATCCTGCATCGTGTTGAGCACTCCGGCCGATGGATGCCCGCACCCGGGGGCCGCGAGCCTGTGGCGCTGACCTTGGACCATACCAGCCGCCCCAGCCGGCAGTCACCGTCCACTGTGCTGCTAGGCCGAGCCACTCGACGACCAGTAGACGTGTTGGGACGCGAGGTTGACGACGGCCAGGGTGCCGTCGGCGCGCACCACGAAGGTGTCCGCGGCCGCGTCGCAGCAGGTGTTCGACGCCCACAGCGGCTGCCCGTTGGCGGCGTAGAGCACCAGGTTCCCGTCGGGCTGGAACCGCAGGTACGCACCCACCTGGCCGCTCGTGCCGGTCCGCCACGCGGCGCAGGACGGGCCGGTGGCCAGCGCCTGCGCGCTGCGGTAGAGGGCCAGCTCGCCGTCGGGCTCCAGCGCCAGATAGGCATTGCCGATCCGGATGTACCCGCGGCCACGGGTGCTCCAGCGGCTCAGCTGGTACGACGGCCCCACCAGCCACGCCGGCTGGCCGGCGAACGTCCCCTGCCGCACCCCGTCCATGCCGCCCTGGGCGTAGGAGGCCACGCCCAGGTAGCCGGCCTCCCAGGCCTGCCCACCCGCCGCCGCACAGGCACCGGTGCCGACCGTCGCGCCGCCCGGCGCCGTCGAGGTGGACGCGACCGGCGACGGCTGCGGGCTCGGCGAGACCGAGGGTTCGTCCGCCGACGGCTGTGGGTCGGCCTGGGTCGAACTCTCCGCCAGGGGCGCCGTAGGGCCGCTGGCGGGCCGGTCGTCGCTGAGCCAGATCGCGCCGACGAACAGGCCGGCGATCGTGACGAGGGCGAGCGCGCCGGCCGAGACCAGCCGCAGCAGCGGCGGGCGGCTGCGCGCGGGCGCGCGGTCCGGCGGGGAGACGTCGACAGCCGGCTCGACGACATCGGTGCCGCGGGCGCGGGCGTCGGCGAGGGCCAGCCCGGCCGCACCCAGGGCGACCACGTGCTTGGGATGACCGAACGTGTGCACCGGCCGGGCGAACTCCGCCTCGATCCGGCGCGTCACCAGCGGCACCCGCGACGAGCCGCCGCTGAGCAGGATCGCGTCCAGCGCGGACGGGTCGAGCCCGGCCGAGGCCAGTGCCCGCCAGACCGCCTCGATCGTGGGGTCGAGCACGTGCCCGATGCGCTGCTCGAACTCGGCCCGGGTGAGCCGCACCTCGCGCGGACCGTCGGCGAGGAAGAAGGGCATCACCACGACCGACTCGCTCGACAGCGCCTCCTTGGCCCGCACGGCGTCGGCCTGCAGGCGGGCCAGCACCGCGGCGTGCGTCGGCGTACCGACCTCCAGCCGGCTCACCGCCCCGCCCAGCTGCTCGTCCACCATGGCGATGACGACCTGGTCGAGATCCACCCCGCCGGTGCCGTCCACGCCCTCGGCGTTACCCACCAGTTCGATCCGGTCGCCGCTGGCTCGCATGATCGCGGTGTCGAAGGTCCCGCCCCCGAGGTCGTAGACCGCCATCAGTTCGTTGCGGGTCGACACGCGATTGGCCCGGTAGAAGGCGACCGCCGCCTCGGGCTCGGTCACCACGCGGCAGTCGGGGAGGCCGGCGAGCGCCGGGACCTCGGTGAACTGCTCCAGCCGGTAGGGCCCCCAGATCGCCGGGCAGGTGAGCACCACCGCCGAGGGATCGGCCCCCGTCACGGTCTTCGCCCGGGCCACCACGTCGCGCACGACGGCGGCGATGAGTTCGGTCGGTGTGTACCGCCGGTTGCCGAGGATGATCGGGATCGGGTCGCCGAGCCGGCGCTTGAACTCGCGCACGGCTCGACCGGGCTCGGCCTCGGCCAGCCGCAACGCCGCCTCGCCGGTGAGCAGCTGACCGTCACGCCCGGAGAACACCACCGACGGCGCGACGAGTGCCGTCTCGCCCAGCGGCAGCATCTCCACGTGCGTGTCGTAGGCGAGCGCCGCGCCGGTGAATGTCGTGCCGACGTCGATCCCGAGCCCGTAGGCCATCACACCTCCACCGGGGGGCGGGCCTCGGGTACACCGACCAGCCCTGGAAAGGAGACGAGCGGCAGCCCACGCCGGTTCACTTCGCCCGAACCTCAGGTCCCGGGTAACGTCCGTGCTCGGTCACCACACAGTTGCGGGCGGAGGCGCGATGGTCGGCACGGCGTCCACCCTGGACGCGTTGCTGGCGGCGATGGCCGGCGCCGGGTCGAAGGACCCCGCCGGACCGCTGGAGGCGCTGCTGCGCGAGGCCGCCGGTCCCCGGGCCGCCGCCGTGTGGTCGCGCGAGCTGGACGGATGGCTGCACCGGGTCGCCGCGACCGGCGGCCGGCGGGTCGGGCCTGACCGGGTACCGGGCACGGACGCGCTGCGTGACCTGCCCGAGGTGGCGCTGCTGATCCCCGTGGTGGACGGCGAGGTGGAGCGTGGCGCGCTGACGCTGGGTCACGTGCCCGGGCGCGCGCCGGTCACCGACCGCGAGAAGGCCCAGGCCCGGGAGGCGGCGGGGTATGCCGCGCTGCTGCTGCGCGGTCCCCAGTTGCAGGCGGAGCTGCGCCGGCGCATCGACGAGGCGGGCGAGCTGTCCGAGGCACTCACCGCCTCGCACGAGCGGCTGGCGTACGCGGCGGACCTGGAGAGCCGCCGGATGGTCGCCGACATCGTGGCGTTCGGTGGCGACGAGCTGGCCGACCTGGCGGAGCGGGTCCGCCAGATGCGCGACGGGCGGCATCACCAGTGGGCCGGCGGCAAGGACTCGGCCTCGGCGGCGCTGGGCGAGCTGCGCCGCGTGCTGGACGGCCTCATCGACCGGCTGCGCACGGTCGTGCGTGGCATCTATCCCTACGTGCTGCACGACCGGGGGCTGCTGGCCGCGCTGCAGGAGCTGGCGACGTCGCTGCCGCGGCCGGTGCGGCTCAGCGGTGGCGTCGGGGCGGCGCCACGGGAGGTGGAGTCGGGCCTGTACTGGCCCACGGCCGCGGTGCTGCAGGCGCTGGCCGGCGTGCCGGAGTCGGCGACGACGCCGGTCACGGTGGCGCTCGGGGTCCAGGAGCAGCAGGCCACGGTGACGATCGTCGACGCATTCCCGGGCGCGGCCAGCGCCGCGGCCGGCGTCCTGCCGCTGGCGAACGACCGGCTCACGGCACTGGGCGGCTGGCTGCGGCACGAGGACGGGGCCGACGGCCTGGTGATCCGCATGGCACTGCCGGAGCACCTCTCCCCCGCCATGCCGGCCCGCATCGCCACCGGTCCCCGGCCGACGCTCGGGCCACCCCGTCCGGGCGGCGTCGACGGCGACCTGCGCGACCGGGTGCGACGCATCGCCCACGCCGCGGCCGACGCGGTCGACGCCCGGGACCGGCCAGCCGTACGGCGGGCGCTGGCCCGCCTCGACGCACCCACGCCGGGGGTGGCCGCCGGGCCGGGGCTGGCGAGCCTGCCCGGACTGGCCGGCGTGCCGGAGACCCTGACCGTGCTCGACGAGGTCACCCGCCGGGAGCCGCGGGGCTGGCTGCGCTACGAGTACGAGCGGCTGCGCACCGCCGCCCACGATCTCGACGAGGTCGCGCTGATCAACGAGCTTCGGTCCGGCACCCTCGTGCTGACCCCGGCGCAGACCAACGCCGCGCTGCGCCTGCTCGGGGTGCACGGGTCGAGCGTGGCGGCGCGCCTCGGGCTCGCCGACGGCGACGACCCGGAGCGGCTGCGCACGCTCGCCGCCGACCACGTCAACTTCTGGCGCGCCCTGGCGGAGTCCGGCGCCACCGGCCCCCGCGAGCGGGCCGCCTGCCGGCTGCTGGCCCGATCGGCCGAGGCGCTGCTCGTCCGTATCGACAGCGAGGACGGCGTGCCGGGCGGCGCGAGCGGTGGGTCAGGATAGGTCATGCGCGTCGCCCTCGCCGAAGACTCCGTCCTGTTCCGCGAAGGCCTCATCCTGCTGCTGCGCTCCGCCGGCTACGAGGTGGCGGGGTGGGCCGCGAACGGCGACGACGCACTCGCGCTGCTGGAGCGGGAGCCGGTGGACGTGGCCATCCTCGACATCCGGATGGCGCCGGAACCGGAGGGGGGCCTCGCCACGGCCGCCACGATCCGCCGCCGCCACCCGCAGGTCGGCCTGCTGCTGCTGTCCAACTACGCCGAGTCGCATTACCTCATGCGCATGCTGGAGATCGGCACCCAGCGCATCGGCTACCGCCTCAAGGACCGCATCGTCGACGTCCAGGCGCTCAGCGACACGTTGCGGCGGGTGGCCGAGGGTGAGGTCGTCATCGAGCCCGAGATCGCACAGCGCCTCGTCACCCAGCCGGCCGGCACCGTGGACGCGCTGGCGTCGCTGAGCGAGCGCGAACTCGACGTGCTGCGACTGATGGCCGAGGGCCGCTCCAACGTCGGCATCGCCAACGAGCTCTACCTGTCCACCAAGGCGGTGGAGAAGCACGCCGCCGCCATCTTCGGCAAGCTCGGCCTGCCCGCCGAGACCGAGGCCTACCACCGCCGGGTGCTCGCCGTGATCGCCTACCTGCGGTCACGCCGGTACGAGGGGTAGCCGCATGGACATGGATGACACTCGTCGGCAGCGCGACCTCGTCGTCCGGCGCATCCTCGCCGTGAGCCGGGTCGACCCCGAGCTGCCCGACCTGGCCACGCTGGCCCGGGTGATCGCCGAAGGGCTGCAGACGCACTCCTGCCGGATCGCGGTCGCCGACGGGGTGACCGAGCCGTCGGCGTGGGCGCAGTGGAGCGCCGAGTCGGGCGGCGCGGGCCTGCGGGTGCGCGAGGTGCGGTTCGGCGGCGAGGTGGTGGGTTGGTTGGCACTGCCCGTCGCGGTGTTCTGGCCCGGCCCGCGACGCCGGCTCGTCACGGACATCCTGGTCGTGCTGGGGCCGGTGCTGGACGCCGTACGGTTGCGGCTCGCGTTGGGTCGGGAGCTGCACGCCGCGCTCACCCAGGTCGGGGCGATCGCCTCGGCCCGCCAGCGCACCGTCGCGCGCATGGACGAGCAGCGCCGCCTCCTCGAACGCAACCTGCACGACGGCGCCCAGCACCACCTGGTCAACCTGCGCCTCATGGTCGGCCTGCTGGAGCACCAGCTCGCCGTCGGCGACGAACAGGCGGTCATCGCCCAGCTCGGCACGCTCGCCGAGCAGATCGCGCAGGCCGAGGCGGTGCTCTACGAGACCGCGAGCGGCATCCTGCCGGTGAGCCTGGTCGCCGGGGGCCTGTGCGCGGCGCTGGCCGCCGAGATCGGCACCCAGGACGGGGTGACCCTGCACCTTCCCGCCGAGCCACCCCGCTACCCGCAGGCGATCGAGACCGCGATCTTCTACGCCTGCCTGGAGGCCGTGACCAACGCCCGCAAGCACGCCCCGGGCGCCGCCATCACGGTCACCCTGCACGACACCGAGCGCGGACCGTGGTTCGCCGTGCGCGACGACGGGCCGGGGTTCGATCCGCTCGCCCTGCCACCCGGGTCGGGACTGGGCCGCCTGTCGGAGCGGGTCGCCGCGGTCGGGGGGACCGTCACCGTCTCCTCCGCCCCGGGCCGCGGCACCGTCCTGGAAGGCGTGGTCCCGCTCTGACCGTCGCCGCGGCGTGGTCTGACGCCGCCGGGTGAGGCCGCCGTACCGGCGGAAGCGGCCGCGCGTGAACCGACCGGCTGTCGCCCGGCGTGCACTGTCCGCACCCAGTGGTGGGCGACGACTACGCCAGACAGCGGAGGTGATCGATGACGTACTCGGTGGACGACCAGATCGAGCAGGCCGCGGCCGAGCTGCGCGAGCAGGGCCGGCGAATCATGGACTTCCAGGCCGAGCTGGATCGACGCTCGACGACGGTGGAATCCAAGGACCGCATGGTCTCGGCGACCGTCAACGGCTCGGGCCGGCTGACCGGGCTGAGCATCAAGGGCAATCGCTACCGGATGATGCCGCCGGCCGAGCTGGCCAACCTCGTACTGGAGACGGTCAACGCGGCGCTCGACAAGGCTTCGGCGGAGACGATGGCCGCGGCGAAGGCGCTGATGCCCGGCAGCTTCGGCGGCGACGGCATGGACGCCGACGGGAACCTCGACCTCGAACAGCTCATGAAGACGGCCATGGAGAAGATCAACGACCCCGCGCTGCGGTGGCTCGACACCCCGGGTGGAGGCATCTGATGGAGGACTACATCGCCGCAGACCCCGAGAAGCTCCTCAATGGCGGCGTGGATCTGGCGAAGGTCGCCGAGATCCTCCGCCGGCTCGAGGAACAACTCGAATACGCCTCCTACGCCAAGTACTACACCGCCCACGGCGAGGACGAGATCACCAAG
>Ga0164243_10013345_pt1 | contig 11568 bp, 10 predicted proteins | sample OricompcompostOP_FD_108781 | JGI IMG/M metagenome (GOLD analysis project Ga0164243, IMG submission 108781) | Organic Plus compost microbial communities from Emeryville, California, USA - Original compost - Organic plus compost (OP) | ecosystem: Engineered > Solid waste > Mixed feedstock >... | reverse complement strand
CCAGATCCAGCGCAACATCATCGGCGAGCGCATCCTCGGTCTGCCCAAGGGGTACGAGCCCGACCGGGGCGTGCCGTTCCGCGACGTGCGCAAGGGCGGCACCGCCGGCCCGGCCGGAAACTAGGAGGACGACGATGTTCGGAGCATTCACCGAAGCGCAGGAGCAGTTGCGTGAACTGGTCCGCGACTACCTGCGGGACAAGTCGCCGGAATCGGCGGTCCGGTCGCTGATGGCGACCGACGAGGGCTACGACCCGGCGGTGTGGACGCAGATGGCGCGGGAGATCGGCCTGCAGGGCCTGGCGATCCCGGAGGCCTACGGCGGCCAGGGCGCGGGCTGGACCGAACTGGGGATCGTGCTGGAGGAGATGGGCCGCGCGCTGCTGTGCGCGCCGTTCTTCTCCACGGTCGTGCTCGCGGCCACCACGCTGCTCGAATCGGGCGACGAGGAGGCGAAGCGGCAGTACCTGCCCGCGATCGCCGACGGTTCGCTGATCGCCACGGTGGCCCTGACCGAAGAAGCGGGGCGCTGGGACGCCGACGGCGTCACCCTGCCCGCGACCCACACGCCGGAGGGCTGGACCCTCAGCGGTGCCAAGCACTTCGTGCTCGACGGGGCCACCGCGCAGCTGATCATCGTCCCGGCCCGGACCGCGGGCGGCATCTCGCTCTTCGCCGTGGACGCGACGTCCCCGGGCGTGGCCCGCACGCCGTCGATCACGCTCGACGAGACCCGCAAGCTTGCGGTGGTGGAGTTCGACGGCACCCCGGCCCGGCTGATCGGAGCCGAGGGCGGCGGCTGGGACGTGCTGCGGCGGGTGCTCGACTTCGCGGCGGTCGCGCTCGCGGCCGAGCAGGCGGGGGGAGCACAGGCGGCGCTGGACATGTCCGTGAGCTACCTGAAGACGCGTGTCCAGTTCGGACAGTTGATCGGCGCGTTCCAGGCGCTCAAGCACATGGCCGCCGACGTGCTGATCGAGGTCGAGTCGGCCAGGTCCGCGGCCTACTACGCGCTGAACGCCGCGGCCGAGGACAACGACGAACTGCCCGCCGCGGCGGCGCTGGCCAAGGCGTACTGCAGCGAGGCGTTCGTCACCGCGGCGCACCAGAACATCCAGTTCCACGGCGGCATGGGGTTCACCTGGGAGGTGCCGGCGCACCTGTACTTCAAGCGCGCCAGGTCATCCGAGCTGTTCCTGGGCGACCCCTTCGCGCACCGCGAAGCGCTGGCGCAGCGCATCGGCATCTGAGGCGAAGAAACGAAAACGCTCGGCCGGAACATCCTGGCCGAGCGTTTTCGCGTTGCTCACCTCGTCATCGGTTGCGCCACACCGGCCGCCGCTTCTGGGCGAACGCCCTGACACCTTCGACGCTGTCCTCGCTGAGGAGGAGGTCGTCGAGCGCGGGGGAGTGGTGGGTGACGGCGTCGACGGTGTCGGCGATGCCCCCGGTCTCGTTCATGATCTGCAGCGAGGTCCGGACCGAGGTCGGTGACCCGTCGAGGATCTCGGCCGCGAGAACGCGCGCCCCCTCCAGTGCCGTTCCGGCCGCCACCACCCGGTTGACCAGCCCGTAGGCCAGGGCTTCCTGCGCTGTGATGCGCCGTCCGGTGAGGATCATCTCGGTGGCGACCTTCGGTGGCACGGTGCGGGGGAGCCGCACCAGGCCGCCCGCTCCGGCGACGAGCCCGACCTTCACCTCGGACAGCGCGAACCGCGCGGTGTCGTCGGCGACGACCAGGTGGCAGGCGAGGGCGATCTCGCATCCGCCGCCCATCGCGAACCCGTTGACCGCGGCGATGACCGGCTTCGTCATGTCGCGGCGGCTGGTCAGCCCGGCGAACCCGTTCTTGGGCACCCACACGGGTTTCCCGGAGGCGGAGTAGACGAGGTCGTTGCCCGCCGAGAACGCCTTGTCGCCGGCGCCCGTCAGGATGGCCACCCACAGGTCGGGGTCGGCGAAGTAGGCGTCGAAGATCTCGTCGAGTTCCTCGTTGGCCGCCGGGTGCAGGCTGTTGCGTGCTTCCGGCCGGTTGATCGTGACTTCGAGCAGGTGCCCGTCGCGGCGCACCAGCACGTGCTCGTACTTCTCGCGCAGCACCTTGGCCCGTGGCGGGAACAGTTCGTCCATCCGGGACTCGGTGGTCGTCACGCGGTTGCCGAACCCGAAGGAACGCACGTAGATGCGGGTGCCGATCGGTTCTCCCGTGGTGAGGTGGCCGAGGATGTCCTCGTCGCCCTGGTGCGTCATGGCGACGAACCGCCTGCCGTCGGCTTCGAGCCGTCCGATCACCACGCCGGTACGCGACCCGTTCTTGCCGTGCTTGACGGTGTAGGTCTCGATGGTCGCCCAACCGTCCGCCTGCAGCGCCTGCTCGGGGGCGGCCCAGCCGTCGATTTCGGCCTGCAGTTGCGCACTCCGGTCCGCCCGCCACCCGGTGGGCGTGGTGGAGTAGATCCCGACGGAGTACTTGCTCAGCGTTCCGCCGTTGGCTCCGACCAGGCCGAAGGAACCGGGCTCGGCGCGCATGCGCGCGACGGTTTCGGCGATGGCGTGCATGGAGTAGTTGTTGCCCGCCCCGCCGAAGAACGGCAGGCCGCCGGTGAGGGTGAGCCCGCGCGGGTCGTCGGGGGCCAGTCCCAGTCCGTCGCAGATGTTGGACACCGCGATCGGGAAGCAGCTGTACAGGTCGAAGGTCGCGATCTCGTCCAGGCCGAGGCCGGCGACGTCCAGCGCGTGCCGGACGGCGAGCACCGACGCCGGGCTGGCCGACAGGTCGGCTCGCTCCATCAGTGACCGCTCCCGCAGGTCGGCGTGTCCGTGCAGGAACACCCAGCGGTCCTGGGGGACGCCGAGGCGCCGCGCGGCGGCGACCGACATCAGCAGGACCGCGGCGCCCTGGTTGACCTGGTCGCGGGCGACGAGGAAGCGGGTGTAGGGCTCGGCGATGAGACGGTTGCGCTCGGTCGGGGTGGCCAGTTCGCGCGCGTCGCGTTCGACCGGCGCGGCGGCGTGCGGGTTGCTCGCCGCCACCTTCGTGAACGGCGCGAACAGTTCGCCCATCGCGAGGGCGTAGTCCTCGCGCGACTGCTTGAGCCTGGCTCGCCGGGCGTTGTCGAACAGCGCGTACTGGCTCGGGGCGCCGGTGAGCCCGTGCGCGGACAGGTGCCGGGAGGTCAGCCCGTTCAGCCCGAAGCCGCGGTCCTCGAGGTCACCCTCGGCGTGCTCGGTGAAATCGGGGCGGTTCTCGGCGCTGGCGAAGTGGCGTGTCGTGGAGATCGCCTCCGAGCCGAACACCAGCACGACCTCCGCGCCGCCCTCGGCGATCGTCCCGGCCAGCTCGGTGACGAGGTGTTGCGGGGACTGCCCGCCGGCGACTTCGAGGATCGCCCGCTTCGGCGCGGCGCCGACGCGAGCGGCCACCGAGCGCGGGTAGTTGTCGGACTTGCCCAGTGGCGCGGGTGCGCCCGGCGTGGAGATCTCGAACTGCCGGACACCGGCGACGGTGTCGATCGCCGCGCCGACCGAGGTGGGGTCGGCTGTCGTGTCGGCGAGCGCGGCCTTGGCGGCCTCGGCCGCTAGGTCGACCGCGGACAGCCCGCGGTAGCCGGGTTGGTCGATGCGTTCGGAGGCCTGTCCGACGCCGACGAGCACCGGCGTCCGGGGGTCGAGTGCGGCGAGATCGGTCATGCTTGGTCCTTAATGGGTGAGCTCGGCCGGACGGTTTTCGCGGGCGTTGGCCGGTTGGGCACGGTCCAACCCCAAATCTGAACGGACTCCGTCCGTAACTGTCCTCAGGCTATACTGACGGAAGACGTTCAGCAATGTCGGCCACCGAGGGGAGGGCACCCGGTGCTGGAGACCACGTCCCCGGGGCGTCCGCGCGACCCCGAAGTCGACCGGAAGATCGCCGAAGCGGCGATCGCGCTCTTCGGTGAGCAGGGATGGGCCGGGTTCAGCGTCGAGGCGGTGGCCAAGCGCGCGGGTGTCGGCAAGGCGTCGATCTACCTGCGGTGGCCGACCAAGCAGGCCTTGTTGCTGGAGGCGCTGCAGCGGCACGTCGGAGGGGTGACCGAGGTCGCGGCCAGCAACGTGCGGGACGAGCTGGTTCAGCTCGCCATGCAGCTGATGCGGAACTACCTGGGTGACGCGGGACGGGCCGCGCTGCGCATCGCCCTGGAGGCCGACCGCATCCCCGGTGTGGCCGGGCACTGGGCGAGGATCCGCGAGTCGCAGATCCTCGCCGCCCGCGACATCGTCCGGCGCGCCATCCAGCGCGGTGAGCTGCCGGAGGGCACCTCGGTCACGCTGCTGCTGGACACCCTCTGCGGCGCGGTGATAACCCACGTCCAGGTCACGCCCGACGCGGCCCGGCCCCAGCTCGGGCCGGGCGTCGAGAAGTACGCGGCGAGCCTGGTGGACTTCCTCCTGGCCCGGGCACCGGCGGCCGGCCGCTGAGCAGCCGGCGCCGGTGGCCGTCTCAGCCCGTCCTGCCGACACAGCGCATGCCTGGTAGTCGGAACGGCCCCTGAGTCCTCGGTGGAGGTCAGTGACCGGACATGCCGCCGTCCACGGCGAGGGTTGTGCCGGTGATGTAGGAGGCGGCCCCGGAGGCGAGGAAGACCACCGCGGCGTCCAGTTCGTGTTGCTCGCCGAGCCGGCCGAGGGGGCTGTGCTGCGCGATGAACGGCATCAGCTCGTCCTCGGACATGCCGGCCGTCATCTCGCTGGCGAAGTAGCCGGGGGCGATGGCGTTGACGCGGATGCCCTTGCGGCCGGACCACTGCTGTGCCAGGTCCCGCGTCAGCCCGATCAACCCGGCTTTGCTGGCGGCGTAGGCGGCCTGCGGCAGGTGGGACTTGATCAGGGCGAGCACGCTGCTGATGTTGACGATGCTCGACCCGGGCCGCATCACGCGACCGCAGGCCTGCGCGGCCCAGTAGGCGCCGTTGAGGTTGACGTCGACGACGCGGCGGAAGTCCGCGGGCGTCTCGCGCGTCGCGGGGATCGCGGTGCCCACTCCGGCGTTGTTGACCAGGATGTCGAGGTGCCCGAACTCGTCGATCGCGGCCTGGGCGAGTGCGTCGCAGGCGGCGGGGTCGGCGACGTCGGCGGTCACGATGAGCGCGCGACGGCCGAGTTCGCGGACGTCCGCGGCGACCTCGGTCAGCCGGTCCGTGCGGCGGGCCGCGAGGACGATGTCGGCTCCGGCTTCGGCGAGCGCGCGGGCGAAACCGGCGCCGAGGCCGGAGCTGGCGCCGGTGACGACCGCGACCTTGCCGTCGAGGCGGAACAGGTCGAGAACTCCCACGGCTACTTTCCTCCGATCCGGGCCGCGGCGCGCAGTCCCGCCGCGGCGAGGGGTGCGACGGCCTCGCCGACCGAGTCGAACCCGGTTCCGCGGGTGAGGCCCTGCTGGTACCGGGCGTGGATGCCTTCGGCGATGACGGCGATCTTGAAGTACCCGAGCGCGAGGTAGAAGTCGAGCCCGCTCAGGTCGAGCCCGCTCGCCGTCGCGTAGCGCTGCGCCAGCTCGTCCACCGGAGGCAGCCGGTCGCTGGTGGACGCGGCCGCGCCGGCGAGCACCGGCGCGAACACCGGGTCCGAGTACACCAGGTGCAGCCCCAGGTCGGCGAGCGGATCGCCGAGCGTGGCCATCTCCCAGTCCACGACCGCGCGGGCCGTCGCCGGGTCGTCCGGGTCGAGGATGACGTTGTCGATGCGGTAGTCGCCGTGCACGATGGACGCGCCGCTCTCCTCGGGGCAGGCGGCGGCCAGCGCGGCGTGCAGCGCGTCGATGTCGGGCAGCGGACGGGTGCGGACCCGCAGCCACTGGTCGTACCAGCGGCGGACCTGCCGGTCCAGATATCCCTGGGGACGGCCGAAATCGCCGAGGCCGACCTCGTGCGGATCGACGGCGTGCAGCCGGGCCAGCACGTCGACCAGCCCGAACGCGCAGCGCTCGATGTCCTCGTGCGACAGTGCGTGCAACTGCTCGGTGGTCCGGATGACGACGCCGTCGACGTGCTCCACGACCGAGAACGGCACGCCGAGCACGTCCGCGTCGGCCAGCGCCACCGCGCGGGCCACGGGCACGTCGCTGTCGCGCAGGGCCGCCACGACCCGGTACTCGCGCCCCATGTCGTGCGCCGAGGGGGTGAGGCCACCCAGCGGCGGGCGGCGCAGCACCCACCGGCTGTGCGCGTCGGAGAGGACGTAGGTCAGGTTGGACCGTCCACCGTGGAGCATCTCCGCGGTCAGCTGCCCGCGGAACCCCGGCACCGCGCGGGCGAAGAACTCTTCGAGCGCGGGGAGATCAAGACCGTCCACTCCGGATCCTCTCGGAACGGCGCAGCACCCGCCGCGCGATGGCCCAGCGGTGGGTCTCGGACGGCCCGTCGTAGATCCGGAAGGGACGGACCTCGCGCAGGAACCGGCTGAGCAGCACGTCCCCGGAGATGCCGAGTGATCCGCAGATCTGGATGGACCGGTCGACGACGCGCCAGATCGCCTCGGCGCAGAACGTCTTCGCGATCGAGGTGGACTGGGACGCGTGCTCGCCCTGGTCCAGTTCCCAGCACGCGCGCAGGAGCAGTCCGCGCGAGGCGGCGATGTCGATCTCGTTGTCGGCGATCATCTGCTGCACCATGCCCAGGTCACCGAGGCGCGACCCGAACAGCTGCCGCTCGGCGGCCCGCGCGACCGCGATGTCCTGCGCCCGGCGGGCGATGCCGAGCCAGCGCATGCAGTGCGTCATCCGCGCCGGGCCGAGGCGGACCTGCGCGTAGCGGAAGCCCTGGTCGACCTCGCCGAGCACCGCCTCGTCGGGCACCAGGCAGTCGTCGAAGGTCAGCTCGATGTGCCCGCCGTACAGGCTCTCGTCGAGGGTGTCGATGTGCCGGACGACGTTCAGGCCGGGGGTGCCCTCGTCGACGAGGAACATCGTCGCGCCGCCTGCGTCCCCGGGCTCGCCGGACGTGCGGGCCATGCAGATGGTGAACCCGGCGCCCTCGGCTCCGGTGATGAACCATTTGCGGCCGTTGATGCGCCAGCCGCCCTCGATCCGCTCCGCGCGGGTGGAGAGCGCGGCTGGGTCGGACCCGGCCCCGGGGGCGGGTTCGGTCATCGCGAAGCAGGACCGGATCTCCCCGCTCGCCAGCGGGCGCAGGTAGCGCTCCTTCTGTTCCGGGGTCGCGATGGCTTCGAGCATGTGCATGTTGCCCTCGTCGGGCGCGGCGATGTTCAGGGCGAGCGGGCCGAGCAGCGAGTAGCCGGCCTCCTCGAACACCGCGGCCCGGCCGCGCATGTCGAGCCCGTGCCCGCCGTACTCGGCGCCCACGTGCGGGGCGAACACCCCCGCCTCCTTCGCGGCGCGCTGCAGCTGTGCGCGGACGTCGTCGGAGTGCACGACACCCCGGTGCTCCTCTTCGACACCGATCACCACGTCGCGCACGAACTCCGCGGTGCGCCGGGCGAGTTCGGCAACCTCCGGTCCCGGCGTGAGGTCGACGGCCATGACACCTCCATTGGCTAATAAGCGTTAGCCGAGACTATAGGTCCTTCCAGTGAAGTCCGCGCGTGTGCTGGCTCACTCGGCTATGCTTGGTTAGCTGTCGAGGGAGGTGACTGTGGACCGGCTCGGCCACATCCGGGACGCCGCGCTCGAGTTGTTCACCCGCAAGGGCTTCGAGGCGACGACGATGAGCGACATCGGCGCGGCGGTGGGGATCCGTGCGCCCAGCCTCTACAAGCACGTCGTCTCGAAGCAGGACCTGCTCGCGCGGATCATGGTCACCACGATGGACAACCTGCTCGCCGCGCACCGCACGGCCGTCGCGGACGTCGCCGACCCGGTCGAGAGGCTGCGGCGCGCGACGGAGGCGCATGTCCGCTACCACGCGCGGCACCGGTTGGAGGCGTTCGTCGGCACCCGGGAGATCCGCAGCCTGACCGAGCCGCACCGGAGCCGGGTCCTGGACCTGCGCGCCGAGTACGAGGCGTGCTTCCGCGCCGTGGTCCAGGCCGGCGCCGACGCGGGGGTCTTCCACGTCGGCTCCGTGCGGCTGGCTTCCTACGCGATCCTCGACCTCGGCATGGGCGTCGCGGTCTGGTACCGCGACGACGGCGAGCATCCGGAGGACGCGGTGGTCTGGCAGTACAGCGAGTTCGCCCTCCGGCTCGTCGGCGCCGTCCGGCCCTGACCCGGGCGCTATCCAAGCGGTGTATGGGCGGCATCACCGAGATCGCCTTCCGGGCCGGGAGGCGACCCGGCAGGATGGCGGGCATGACTGTTCTCGTCGTGGGCGCGGGCATCGCCGGGCTGGGACTGGCCATCGCACTGGCGCGGGACGGGGTGTCCTGCGAGGTCGTCGAGATCGACGGTCGTGCCGAGGGAGCGTCGATCGGGCTGACCAACCGGGCCGTGGACGTCCTGGCGGAACTCGGTGTGCTGGACGAGTGCGTGTCGGCGGGTGATGCCCTGTCCGGATCGGTGTTCGAGCGGATGTACGACGCGGCGGGGCGGCCCCTGCCGGTCCCGCCGATCCCGGCGCGGGTGGACGGCGACCTGCCCGGCGCGGTCGTGATCGACCGCCCGAGCCTGTCGCGGATCCTGTTGTCGCGTGCGCGCGAGCACGGCGCGATCGTGCGCAACGGTCTCACCGTCAGTGCGCTGGAACAGCGGGACGACCGGGTCGACGTCCGCTTCAGCGATGGCTCCGCGGGGAGCTACCGGCTGGTGGTCGGTGCTGACGGGATCCGCTCCCGGGTCCGCGAACTGGTGTACGGCGATTCGGTGCGGCCGGACTACACCGGGTTGATGAGCCTGCGCTGCGTGCTGCCCGACCCGCCGGAGGGCGCCGCCGGGTTCTACCACGGTCCGGACGCCACCACGGTGATCGTGGCGCGCAAGCCGGGCGGTCCGGCCTACGTCACCACGGGTCGGCGCCTGCCCGGTGAACGTCTCGGTCAGGCGCGGGCCCGTGAGCTGCTGCGGGAGAACCTCGGCCGGTTCACCGCCCCGTACCTGGCCGCGATCAGGGACCGGGTGACCGAGGACGTGCCGGTCATCGTCCGCCCGTTCGAGTGGCTGCTCGTCCCGCCACCGTGGCACCGCGGCCGGGTCGTCGTGATCGGCGACGCGGCCCACGCCACCACGGCGCACCTGTCCTCCGGCGGTGGCATGGCGCTGGAGGACGGCGCCGTGCTGGCGCAGGAACTGACGAGGCACCCCGACGTCGCCGAGGCCCTGGACGCCTTCGGGCGACGGCGCGGCGACCGGGTGCGGATGGTCGTCGAGACCAGTGTGGAACTCCTCCGCATGGAACAGCGTGGCGTGCGCCCCCGGGACACCGGACGAGTGCGCGCGGCGGCCATGTCCGTGCTCGCGCAGCCCTACTGACGACTCCTGTCCGGAGTGGACGGGGCAGCCGGAGCGAGGGCCGGAACCGTGGCGGACCGCGGGTTAGGGTGTCGCGGTGGGAAGTACAGCCGAGGGACCCGCGCCGTCGGGCCGCCGGGAACGCAATCCGCGGGGACAGGGCGACCGGCTGCGGGCGGACGTCGTCGAGGCGCTGGCGCGGCTGGTGTCGGACGACGAGCGGATGCGCCCGGTGTCGGTGTCGCTGCGTGAGCTCGCCCGGGAGGCGGGGGTCACCGCGCCGGCGATCTACCGCCATTTCGCCAGCGTCGACGAGGTCGCGTGGGCGGTTGCGCTCGACGGGTTCGCCAGGTTGGTGGCGACGATGGACGAAGCCGTGGCGGAGGCCGGTGCGGGCACGGGAGCCGCCCGGCTCATCGCGCTCGCGCAGGCCTACTGCCGGTTCGCCACCGAGAACCGGGGCCACTTCCGGCTGATGTTCGGTGTGGAGCCCACGCTGTTCGGGGTGCCTCGCGAGGTCGAGCCACCTGCGCTGGAGCTGGTCGAACGGTGGCGCCGCGCGACGTCGGCCCTGCGCGACGACGGTGTTGCCGTCGGCGACGTCGATTCGGCGGCCATGTACCTGTGGACGGCGGTGCACGGACGGCTCGTGTTGTCGCCCCTGATCAGTTCGGTGTGGGAGCTGGGCGACGTCCACCGGTTCGTCGAGCGCCTGGTCGGGGAGATCGTCCGCGTCGGCGGTAAGAGGTAACAGAACCCGCGGTCTTCCGGTAGGTGGTTCACCTCACGGGACGAAACGTACACATCTCCTTGCTCTTCGTAAGTAAACGATTGTAAATTCACGGTCGTTCACTTAATGCGGAGGTGTGCTTGTGAAGGTGACCGTCGACGAGGCCAAGTGCTGCGGTGCGGGACAGTGCGTGCTCGCGGCGCCCGAGGTGTTCGACCAGCGCGAGGATGACGGGGTCGTGATCCTGCTCGACGCCGAACCGCCCGCGAGCGAGGCCGGCAACGTGCGTGAAGCGGCCGCGCTGTGCCCGGCCGCCGTCATCGCCATCCAGGACTGAGGAGCATCGATGACCCGGACCGATGAAACTTCCGCCACCCCGCTGCCCGCGCCGCGCCAGTGCCCGTACGCGCCGCCGGCGTTCTACACCGAGACCCGCGAGTCCGGGCAGCCCCGGCGCGGCACGCTCTGGGACGGCAGCACGCCGTGGCTGGTGGCGAGCTACGACCAGGTGCAGCAGGTGCTGCGCGACCCGCGGGTGGGCGCGGACGTAACCGACCCCGGCTTCCCGAACACCAGCGCCGCGCAGCCGGAGCTGGAAGGCAACATCTTCTTCCGCAAGGACGGCGACGAGCACCTGCCGATCCGCCGCATCCTCAACCCCGACTTCACCGCCAAGCGGGTGGAGAAGTGGCGGACCCGGATCGAGGAGCTCGTCGACGACGCGATCGACAAGATGCTGGAGCAGCCGCGTCCGCTGGACCTGGTGAAGCACTTCGCCCTGCCGATCCCGACCACGGCCATCTGCGAGCTGCTGGGTGTCGACCTGGTCGACAGCCCGGTCGTGACGCACGCCGCGCACCTGGCGACCGACATGGAGGCGGCGACCGAGGACAAGGTCGCCGCGATGCACGAGCTGCACGAGGTTCTCGCCCGGTACACGGAGCAGAAGCAGCGCGAGCCGGACGACCGGTTGCTGAGCAGGCTCGTCAACCAGCACGTGCCCACCGGTGAGCTGACCTTCGACGAGGTGGTCCGGCTGGGTGTGCTGGTGATCGGCGCCGGTCACGAGACGACCGCGAACATGCTCAGCCTCGGGGTGCTGGCGCTCATCCGCGACCGGGACCAGCGGGAGAAGCTGCTGTCCGATCCGGACGCCTACGCCGCCACCTGCGCCGAGGAAATGCTGCGGTACTGGACGATCGTGCAGACCGAGCCCCGCCGGTTCGCCCGCGAGGACATCGAAGTGGGCGGGCAGCTGATCAAGGCGGGGGAGGGGATCATCTGCTCCCTGGCCGCGGCCAACCGCGACCCCGCGGTGTTCGCGGCGCCCGACGAACTGGACATCACGCGGACCGAGCGGCGGCACATGGCCTTCGGCCACGGCGTGCACCAGTGCCTGGGGCAGAACCTCGCGCGCGTGGAGATGCAGGCGGCGTTCCCTCGCCTGTTCCAGCGGCTG
>Ga0164243_10013344_pt1 | contig 11569 bp, 4 predicted proteins | sample OricompcompostOP_FD_108781 | JGI IMG/M metagenome (GOLD analysis project Ga0164243, IMG submission 108781) | Organic Plus compost microbial communities from Emeryville, California, USA - Original compost - Organic plus compost (OP) | ecosystem: Engineered > Solid waste > Mixed feedstock >... | reverse complement strand
CCGATCCGCTTGGCGGCCATCGTCACGAGCGCGGGGTCGGTCAGCTCGGTGTCGCCCGAGAACACCTCGAACTTCAGGGGCACCGTGCTGCCGCCCTTGACCGTGTTGACGACACCGCCCATGTCGACCGGCTCGTGGAAGCCCTTCACCGTCCACGGCAGCACCGTGTACGTCTGCGTGGCCGTGCCCACGTTGCCGGCGACGTCGGTCGCCGTGGCCGTGAGGGTGTGCGTGCCGACGTCGGTGCGGTAGCCCGTGACCACGCAGCCCGCCGGCCCGGAGGTGGCGTCGCTCGCGGTGCACGTCGGAGCGGGCGGCACCGCCCCGAACCGGACGATGCCGAGGGTGGCGTCGAACCTCGCGGTCGGCGCGACCGTGTCGACCTTGATCGTGACGGCCTTCGCCTCCTCGACGTTGCCGCGCTCGTCGGTCGAGCGGTACTCCACCCGGTGGCTGCCCTGCTGGTCGACCACGACCGGGCTGCCCGGGTAGGTCGTCCACGGCCCGTCGTCGAGCCGGTACTCCGTGCGGGCCACGGCGAAGGCGTCCGACGCGGCCAGCGTGAAGGACGGGACGCTCGTGTACCAGCCGTCGCTGCCGTCCGGCTGCGCCGGCGACCGGGTGAGCGCCGTCGTGGGGGCCACCGTGTCCTCGCCGACGGTCAGCGTCAGCGTGGTCCGCGTCGCGCCGGCCTCGCTGACGTAGTCGGGCAGGACCAGGTCGCCGATGACGGTGTGACGGCCGGGCGTGTCGACCACGCTCCGGTCGAAGCGCCACTCGACGCCGATGGCCTGGTTGTCCCGGGAGCCGTCGTTGTAGGACACCTCCACCTTGTCGGGCAGGTAGGGCAGCTCACCCACCTCCACGGTCTGCGCGAACGTCTCGACGCCCTGGATCGAGATGCCGCCGTGGGACATCTCGGGCCGCACGTAGACGCGGGCCTCGGCGACCAGTCCGTACGCGTCGTTCGTGCCGTAGACCACGAACGGATCGACGTTGGGCTCGGCCACCATCTCGGGCGTGATCTCCTGCCACCTGAACGCGGCCTTGCCGCGGGCGCCGCTCGCGTAGACCGCGTCGAGCTCGCTCGGCAGGGTGGGCACCTGGCCCACCCCGGTCCGGATCAGCACGGGTGAGCGCACCGAGTCGACCGTCTCGCCGTTGGCGCGCCAGCGCAGCACACCGGTGCCCGCGCCGCTGCCCATGACGCCCCAGATGCGGATGCGCAACCGGCTCGTCGTGATCGGCGCGAAGTCGAGGTGGTTGTAGGTGTTGAGTGCCAGCCCACCCGCGTACGTCGACCCCTTGGTGAGGGTGACCGGCGTCCACGTGGTGCCGTCCGAGGAGGTCTCGACGGCGTACGTCGAGGCCGTCGGCCGGCGGGTGCCGCCGTTGTCGTCGTACCAGTAGATGTCGGTCGAGGACAGCCGCACCGGCGAGGTCCAGCTGTACTGGATCCACGCCTCCCGGGCCACGCTCGTGCCGTTCTGCGGCTGGCCCCAGTTGCCCCAGCCGTTGCCGGTGCCCGGGTTCGAGTTGGCCGGGTTGGTGGCCTCGTTGACCCGCTGGTGGTTCTCCCACGACGCCGTGCCGCTGGTGGTGACCGTCGCCGAGGAGCCGAACTCCGCGGAGACCGCCCGCCTCGTGAGGGTCACGGCGACGGTCGCCTCCGACCGCTTGTCGCCGTCGTCGGCGACGAACCGGAACACGTAGTCGCCGGGTACGGTGCCGGTCACCCGGGTGGCCAGCGCCTTCGGGTCGGAGAAGATGACGCCGGCCCCCTCCGGCGCCGAGGCGGTCTCCCAGCCGAAGCGCAGCTCGTCGTCGTAGGGGATGCCGTCGTCGGACGCCGTGCCGACCAGGCGGGTGGACAGGTTGCCGTCCGCCGAGGCGTCGCGGGTGGCCGTGACGACCGGCGCCTGGTTGGCGACGGGCGGCACCTCACGGCCGGAGTCGAACACCTGGATCTCGGAGATCGCGGTGTAGTACGTCGGGCTGTTGGTGAAGGCGACGCGCAGCTTGTCCGAGGTCACGGTCGTGAAGAGCGCCTCGTTGAACTTGGCCGCCGGGACGGTCGGGTTCTTGAACTGGCCCGGCACCTCCTTCCACCCTCCGTCGCCGTCGGGCACCTGGACCCACCAGCGCGCGGGTTCGTGGTAGCCGCCGGCCTGCCGGTCGCTGACGAAGGTCACCTTCACGTTGTCGAACGCCTTGGGCGATCCCAGGTCGAGTTCGACGTAGCCGTTCTTCTCGGTGGTGCCGTGGTTGCCCCAGTACGGCTCGTTGGCGGTCACGCCGTCTGTCACGGCGGACAGGGACACCGGCCGTTCCGTCTCCCTGATCGCGCCGGGCGTGTAGTTCATCGAGGTGGTGCTCCACCCCGGCGTGTGGAACTGCCGCCACGGGGTCGGCCGGGCGCCCTGCTGGGTGTACGACGAGCTCAGCTCCGCGCCCGCCGCCAGGTTCGGCGCGTCCTCGGTGAGGTCGATGCCGGCCGTCTTGAGGTACGTGACGACCCGGTCGTCGGTGATCGGGGTGTCCACGGCGCTCGGGAACGTGGTCCCGCCGGACGCGGTGAAGGTGACGGTCAGGCCGTCCTCGGCCTCCACCCTGTTGGTGTTCGGGTCGTAGGTGAGCCGGCCGAGCTTGTCGGTGCTGACCTTCTTCTCGCCGTCGAGGAACAGGCTGTAGCCGGCGCCGAGACCGTACCTGCTGCCGTCCGGGTCCCACACGACGGTGACGTCGTGCCCGTGGTAGCGCAGGTTGTTGACCATGAAGTGGTCGTAGCCGAACCGGATCGGCCACAGCTCGATCCTGTCGTCGGAGCGTGGCTGGAGACCGGCCATGTCCTCGACGAAGATGTAGTTCATGTTCCCGAGCATCACGTGGTTCGGGTTGTTGCGGTTGTAGGTCCTCGTGGTCGGGTTCCAGTTGGAGTAGTACTCCGCCTGGTTCGGGGCGCGCAGGTCGGCGTTCGGGTAGATGCTCCAGGCCATCCAGTCGAGCAGCCGCTTGGCGTACGCCGGGGTGATGTACTTCTGCTCCGGGTCGTAGTGGCGCAGCGCCGAGCGGACGCCGCGGTACTGCACCGTGAAGTTGATGTTGGAGAAGTTGTTGGAGCCGCCGATCCCGTAGGCCGCCCGGTCGTACTGGTTGGCGGTGTAGAACGGGAAGATCGGGAAGTTGTCGCCGTAGGTCAGGAACCGGAAGCCGTCGACGTACTTCTGCCACTCGTCGAACGGGATGAGGTTCTCGGCGTAGACGTCGTAGAGGTTCGACTCCTTGGCCGGGATCAGGTCGCGGGCGTCCGCGGGCAGCGGGTTCGGCCGGCCGTTGGAGCTGGCCGCCGAGGTGGCGCCGTGCGAGGTGCCGGCGAGGAACATCCGCATGTCGGGGCTCCACAGCCGGCCGAGGACGGCCGCGCGGATCTCGTCGGCCCGGGCCGCCATGGCGTCCACCGTGGCCCGGTCGGCGCCGGAGAGCTGGTACAGCTGGCGGGCGGCGTCGAACGCGCCCCAGACGTACGCCGACTCGGGACGCTCGATGGTCCGCGCACCGGGCGCGCCGGCGTTGGCCTTCGGGAAGCCGAAGCTGATGGCGTCCGCGTCGTTGCCCGGCATGTAGTTGGTGTCGTAGGCGATGAGGTTGTCGTCGTTGCCGTCGTAGTGCTCGAGCTGACCGACGCCGTCACCCTCGAAGTAGTGCGCGAACTTCCGGGCGATCTCCCGGCCACCGCCGTGCACGTTGTACGCCTCGAGCCCCGCCGTGCCGAGGTACTGCGAGTAGTGGTTGTTCCAGCTCGTGTGGCCCGGGCTGTCGAGGAAGGCCGAGGAGCCGGACAGCTCACCGATGTTGAGGATCTGGCCGTACGGCAGGTACGGCGTCCGCAGCCACTTGGTGTCCTGCAGGTGCATCGGCTGGGTCAGGGCCACGGCGTTCTGGTAGAGGTGCGACCCCTCGACCGTCGTGGGGTACTGGTAGACGTAGCCGGGCGCGTTGGCGTCGAGGGTGTTGTAGCGCTCGCCCCACCAGCGGTAGACGATGGCCTTCTCGAGCGCGGGGTCGGGCACGTCGATGTAGGGGACGTCCTGGGCCCAGCGGCGGTGGAACTCGGTGATGCCGGTGCGCACCGCCTCGGCCGGCGGCATCTGCGCGTACTGCCGGTAGCTCGTGACCGTCCCGGGCAGCGTCGCCGACGAGACGGCGCCCACGACCGACAGCGACACGGACCCGCCGGCGGGCACGGTGACCTGCCGGTCGAGGTTGCTGCCGTCGCGGGTGAAGCCGGCGCCGGTGAGGTCGATCGTGACGGTGTTCCAGGGCGTGTCGACCAGGCCGTTGTTGGCGCCGCTGGTGATGGTGCGGGTGCCGGTGAGCTCGGCCGCGCCGTCTCCGGCCCGGGTGGCCAGCGGCGAGGCGGCGCGGACGGTGAAGGTCGCCGGGGAACTGCCGGGGTTGCTGAAGTCGATGGCGGTGACCGCGACGTTGTCGTACGTGATGAACTTCGTGAGGTCGGCCGTGACTCCGGTCGTGCCGATCGTGTACCGGCTCCTCGCGTGGCTCGGCGCGTTGAACCGGTTGGCGTTGACCTCGGTGACCGTCTGGCCGGGCACCGTGACGGTGTACAGGTTGCCGAGGTTGTTGGGCCCGCCGACGTACGTGCTGCCGGCGAAGCCCATGACGGTGAAGTTGTTGTTGCTCGCGCCGCGCATGTACAGGGAGCGGCCTCGGGTCATCAGCACCGCTGACCCGAGGGTTCCGCGCACCCCGAGGACGCGGTCGAGGTAGTAGTCGGTCCCGCCGGCGGCCAGGTCCTTTTCGAAGATCGACTGGTGCATGTTGCCGGCGGTGAACGGGACCCCGGGTGCGAGCTGCGCGGCGACGTCGCCGACATTGCTGTAGACGGGGTCGCCGATGTCCATGACATGGCTTCGCCCGTCGGTGTAGCGCCCGATGTCGCTCTCGTTGCCGGGCAGGACGGGGCCGTCGGCGTGGGCGGCGGAGGGCAGCCCGACGATCCCTCCCACCATGAGCGCGGCCAGGGCCGTCCAGACCGGCCCTCTCCGCGTGCGTCTACTGGTCATCTCCTACCTCCGTGAGCCGGTGTGGGGACGGCGACGCACGGGCGCGGGGGGTCCGCCGGGATGGGAAGCAGTGGTGGTCGGACACGCTCCGTGCGTTCACGTGACCGGAGTCACTAGCGCTCACCTTGGCGTACGAAAACCTTTTCGGCAAGATGCCCGCCGATGTCAATTCGGCCGCGACGGGGTCACGGGTCCACCGGGGCGACGCCGGCGTCACCCCGCACGGCGAGGCGGCCCCCGCCGCGGCCGGGGCCGCCCGTCGCCCGCGGCGGTGGTCAGGTCACCGGCGGGCCACCGTGGAGCCACGGATGACCAGGCGGGGCGCCTGGGTGTGTACGCCCCTGCCCAGGTCCTCGCCGTCGAGGGCGGCGAACACGCGCTGGGCCGCGGACCGGCCGAGCAGTTGCAGGTTCGGGTCGATGCTCGTCAGCTCCGGCCGGGAGTTGGTGACCATCTCGTCCCAGTTGTCGAACCCGATGACCGCGATGTCGCCCGGCACCTTGCGACCCTGGTCCCGGGCGGTGTCCAACGCGCCCCGGGCGATCTGGTCCGAGCCGCACAGGACCGCGTCGATGTCCGGGTGGCGTTCGAGCAGCACGGCGGTGGCGTCGCGGCCCCAGCGCTCCGACCACTCCGAGTACATCACCTCGCCGACCAGCTCCAGACCGGCGGCGTCGAGCGCCTCCAGGGCGCCCCGTACCCGGTCCTGGGCCGCCGCGTAGGAGGGGTCGCCCGTCACGTGCGCGATGCGCTGGCGCCCGCAGCTGATGAGGTGCTCGACGGCGAGCCGCCCGGCGGCGACGTTGTCCGGCACGAGCGACAGGTCCTCCGGATCCTCGGACGGGGCGTACACGTACACGACGGGAACCGGCAGGTCGTGACCGATGGACGGGCGCGCGTCGGTCCGGCTCCCGACCACGATGAGGCCGTCGACCCGGCGGCTCAGCAGCGCCTTGAGCTGGTGCTGCTCGCGGATGGTGTCGCCGCGCGCGTCACACAGGAAGACGTTGACCCGGCCCGCCCCGAAGGCGTCCTCGGCGCCCATGAGGATGGGGATGACGAACCGGCCCTTAAGGTCGCTGGTGAGCAGGCCGACCGTGCCGGTGCGGCCCACCAGCAGGCCCTGCGCGAGCGTGTTGGGGACGAAGGACAGCTGCTCAGCCGCCTGCAGCACGCGGGCCCGCGTCCGCGGCGCCACCTGGCTGCGCCCGTTGAGCGCCTTCGACGCCGTGGCCACCGAGACGCCGGCAACCCGTGCCACGTCCGTCAGGGTCACGGCCTTGCCGCCCCCGGCCTGGTCCTTGCCCGCCATGCGCTCTCCTCCATCGTTGCGGCCGCTCCCTGCGTCAGGACGCCGAGTGCTTGACGAGGGTGACGTCGGCCACTACTTTACACGAAACGAAAAGGGTTTCGGTGCTTTCGGCGGCAGGCACCGATCACGGTTGGTTACGCGATCTTCGACGACAACGACGGACTCCGACGCATCCCGGGCCACCCGTACCGGCATCGTCGCGGGGCCGGCAAGACGGGGGCACCACACCACCACCGGGGCCGTGCAGCGGCTCCCGCTCACCGATGGGCGAAGGAGTAGCGATGAAGATATTCCACCGGCGTGGCGGTCTGCGGGCCGCCATGACACTCGGGCTCAGCGCGGCCGTCCTCGCGCTGGCCGCCTGCGGCGGCGGAGGAAACGGGACGCCGGGAGCGGCGGTCAGCGTCGCCGCGGAGGGGACCGACGACGGCAGCGAACTCACGCTCTGGACGCGCGCGCCCCTGGAGAAGCAGGCCAAGCTCCTCGTCGAGGCCTACAACAAGAGCCACAAGAACCAGGTCTCCCTCACCGTCGTCCCGAACGACGACTACGTCGCCAAGGTGGGCGCCGCGGCCGGTTCGGGCGGGCTGCCGGACCTCTTCGCCGCCGACATCGTGTACGTGCCGAACTGGGTCCGGCAGGGCCTGTTCCGCGACATCAGCGCCAACATCGACGGGCTGAGCTTCAAGGACTCGATCAACAAGGGCCACCTCGGCGCGGGCACGGTGGACGGCAAGGAGCACGTCCTGCCGTTCGTGCTCGACCTGTCGATGCTGTTCTGGAACAAGGCGCTGTTCAAGGAGGCCGGGCTCGACCCCGAGAAGGCGCCGGCGACGCTCGAGGAGTACGCCGACGCCGCCAAGAAGATCCAGGCCCTGGGCAAGAAGGACGTGTACGGGACGGCCACGGGCCTCAACTGCGGCGGGTGCCTCGTCTTCACCTGGTTCCCGAGCATCTGGGCCGCCGGCGGCCAGGTGATGAACAGCGAGGGCACGCAGGCCACCTTCACGAGCGAGCAGAGCACGAAGGTCCTCGACACGTGGCGGGACCTCTGGAAGTCCGGCGCCGTGCTGCCGTCGTCGAAGGACGAGACCGGCGCCACCTGGACCGCGGGGTTCACCGAGGGCAAGGTGGGCCTGATGTTCTACCCGGCCACGCTGCTCTCCTCGACCCCGTTCGACGCCGGCGTGGCCGGCATCCCCGGTCCCGGCGGCGGTGCGTCCACGTTCGTCGGTGGCGACGGCATCGGCATCTCGAAGGACTCCAAGAAGGCCGCGCAGGCCTGGAACTTCCTCAACTGGATGATGTCGGAGGAGGCCCAGGTCGAGGTGCTGGCCAAGAACAACGACGTCGTCTCCCGCGAGGACCTGGCCAACAACCCGTACGCCGCCAAAGACCCGCGCCTCGTGACGATCAACGAGGTGGCCGGCAAGGGCCAGACGCCCGTCGCGACGAACTTCCAGCAGGCGTACAACGCCGCGAACAGCCCGTGGCTGAGCCTGGTGCGTGACTACGTGCTCGGCGACGGCGGCAAACTCCAGTCGAACAACGAGCAGATCACCTCGGTGCTGTCCCAGTAGCAGCCCACCGCCCCCGGCGCCGGGCCCGGTCCGTCGACCGTCCGGGTCCGGCGCCGCCGTGTCCCGCTCCCCCGCCCCCGCAGTTCTCTTGGAGGCCACACCATGAGTGTGTCCATGATGTCCGGCCGAGCCGGACGGTCCCGCCGGCGCTCCGGCCCGGCATCACCCGCACGACGCGGTCAGGCCGTCAAGGGGTGGCTCTACGTCTCGCCGACCGCGGTGTTCGTCGCGGTCCTGTTCGTCGTGCCGCTGCTCCTCGTCGTCAGGATGTCGCTGTCGCGCTGGCCGCTGCTCACCGGCGACCAGGGCTTCAACGCCCCGGACAACTACACGAAGGTCCTCGACAACCGGTTCTTCGCCGACTCGGTGGTCTTCACGGTCAAGTACACCGTCCTGGCCACCGTCCTGCTCATCGCGCTCGGCCTGGGCCTGGCCCTGCTCGTGCAGGAGTCCAGCCGCTGGAAGGGGCTGCTGCGGGCGTCCTTCCTGATCCCCAGCGCCCTCGGGCTCGCCTCCGCGTCCCTGCTGTTCTACGTGCTCTACTCACCGATCGCCGGTCCCGCCGCGGACCTCATGGCGAACTTCGGCTGGACGTTCCTCGGCAGCCCGAACGCCGCCCTGTTCTCCACGGTGTTCCTCATCGTCTGGCGGTTCGCCGGCTTCTACATGCTGCTGATGCTGGTGGGTCTTCAGGGCATCCCCTCCGAGCTCTACGAGGCGGCGCGGATCGACGGCGCGTCCCGCTGGCAGACGTTCCGGCGGATCACCCTGCCGCTGCTGAGGCCCACGCTGGCGTTGACCACGATCATGTGCGTCACCGGCTCGCTGCTGGCCTTCGAGCAGTTCTACATCCTCACCAAGGGCGGGCCGGACAACAGCACCATCACGGTCGTCCAGCTCATCTACATCATGGCCTTCCAGGGGCAGAACGACCTGGGCGTGGCGGCCGCGCTGTCGGTCATCGCCCTCATCGCCCTGGTCGTCATCAACGCCGTCCAGCTACGGGCCTTCCACAACCCGGACGAGAAGTGAGGGCGACATGAGCACCCACGTACCCACCCCGGCCGGCGCCCAGGTCGCCACCGAACCGGACGCCGGCCCGTCGGCACACCCCCTGCCCGGCGCCGCGAGGCCCGCGCCGCCACGCCGCCGTCCCGTCCGCCGTGCCCCCACGACCCGCGTGGCCGGCCTCGTCCTGCGCACCCCGTACTGGATCTTCACCGGGAGCCTGGCCGTCATCTTCCTGTTCCCGCTGGTCTGGACGGCCGTCTCGTCCGTGTCGCCGCAGGCCGGCACCAACCAGACCGACGGGTGGGGAGTCGGCAACTACCGCACGCTGGCCGACTACCAGGCCGGCATCTGGCAGTACCTCGCCAACTCGGCGTTCGTCTCGCTGACCACCGTCGTGCTCACGCTGGCGATCTCCCTGCTCGGCGGGTACGCGTTCGCCCGCTTCAGCTTCCCCGGCCGGAACATCCTGTTCCTCACCACCCTGGCGATCCTCATGGTCCCGTACGCGACCATGCTGATCCCCCTCTACGTCCTGCTCAACGAGCTGAACCTGCAGAACTCGCTCATCGGCGTGGCCCTGGTCCTCACGATGTTCCAGCTGCCGTTCTCCACCTTCATGATGCGGATCTCGTTCGAGGCCATCCCGCGCGAGCTGGACGAGGCGGCCCTCGTCGACGGGTGCTCCTCCTGGGCCGCGTTGTGGCGGGTGCTGCTCCCGGCCGTCAAACCCGGCCTGATCACCGTCGGCCTCTTCGCCTTCCTGACGGCGTGGAACGACTTCATGGCACCGCTGATCCTGATCAACGACTCCGACAAGCTCACCCTGCCGCTCGCCGTCTCCAACCTGCGCGGGCAGGTGCAGGGAGTCGTCGACTACGGGGCCACGGAGGCCGGGGTGGTGGTGCTGGCCCTGCCCTGCATCGTCCTGTTCCTGCTTCTGCAACGTCACTACGTCCGCGGCTTCATGTCCGGCGCCTTCAAAGGATGAACCCCACGATGACCATCGCAGATCCACGGACCGCCCGCCGTCGGGCCGGGTTCGTCCCCGCCGCTCCCACGACCGGGCGGCTGCGCCCGTTGGGCCTGGACGAGGTCCACATCACCGGCGGTTTCTGGGCCCAGCGGCAGTCGGTCAACCACCGGCACACCCTGGCGCACATCGGCCACTGGCTGGAGCGGGAGGGCTGGCTCCCGAACTTCGACCGGGCCGCGGCCGGCTCCCTGCCCGAGGGCCGGCGCGGGCGGGAGTTCTCCGACTCCGAGGTCTACAAGTACCTCGAGGCGCTGGCATGGGAGATCGGCCGCACCGGCGACGACGCGCTGGAGGCCACGTTCCGGGCCGTGGTCGACCGGGTGGCCCGCGCCCAGGAGCCCGACGGCTACCTCAACACCAACTTCGGGCGGCCCGGGCAGGCGCCCCGCTGGTCCGACCTGGAGTGGGGCCACGAGCTGTACTGCCTCGGCCACCTGTTCCAGGCCGCCGTGGCCCGGGGCCGCACCCGGCCGGACGCCGACGACGGCCTGCTGGCCGTCGCCTGCCGCGCCGCCGACCTGGTCTGCGCGGTGTTCGGCCCCGACGGCGTCCAGGGCGTGTGCGGGCACCCCGAGATCGAGGTCGGTCTCGCGGAGCTGGCCCGCCTCACCGGCGAACCGCGCTACCTGCGGCAGGCCGAACTGTTCGTCGCCCGCCGCGGCACCGGCACGCTGCGCCCGATCGAGTGGGGCCAGCAGTACTTCCAGGACGACGTGCCGGTCCGCCGGGCCACGGTGCTGCGCGGTCACGCCGTCCGGGCCAACTACCTGGCGGCCGGCGCGGTCGACGTGGCCGTCGACACCGGCGACGAGGAGCTGCTCGCCGCCCTGGCCACCCAGTGGGACAACACGGTGGCCCGGCGTACGTACATCACCGGAGGCCAGGGCTCCCACCACCAGGACGAGGCCTTCGGCGACGACTGGGTCCTCCCACCGGACCGGGCGTACTCCGAGACCTGCGCCGCCATCGCCTCGATCATGTTCAGTTGGCGGCTGTCGCTGGCCCGCGGCGACACGCGCTACGGCGACCTCATCGAGCGGACGCTCTACAACGTGGTCGCCACGTCCCCCTCGGCGGGCGGAACCGCGTTCTACTACGCCAACACCCTGCACCAGCGCACTCCCGGCACCGTGCCGGACCCGGACACGGCATCGCTGCGCGCCGAGTCCTCCCTCCGGGCCCCCTGGTTCGGGGTCTCCTGCTGCCCCCCGAACGTGGCACGCACCTTCGCCAGCCTCGACGCGCTCGTCGCCACGGCCGACCCGCAGGGCGTCCAGCTCCACCAGTTCGCCACCTGCGAGATCCGGACCCGGCTGGACAGCGGCGAGGTCGTGGCCCTCGACGTGGAGACCGACTATCCCCGCTCCGGCTCGGTCCGCGTCACCGCGAGGCGCGACGCCGTCGACCCCTGGACGCTCTCGATCCGCGTGCCCGCGTGGGCGGACGGGGCGCGACTGGTGGTGCACGACGCGGCCGGCGACGCCAGCACCGAGTCCGCCGCCCCGGGGTGGGTCACCGTGCGTCGCGCCTTCCGCGCCGGGGACGTGGT
>Ga0164243_10013343_pt1 | contig 11569 bp, 7 predicted proteins | sample OricompcompostOP_FD_108781 | JGI IMG/M metagenome (GOLD analysis project Ga0164243, IMG submission 108781) | Organic Plus compost microbial communities from Emeryville, California, USA - Original compost - Organic plus compost (OP) | ecosystem: Engineered > Solid waste > Mixed feedstock >... | reverse complement strand
CGGCCCGACGTGCTCGAGGCCGTGGCGGCCCGTCGAGTCGTACTCGATCGCGACGCGGAGCTCGGCGAGGACGAGGTCGGGCCATGCCTCGAGGTGGTCGAAGAACGGGCGGGCGAGCCGCACCGCGTTGAACCCGGGCTCGAGCGGGAGGCGGGCGAGGAGCCGCTGCCGCAGCTCCGCCTCGACCGCCGAGGCGGTCGCCGGCGCGCAGCCCGAGCGGAACGGCGTCCCGGCCGGAAGGTCGGGTGTCTGCGGGCAGATGCGGCGCGGGGCCGCGCGGGCGCGCGGGGGCGAAGGCCGCAAGGAGCCGCCGCGCGGGGCGAGCTCGCGCGGCTGGCGCGGGATGCGCGTCGCCCTGCCCGTCGCGAGGTCGAGGCAGACCGGGCACCAGGAGGAACGCCGGCGCTCACGGCCCGGACGGTCCCGCTGCTCCATCGGCGTCGCGACGAAGACGTGGCCGGCCTCGCACTGCCACTGCAGCCAGACCTCGGCCGCCGGGGGGATCTGGCTGAGGGTGATGCCGCCGTTGAACTCCGGGTGGTACTGGCGGACGAGGACCGGGTACGGGGCCCAGGCCTCGCGGTAGGTGCCGACGGGGTACGGGACCTCCGCGCCGCGGGAGCGCTGGCGGCGGCGCCACCAGGCTTCGATCGGCTCTGGCATGGGAGCGAGCCTAGGAGGGACGTCGGACACCGGGGCGGGCGCTTCGTCTCGCCTCGTCTCGCTTCGTCTCGCTTCGCTCGCTCAGCGACCGGTGATGAGCAGCTCGCTCAGCGACCGGTGATGAGCAGGGCGCTCAGCGACCGCACGCGCTACTCGTTCGGGACGGAGCAGGTGTAGTCCGCGGCGGTCTGGCCCTGGACGCCCTCGAGCGTCGGCAGGTTCGAGTTGTCCGCGAGCTCCTGCTGCTGCTCCGGCGTGAGCGTCGCCGTCGGGTCGGGCTCGGTCGCCCCCGGGCGGCCGACCGTCGCGAGGTTGAACGGCTGGTCGGCGGCGATGTACGACATGAGCTCGTCGCCGGCGGCGGTGTCCGGGATCGCGTTCCCGTTGTCGCTGCCGTAGCTCGGGTACTGGACGAAGGTGATCCGGTTGAGCGGGATGTTCTTGAGCGCGAGCGCCATCTGGACGAGCGTGTACGGGTTCGCGAGGCTCTGCGACATCTGCATCGTCGACAGGGCGCCCTGGGCGAGCCCGAAGACCTGCGTGAAGTCGTTCAGCGCGCCGTCCTTGACCTTCCGGATGAGCGAGGACAGGTAGACCTGCTGGCTGCTCACGCGTCCCCAGTCGGAGCCGTCGCCGACGCCCTCACGGCTGCGCAGGAACGCGAGCGCGTCGTAGCCGACGAGGTTGTAGGTGCCGGCGGCCGGGAGGTCGAGGCCGGTCTCGGGGTCGTAGACGGGGCCGGCGACGCAGACGTCGACGCCGCCGATGTAGCTCGTCATGTTGACGACGCCGATGAAGGTGATCTTCGCCGCGAACTGGATCGGCAGGCCCGTGAAGCCCTCGACCTCGTCGACGACGCAGTCGAGTCCCTCGTTGAGCGCGACGTTGATCTTCGCCTCGTAGCCCCAGTACGAGGCGCAGTCCGGCATCGGGACCTGGAGGTCGCGCGGGAAGCCGACCGCGACGGCGCTCTGCTGGTCCTCCGCGACGTGGAGCAGGATCGTCACGTCGTTGCGCTCGCCGCCCGAGTCGTCGTCGGTGCCGCCGAGTCCCTGCTGTCCCTCGCGGGTGTCCGAGCCGACGAGGAGGATGTTGAAACCGCCCTCCATCGCGCCGAGGTCCGGCGGCGGGGCGTCGGTCTCCGAGATCGCGACGGTGCTCGCGGCGAGCGCCTTGGAGAACGTGTTGTAGACGACCGCGCCGACCGCCGCGATCGCGACGAGCGTGCAGGCGAGGACGCCGCCGATGATCGACGCGATCATGCGGCCGGGGCCGCTGCGGGACTGCAGGGCGTGCCGCGGCACCGGACGCGCGGGCGCCGCGCGCCGATCCAGCTCGCTCATCGCGTCAACTCCTCGATCCGCCCCGCGGGGCTCTCGGGCGGAGGGCGTGGGATTCGAACCCACGAGGCGTTCCCGCCCACCGGTTTTCAAGACCGGCTCCATCGGCCGCTCGGACAGCCCTCCCTCTGGCGTCCCGATTCTAACGACCGTCCCTCCGCGACCATGGGAGGTTAGCCGCCCCGCCTGGGCGCAGCCTCGCAGAAGCCTGAGCGGCCGGCGTCACTCGCCGAAGGGCACCGAGCAGGAGAAGTCGGCGGCGGTCTGACCCGTCACGCCGTCGAGGACGGGCAGGCCCGCGTTATCGGCGAGCTGCTCCTGCTGCTCGGGGGTGAGCGCCCCGTTGGGGTCGGCCGTCGACCCACGGTCGTCGCCGACCGCTGGCAGCACGAAGGGCTGGTCGGCGGCGATGAGCGAGGTGAGCGAGTCGGCGGCCGCCTGGCTCGTCTCGACGAGCGACTTCGTGCCGTCGGGCGACGGCTCGTAGTGCGTCGGCCACTGGACGAACGTGACCCGGTTGAGCGGAAGGTTCTTGAGGACGAGGGCGAGCTGGATGAGCGTGTACGGGTTCGCGAGGCTCTGCGACAGCTGCATGTTCCCGAGGATCGTCTGCGCGAGGTAGAAGAGCTGGGTCATGTCGCCGAGCACCCCGCCGGACTTGAGCTTGCGCACGAGCGAGGAGAGGTAGACCTGCTGCGAGCTGATGCGGCCGAGGTCGCTGCCGTCGCCGACGCCCTGCCGGGTGCGGAGGAACGCGAGCGCCTGGTAGCCCTGGAGCGTGTACGTGCCGGCGGCGGGCAGGTCGATGCCGCTGCCGTCGGGATCGACGATGGGACCCGTCGTGCAGACGTCGACCCCGCCGATCGCGTCGGAGACGTTGATGACGCCGGCGAACGTGATGAGCCCGGCGAACTGGACCGGCAGTCCGGTGATCGTCTCGACCTCATTGACGACGCAGGGCAGGCCGCCGGCGGCGAGGCCCGTGTTCATCTGCGACCACGCGCAGGTGTCGTAGCCGCTGATGTCGAGGTCGCGGGGGAAGCTCACCGCGACGGCGCTGCCCTGGTCCTGCGCGACGTGGAGCAGGATGTTGACGTCGTTGAGGACGCCGCCCTCGTCGGAGCCGTCGATGTCGCAGCCGTCGCAGCCGCGTTCGTCGGAGCCGACGATGAGGATGTTGAACCCGCCCTCGATCGCGCCGAGGTCTGGCGGCGGAGCGTCCGTCTCGGAGATCGTCACCGTGCTCGCGGCGAGCTCCTTCGAGAACGTGTTCCAGACGACCGCGGCGACCGCCGAGGTCGCGGTGAGGGCGCAGACGACGACCGCCGCGACGATCCCGGCGACGAACGCGCCGGGGCCGTGCCGCCGACGGCGGGCATGCCGGGGCGCGGCATCGTCCATCGCGTCCCCCGTCTCTCGGTCCCCCGCCGCACGAAGGCGGCGTCACGAGCCTAACCGGCGCTCGCGTCGGGGAGGCTGAGGAGCACCGGGACGAGCCCGTTCTCGAGGATGGTGCCGGTGACCTCGGTCGCGACCGCCTTGACCTCGTCGGGCGCCTGGCCCATGGCGACGGCGCGGCCGGCGAGCCTCGCCCACTCGAACATCTCGATGTCGTTGCGCCCGTCGCCGACGGCGAGCACGCGGCTGCGCGGCACGTCGAGCCGCTCCCGGACCCGTTCGAGCGCCGTCGCCTTGTTCACGCCGTCGGGAGCGATGTCGAGCCAGGCGGTCCAGCCGACCGAGTAGCTCACCCGGTGGAGGCCCATGTCCTCGACGATGCGGAGGAAGTCGACGATGTCGTGGTCGGGGGAGACGACGACGAAGCGGGTCGCCTCGACACCGAGGAGGTCCTCGAAGTCGACCTCGGTCGCGTTGTGCAGGTCCCAGTCGACCATGCCGGCGGTGTTGAGCCGGGTGCCGTCGGGGAGCTCGAGGAGGAACCGGCCCTCGGGCAGGTGCTCGCGGACGGTGAGGAGGACCTCGGTGGGATCGAACGTCTCGACGTGGTCGCGGACGTAGTCGGGCGCGCCCTCGCCGAGGACGTCGCCCTCGCGGCGCATCGTGATCGCGCCGTTCGAGCAGACGACGTACTCGGGGGTCAGCCCGAGCGCCTTGAGGATCGGGACGACGGTGTGCCAGGAGCGGCCGGTCGCGAGCGTCACCTCGTGGCCGCGGTCGCGAGCGGTGCGCACCGCGGCGGCGACGGCGTCGTCGAGCGTCTCGTCCTCGTGGATCACCGTGCCGTCGACGTCGAGGGCGACGAGCCAGGGGCCGCTGGGGCGGCCCCTCGAGTCGCCTTCGGCGCGCTCGGGCAGCGGTGCGGCGCCGGCTCGCTCGGGCAGCGGCGAGGCGGGGAGGGTCATGCGCGGACGGGGATGACGTCGGTCCCGAGGTAGGGCACGAGCGCCTCGGGCACCCGCACGGAGCCGTCGGCCCGCTGGTGCGTCTCGAGGATCGCGACGATCCAGCGCGTCGTCGCGAGCGTCCCGTTGAGCGTCGCGACCGGCGCGGTGCGGCCGTCCTCGCCGCGGCTGCGGATGCCGAGCCGCCGCGCCTGGTAGGTCGTGCAGTTCGACGTCGAGGTGAGCTCCCGGTACGTGCCCTGCGTCGGCACCCATGCCTCGATGTCGTACTTCCTGGCCGCGCTGCTGCCGAGATCGCCCGCGGCGACGTCGATGACGCGGTAGGCGAGCTCGCAGGCCTGGAGCATCCGCTCCTGCATCGCGAGGAGGCGGAGATGCTCCGCCTCGGCCTCCTCGGGCAGCGTGTAGCAGAACATCTCGAGCTTGTGGAACTGGTGCACCCGGAGGATGCCGCGGTTGTCCTTGCCGGCCGCGCCGGCCTCCCGGCGGTAGCAGGCCGACCAGCCGGCGTAGCGCAGCGGGCCCGCGGAGAGGTCGATGATCTCGTCGGCGTGGTAGCCGCCGAGCGCGACCTCGCTCGTGCCGGTGAGATAGAGGTCGTCGGCGGGGAGGTAGTAGATCTCGTCCGAGTGCGCGCCGAGGAATCCCGTGCCCGCCATGATCTCGGGCCGGACGAGCGTCGGCGTGATGAGCGGCTCGAAGCCCTCCTCGATCGCCATGTCGAGGCCGAGCCGCATGAGCGCGAGCTCGAGGCGCGCGCCCCAGCCGCGGAGGAAGTAGAACCGGCTGCCGGACACCTTCGCGCCGCGCGGGATGTCGATCGCACCGGTCAGCTCGCCGAGCTCGACGTGATCCCGTGGGGCGAAGTCGAACCGCGCCGGCGAGCCGACCTCGCGGATGAGCACCCAGTCGTCCTCGCCGCCCGCGGGGACGCCGTCGATGACGACGTTCCCGATCCGGGAGACGACGGCCTCGAACGCGGCCTCCGCGTCGGACGCGGCCTGCTGCGCCGCCTTGACCCGGGCGGCGAGGTCCTGCGCCTGCGCGACGAGCGCCGCCCGCTCCTCCTTCGGCGCCTGCGCGACGCGCTTCGAGTGGGCGTTCTGCTCGGCGCGGAGCGTCTCGAACTCGGCGAGTGCGGCCCGCCGCGCGGCGTCGGCCGCGACCGCCTCGTCGACGAGCCCGGTGTCGTCGCCCCGGGCGGCCTGGGATGCGCGGACCCGGTCCGGGTCCGTGCGCAGGAGGACTGGGTCGATCACCGCACCAGCCTATGCCGCCTCGCCCGCGGGACGACGGCGCCGGTAGCGTGAGCAGGGTGCGGCGCATGGCGGTCGTCTTCCACCCGGGCAAGGCCCGCGAGGACCACCTCCGGCGCGCCGTCGACGCGGAGCGCGCGGCCGCCGGCTGGGACGAGGTGCGGTGGTATCCGACGACGCCGGAGGACCACGGCGCCGGCGTCGCGCGACGCGCGATCGGCGAGGGTGCGGAGACCGTCGCGGCCGCCGGCGGCGACGGGACGGTCCGCGCGGTCGCCGGGGCGCTGCGCGGCAGCGGCGTCCCGATCGCGCTCGTCCCGCAGGGCACCGGCAACCTTCTCGCGCGCAACCTCGGCCTCCCGCTCGGCCTCGAGGCGGCGGTCCGGCTCGCCTTCGGCGAGGCCTCCCGGGCGATCGACGTCGGCGTGGTCGACGCGACGATGCCGGACGGCTCCGTCGTCCGCGACGAGCCGTTCCTCGTCATGGCGGGCATGGGCATCGACGCGACGATGGTCCGCGCGACGCGACCCGTGCTCAAGCGGACGATCGGCTGGATGGCCTACGCCGACGCGGTGTGGCGCACGCTGCCGAAGTCGGCGCCGTTCCGGGTGCGGTATGCCGTCGACGGCGCGCCCCCGCGCACCACGCGCGTCCACTCGATGGTCGTCGCGAACTGCGACACCCTGCCGGGAGGCCTGCGCGTCGTCCCCGACTCTCGCCCGGACGACGGGGTGCTCGACATGGCGGGGTTCCGGCCACGCGGCGTGCTCGGCGTCGTCAGGGTGTGGGTCACCGTCGCGATCGAGAACGGCGTGCTCCGCCGCTTCGCCTGGGGCCGGGCGATCAGCGACCGGCGCAGCGCGAGGGGCCGGGACATGATCTTCCGCAGCGGCACCCACATCGCGCTCCGCGCCGAGCAGGCGGTCGGGGTGCAGGTCGACGGGGACGACCTCGGCGACGCGATCGCGCTCGACGCCCGGATCGAGCCCGGCGCGCTCCTCGTCAAGGTTCCTGTGTAGACGCCGATCCTCGGCCGGACCGGCTCGCCCGGGACGCGGCGGCGCGGCAGACTGAGGCCATGCACGAGCGCGCCGGAACGCCCGCCCGCCCCGAGGACCTCGTCGACCTCGACGAGCTGCTCGCCGCCTACCGCGAGCGCCTCCCCGACTTGAGCGATCCGGCGCAGCGCGTCGTCTTCGGCACGAGCGGGCACCGCGGCTCGAGCCTCGACGGCGCGTTCAACGACGCGCACATCGCGGCGATCACGCAGGCGATCTGCGAGTACCGCGCGGGGCAGGGGATCGAGGGCCCGCTGTTCATCGGGGCCGACACGCACGCGCTGTCCGCACCCGCGGAGCGGACCGCGCTCGAGGTGCTCGCGGGCAACGGGGTGACCGTGCTCGCCTCGGCCGGCGGGCAGTTCGTGCCGACGCCCGCGCTCTCCCGGGCGATCATCGTGCACAACCGGCACGGCGGCGCCGCCGCCGACGGCATCGTCATCACGCCGAGCCACAACCCGCCGCGCGACGGCGGCTTCAAGTACAACCCCCCGCACGGCGGCCCCGCGGACGCCGACGCGACGAGCTGGATCGCCGGGCGGGCGAACGAGCTCCTCGAGGGCGGGAACGCGGGGGTGCGCCGCAGCCGCGACCCGCAGCCGGGGGAGGTCGACTACCTCGCCGGCTACGTCGACGACCTCCCCGCCGCGATCGACGTCGACGCGATCCGGGCGGCCGGCGTCCGCATCGGCGCCGACCCGCTCGGCGGCGCCTCCGTCGCCTACTGGGCGGCGATCCGGGATCGGCTCGGCCTCGACGTCACCGTCGTCAACGAGACGGTCGACCCGCGCTGGGCATTCATGACGCTCGACTGGGACGGGCGGATCCGGATGGACCCGTCGAGCCCGCAGGCGATGGCCTCGCTCGTCGCGCGCGCCGGCGACGGCCGCTTCGACGTGCTCACCGGCAACGACGCCGACGCCGACCGGCACGGCATCGTCACCCCCGACGCGGGCCTCATGAACCCGAACCACTACCTCGCCGTCGCGATCGACCACCTCTACCGGAGCCGGCCGGACTGGCCCGCGGACGCGGCCGTCGGCAAGACGCTCGTGTCCTCCTCGATGATCGACCGGGTCGCGGCCGCGCTCGGGCGGCGTCTGCTCGAGGTGCCGGTCGGGTTCAAGTGGTTCGTGCCGGGTCTGTCCGACGGCTCGGTCGCGTTCGGCGGGGAGGAGTCGGCGGGAGCGAGCTTCCTGCAGCGGGACGGCTCCGCGTGGACGACCGACAAGGACGGCATCCTCCTCGCCCTGCTCGCCGGGGAGATCGTCGCCGTCTCGGGGAGCAGCCCGTCGGCGCGGTACCGGGAGCTCACCGCCGCGTTCGGCGACCCCGCATACGCCCGCGTCGATGCGCCCGCGACGAAGGCGGAGAAGGCGCGGCTCGCGCGGCTGTCCTCCGGCGACGTCGCGGCGACCTCGCTCGCCGGGGAGCCGATCGTCGCGAAGCTCACCGCGGCGCCCGGGAACGGCGCGGCGATCGGCGGACTCAAGGTCGTGACGGAGTCCGCGTGGTTCGCGGCGCGGCCGAGCGGCACGGAGGACGTGTACAAGATCTACGCCGAGTCGTTCCTCGGCCCGGAGCACCTCGAGCGGGTGCAGGCCGAGGCGCGCGACATCGTCGCGCAGGCGCTCGCGGGGTGACGCGGGCTCGCCGGTCTCGCCGGTCTCGCGCCGCGGCCCGCGCATGCGTTCATCGTCCGCGCACCATCCGTGCGCCCGGGCACCATGGCCGGCCGCGGTGCGGCGGCGCGAACGTGGTGCGGGAACGGGCCGTGCCCCGGAATGGCGCGGGGCCGCGACGGGTTGCAGGGACCATGAGCAACGTCGTGACGAATGCGCCCGAGCTGTCGAGATACGAGATCCGCGTCGACGGCGAACTCGGCGGCATGATCGAGTACTCGCTCGACGAGCCCGCGGGCGTCATCGAGTTCAAGCACACCATCGTGCTCCCGTCGCACCGCGGCCAGGGCCTCGGAGGCGAGCTCGTCGAGCAGGCGCTCGCCGACGTCCGTGCGGCCGGGCTCAGGGTCGTCCCTTCGTGCCCGTTCGCGGCCTCGTGGATCCGGGACCACCCCGAGGTCGCCGACCTCGTCGCCTGAACGGGCGCTCCCGCTCCCAACCGCCCGCGCGCCCACGTCCCCACGCCCCGCGGGTGCCTGTCCTTGCGCTCGCGCCCCTCAGTGCATGATCGTGCGTTCGGTGCACGGCATTCGATGCACTCGACGCACGATCATGCACTCGGGGCGAACGCGCGCGCGCTCGGGCGGAGGGCGAACGCGGGCGGCGCGCGGCGAACGCGCGCGGGCCTCTCAGCTCGCGCGACGGCGGATGAGGACGACCGTGGTCGCCGCGGCGGCGAGGACGACGAGCCCGCCCACGAGCCACCAGATCCACGAGAGATCCGCGGGCGCCGCGCCGCCCGTGTCCACGGCCGCGGCGAACGGCGTGGCCGTCGGCTCCGACGCCCCCTCGGCGCAGCCCTCCGGCAGCTCCGCCGTGAAGGTCACCGGATCGAGCGCCTCCCCCTCCCGATACGTGCCGAACGCCGCCGCGCCCGCCGCCGTGAGCGCCGCGGGGACCTCGGTCCAGGTCAGCGCGCCGTTCGCGGACTCCGCCGCGGCGGCGGAGAGGTCGAGCCGGGCGAACTCGATGCCCGTCGAGGCCACCGCGACGCCGTCCATGGTGGTGCCGGTCACGTCGAGCAGGAGGACGCCGGTGCCGTCCTCGGCGAGGACGATCCGCGGGTTCGCGATCGTCGTGTCGAGCGCGCCGTCGTGCCCGGTGAAGCGCACCGAGCCGGTGAAGGCGAGGTCGCCGACGGCACCGTCGGGGTCGAGCGTCCCGGAGCCGGACCACGAGAACGCCGGGGTCGCGTAGGACGCGCCGCCGGCGACGTCCCACCTCCCGTTCGCGATCGTGCTCGTGATGTAGCCGCGGAACGACTCCTTGAATCCCCACGTCAGCGTCGCGTCGTCGACCGTGCATGATCCGGGGGTCGCCGCCGGCGCCGACGCGATCGCGACGACCGCCCCGCGCGAGACGGATCCCTGGAGGGTCAGGGTGTGCGTCCCGGTGAGGCCCTGCGGGAGTCGGCCGGTCCACGTCGCGACGCCGCTCGCGTCGGCGCTCGTCGTGCCGAGCAGCACCGGGTCGGAGTAGATGACGACGAGGATCCCCTCCTCGCCGGGGTGGAAGCCGGCAGCGGTGATCGTCACCGTGCCCCCGGCCACCGGGGCGCCGCCGACGATGGTCAGGCCGCTCGTGGCGGGCGGGGTCGGCGCGGGGGTCCGCGTCTCGGCCGCGGCGGCGACGGTCCCGCCGCCGAGGCTCGCCGCGTTCGGCGCGCCGATGGTGAACGTCAGCGGCGACAGGGCGGTGCCCGCCGGGTAGAACGTCGAGCCGCCGTATGCGAAGAGCGCGGAGCCATCCGGGGTGAGCGTCGCGGCGACCCCGGTCCAGGTGATCGCCCCGGACGCGTCGACCGAGCGGGCGGCGCCGCCGAAGTCGAGCGCGGCGAACGCGATCCGGGAGCCGCCCGCGACGACGCTGAGCGTGCCGGAGCCGTCGCCGGCGATCGTGATCCGCGGGTCCGCGATCGTCAGTGCGAGGAGACCGCCGTGGCCGCTGAACGACACGCTGCCGCGGTATGCCGCCGTCCCTGTGCCGCTCGCGCGGTCGAAGTCGCCGCCGTCGGCCTGCGGGAACTGGAACAGCCCGCCCGAGTACCCGGCGCCGCCGGCGACCGCGATCGAGCCGTTCGCGATCGGGCCGACGATGTAGCGCACGAAGGAGTCGCGCACGCCCCAGCTCAGCAGGCCGGAGGCGAGGGCCGGCGGCGCCGGCGGCGCGTCGACCTCGACGGTGACGACGGCGGACGCGGAGGCGCCGTGCCGCTGCGCGTTCGCGGGGGCGAACGAGGCGCGGTAGCTGTGTCCGCCGGCGGCCGGCGATGCGGTGATCGACGCGGTCCCGTCCGCCGCGGCGACGACCGCGACGACCGCCTCGCCGTCGGTGAACGTCACCGTGCCGGGCACCGCGGGGCTCACCGTCGCGGTGAGCACGACGGTGCCGCCCGCGGGCAGGGTCGTCGCGCTCGCGCCGAGCGTCGTCGTCGTCGCGAGGGGCGCCGCCCGCGTCACGGTGATCGGGGCCGGCGGCTTCTGCCCGTCGTTGCTCGCGCCGGACGCGTAGTAGAACGCCCGGATCGCCGAGGGCACGGCGAGGACGAAGCCGTTCGACCAGGCCGAATCGCGTCCGGCCGACCACGTGCCGCTCGCCGTCGTGCCCGCATAGTCGGGCGTGATCGTCGTGCTCGCCCCGACGGCCGAGAGATCGAGCGGGTCGGCGCCGGTGATCGTCGCGATCGTGCGGTGCGCGGTCGGCTCGGCGCCGGTGCGGGTGCCGACGCCGGAGCGCACGTCCGCCGCCCACGAGCCGTCGCCGTCGGCATCGAGGGTGAGGACCGGGTCGACGAGCTCGACCCACTGCCCCTCGGGCGGGAAGAAGCTCGCGTAGGCGGCGGTGCGCAGCGTGCCGCTGAACGCGACGACGGTGCAGTCGCCGTCGCTCGTCGCGACGCCGTCGGCGAGCCGGAACGTCTGCCCGTCGAGGGTGACGCTCCCTCCCGCGGCCTTCGCCCAGCCGGAGGCGTATGCCGACCAGTCCCAGGATGCGCTGACCGCATAGACGCGCGTCGCGTCGGGCCCGGGCTCGCAGACGGCGGGGACGGCGGTGTCGACGACGCCGTAGTTCCCCGGCCGCGTTGCCGTGGAGGCGGCGAAGCCGTTGCTCGATGTGTACTCGGCGCGGAACGTGTAGCCGCCGCCGGGGAGGGCATCGGTCGTGAGCGAGGCGGCGCCGCCGGCGACCTCGGCGCTGCCGAGCGGG
>Ga0164243_10013341_pt1 | contig 11570 bp, 9 predicted proteins | sample OricompcompostOP_FD_108781 | JGI IMG/M metagenome (GOLD analysis project Ga0164243, IMG submission 108781) | Organic Plus compost microbial communities from Emeryville, California, USA - Original compost - Organic plus compost (OP) | ecosystem: Engineered > Solid waste > Mixed feedstock >... | reverse complement strand
CGCGCCGCCGGCGTCGCGGGAAGGTCGTCCCCGGCTGCGCCGAGCGGGGGGTGGCCGTGACGGTGACCGCCCACTGCTCCTCGGCCGCGAGCTCGAGGGCGAACGCGAACCCACGACGCGAGACCGACCCGTCGCGATCGGCGACGATCTCGATCGAGCGCTCGAAGCGCTCGTGGACGTACTCGAGCACGAGCGTGCGCCCGTCGTGGCGGTCCGCGATCGGACGCTCGGCGACCAGCGCGTCCTTGACCTCGAACAGGTCCGCGAAGTCGGTGTCCAGCTCCAGCGCCACGGCGAGCCGGCACGGCTCGTGGCGGTGGTTGGTGACGGTGATCTCCTCGATCCAGACCTCGTCGAGCACGCGGTGGCGGACCACCGACCACGGCGCGACCTCCAGGGGCCCGACCCGCGGCGCGAGGAAGAAGCGCGCGGCGAAGTGCGCCGTGCGATCCAGGCCGAGCAGCTGCAGCGGCGTCGTCCCGATCCGCAGGACGCAGCGCGAGAGGAAGCGCGTGTCGTCGGCGAAGAACCCCTGCTCGAGTCCCTCGCCGCCGTGGACGTCGCCCAAGCGGTCCCCGAGCACGAACGTGCTGCCGTCGAGCACGCTCATGCTCGATCCCGGCTCGACCTCAGGCATGGAGCGCCGCGGCGGTGCTCGAGCACGCGGCGTGGTAGACGCGCTCGTAGGCGGCGGCCACCACCTCGACGTCGCAGTTCGCCGAGACCCACCCGCGGCAGGTCCGCCCGTCGATCTCCGGCAGGCGCGCCACCGCGGCGGCCATCTCGTCCACGTCGGCGACGAGGAACCCGGTCGCGCCGTCGACGATCAGCTCCTGCGCGGCGCCCTCGGGGAACGCGATCACGGGCGTTCCGCAGGCGAGCGCCTCGACGATCACCATCCCGAACGGCTCCGCCCAGCGGATCGGCATCAGCAGCCCGCGGGCTCCGGCGAACAGGGCCTGCTTGGCGGTGCCGCCGACCTCGCCGACGAAGCGGACGCGATCGCCGTCGAGGTGGGGCACGATCTCCCGCTCGAAGAACGCGCGATCGTTGGGCTGGACGATCCCGGCGAGCACCAGCGGCGCCCCCGCGGCGCGAGCGGCGGCGATCGCGTGGTGCGGGCCCTTGTCGGGCGTGATGCGCCCGATCCACAGCAGGTGGTCGCCCTTGCGCTCGCGGAGCGTCCAGGCCCCGATGTCGACGGGGTTGGGGATCACGTCCTGGACCTGGAGGCCCGCCGGCGCGGACCGCCGCTGCGCGTCGCTGATCGCGACGAGCGTCGCCTTGTGGCCGTGCCGGCGGTAGAAGCCGGCGGTGTCGGTGCCGAGCTGCCCGTGCATCGTGTGCACCATCGGGGTGCGGACGCGGTCGGCCATCGAGAGCGCGGTGAAGCCGCCGTGGTCGTGGACGACGTCGAAGGGCGGCTCGGCGCGGTCGATCGCCGCGAACGCCCGAGCGACGTGGTCGGCCTCGACGAGCGACCGCTCGATCTCGTCGGGGTGCGGCGCGTCGAGCAGCTGTTCGACGTGGGCGCTGGAGGCCGATCCCGGGGCGCAGAACAGCGTGACGTCGCCGCCGCGGGCGACGAGCGCCTCGGTGAGCACGCTGACGACCGACTCCACGCCGCCGTAGCCGAGCGGCGGGACGGCGATCCATGGCGGCGCCAGCATGGCGACGCGCAGCGGCGCGTCGTCGATCAGCGGCGGCAGCGGCTCCCGAAGGATCACGCGGACGCCGTCGACCGCCTGCCGACGTCGGCGAACGTCACCAGGCGCTGGCGCTCCTCGTCCCACAGCTTGAGCCGCAGCGCCCGGATGCCGTCCCACAGCCCGATCTCGGGCACGTCGCGGAAGATCGCGCTGCCGGCGTGCGCCGCCGGCAGGTTGTAGCTGGGGATCCGCGCGTGGAGGTGGTGGACGTGGTGCAGCCCGATGTTGCCCGAGAAGAACCGCAGGACCTCGGGGAGCTTCAGGTAGGAGCTCCCGCGCAGGGCGGCGTCGACGTACGACCAGCGCGGTGCGTCCTCCCAGTAGACGTCCTCGAACTGGTGCTGGACGAAGAACAGCCAGATGCCGGCGCCGCCCGCCAGGACGACGAGCGGGACCTGGATCAGCAGGAAGGTCTGCCAGCCGAAGAGCAGGCAGAACACGGTCACGCCGGCGCCGAGCGCCAGGTCGTTGAGCAGCACGCTGCGACGCACGCGCGGCCGGCTCCGGCGCGAGGGCAAGCGCGGCAGGAGCACCATCGCGAAGAACGGCCCGATCGTGAACATCACGGCCGGATGCCGGAAGAGCCGGTATGCCAGCCGCGTCGCTCGCGACGCGGCGGCGTACTCCGCGACCGTCATCGTCGGGACGTCCCCGTGCCCGCGGCGGTCGAGGTCGCCGGCCGAGGCGTGGTGCATCGCGTGGCTGTGCCGCCAGGCGCCGAACGGCGTCCAGACGAGCAGGCCGAGGGTGCGCCCGAGCCACCGGTTGCCGTGCTTGGACGGCAGGAACGACCCGTGCGCGCAGTCGTGGAAGACGATGAACGTCCGCAGCAGGAAGCCCGCCGCCGGCACGGCGGCGGCCACCGTGAGCAGGGGCGAGACCGGCCGCAACAGGATCGCCGCGGCCGCCAGCAGGAGGAACGGCACGACCGACGTGCCGAGGACGAGCAGCGCACGATCGAGCCGCGGCGACGCGTAGGGCGCCAGCTCGCGCTGCCACGAGCGGTCCCGCTCGGCCGGTCCGCCGTCTGCGGTGCGCGGCGCCGATCCCTCGGGGCCGCCGGCCGGGCGGCCGTCCTTCTGGATGACGCGCATACGGCGTCCTCTCTTCAGCGCCGCTCCACCGCCCTGATGGCGACGGAGCGCCACGACCGATGGTATCGCTCTTGGCCCGTGAGACGTGAACGACCGGGGCGTCGTCCGCGGCCGTTCACGGGCCGGGCGGGCGATCCTCCAGCAGCGCGCGCTGCGCCACGATCGAGCGGGCGACCTCGACCAGGCGGACGTTGCGGTCGCGGGCGGTGCGCTGGATCCGGGCGAACGCGGCCGGCTCGTCGATGCCCAGCGCGCGGATCAGGATGCCCTTGGCCTGGTCGACGACCTTGCGGTCCGCGAGCGCCTGACGGGCGTCGGAGACCTCCTCCTGCAGCGCCCGCAGCTCGGCGTGGCGTGCAGCGGCCAGGCGCAGCGCCGCGTCGAGCTGACGGTCGTCGACCGGCTTGGTCAGGAACGCCTCGACGCCGGAGGAGATCGACCGGTCGACGAGCTCGGGCGCGTCGAGGCCGGTCAGCACGACGATCGGCCGGCGCGGCCCCTCGGCGGTCAGCTCCTCGGCGAGCTCCAGGCCGTCGGCGTCCTCCAGGTCGACGTCGAGCAGCAGCAGGTCCGGGTCCCGCTCGCGCGCGAGCCGGCGGACGTCGTCGCCGCGCGCCGCCGGGCCGAGCACCTCGTGCCCGAGCTGCTCGAGTCGCCGCGCGATCCCCAGCGCGATGATCGGATCGTCCTCAGCGACCAGGATGCGCATCGTCGCCGACATGGAATCGCACGACGACCGCGCCCGTTCCGTCCCGCTCCAGCGACCCGTCCAGGCCGGAGCCGACGACCTGCCGCACCAGCCGCAGGCCCAGGCCGGGGGAGGCCCACGCCGACGCCGACGGGCCCGGACCGCCGTCGCGGACCTCGAGCACGGCCTCGTCGTCCTCCGTCCGCAGCCGGACCGCGACCGGCGCGGCGCCGTGGCGATGGGCGTTCGTCAGCAGCTCGTTGACCACGACCCCCAGGTGCTGGGCCCGCTGGAACGGCAGCTCGACCGGGGCCACGTCGAGCGTCGTCGCGTCGGGATCGGCGGCGTCCGCCACCGCGCGGAGCAGCACGTCGGCCGGGACGCGCCCCCCGGAGCGGGCCGCCAGCGCGTCGTGGACCGCGGCGATCGACCGGATCCGGGCCGCGGCCTGGTCGAACGCCGCGCCGCCGTCGTCGTCCGGACGGCCCAGCAGCAGCAGGTCGGCCACCACCTGCAGCGAGTTCTTGACCCGGTGGTGGCCCTCGGCGAGCATCGCGCCCTCCAGCTCGGCCCGGCGGATCGCGGCGGCGCGGGCGCGGGTCTGGCGTCGGGCCGTCGAGGAGAGCAGCGCCGCGAGGATCGCCGCGCCGGCCAGGAGCACGGCGTGCAGCACCGCCTCGGCCGTCGGCAGCGGCGCGGGGGCGAGCGCCAGCGTCGCGGCGAACGCGGTCCCCGACGCCGCCAGCCACGCCAGCCGACGGCGCCCCTCCTGCAGGGTCGCCAGCCAGGGCACGACGAGGAAGAACAGGAGGTCGAGCCGCGCGGCGCCGCCCGCCGTGAGCACCAGGCCGACCACGCCGGCGATCAGCGCCGCGGCCCAGACGTCGAGCAGCGTCCTGCCGCGCCGCGTGGCGAGGATCCGCCGCCACGGCAGCAGCCCCAGCGCCGCGTGGCCGACGGCCGCGGCGAGCGTCGTGGCGAGCACCAGCCCCTGGTGCCGGACGGGCAGCCCGGACGCGAGCCCGAGCAGGACCGCGAGGATCGAGACCCATCCGAGGAGCGCCGCGACGCCGACGCTGCCGAGCCGCAGGTCGACGTCGGGCGCCCCGGTCTCGCGCAGCGACAGCCGCGCGAGGAGCCACCGCCGACGGCCGCGTCGAGGGCCCGCTCCGAGGCCGGAGCGCGTCGCCGGCTGGCCCCGGCGCCACCCGCGCGGCGCCCTCTGGGTGGTCGGGGACATCGTTGCTATCGTGGCAGTTGGTCGCTCACGATCGGCGGCCAGGGTCCTGACGCCCGTCCCCTCCCACCGCCCCTGCCCGGGGCCGGACGGACCGCAGGAGACCCTCGTGCCACAGCTCCCGGAGCCCCGATCGTGACCGCGCTGGACCTGTCGCGCTGGCAGTTCGCGCTGACCACGCTGATCCACTTCTCGGTCGTCGCCGCGTCGATCGGCCTGACCGTCCAGGTCGCGCTGATGCAGACCCGCTGGCTGCGGACCGGCGACCCGCGCTGGCTGCAACTGACCCGCTTCTACGCCCGGCCGATGCTCGTCTGCTTCGGCGTCGGGGTCGTCACCGGGCTGATCCAGACCTTCCAGTTCGGGATGAGCTGGTCGGGCTTCTCGCGCTACGCCGGCGACATCTTCGGCGCGCCGCTGGCGCTGGAGGGGCTCGGCGCGTTCTTCGTCGAGTCGGTCTTCCTCGGGCTCTGGATCTTCGGCTGGGGGCGGCTCGGACGCCGCTTCCACCTCGCCTGCCTGTGGCTCGTCGCGCTGGCGACGGTCGTCTCCGCCTACGCGATCCTGACCGCCAACAGCTGGATGCAGCACCCGCGCGGCTATCGGATCGTCGACGGCCGCGCCGAGGTGACCGACGTCGGCGCGATCTTCCTCAACCCGGACGTCGGCCTGACCGTCGCCCACGTCGTGACCACGGCGCTGCTGACCGGGGCGGTCCTCGTGCTGGCGATCGCGGCGATCGAGCTGCGCCGCCGGCGCGACGTCGCGGTCTTCCGCAAGGCGGCGGCCCTGGCCTGCACCGTCGGGCTGCTGGCCGGGACGGCGGGGATCGTCGCCGGCCACTTCCAGGGCGTGCGGGCCGTCGAGCACCAGCCGATGAAGATGGCCGCCGCCGAGGCGCTCTACGACACCGAGTCGCCGGCCAGCCTGTCGCTGTTCGCGCTCGGCCCGATCCGCAGCGACCCCGGCGAGCCGACGGTCAACGTCAAGGTGCCGGCGCTGCTGTCGCTGATCGACGACTTCTCGCTCGACTCGACCGTGCTCGGCATCGACGACCTGCAGCGCGCGTACGAGCGGCGCTACGGGCCCGGCAGCTACGTGCCGGTCGTGCCGCTCATGTACTGGAGCTTCCGGCTGATGATCGGCAGCGGTGCGGCGCTCGTGCTGCTGATGGGGTGGGGGCTGTGGCTCCTGCGGCGCCGCGGAGCGGCGTTCGCCGAGGGACGTGCGGGAGCGCTGTTCCTGCGCGTGGCACCGCTCGCGGCCGCCCTGCCGTTCGTGGCCCAGGCCGGCGGCTGGCTGCTGCGCGAGGGCGGCCGCCAGCCGTGGGCGATCCAGGGGCTGCTGAAGACGGCCGACGCCCGCTCCGCCGTGCCGGCGGGGGCGGTCGCCGCGAGCCTGACGGTCTTCCTGGCGATCTACCTGGTGGCGGTCGTGGCCGGCGGGCGGACGATCCGCCGCGAGCTGGCCCACGGCCTGCCCGAGCCGGAGCCCGCCGACGCGACCCCCGACCGCGAGCCCGGCGGCGAGGAGCCGACCGGCCGGCTGGCGATCTCCTACTAGGACGGTGACGACGATGGATCCGACGCTGCTGCAGCAGACCTGGTTCTGGCTCCTGGGCGCCGTCTGGGCGCTCTACCTCGTCCTCGGCGGCACCGACCTCGGCGTCGGGATGGCGCTGCACCGCACCGACCGGTCCGCGGCCCTGCGGGCGATCGGTCCGACCTGGGCGGCCAACGACGTCTGGCTCGTGATCGCGATCGCGGCGACGCTCGGCGCGTTCCCCGGCTGGTACGCCGCGTGGACGTCGACGCTCTACCTGCCGCTGATCGCGATCCTCGCCGCGCTGATGCTGCGCCACGCCGGCATCGAGCTGATCGGCCACGCGAGCGCGGCAGCCGCCCGCCGCTGGACGCTGGCGATCCGCGGCGCGAGCGTCGTGACGGCGCTCGGCTGGGGCATCGCCTGGGCGGCGGCGCTCGACGGGTCGCTGGCCGCGGCCGATCCGGGCGAGCTCGGCGTGCTGCGCCCGGGGACGGTCCTCGCCGGGTTGGCGCTCGTCGCGCTCTGCCGGCTGCAGGGGATCGCGTACCTGCGGCTGCGGATCCCCGCGGCGCGGGGCGACCTGCCGCTCGCGCCGACCGCCGCCGCGGCCGCGGCGCTGACGGTCGCGGCGGCGGTCGTCCTGGCGGCGACCGCGGCACCGGGCGTCGCGCTCGGCGCCGTCGGGTGGATCGCGCTGGCCGGTGCCGCGGGAGCGCTGGCGGCCGTGGTCGCGCTGGCGGCGCGCGGGCGCTCCGGCCCGACGCTCGCCGCGGCGGCGGCCGCGACGGCGCTGCTGCTCGTCGCGGTGCTCGCCGCGCTGGATCCGACGCCGATCGCCGGGCCGGGCGGCGTCGCCCTGGCCGACGCCGCCGCCGGCGCCACGACCCAGCGGGCGATGCTGGTCGTCGCGGTGGTCCTGCTGCCGCCGCTGCTCGCCGCGCTCGCGTTCGCCTACGTGCGGTTCCTGCGCGCCCCCGACGGCGCGCCCGCCCGCGGGCCGGGCGCCGTCGTGGCCCGTGCGCTCCGGGGCACCCTCCGGGAGCTGCGATGACCCGGGGCCGACCGCGTTGGGCCGACGGGGGCAGCGGCGCCGGCCGAGCGAGCCGGCATTCGGGCCTGGGCATCAGGGCGGACGGGCCGGCCGCCGGCGGCCCGCGCGAGGTCCACCGGCGGCTGCTGGCGCTCGCCGGCGGCCGCGTGCGGGCCGGCCTGGTGGTCGCCGTCGCCTGCGGCGGGCTGGGGGCCGCGGCGCTCGTCGTCCAGGCGTGGGTCGTCGCCGACGCGGTCGCCGGGGCCGTCGACGGGCGGACGGTCGGGACCGGGGCGCTCCTCGTCCTGGCCGCGGTGGTCGTCGGGCGGGCGCTGCTCGCCGCGGCGCTGGAGCTCGTCGCCCGCGCGTCCGCGGCGTCGGCGATGCGCCGGCTGCGCGAGCGGCTCGCCGACCGCGCGCTCGCCGGTCGCGCCGAGGCGCTGGACGGGGCCCGTCGCGGCGAGGTCGTGACCGCCGCGGTCCACGGCGTCGACGCGCTGGCCGACTACTACGCCCGCGCGGTCCCGGCGCTGGCGCTGGCCGCCGCGGTCCCGGCCGGCATGGTCGTCGCGATCGGCTGGCGGCTGCCGCTGGTCGGGGCGCTGCTGGCGGTCACGCTGCCGGTCGTCGTGGTCTTCATGGTCCTCGTCGGCCGGCGGAGCGCCGCGCACGCCCGGGAGCGGCGCACGGCGCTGGCCGTCCTCGGGTCGCACTTCCTGGAGGTCGTCCGGGGCCTGCCGACGCTGCGCGCCCACGGGCGCGACGGGGCGCAGGCGCCGGCGCTGGAGCGGGTCGCCGACCGCTACCGCGACGAGTCGCTGGCGGCGCTGCGGGTCGCGTTCCTCTCGGCGCTCGTGCTCGAGCTGCTGGCGATGCTCGGGACGGCGATCGCCGCGGCGGTCGTCGGCGTCCTGCTGGCCGAGGGCCGCGCCGACCTCTCCGCCGGGCTCTTCGTGCTGCTGCTCGCGCCCGAGGTCTACGCGCCGCTGCGCGACGCCGGCCAGCGCTTCCACGCCGCCGAGGACGGCGCCCAGGCGGCGCGGCGGCTGCTCGCGGCGCTCGACGCGCCCGGCCCGCTGCGCACGGACGGTCCGTCGCTCGACGACGAGGTCGGCCCCGTCGGCGGCTCCGAGCGGGCGCCCGACCCGTCGCGCGCGCCGCTGCGGTCGGAGGGCGCCGGCGTGCGGGGCGGCGACGGGCGTCCCGACGCGCTGGCGCCGGTCGACCTGACGGTCGAGCCCGGCCGGTCGCTGGCGCTCGTCGGGCCGTCCGGGAGCGGCAAGTCGACGCTGCTGGCGCTGCTGGCCCGTCTGCGCGACCCGGACGTCGGCGGCGTGCGCTGCGGCGACCTGCCGCTGACGGCGATCGCGCCGGAGGACTGGTGGACCCGGGTCTCCTGGCTGGCGCAGCGGCCGCGGCTGCCCTCCGGCCGGCTCGGCGACGCCCTCGGCGGCCCGGCCGGCAGCGACGGCGAGGCGCGCCTGCTGCGCGCGATGCGGCGCGTCGCGATCCTCGACCTCGTCGCCGACCTGCCGGGCGGGCTGGACCTGCGGCTGGAGCCCGACGACCGGCGCCTCTCCGCCGGGCAGCTCCAGCGGCTCGCGCTCGCCGGGGCGCTGGCGTCGCGGGCGCCCCTGCTGCTGCTCGACGAGCCGACGGCGCACCTCGATCCCGACGCCGCCGCCCGGGCGCGCGACGCGATCATGGCCGCCGCCGAGGGCCGGACGCTCGTCGTCGCCACCCACGACCGCGAGCTGGCCGCGCGCTGCGACCGGGTCCTGCCGCTCGCCGACGCCGACGCCCGCAGCTGCGCGGCCGACCGCACGCGCGCGACGCTGGAGCCGGCGCGATGAGCAGGGCTCGCCGGCCGCTGGCGCTCGGCGTCCTGAGCGCGCTCTCCGGCGTCGCGCTGCTGGCGGTGTCGGGCTGGCTGATCGTGCGCGCGGCCGAGCGGCCGCCGGTCCTGGCGTTGCTGACCGCGATCGTCGTCGTGCGCGCGCTCGGCCTCGTCCGCGCGCTCGCGCGCTACGGCGAGCGGCTGACCGGCCACGACCTGGCGCTGCGGGAGCTCGCGCGCGAGCGGGTCGCCTGGTATCGGCGGCTGGCCCGGCGGATCGGGGCTGCCGGCGTCCCCGGGGCCGCGGATCTGCTGACCCGGTTCACGTCCGACGTCGACGCGCTCCAGGACCGCGTCCTGCGGGTGCGCCTGCCGCTCGGGGTCGCGGCGATCGCGGCGCCGGCGACGGCGCTCGCCGCCGCGCTGCTGCTGCCGTCGGCGGGCGTCGCGATGGCGCTCGGCCTGGCGCTCGCCGGCGTCGGTGCGCCGGCGGCCGTCCACGCGCTCGCCCGGCGGGCCGTCGCCGACCAGGCACCGGCGCGCGCGTCGCTGGCGGCACGGCTGCACGAGGCGCTGGAGCTCGGCCCCGAGCTGGCGCTGCGCGGCGCCGGGACGGCGCACGCGCGGGAGCTGCGCCGCGCCGCCGCCCGGCTGGACGGCGGCGAGCGCCGGATCGCCCGCGCCGCCGCCATCGGCCAGGCGCTCGCCACCGGCGCGGCCGGCGGGACGCTGCTGGCGGTCCTCGCGCTCGGGACGGCGGCGACCGCGCGCGGCGAGCTGGCCCCGGTGGCCCTCGGGGCGCTCGTGCTGCTCGCCGTCGGCGCCTTCGAGGTCGTCCGACCGCTCCCGGAGGCGGCGCTGCGGCGCGTCGCGGTCGAGCGGGCCGTCCACCGCCTGTCGCGGGTCGTCGACGGTCCGCCGCTGCTCGCGGACGCCGCGACCGACGCCGACGCCGCGCGGCCGGCGACCCGGTCGCTCCCGGCCGGGCCGGCGGCGCTGTCGGCCCGGGGGATCGTCCACCGTCCGGGTGGCCCCGGCACGCCGGTCGTGCTCGACGGGATCGACCTCGACGTCATGCCGGGCGAGCGGATCGCGCTGATCGGCCCCAGCGGCGGCGGCAAGTCGACGCTCGCGTCGATCCTCGCCCGGCTCGCCGATCCGGACGCGGGGGAGGTCCGCCTCGGCGGCGTCCCGCTGCGCGACGCGGCGGTCGCGGACGTCCGGTCGCGGATCCGCCTGGCCGGTCAGGACGCCCACCTGCTGGCCGGGACGCTCGCCGCCAACCTGCGGATCGGCGCGCCGGACGCCGACGAGCCGGCGATGGCCGCCGCCCTGCGCAGCGTCGGCCTGGGCACGTGGCTCGACGCGCTGCCCGCCGGGCTGGGAACGCTCGTCGGCGAGGACGGCGTCGCGGTCTCGGGCGGCCAGCGCCAGCGGATCGGCGTCGCGCGGGCGCTGCTCTCGCCGGCCCCGCTGCTGATCCTCGACGAGCCGACCGCGATGCTCGACGCCGCCACCGCCGACGCCCTGCTCGACGACGTGCTCGCCGCGACCGAGGGCCGGACGCTGGTCGTCGTCACCCACGACAACGACCGGCTCGCCCCCTTCGAGCGCGTCCTCGCCCTCCGCGACGGCCGCCTGCGCTCCGCCGCCGGCGGCCGGGATGCGGGATCGGGGCCCCAGCCGCCGAGCCGACCCGCTCGCGGCGCGGGTCGCCGAGTCGCTCCTCTGTCGAGGACGCGGTGATGCTGCCGGGCACGCCGCACGCGATCGCGACCGGCGCGCCGGCTCGTTTCGCGCCGCGGTCAGGTCGCGCGGCCGGCCTCGGTGGCGGCCGGGACCTCGACCAGGCGGCCGGTCCGGACGTCGTAGACGTAGCCGTAGATCGGGATCCGGCCGGGCACGAGCGGATGGTTGCGGATCCGCGTGACGTCCTCGACGACGCTGCGCTCCTGGTCGGCGATCGTCAGCCAGTCGATGTAGCGGCCCTCGGCCGAGCCCGGCCCGCTGCCGACGTCGCGGAAGCCGTCGGGCGTCAGCTCCGCCGTCTCGAGGCTCTGGTCGAGGAGCCCGCGGATCGTCTCGTCGTCGAAGAACTCCATCCCGCAGTCGCTGTGGTGGATCACGAACCACTCCTGCGTGCCGAGCAGCTTGTAGGAGATCACCAGCGAGCGGATCGCGTCGTCGCTGGCCCGGCCGCCGGCGTTGCGGATGACGTGGGCGTCGCCCTCGCTGAGCCCGGCGTACTTCGCCGGATCGAGCCGGGCATCCATGCAGGTGAGGATCGCGAATCGCCGGGCCGGCGGCAGCGCGAGATCGGCCTTCTCGCCGAACTCCTCGGCGTACGCGGCGTTGGCGGTCAGCACGTCGTCCAGAACCGTCATCCCTGCTCCTCATCTCGAACGCAAAACTTGATCCGAGAATATGCAT
>Ga0164243_10013340_pt1 | contig 11571 bp, 8 predicted proteins | sample OricompcompostOP_FD_108781 | JGI IMG/M metagenome (GOLD analysis project Ga0164243, IMG submission 108781) | Organic Plus compost microbial communities from Emeryville, California, USA - Original compost - Organic plus compost (OP) | ecosystem: Engineered > Solid waste > Mixed feedstock >... | reverse complement strand
GCCCGGGAGCGTGTTTCATCCCTGCTTCACGACCTCGAGATTCCCGAAGGGCGGCCTTGGGCCGTGATCCATCCGGGGTCCACGGCGCCGTCGCGCCGGTATGCGCCGGAGGGCTTCGCGGAGGCGGCACGGAGGCTGGTGCGGGACCACGGCCTGAGGGTGATCTTCACCGGAAGCGGTACGGAGCGGGAGCTGGTCCGGTCGATCCGTAAGGCGATGGGGGTGCCGTCGTACTCACTGGCGGGGGCGCTCGATTTGGCCGAGCTGGCCGCCCTGATCGAACGCTCGCCGCTTTTGATCGCAAACAACACGGGGCCCGTCCACGTCGCCGCGGCGGTGGGGACGCCGGTGGTCGACCTCTACGCCCTGACCAACCCCCAGCACACCCCGTGGGCCGTGCCGAATCGCGTGTTGAACCACGCGGTGCCGTGCTCCCCCTGCTACAAGAGCGTCTGTCCCGAAGGACATCACAATTGCCTGCGACTCGTCACACCCGACGAGGTCGTTCGCGCCGCGCTCGGACTTCTGGGGCTTCCCTCCGCTCGGGGGCGTGCTCTCGCGGAGGCCGACCTCGTCGCCTCTCGCCCCCCGGCACTCGTCGTTGATTAATTCCACACCCGGGAGTTTTTTCATGGATACGCTCGGCATCAACGCGGCCTACCACGACCAAGCCGCTTGCCTCGTCCGAGACGGGCGCGTGATCGCCGCGGCCGAAGACGAACGGTTTACCCACGTCAAGCACGGAAAGCGGCCGGTGCCGTTCTCCACCTGGGAGCTACCGTTCCACGCGATCGACTACTGCCTCCGGGAGGGGGGGATCACGCTGGCCGACGTGGACCACGTCGCCTACTCGTTCGACCCGCACATCCAACTCGGCCGGTACCGCGACGACGCGACGATTACGCTCCCCCTGGAGCCGAGCGCGCACCCGACCCCCGAGGAGTGGGAGGCGGCGTGGGACCCCCTGTTCCTCTCGTCGATCGTTAACGCGCCCCGGCAACTCGTCGACGGCGCGCCTCACCACTTGCAGGAGCGGTTCCGGGGCGCGAAGGCCCGGGGCCGGTTCCGGTGGCACTACGTGGCCCACCACCTGGCCCACGCCGCCAGCGCGTTCCACCCCTCCCCCTTCACCCGGGCCGCCGTCATGACGCTCGACGGCCGCGGCGAGAGGGCGACGACCGGCTACGCGGTGGGGAACGGCACCGACCTCGAATGGCTCGGCCAGGTCCACATGCCCCACTCGCTCGGCATCCTCTACGAGAACGTGACGGAATACCTCGGCTTCCTGCACTCGTCCGACGAGTACAAGGTGATGGCCCTGGCCTCGTACGGCAAGCCGCGGTATCTCGACGAGTTCCGCGACATCGTCCGCCTCGGCGGCGACGGCCAGTACACGATTGAGCCGGTCCGGCTGGCCGAGCGGTTCGGGCCGGCCCGTGCCCGGGGCGGGCCGCTGGACCAGAAGCACTACGACATCGCGCACTCGCTCCAGGTCGTGCTGGAGGAGACTGTGCTGGAATTGGCCCGCTGGCTCCACACCGCCTCGGGTTGCGACGACCTCTGCATGGCCGGCGGCGTGGCGCTGAATTGTGTGATGAACGCCCGGTTACGCGACCGCGGGCCGTTCCGAAACATTTGGGTCCAGCCGGCCGCAGGCGACGCGGGGACGGCCCTCGGCGCCGCCCTATGGATCGACGCCCGCGAACGGGGGGCGGGGGGCCGGTCGTGGACGATGGACCACGCCTTCCTCGGCCCGGCGTACGACGAAGGGGGGATCGAGGAGTTCCTCCGCTGGTCCAAGCTGCCCTACCGTCGCCTGGCGGACGTCCCCAACGAGGTGGCCGCGATCCTGGAGCAAGACCGCGTCATCGGCTGGTATCAGGGGCGGATGGAGTTCGGCCCCAGGGCTTTGGGGGCCCGGTCGATCCTCGCCTCGCCGATCCACGCCGAGATGCAGGCGAAGCTCAACGAGATCAAGGACCGCGAAGACTTCCGGCCCGTCGCGCCGGTCGTGCTGGAGGAAGAAGCCGACGCCTGGTTCGTCGACGCCCGGGTCTCGCCGTTCATGCTCTTCGTCAACGACGTACGCCCCGAAAAGGCGGACCTAATCCCGGCGGTGCGCCACGTCGACGGCACGGCGCGGATCCAGACGATCAACCGGTCGCAAAACCCCATTTATTACGACCTGCTGAAGGCGTTCCAGGCGCGGACGGGGGTGCCCGTGTTGGTCAACACGTCGTTCAACACGCGGGGCGAACCGATCGTTTGCACCCCGCGCGACGCGGTGGAGAGCTTCTGGACGTCGCCCCTCGACGCCCTCGTCATCGGCCCCTTCCTGCTCGAAAAGCCCGAGGCCCGCCCATGACCTTTCGTGCGACCCTGGACGCCCACCTCGACGCCATCCGCCGTCGAGACCTGTCGGCCCTGATGGCCACGCTCCCCCCGCGGGACGAGTCGATCGTGCTCATCACGGCCGAGGGGAAGCTCGTGCGCTCCGTCGCCGAGTTCGAAGCCGCGCATCGCGGCTGGTTCGAGTCGGCGACATGGTCCATGGGGGTCGAGCCGGTCGAGGTCTTCGAATCGACCGACCTCGGCGTCGCGGTCTTGCGGCTCGATTACCGGGACGCGCCGGCCGACGGCCCGCCGGTCCGGCAAGGGAGTTACCTGACCCTCGTTTTCGCCCGGCGCGACGGGCGATGGGTCATGGTTCAGGACCAGAACACGCCGAGCCGTTCGTAAACCCGGAGGTGATGCCCCATGCGAGCTTCGGTCGTCGTCCCCACCTATAAGCGTCCGGACCTGCTCGGTCGGTGTCTGGCCGCACTCGCGGCGCAGGACTTCGACCCGGCGGAGTTCGAGGTCATCGTGGCCGACGACGCGGCGAGCGAGGCGACGCGACGGCAGGTGGAGGCGTTCGCCGCGGAGGTCCGCCCGGCGATCCGCTACGTCGCCGTGACGGGTCGCCACGGCCCGGCGGCGGCGCGGAACGTCGGCTGGCGCGGGGGGCGGGGGGACGTGATGGCGTTTACCGACGACGACTGCGTGCCCGACCCGGCCTGGCTGACGGCGGGCGTGGCGGCCGTCGCCGGTGGCGCCGCCGCGGCGACGGGCCGGGTCGTGGTCCCCCTGCCCGACCACCCGACCGACTACGAGCGCGACGCCGCCGGCCTGGAAGGGGCCGAGTTCGTCACGGCCAACTGTTTTTGCAGGCGGTCGGCCCTGGAAGCCGTCGGGGGGTTTGACGAGCGGTTCGCCGCCGCCTGGCGGGAGGACAGCGACCTCCACTTCGCCCTGCTTCGAAAGGGCTTGGAGATCGTCCGCGCGCCGGCCGCCGTGGTCGTCCACCCCGTCCGGCCCGCCCCCTGGGGCGTGAGCCTGCGCCAGCAGCGGAAGACGCTGTTCGACGCCCTGCTCTACAAGAAATACCCCGATTTGTACCGCCGGCGGATCCGCCCGGTGCCCCCGTGGGACTATTACGCGGTCGTCGTTTCGCTCGGGACGGCGGCCGTCTCCGCCGGTCTCGGTCACTACCGTCTGGCCCTGGCGGTCCTGTCCGTCTGGGCCGTTTTGACCGCCCGGTTCTGTGCCCGGCGACTACGGCGGACCTCACGCGCCCCGCGGCACGTCGCCGAGATGGTGGCCACCTCGGCGTTGATCCCCCCGTTGTCGGTCTTCTGGCGGATGTACGGGGCGTGGAAGTTCCGCGTCCCGTTCGTCTGAGCCGCATGTTAAGGACGTCCACCATGACGCTCCCGAGGTTCCTCCAAGTCGAACCGGTCGGGCAGTGCAACCTGCGTTGCCAGATGTGTCCGATCCAGTTCCGGCGTGACGGGCCGCCTTACGGCCCCCCCGCCTTTATGGATTTCGACCTGTTCGTCCGCCTACTCGCCGAGTTCCCTGATCTGGAAGAGTTGCAGCTTCAGGGGCTGGGCGAGCCGATGATGCACCCGCGGTTTTTCGAGATGGTGGAGGCGGCCGTCGCCCGTGGGATTAAGGTCAGCACGAACACGAACCTGACCCTGCTCAACGCCCGCCGCGCCGAGCGGTGCGTCACCAGCGGCCTGGGCGAACTACACGCCTCGATCGACGGCGCGACGGCCGAGACGTACGAGCGCATTCGGGTGCGGGCCCACTTCGACCGCATCGTGCGGAACCTCGAAGGGCTCATCGAGGCGCGGCGGCGGTTGGGGAGCGCCACGCCCCGCGTCCGGATGGTCGTCGTGGCGATGCGGCAGAACCTGCACGAGTTCCCCGACCTGGTCCGGCTGGCGCACCGCTTGGGGATCGACGCCGTGTTCGTCCAGCACCTCTGCCACGACTTCGGCGAGTCGAGCCTGCCGGGGCATTACCGGCCGATGCGCGACTTCGTCGAGGCTCAGACGCTGATGAACGAGGACCCGGAACGGATCAAGGTTTACTTCGTCGAGGCGAGGGCGGTGGCGCGCGAACTCGGGGTCGACCTGCGGCTGCCGCCCACCCGGCCGCGGCAGCACCCCCCGGGGACGCCCGGCCCGGAGCGGTGCGACTGGCCCTGGCGCGGGGCCTACGTGAGCTATCAAGGGCTGGCGATGCCCTGCTGCATGGTCGCCACGCCCGACCGAATCACGCTTGGTGATATGGCCACGGCGGGGGCCGAAGCGGTCTGGAACGGGGAGCCGTATCGGAGCTTCCGGGACGCGCTCTCGTCGCCGACGCCGCCGGAGGTCTGCCGCTCGTGCGCGATCTACTCGGGGACCTTTTGAGCGCCGAAAGGCGACCGGCGCGGGGCCTAACTCGTTCTTAAATTTTAACGGATCTGGACGGCGGGCGCGGGTTTAATATAATGGGTTTACTACGGATTGTAGGCGGCCCGATGTCGAGCCGCGGAGGCCCAACGAACCACACGGACGTTCGTGAACACGACGCGCCGAATCCTCGGGCTCATCGCGCCCTACCGGGGGCGGGTGGCCCTGGCCGCGCTCTTGACGGCGGCGGCCAGCCTACTGAACCTGCCGGCGCCCCTCTTAATCCAGGGGGTCGTGGACGGTGTCGCCACGGCCGGCCGGTCGACGGCCTTACCGGCGTTCGCCGCCGGGCTGGTCGCGGTGTACGCCGCCCAGGCGGCGGTGGCCGTCGCCGTCGCGTACGCCATCGCCCCGGTCGGCCTCGGTGTCGTCCGCGACCTGCGGCACGCCCTCTACGCCCGCCTGCAACGGCTCGGACTTTCCTTTTACGACCGCACGCCGGCCGGCGCGATCATCTCGCGGTTGATGGACGACGTGGCCGTCGTGCAGGCGCTCATCACCGGCCAGTCGCTCGCCATCCTGACCGACCTGGGGACGACGGCGGTCCTCGCCGGGGTGCTGCTGTCGCGCGACGCCTGGGTGGCCCTCGCGGTCCTGTCCGTGCTGGCGGTGTACGCGACAACGTTCCGCCTGTTCACGCGAGAAATCCGGGCCGGTAGTACCGAGGTCCGGGACCGCCTCGACCGGGTCTTCGGCCACCTGAAGGAGCGGCTCGATGCGGCCCTGGTCGTCCGGGCGTATGCCCGCGAGGAGGCCGAGATCGCCGACTTCGCCGGGCGGATCGGCGCCGCCCACGGCCCGCGCCTCCGGGTCGGCCGGCTCGGGGCGGCGTTCTCGAACCTGGGGACGGGCCTGGGCGGGATCGGGGGGGCCCTGGTGTTCGCCGTCGGGGCCGTCGAGGTCCTGCGGGGCCGCATGACGCCCGGCGAGGTCGTGTCGACGGCGACCCTGGCCGGCCTGCTGTTCGGGCCGGTCGCGCGGCTGGCCGACCTGGCGGGCGTTTTCGAGCAGGCCGGCGCCAGCATCGACCGGCTCGGCGAGATCCTCGACATGCAGCCCGACGTGGTCGAACCGGCCGCGCGGACGCCGATCGGCCGGGCGCGCGGGCTCGTCGAATTCGACCGCGTCGGCTTCGGTTACGAGGCCGGGCAGCCGGTCGTCTGGGACGTCCGGCTCAGGATCGAGCCCGGCATGAAGGTCGCGCTGGTCGGCCCGACCGGGTGCGGCAAGAGCACGTTGATGAACCTGCTCCTGCGGTTCTACGACCCGACCTGGGGCGAGATCCGCCTCGACGGCATCCCCCTGGGCAGGCTGTCCACGGCCGACCTCCGCCGCCAGGTCGGCGTGGTGTTGCAGGACCCGGTGACCTTCGGCCTCAGCCTGGCCGACAACATCCGCTACGGCGCGGCCGACGCGAGCGACGCCCGCGTCGAGGCCGCCGCGCGGGCCGCCCTGGTGCACGACTTCGCCACGGCCCTCCCCCAAGGCTACGCCACCCGGGTCGGCGAGGGGGGGGTGAAGCTCAGCCTCGGCGAGCGGCAACGGCTGGCGATCGCCCGCGCCTTCTGCAAGGACCCGGCCCTGGTCGTGCTCGACGAGGCGACCAGTTCGCTCGACTCGGCCGGCGAGGCGCTGATTCAAGAGGCCCTGGCGAACCTGCTGGAGGGGCGCACCGCGTTCATCATCGCCCACCGCCTGGCGACCGTCGTCGACGCCGACCTCATCGTCGTCATGGACGGCGGTCTGGTCGTTCAGGCGGGGACGCACGACGAGTTGTTGGACGACGAGGCGGGGCTCTACCGCCAGCTTTGGGCCCGTCAGTTCGCCGCGCCCGACCCGCCCGTCCGTCGGCGGGCGGACGGGCCGCACCGGCCGGCGGGGGTGAGGACGGGCCCGCGGAGGCATGGGGTTACGGAGGGGGCGCCCGGGGTGGAGGTCGAATGTCCGACGACGCGCTGAAACGCCGCAACGGCCGCTGGACGGGCTTCCGGCGGGTCGAGGCCGAGTTCCTCCGGCCGTACCGGGCGGTTCTGGCGCTCGCCCTGGTCGGCATGCTCGCCCAGTCGGCTCTGGTCTTACCGATCCCCTTGCTCCAAGGTTGGGTGATCGACCGGCTCCTCGCCTCCGCGACCCTGCCGCCGGCCTTCGGCCCTTCGCCGGCCGGGACGATCGCCCAGGCCCTGGGGGCGATGGTCGCCTGTTACCTCGGCCGGATGGCGCTCGGCTGGGGGGTGACGGCGACGATGTCGCGCGTCTCGCTGGAGGTCGTGCGTGAACTGACCGACGCCCTGCACCGGAAGCTCCAGCGGCTGGCGATGAACTACTTCGACCGCCAGCAGACCGGACACGTCATGGCCCGCATCACGGGCGACGTCGGTTCGCTCCTGCTCTTCCTGAACGGCGGCTCGCTCCAACTGGTTTCCGACCTCGTCCTGGCCACGGGGATCTGGCTCGTACTGCTCTGGCTCCGCTGGGAGCTCGGCCTGGCCGCCCTGGTCGTCGTGCCGCTGTGCGTGGCGAACCACCGGCTGTTCTCCGCCCGGGTCCGCACGCTGTCCCACCGCCTCCGGGGGGAAGTGGCCGCGCTGTACGCCTTGCTCAGCGAGCGGATCCCCGCCGTCCGGGTCGTACGGTCGTTCGCCAAGGAGGAGGCCGAACTCGCCGAACTGGACGACCGGATCGACGCCCACCGCGCCCTCGGCCTCGCCGGGATGAAGGCGACCGCCTGGCAGGGGGGGCTGGCGACTCTGATTTGCGGCCTGGGGACGTCCGCCGTGGTCGTCTACGGCGCCGTCCTGGCGGGCCGCGGCCGGCTGACCGTCGGCGAGCTGTTGGCGTCCTGTTCGCTGGTCGCGCAGCTTTACAGCCCGATCACCCGGCTGGCCGGGTTCCAATCGATGATGGCCGCGACCCTGGTGGCCGTCGACCGGATCACCGACCTGCTCGACGAGCCGGAGACGATTTCCGACCGGCCGAAGGCGCGGCGGCTGCGCCGGCCGAAGGGGGGGCTGACCTATCGCGGCGTGACGTTCGCCTACCGGCCTGGGGGGCGGCCGGTGCTCGACCGGGTCGACCTCAAAGTCGAGCCGGGGATGACCGTGGGCCTGTTCGGGGCCAGCGGGTCGGGCAAGAGCACGCTTCTGGCCCTGGCGCCGCGGATCTACGACCTGGACTCCGACGGCGGCTCGATCCTCCTCGACGGCCGGGACGTGCGGTCCTTGGGGATCGCCGACCTTCGCCGCGCCGTGGCCCTCGTGCCCCAGCAGGCGATGTTGTTCGAAGGGACGTTCCGGTCGAACCTCTCCTACGCCGCGCCGGACGCCGACCCCGGGAGGGTCCGCCGCGCCCTGGAGACGGCCGACCTTGCCACGCTGGTCGACTCGCTCCCCCTGGGCCTCGACACCCCGGTCGGGGAACGGGGCCAAACGCTCTCGGGGGGGCAGCGGCAGCGGCTGGCCCTGGCCCGTGCCCTGGTGGCCGACCCGGCCGTTTTGCTGCTCGACGATTGCACCAGCGCCCTCGACGCCGAGACCGAGGCCCGCATCCAGTCTGCCCTCCGCCGCCACCGGCCCGGTCGCACGTCCGTCATCGTCTCGCACAAGGTCTCCTCCGTGCGCGACGCCGACCTCATCGTCGTCCTCGACGCCGGCCGCGTCGCCGAGCAGGGCACCCACGACGAACTCGTCCGCCTCGGCGGCCTGTACGGCGACGCGTACCTCCGGCAGACCGGTGTCCTCATGCCGGCCGCCGCCCGCCCCGGGCGCAACCGCCGACGCCCCGCCCCTACCGCTTGAAACCGGCCGCCTCCCGGCGTGATTCCCGGGTCTGTCGCGCCCGGTCCCCTGCCCCCTGGGGGTTAATAGGGGACCAGCGTGAGCCAGGCGACGCCTACCAGGATGGTCAAGGCCGTCAGGGGGACACCGACCTTGAGGTATTCAAGGAAGCTCAGTTCGGTCCCCGCCCGCCGGGCGTTCTCGACGACGATCAAATTCGCGACCGAGCCCAGCACGGTCAGGTTCCCGGCCAACGTACTCGACATCGCCAGCGCCAGCCACGCCAGCTCCTTCTGCGGCATGACCTCCATCAGAGGCTTAAAAAGCAGCACGGCCGGGACGTTCGACACGAGGTTTGACAGCAGCACCGATAGCCCGCTGACGAGCACCACCGGCGATTCCAAAAGGGCGTGCCATCGTTCCAACCCCCAGGTCCGGACGACGTTGACCTCGAAGGCATGGACCACCACAAACAGGCCGGTGAAGAGTACGAGGAGCGGCCAGTCGACCGACCCGTAGACCTTCTCGGGGCGGACCCGGTCCAACATCATCACGCCCGTGGCGAGGAGCGCCACCAACGCGATCGGCTTTCCCGCGAAGAACAACGCGACCGTGGCCAACGTGACCGCGACGCTTTTGACCAGGAGGTTCCGGTGGACCCGCGGTTTCGGCAAGTCTGCGCCCGACGCCGACCTTTGTCCCGCCTCCTCCAACGTCTTACGGTACACCAGCGCCACGACGACGAAGTTCAACACCAGGCCGATCATCGCCACCGGGGCCAGGCGTGCGGCGAACCGCAGGTAGGAGATCTGCGACAGCGAGCCGATGATGATGTTTTGCGGGTTGCCGGTGATCGTGGCCACCGAGCCGATGTTCGAAGCCGTCGCCAGGCCCACGAGGTACGGGACCGGCGGCCGCCTCAGCCGCTGGCAGAGGTGGAGCACCAAAGGCGTCAGGGCGACGCAGACGACGTCGTTGACCAGGAACGCGGAGAGGATCCCCGAGAGAGCGATCGTCACGGCCAGCAACGCCCAGGGGCCGGAGAACCGCCCGGCGATCCGGTCCGTCGCCAGGGCGAAGAAGCCGGCCATGCGCAGGTAGGACACGACCACCATCATGCCGAAGAGGAGGACGATCGTCTCGTAATCGACGGCCTTGGCCGCGTCACGCATCGAAATCGCGCCAGAGGCCAGCATGGCGGCCGAGCCGACCAGGGCGATCCCCGACCGGTCGATCCGCAGCCCCGGGATTTTGCCAAGGGCCAAGCCCAGGTACGTCAGGCCGAAGATCGTCACAACCAGGGGGGCGGAAACCGAGGGGGTCGTCACGGGCGGTTTTCCCTTTGAGTCCAGGCCGGTTCACGGCGCTATGGAAAGGTCGGACGTCGTGGCCAAGGGTTCAACGCCGCGCCTTTTGAACGAGCTATCATGCCGATTTACGGTCTCCGGGACGAGGGCCACGACGACCGCCGTCGCCAGGCCGCCGACCCCCGCGAGGGCGGCGAACAGCCCCCGATATCCGAGTGGGCCGACCAGGAACCCGGACGCCGCCGGCCCCAGCGCCGAACCGAGCACCAGACACGACCCGACGATCACCTGCGCCTCGCCCGCCCTCCTCGGGTCGGCCAACCGGTCCGTCACCCACGCGGCGGCGACCACGGCGAAAAGGCCGTTCCCCAGGCCGTCGAGCGCCTGGTTCGCCACGGCCGCCCACGGGTCGTGGATCAGGGCGATCAGCCCGAGACGGGCGGACATGATCGCCCAGCCGGCGACCAGCAGCGGTTTGCGCCCCCACCGATCGGCGAGTCGCCCGGCCGGCCGGACGACGAGAACCCAGGCGGCCATGCTTACGGCGAAGGCGTACGCGAGCAGCCGGTCCGGCGCGTGGAGGTCCCGCTTGAGGAACAGCCCTAAATAGACGCCTCCCGGGGCGTTCGCGGCGTGGAACAGGACCATCGCCGCGACGAAGGCCCAGAGCCCCTTGTCGCGCGGGAACCGACCGACGGGGGGCCTGAGGTCCGTTTCCAGACACCCCGCGCGGGGCGCCCCGTCCCGATCGGAGGCCGGTTCGTGGATGAGGAGTGCCGCAACGACGGCCGCCCCTTGCACGACGCCGAGAGGCAGCAGCATCGCTTCAACGCCGTGCCGTTCGGACACCCAGCCCCCCGCGAGGGCCACGAGAACGACGCCGATCGGCTTCCAGAAGCGTAACGCCCCCAGGGCGGCCCCGACGCTCCCCTTGGGGGCCAGAGCCGCCGCCTCGGCCCCGGAGAGGCTTTCAATGACCGCGCGGCAGACGCCGTTCTCGGCGAAGAGGACGACCAGGAGGCTCAGCCAGACGGCGCCGTGCGCGTTCCGTAGAAGCATGGTTGCGGCCGCCGTCACCGCCAGCGCGGCGATCAAAAACGGTTTGCGCCGACCGATCCGGTCGGACCAGAGCCCGACCGGGAATTGGGCCAGTCCCGAGAGCGCCGCCAGGGTCGAGACGAGGCCGATAGCCCGGTCCGATAGCCCCTTCTCGCCGAGGTAGAGCGGCAGATAGGGGAGGGTGAACCCGATCGCCGCCATTCCGAGGAAATACGAGCCGTAGAGTCCGATGCGGTTACGCCAGTCCATACCCATCCTTCGCGTCGTCGGTGTTCGTGAATGGACCGAGCCGGGGCCGCCTGCCTGACCGACCCCGGCTCGCCGGGTTGGCTGTTCCGGTCGCGACGGACCTTTACTCCGGGGGCAGCGGCGGCGGGAGGTCCGACCCGCGGCGCCCGTCCCGCTCGCCTTTCGGCCCCGGGCGGTCGGGCGGTGGGGCCGGCCTGCGCCGCTCTTCGAGGCGGCCTCGGGCCTCGGGGGGGCCGTCGGCGGCGTGTCCGAGGTGTTCGGCCACGTGGGTCATGGCTTCGGCCGCACGGGCGAGCTCGCCGCCCCGTTCCTCACGCCCGGCTTCCACGTCGCGCCTCGCGGCCCTGTACAGGTCGCGCGACGCCCTGAGGGCGAATTCGGCGCCGGGGGCCGGGGGTT
>Ga0164243_10013338_pt1 | contig 11571 bp, 10 predicted proteins | sample OricompcompostOP_FD_108781 | JGI IMG/M metagenome (GOLD analysis project Ga0164243, IMG submission 108781) | Organic Plus compost microbial communities from Emeryville, California, USA - Original compost - Organic plus compost (OP) | ecosystem: Engineered > Solid waste > Mixed feedstock >... | reverse complement strand
CGTGCCCGGCTTGAACTCCAGCGGCAACACGCCCATGCCGATCAGGTTCGTACGGTGGATACGCTCAAAGCCCTCGGCCACGATAGCCTCCACGCCCGCCAGACGCACGCCTTTCGCGGCCCAATCGCGCGACGAACCTTGGCCATAGTCAGCACCCGCAACAATGATGAGCGGCTGTTTGCGCTGCATATAGGTTTCGATGGCCTCCCACATGCGCATCGTCTGGCCTTCGGGCTCAACACGCGCCAAGGAGCCTTGTTTTACGCTGCCATCCTCGTTGCGCACCATCTCGTTGAACAACTTGGGATTGGCAAACGTCGCGCGTTGCGCCGTCAAGTGATCGCCACGGTGAGTCGCATAGGAATTGAAATCCTCTTCGGGCAATCCCATTTTCGCCAGATACTCGCCCGCCGCACTGTCGGGCAAAATAGCATTCGAGGGCGATAGGTGATCCGTCGTGATGTTGTCGCCCAACACGGCCAACGGGCGCATACCGCGCAAGGTGCGCTCGCCGGCCAGTGCGCCCTCCCAGTACGGCGGACGGCGGATGTAGGTGCTCTGCGGACGCCACGCGTACAGCGGGCTCACGGCCTCGCGGCGCTGATCGCGAATGCCGAACATCGGCGCATAGACCTTGCGGAACTGCTCGGGTTTGACTGCCGCCTGGACCACCGCGTCGATCTCCTCATCGGTGGGCCAGAGGTCCTTCAAGCGAATGTCTTTTCCATTGGCATCCTGACCCAACACGTCTTGTTCGATATCAAAGCGGATGGTCCCCGCGATGGCATAGGCGACGACCAGCGGCGGCGAGGCCAGGAACGCCTGCTTGGCATAGGGATGGATACGGCCGTCGAAATTGCGATTGCCCGACAACACGGCGGTGGCATATAGATCGCGGTCGACGATCTCTTGCTGAATCTTGGGGTCCAATGCACCCGACATGCCATTGCAGGTGGTACAGGCAAAAGCGACAACACCAAAACCCAGCTTTTCCAATTCAGGCGTCAGACCGGCTTCGTCCAAATACAACTCGACCGCTTTCGATCCGGGAGCAAGCGAGGTTTTGACCCAGGGCTTGCGCGTCAGGCCGGCACGGTTGGCGTTGCGCGCCAGCAAACCTGCCGCAATGACGTTGCGCGGATTACTGGTGTTGGTACAGCTGGTGATAGCCGCAATAATGACTGCGCCATCCGGCATCAGGCCGGGCTCGTTTTCCACGACGCCGGCAATACCGCGTTCGGCCAGATCGGACACAGGCAGGCGGCGATGCGGGTTCGAGGGGCCAGCCAGAGTACGCACGACACTGGACAGATCGAAGCGCAGCACACGCTCGTATTGAACCTGTTTCAAGCTATCTGACCACAGGCCCGCTACCTTGGCGTACGTTTCGACCAGACGCACCTGCGCGTCCTCGCGGCCAGTGAGCTTCAGATAATCGATCGTCTGCTGATCAATAGAGAACATGGCCGCCGTCGCACCGTATTCGGGCGCCATATTGGAAATCGTCGCGCGGTCGCCCAAGGTCAGGCTCGCAGCGCCCTCGCCATAGAACTCCAGGTACGCGCCCACGACTTTTTCTTTGCGCAGGAATTCGGTCAAGGTCAGCACGATGTCGGTAGCCGTAATGCCAGGCTGACGGCGTCCCGTCAACTCTACCCCGACGATATCAGGCAGACGCATCCAGGACGCGCGTCCCAGCATGACGTTCTCGGCCTCCAGGCCGCCCACGCCGACCGCGATCACGCCCAAGGCGTCCACATGCGGCGTATGGCTGTCCGTGCCAACCAGCGTATCTGGATACGCAACGCCATCCTGAGCATGGATCACCGGCGACATGCGCTCCAGGTTGATCTGGTGCATGATCCCGTTGCCCGGCGGCACCACGTCTACGTTGCGAAAGGCCTCGCGCGTCCAGTCGATGAAATGGAAACGGTCTTCGTTGCGGCGGTCTTCGACAGCGCGATTTTTTGCAAACGCATCGGGCTCGAAACCACCATGCTCGACTGCCAACGAGTGATCCACGATCAGCTGCACCGGCACCACGGGATTGACCTTGGCGGGGTCGCCGCCCATATCGGCAATCGCGTCACGCAGACCCGCCAGATCCACCAGCGCGGTCTGCCCCAGAATGTCATGACAGACCACGCGCGCCGGAAACCACGGGAAATCCAGATCCCGGCGGCGCTCGATCAATTGGCGCAGGGCATCGTTCAACAGAGCGGGATCACAGCGCCGTACCAGGTTTTCCCCCAGCACACGAGAGGTGTACGGCAGTTGATCATAGGCGCCCGGCGCGATCGCCTCGACCGCAGCGCGCACGTCGAAATAGTCGAGATTAGTGCCCGGCAAGGGCTTGCGGAATTGAGTGTTCAAGATGCCTCCGTTTGCGGCAGGTTGCTCTGCGCGATCTGATGTTCGATATTGAGACGGGATGCGCGTATGTGTCTGCGCATCAGCAGTTCAGCCAACTCGCCATCGCCGTCAGCGATAGCGTCGAGAATGCGGTGATGCTCGGTAAACGCCTGACGAGGCCGATTGGGCGTCGTCGAATATTGAATGCGATACATACGGGCCAGTTGATAGAGCTCGTCGCACAGCATGCGAATCAGCATCTGGTTGCCGCTGGCCTGAACGATACGGTAGTGAAAATCGTAATCGCCTTCCTGCTGATAGTAACCACGTCCCGCCTGGAATGCCTCATCGCGCTCGTGGGCCTCGAGCACGCGACGCAGCTCATCTGCGGCTGCCGGCGTCATCCGTTCTGCGGCCAGGCGACAGGCCATGCCCTCAAGCGATTCGCGAATCTGGTAGAGCTCGCAGAGCTCTTGCTGGCTCAGCGACACGACGCGAGCGCCCACGTGCGGCACGCGCACCAGCAGGCGCTGTCCCTCGAGACGGTGGATGGCCTCGCGCAGCGGCCCGCGGCTGATGCCATAGGTGCGGGCCAATTCCGGCTCGGAAATCTTGCTCCCGGGCGAGATGTCGCCTTTGACGATGGCGGACTGAATCTTGCGGAACACGTGCTCGGAGAGCGTCTCCGATTCGCTCGCGGCCGGTACAGGCAACGTGAGGATTTTTTCCGTCATGTCGACAATTCGTAGGTTATTTCGGATTAAATTATAGCCAACAGGGGATTTATTGGCTAGATTGTCAACAATCACTGAGCACAGAAGGAGCCCCACATGTCCGCTCATGTCTCCAATGTCCGTCCCGAGCCCGATCAGGTCCTCATAGACATAGTCGACTATGTTCTCGACTATCAAATCCAAAGCAGCCTGGCCTATGAAACGGCGCGCAATTGCCTGATCGACACGCTGGGCTGCGGCCTGGAGGCGCTGGAATACCCCGCGTGCCGCAAACTGCTCGGCCCGATCGTGCCAGGCACTGTCGTCCCGCACGGCGCCAAGGTCCCGGGCACACAATTCCAGCTCGACCCGGTCCAGGCCGCCTTCAACATCGGCACGATGATCCGCTGGCTGGATTTCAACGACACCTGGCTCGCGGCCGAATGGGGGCACCCTTCGGACAATCTGGGCGGCATCCTGGCCACCGCAGACTGGCTGTCGCGCAATGCCGTTGCATTGGGTAAAGCCCCACTCACCATGCGCGATGTGCTGACAGCCATGATCAAGGCGCATGAAATCCAGGGGTGCATCGCCCTGGAGAACTCATTCAACAAAGTCGGCCTCGATCATGTCGTCCTCGTCAAAGTCGCCTCCACCGCCGTCGTCGCGCAAATGCTGGGCCTGAGCCGCGAGGAAACCATCAACGCGGTTTCGCTGGCCTGGGTCGACGGCCAGAGCCTGCGCACCTATCGTCATGCGCCGAACACGGGCAGCCGCAAAAGCTGGGCCGCGGGCGACGCCACCAGCCGCGCGGTGCGCCTGGCGTTGATCGCAAAAACAGGCGAAATGGGCTACCCCTCGGTGCTGAGCGCAAAAACCTGGGGGTTCTACGACGTCCTCTTCAAAGGCCAGCCCTTCAAGTTTCAGCGCCCGTATGGCAGCTATGTCATGGAAAACGTGCTGTTCAAAATCTCGTTTCCGGCCGAGTTTCATGCGCAAACCGCAGTGGAATGCGCCATGACGATTCATGATCAGCTCGGAGCTGCCGGCAGATCAGTGGGCGACATCAAGCAGATCATCATCCGCACCCACGAAGCATGCATTCGCATCATCGACAAGAAAGGCCCGCTCAATAACCCGGCCGACCGCGACCACTGCATCCAATACATGGTGGCGATCCCCATCCTGTTCGGCCGCCTCACCGCGGCGGACTATGAAGACCAGATAGCACAAGATCCGCGCATCGATGCGCTACGCGCCAAAACCACGTGCGTGGAGGACCCTGCCTACACTTGTGACTATCACGACCCCGACAAACGCTCCATCGCCAACGCACTGACCGTCGTATTTAACGACGGCACGCAACTCGATGAAGTCATATGCGAGTATCCGATCGGCCACAAACGGCGGCGCGGCGAGGGAATCCCGTTGCTCGAGAACAAATTCCGCATCAACTTGGCACGGGTGTTTCCGGCCAAACAACAGACGCGCATCCTGGACGCCTCCTTGGATCAGCAGACGCTGGAAAACATGCCGGTGCATGAGTACGTGGATTTGTATGTGATTTAACCGCTCGGACCGGCGGCGCGGCCACCAGGACGTGGCCGTCCGTCTGGATCACGCGGGCCGACCCGGCGCCTCGCGCAGCGACAAGAGATCGGCCACGAAAGACTGGACCGTCACGCTGGCCTTGCCGGCGACGCGGGCCACGACGATTTCTGCGCAGGGTGCAGGCAGCACATCAATCTTGTGAACGCGCAGCGCGGGCGTCCTGGCCTGCACAATGGAGCGCGGCACGATGGCCGCGCCCATTCCCGCCTCGACCAGCGTCAAGATCGACGGCAGACGGCTCTCTTGCACAATGTCCGGGCGCGACGGCAGCCGTTTTACCAGCGACTCGAACAAACCGCGCAGATAGGGCGATCGCGCCGCGTCGTAGCCGATCAACCGATGCCGCGCTATCTGCCTGAGAGAGACCCTCCCCGCCGCCGCACCTTGCTCGCGGCGAGTGAGGAACACCATCGGCTCCGAATGCACGACGGTCAACTCAATGCTGTCGTGTACCTGCACGGGCCGCATCAGCGCCACGTCTAAGGTCCCGCGCAGCAGCTCCGTCGCAATCTGCACCGAATCCAGTTCGCGCAGATCGAACGCAACGTTCGGTCTGTCACGCCGAAACTCGAACAGTTTTTCGACCAACGGGGAATTCGCCGCACTGGGCGTGATACCGATCGCCAGTTGCCCCCCCTCGCCCCTGAGCAGCTCTCTGACGCTGGCCAGCATGTACTCCATATCGGCGCAAATTTTACGAGCGTGCTCGTACATCAATGTCCCCGCCGGTGTCATACGGACGGAGCGCGTCGTGCGTTCGAACAAAGCCGTGCCGACGTGCGCCTCGAGTTGCCGGATACGCCGGCTGAGCGGCGGTTGAGAAACGCACAGCCGCTCGGCAGCGCGCGCAAAACTGAGCTCTTGCGCCACAGCGCAAAAGGCCTGCAGCGTGCCGGCATCCGGGAACATTATTACTGAATCAGACATAGTTCTGGACAAATTAGGTATTGGACTGATCTTAATCTGAAATTTAGCATAGTGACTGCATCGCAAACGGGTGTGGACACCCAAACCTAGGAATCAATATGGCGCGTCACCGGGATAATTTATTGACGAAATTCCCCTCCATCGACCAGCTGAAATCAGAACCAGAGGGCCATGCGCTGGCATATGCCTGGCGCAGGCTCGACGCGTGCGAGGCCGATGTCCGGGCGTGGGCCTATTTGCCGACAAAACGGCCTGGCCTTGATCTCGCGCCGCGCGAGGGACCACTGGCGGGGATCCCGTTTGGCGTCAAAGACGTCATCCATGTTGCAGGGATGCCCACACAGTGCGGATCGCAGATACCGCCCAGCGGCGCAGCGCCAATGAACGCGGCGTCGGTGGAGTTGTTGGTGCGCGCCGGCGCGATCCCGATAGGCAAAACGGTCACGGCCGAATATGCCTTTCGCCAGCCCGGTCCGACGCGCAATCCCGCGAATCTGCAACACACGCCCGGCGGGTCGTCGAGCGGATCGGCCGCGGCGGTCGCTGCCGGCATGGTTCCGTTCGCGCTCAGCACCCAGACCGGCGGCTCCATCATCCGTCCGGCAGCCTATTGCGGCGCGACCGCATTCAAACCGTCGTTCGGCTTGCTCAGCCGCGATGGGTTGAAGCTGACGTGCGAATCATTGGACGTCATCGGCTGGCATGCCGCAGACATGACATGGCTCCAGGCGTGCGCCGAGGTATTGATTCCGAACGCGGCCCCCCCATCTCCTGTCCACTTGCGCGGCGCCAACATCGCCATTATCGACTTCAGCAGCGAAGAAACGGCCAGCGACGAGGCCAGCGCAGTGCTCCAGGACGCCGTTCGAACGCTGCATCAGCTCGGCGCGACGTGCCAACGCATCGATGCGCGGGCGCACCTGACGGCCCTGTCGCAGGCGCACGCCATCATCATGAAATATGAGTTCGCCCGCAATCTGCAGCCGGTCGTCGCAAGGGACTCAACGCAGCTGAGCCCGGCACTGCTGGAAAACGTCCGGCAGGGTTGGAACATCGCGCATGCGGAATATAGGGACATGCGCGCGTTGCAGCGCACATTACGCGCGTCCTGGGCAACGTTTACTGAGAATGCCGATTTCATCCTGAGCCATTCCGCCGCCGGCGCCGCGCCCGCGGGGCATGTCTTTACCGGAGCGCCCGCCTTCAACAAATGCTGGTCGGTGCTGGGATGGCCGTGCCTGCATCTCCCGGTACGTCTGTCGCACCACGGCTTGCCGCTGGGTGTGCAGCTCATCGGGAAGTTCGAACAGGACTTTGATCTGATCACTTATGGAACACAACTCGAATCACAACTCACTGGAGGAGCCAATCAATGAAACTATCGTGGACCCAACTCGCCCTGTCTGTCCTGTCGCTGGGACTGTCCGCCGCCCTCAACCCCGCGAGCGCAATGGATTATCCGAACAAACCCATTACGATCGTGACACCCACGGCGGCCGGTGGCGGCACCGACATCGTGGCGCGCATCATCGCGGAAAAGATAGCGCCGACGCTGGGCCAACCCATCGTCGTGAGCAACAAACCCGGCGCTGGCGGCACGATTGGCAATCAGGCGATGCTGCGTGAAAAAAATGACGGTTATACGCTGTTCGTCACGGCAAACAGCAACCAGTTGATTGTCCCCTGGATCGTCAAAAATGCGGGCTTCGATCCGATCAAGGATTTTGCCCCAGTCAGCGGGCTCGGCATCGTGCCTTACGTGCTGGCGGTCAATAAATCATTTCCGGCGACCACATTGGCGGAGTTTCTGGCGCGAATCAAGGAACGGCCTGGCGAGGTGTACTACGCCTCCGCCGGCCCCGGCACGCTGAACCACCTGATCCCCGAAATGCTGGCAAGCCAGGTCGGCACCAAAATGGAGCATGTCCCCTACAAAGGCGTCGCGCCCGCCATGGCCGATGTCCTGGGCGGACAAGTACCGGTCCTGTTCGGCAGTCTCTCATCGGTGTTCGAAAACATCAAAGGACAAAACCTGCGCGCCCTGGGTGTCACAAGTGCGCAACGGCTCGACATCCTGCCCGGCGTACCGGCCATTGGTGAGCAGGTGCCCGGGTTCCAGGCCGAGATGTGGGTAGGCCTCTATGCGCTGGCCGGCACCCCGCAGCCCGTCATCGAACGCCTGCACCAGGCGGTCCGCATCGCGTTGGACGATCCCGACACCCAGGAAAAATTCAAGCAGTTGGGCATGTCAACGATGGACGCCGGCCCAGCCAAACTGGCCGATATCCAGCAGAAAGAGTACAGCATGTGGCGCGATATCGTCGCTGCCTCGGGCGCGTCGGATCGCTGATCGGCCACACCGATCTTTTTGCGCCATCGCGGCGCGGCAGGCTAGCCCACGCATTTCAAACGGTAATCATCAACGCGGCGCTGGCGACTTTAATCCCGACGAGATACTACAATCAGAGTATCCACCTCGTCTGAGTCGCCACCCGCCATGCTGTACCTCTGGGTCAAAGCCTTCCACATCGTATTCATCGCCTCCTGGTTTGCAGGCCTCTTTTACCTGCCCAGGATCTACGTGAATCTGGCCCAGACCTCCGACCCCTCGGTACAAGCCTGTCTGCTCGGCATGGCGCGCCGACTATTCAGATTCACCACCATCCTGGCCATCATCGCCATCGCACTAGGCCTATGGCTCTACATCGGATTTGGTGTCGGCATGGGCCCCGGCAACGGCTGGATGCACGCCAAATTGTTCTTTGTCCTGCTCATCATCGGCTACCATCACGCCTGTAGCGTCATGTTGCGCAAGTTCGAACAAGGCCGCAACACCCGCTCGCACAAGTTCTACCGCTGGTTCAACGAAGTTCCCGTCTTACTGCTCGTGGCGGTGGTACTGCTGGTGGTGCTCAAACCCTTCTGACCACACTGCCCGGCCTTAGGCCAGGATTCGAATGTCTTCTGATGATCAAGACCGCCGTAAAACACTGACGGTCAAAAAAACGGCGCGTGACGCGCATGCCGCCGCTGGCGATACCAAACGCAAGCGCAGCGGCGCGCGTGCACGCACAGCTGCCCTGATTGAACGATCGAAAGATCAAGCACAACGTCTACGGCGGAACACCGAAGACACGCCCGCCGCGCCACGAGGCAACGTGTCGGCCGAGCGCGGCAAACCGGTGTCACGTTCACGTGCATCTGGCGGAGTCGACGCATCTCGGCGGCCGAGGGCAGCACGCGCTCGCGATGAGGATAGTTGGGCCGATTCAGCGCCGGCTGCTGCCGGCGATCATGATGCCTTCCCCTCGGATATCGAATGGGCGGCAGAACCCGAAGTTCGTCATTACGCACCGCGTGCACTGCGCGACGCAGAGACGTTCGAAGTCTTTGCGCCATGCCCCCAAGGACTGGAAGAAGCCCTGACCGCAGAAATGCAGGCGCTGGGCTTCGAAGACGCTCGTGTGGGACGTGCTGGCTGCCATTTCAGCGCCGATTGGCCGGGCATACAGCGCGCCAATTTATATTCCCGTCTGGCCACGCGCATCCTGGTGCAGGTGGCACACGAGGAAATCTCGCACGAGGACGATATCCTCGATCTGGCCTACAGCGTGCCCTGGGAACGCTGGTTTGGCGCGGAGCATACGTTGCGCGTAGACACCTCGGCGATCAAAAGCCCGGTGCAAAGCCTGCAATACTGCAATCTGCGTGCAAAGGACGGCATCTGTGACCGCCTGCGCGATCGCGAAGGCGCGCGCCCCAGCATCGACACAGTGCGGCCGGACGCTCGCGTACATTTGTTCCTGACAGGACATACCGCGACGCTGTACCTGGACACCTCGGGCGAATCGCTGTTCAAGCGAGGTTGGCGTCTGGATAAAGGGGACGCGCCGCTGCGCGAGAACCTCGCTGCCGGGATGTTGGCCCTGGCTGGCTGGGACCCTGCCGCACCACTGCTGGATCCGTTCTGCGGGAGCGGCACGATTTTGATCGAGGCAGCCTGGATTGCGCTGGGCGTGCCCGCCGGGATTTCGCGGCCGCTGGGATTTGAACGCATGCGCGGACACGATCCGCGACGCTGGCGCGATCTGAAAGACGACGCGCGCGCCCGGATTTTGCCCAAGCTGGATGCGCCTCTAGTCGGCTACGACCTGGATCCCCAGGTGGTGGAATATGCCCGCAACAACGCGGAACGCGCCTGGCTGACGGCCGACACGATTCGATTCGAGGTGGGTGATGCCCGCGAGGTGCCCCCTCCCGCCGAACAGGGTTGGATTGTCACGAACCCACCCTACGGTGAACGCCTGCCGATGGACGATAGCGAACTCTGGCGAGCCTGGTCGGCAAACCTGAAACGCGCCTATTCGGGCTGGCAGTTGCATGTGATCTCTAGCGACCTCGACCTGCCTCAACGTATGCGGCTCAAACCTCTGCGCCGGATTCCTTTGCACAACGGCTCGCTGGATTGCCGCCTGTTCGGGTTCGAACTGGTAGCAGCGGGGTATCGGAACCCCAAGTGATAATTGTTGTAAAAACACCGCAACAATGCGCCATTATTGTGGCAATAGGATCACAAGGCCCAAAACTGGCGCATCATCAGCACCAGGAGCGCGCATGATGCACTAGACGCTTGCGTAAATTCAGGGTTAACCCTAAAATAGGGGTTATCCCCAGGTTGCTAGGTAGACAGTCACCTCACCGTGATGCTGACACCGGGTAGCCGGGATGCATGACTGCATACGAATACACGCAAGTTCTGGATTTATCGTGCCTCACATTAACCCCCATATCCGGCTGACCGACGAACTCGAACGCCAGCTGATGTTGCAAGCGATTGAAGAGCAGTTCCGCCCCCGTCCGTTTCGCGCTCTGGCCCGTGGCCTGGGCAAATTGGGCAAAGGCGTCAAGACACTGATTACCCGCCAAGCTGAGACGAAGACCGCTCACTCGGCCGCCTGAAGTCAACAACAGGCAAGTAACGATTTTCCCCTTGGGGGCTGCTACAGCCCCTTTTAAGACCCACCGTTAACCCGGTGGGTTTTTTTTTGCCTGATTGCAGGCCAGGCGGTACCGCCATCAATGTGGCCGAAGAATCTGCTGTTTCTGACCGGGCGGCTCGTCATCGGCATCAAAGACGCCATGTTGGCGGTTCGGCTTGAATCCGAATTGGGGGACATTTCTATAGCCAAGGACCCGGATGCCCGGGATAATAGCGCCCCTTGGCCATGCCACATTCCGAAGTAAGTGGCTTCCCTCTTTGTGCAGCCTATGGCGTTGCGTACCCGTAGGTTTCCGGAGCTCTGATGACCGATGCGCTCTCGCTGACGCCCAGCCGGCTACGCCGGTTTGCCTGCATGATGTATGAAGCTGTCCTCTTGTTCGGCGTCGTATTTCTGGCGGGCTATTTGTTTGACACACTGACGCAGAGTAAACATGCGTTGATGCTCAGGCATGCACGTCAGGCGTGGCTATTTGTCGTCATCGGCATTTATTTTGTGTTGTGCTGGCGCCGCAATGGGCAAACGCTGCCGATGAAGACCTGGAATATCCGGCTGGTGGATCGCGATGGCCTGCCGCCCTCGGTCCCCAGGCTGATCTTGCGCTATATCCTTGTCTGGCCGCTCGTATTGGCCGCTGCGGGCCTGGTAGCTGTTGCCTCGTCAGCTACGGGTTGGAAATCGGTGGACATGTTCATCGTCGTAGCGCCATTCGCGATTTTCATCTGGTCGTGGTTCGACCCGGATGGGCAGTTCCTGCACGATCGGCTGCTGGGAACGCGTTTGCGCAATGCGCCGCCGCGCAACAAGCGGCGATAGAAAAGCCCCCAGACTGGGCTTTTCTTGGCTGTTGCTGCCGGGTATTTGCTGCTCTTGATTGTCTCTGTGAAGCGTCCGTCACCGGAAGACATTGCGAGCAGGAGGTCGGCGTGTAAAAGCCCCGCCGGGCCGTTGAGCCGCGATTTAGCCCG
>Ga0164243_10013336_pt1 | contig 11573 bp, 10 predicted proteins | sample OricompcompostOP_FD_108781 | JGI IMG/M metagenome (GOLD analysis project Ga0164243, IMG submission 108781) | Organic Plus compost microbial communities from Emeryville, California, USA - Original compost - Organic plus compost (OP) | ecosystem: Engineered > Solid waste > Mixed feedstock >... | reverse complement strand
CCGGCGGTTCGCAGCCGTCCGCGCCGCAGCCGGAGGAATCCGCTCCCGCGGCTCCGGCGCCGAGCTCGCAGTCCGCGCCGAGTCCCCAGCCTCCGGTGCCGAGCCCGAGCGGGTCCCCGAGCCCCAGCGGATCCCCGAGCCCCAGCGGTTCTCCGGGCTCCGGCGAATCGCCGAGTCCCGAGGGGACGCAGCCGCCCGGCTCCAGCGAGCCCCCGGTCCCGAGCTCGGAGCAGCCCTCGACCTCGGAACCGCACACCCCGAGCTCGGAACCCACCCCGAGCTCCACGCCGTTCCAGCTGCCCACGGGCGCGTGGAGCACCGAGACCTCGAACGCCGCGCTCCCGCTGCGCTGCGACGCCGAAGCCCTCGCCGCGGGCCGCTTCGCCCCGGCCGACGAGCTCGCCACCACCGACCCCGCACTGCCCGCCGGCGCCACCGATCCGCAGCGCGCCGTCCCCGGCGAGATCGTGTTCGTCCGCGCCGAGCAGGCCGGCCCGCTGCGGCCCTGCGAGGTCCCGGACGGCTTCGGTCGTTGATCACTCGATCCGGTCGGATCGGGCGGTGCCGCGGGCCGTTTTCCCCGCGCTGCCAAGGGTTTCCGGGCTCGACCGGGGCCCCGGCGAGCTGCGCCGACACGCTGGCGGAGAGTCCGCAGCCGCCCGCTCGCAGCCCCCGATAGCGTTGTCGGCGGTTCGCGGAACGCCGTGCGCACGGGGCGCGGCGGGACCGATGAGGCGAGGGGAACAGCGATGGCACGGGTGGCGGCGATCGACTGCGGCACGAACTCGATCCGGCTGCTGGTGGCCGACGTGCGCACCGGGCCGGACGGCACGCGCGACCTCAGCGACGTGCACCGCGAGATGCGGGTGGTCCGGCTCGGGCAGGGCGTCGACGCCACCGGCCGGCTCGCCGAGGAGGCGCTGCAGCGCACCCGGGACGCGCTGGTCGACTACGCCGAGACGGCCCGGCGCGCCGGCGTCGAGCGGACCCGGATGGTGGCGACCTCGGCGACCCGGGACGCGGCCAACCGGGAGGACTTCTTCGCCATGGTGCGCGAAGTCCTCGGCGTGGACGCCGAGGTGATCACCGGGGACGAGGAGGCGCGGCTGTCGTTCATCGGCGCCGTCGGCGACTTCGACCCCGCCGACGGGCCGTTCGTGGTCACCGACGTCGGCGGCGGCTCGACCGAGCTCGTCGTCGGCAGCTGGGACGGGGCGCGCGCGGAGATCGACGCCGCGCACTCGGCCGACATCGGCTGCGTGCGGCTCACCGAGCGCTGCCTGCCGAACGACCCGCCGCCGGCGGACGAGGTCGCCGCCGCCGAGCAGGTCGCCCGCGGCATCCTCGACGAGGCCTTCGCCGCCGTGGACGCCTCCGGCGCGCGCACCTGGGTCGGCGTGGCCGGAACCGTCACCACGCTGTCCGCGGTCGCCCAGGAACTCCCGGAGTACGACCCGGCCGTCATTCACCTTTCCCGTTTATCGCGGGAAGAGCTCCGGGAAACGACCGCGGAGTTGTTGTCCATGCCGCGGGAAGAACGCGCCGCGCTCGGCCCGATGCACCCCGGCCGGGTCGACGTGATCGGCGGCGGTGCGCTCGTCGTCCGAGTTCTCGCAGATGAGCTGGCCGAACGCGCCGGGATCGGCGAGATCCGCGTGTCCGAGCACGACATCCTCGACGGAATCGCGCTGTCCATCGGGTAGTTCCCGGCCCGCTCCGGTGCGCGGGGATCGCGCGGCGCTGGATCGAACCAGCACGTGACGGATTTGTGACAGCGCAACGCGATCCCCTGGTTCTCGCATAGGTTTACGCTCATCTGCCGCGGTGGTGCGCATCACCACCGCATTTGGTGCCCCTGAAGAACAGCTCCGCGGGGGCGCGGGGGAGTGGGAGGACGCAACATGCGCAAGCGACGCCTGGCCGCCTGCCTGGCCGTCCCGCTGGCGGTGAGCCTGCTGGCCACCGGCTGCGGTGGCGGCGACAGCGGTCCGCCCGCGGACACGGTGACCGTGGAATGGGGCGAGCCGGAGAACCCGCTCGTGCCGGGCAACACCACGGAGGCCAACGGCAGCAACGTCATGGACGCGCTGTTCGCGGGCCTGGTGAAGTACTCGCCCGACGACGCCTCGGTGCACAACGAGATGGCCGAGTCGATCACGCCCTCCCCGGACCACCGCCTCTACACCATCAAGATCAAGCCGGGCTGGACCTTCCACGACGGCACCCCGGTCACCGCGGAGAGCTTCGTCAAGGCGTGGAACTACACCGCCTACGGCCCGAACGGACAGCAGGGCGGCAGCTTCTTCGAGCAGGTCAAGGGCTACGACGAGCTCAACCCCGAGGAGCCGGGCGCAGTCCCGCGGACCAAGGAGCTGTCCGGGTTGAAGGTCGTCGACCCGACCACGTTCACCGTGGAGCTCAAGACACCCCTGACGATCTTCCCGACCATGCTCGGCTACGGGCCCTTCTACCCGCTGCCGGAGCGCTTCTTCGCCGATCCCAAGGGGTTCGAGCAGCACCCCATCGGCAACGGGCCGTTCAAGTTCGAGTCCCGCACGCCGAACGAGAGCCTCACGGTGTCCCGCTACGACGCGTTCCGCGGGCCGGACAAGCCCAAGGTCCCCAAGGTCCAGTTCAAGGTCTACGACGAGCTGGACACCGCCTACGAGGACCTGGTTTCGGGCAACCTGGACTTCATCCGGCAGGTGCCGGTCTCGGCCCTGGCCGGCGGCATCTGGCACACTGACCTCGGTCGCGGCGCGCAGGAGAAGCCGGGGCTGCTCACGCAGAACATCGCCTTCCCGCTCTACGACAAGCGGTTCCAGAACCCGGATCTGCGCAAGGCGATCTCGATGGCCATCGACCGCCCGACGATCACCCGGCAGATCTTCGCCGGCAGCCGCACCCCCGCGGACGGCTGGGTCGCGCCCTCGGTCGACGGCTACGTGCCGAACCAGTGCGGCGAGTACTGCACCTACAACCCGCGCAAGGCGAAGGAACTGCTGGCCAAGGCCGGTGGGTTCCAGGGCACGCTGCAGATCATCAGCAACGGCGACGGCGGGCACGCCGAGTGGTCCGAGGCCGTGGCCTCCAGCATCCGGCAGACCCTCGGCATCGACGTGCGGTTCACGCCGACCCCGACGTTCAGCGAGTTCCGCAGGCAGGCCAACGCCCGGGAGTTCTCCGGGATGTTCCGCACCGGCTGGATCGCCGACTACCCGAGCATCGAGTCGTTCCTGACGCAGCTGTACCGCACCGGGGCGTCCTCGAACGACTATGAGTACTCGAACCCGGCATTCGACGCGGCGCTGGACCGGGCGAACGCGGCGCCGAGCATCCCGGAGGCCAACCGCCGCTACGCCGAAGCCGAGAAGATCCTCGCCCAGGACATGCCGGTGATCCCGCTGTGGAGCCAGCCGGTCCAGGCCGGGCTCTCCGAGCGGCTGGCCGACGCGAAGGCGACGCCGTTCCGCAAGCTCGACCTCACCTCGGTGACGCTCAAACCCCAGCACCCGTGAACGGGCGCACCGCACCGGAACCGCGGAGCCGAACAGCGGACCGGGCGGTGCACGGCGTGAATCAGGAGGACCGGTGGGACGTTACGTGCTGCGACGACTGTTGCAGTTGATCCCGGTGTTCATCGGCACCACGTTCATCATCTACGCGCTGGTGTGGGCGGTGCCGGGCGACCCGTTCGCGGGCAAGTGCGGTGAGCGGTCCTGCCCGCCGTCGTACGTCGCCGAGATGACCGCGCGGTACCACCTCGACGAGCCGCTGATCGTGCAGTACTTCAAGTACCTGGGCCAGCTGTTCACCGGGAACTTCGGGGAGACCTACGCGGGCGTGCAGATCGGCGATCTGATCGCCAACGCGTACCCGACCACGGTGCGGCTGGCGGTGGTGGCCCTGCTGATCGAAGGCGTGATCGGTGTGGCGGCCGGCATCCTCACCGGCCTGCGCGGCAAGGGGTTCCTGGACAGCCTGGTGCTGATCTCCACGCTGTTCCTGATCTCGCTGCCGGTGTTCGTGACCGGCTTCGTGCTCAAAGTCTGGCTGGGCACCGAGCTCGGCCTGATCAAGACCTCGGTCGGCAGCGATCCGAGCATCGGTGAACTGCTGGTGCCCGGGTTCGTGCTGGGCAGCCTCTCGATGGCCTACGTGGCGAGGTTGACCCGGACGAGCCTGATGGAGAACAAGCGTGCCGACTACGTGCGCACCGCGACCGCCAAGGGGCTCAAGCAGAACCGGGTCGTCGGGGTGCACCTGCTGCGCAACTCGCTGATCCCGGTGGTCACGTTCCTGGGCACCGACCTGGGCGCGCTGATGGGCGGGGCCATCGTCACCGAGGGCGTGTTCAACATCCGCGGCATCGGCGGCCTGGTCTACAAGGCGATCCTCACCAAGGAGGGCATGACGGTCACCGGGATCGTCACGCTGCTGGTGCTGGTCTACCTGCTGATGAACCTGCTCGTGGATGTGCTCTACGCGGTCCTGGACCCGAGGATTCGATATGACTGAACCGACTGCCTCCTCTCCCACCACAGAGGACACCCAGGCCCCGCCTGCGCCCGAGCAGGCCGCGCCGGCGGGCTCGTACTCCGCGGGCACGTCCGCCCGCCCGGCCGAAGCCGAGAAGCCGCGCGGCCTGTGGGGCGACGCCTGGCACGACCTGGTGCGGCGGCCGATGTTCCTGGTCGCCTCGGTGATCATCCTGGTGCTGCTGGCGATGGTCGCCTTCCCGCAGCTGTTCACCTCGGTCGACCCGAACCACGCCGACCTGCTGAAGTCCCGCGAGGGGCCGTCCGCGGAGGCTTGGTTCGGCTACGACCTGCAGGGGCGGGACATCTTCTCCCGCACGGTGCACGGGGCGCGGGCCTCGGTCATCGTCGGGCTGCTGGCGACCCTCGGCACCGTGCTGATCGGCTCGGTCGTCGGGATCCTGTCGGGCTACTACGGCGGCTGGGTGGACAACCTGCTGTCCCGGTTCTCCGAGATCTTCCTGGGGCTGCCGTTCGTGCTCGGCGCGATCGTCATCCTGACCACCTTCAACTCGCCGCAGGAGATACCGAGCGGCACTCGGGTGATCATGCAGGTGGTCACCTCGATCGCCGTGCTGTCCTGGCCCATCGCGATGCGGATCATGCGCTCGGCGGCGATCGCGGCCAAGCAGCAGGACTACGTCAAGGCGGCCCGGGCGCTGGGGGCCACGCCCAGGCGGATCATCCTGCGGCACATGCTGCCGAACTGCCTGGCGCCGGTGCTGGTGTACGCGACGATCGCGCTCGGCGGCTTCATCGGGGCCGAGGCCACGCTGTCCTACCTGGGGCTCGGGCTGAAGTTCCCGGTGGTGTCCTGGGGCGTGATGATCTCCGACTCGCGCGAGTTCATCCAGGCCTCACCGCACCTGCTGCTGTTCCCCGCGGGTTTCCTGGTGGTGACCGTGCTGGCGTTCGTGATGCTGGGCGATGCCGTGCGCGACGCGCTCGACCCGAAGCAGAAGTAGGAGGACCGCTGTGTCCGAAGTGGACGTGACGACCGGCGGGCGGCTGCTCGACGTCGAGGACCTGCACGTGGAGTTCCGCACCCGGGACGGCGTGGCCAAGGTGCTCAACGGGGTGAGCTACCACGTCGACGCCGGCGAGACCCTCGCGGTGCTGGGCGAATCCGGCTCCGGCAAGAGCGTCACGGCGCAGACCGTGATGGGCATCCTGGACACCCCGCCGGGGCACGTGACCGGCGGGCGGATCCGCTACGGCGGCGAGGACCTGCTGCAGGCCACCGAGGAGCGGCGGCGCCTGCTGCGCGGCGACTCCATGGCGATGATCTTCCAGGACGCGCTGTCGGCGCTGAACCCCGTCTACACGGTGGGCTTCCAGATCGCCGAGCAGCTGCGCACCCGCCGCGGCATGTCCCGCAAGGACGCCACCGCCCGCGCGGTGGAGCTGCTGGACATGGTCAAGATCCCGAACGCGAAGCAGCGGGTGAAGGAGTTCCCGCACCAGTTCTCCGGCGGGATGCGGCAGCGCGCCATGATCGCCATGTCGCTGGCGCTGGACCCGCAGCTGCTCATCGCCGACGAGCCCACCACCGCGCTGGACGTGACGGTGCAGGCGCAGATCATGGACCTGCTCGACGAGCTGCGCCGGGAGCGCGGCATGGGGCTCATCCTGATCACCCACGACCTCGGCGTGGTCGCGGAGGTCGCCGACCGGATCGTGGTGATGTACGCGGGCCGGATCGTGGAGTCCGCGGACGCGCACGGCCTCTACGCCCGGCCCGGCCACCCCTACACCGAGGGCCTGATGCGCTCCATCCCGCGCCTGGACCTGGCCGGGCAGGACCTGGCCACGATCGAGGGCCTGCCGCCGAACCTGATGCGCATCCCCTCCGGCTGCCCGTTCCACCCGCGCTGCCCGCGCGCGGCCGACCCGTGCCGGGACACCGTCCCGGAGCAGCACGACCTGGGGGCCGGGCGCACCAGCGCGTGCCACTTCGCCGAGGAGCTGATCAAGAGTGAGTGAGCCGATCCTGCAGGTCCGGGACCTGGTCAAGCACTTCCCGATCACCCGCGGCGTGCTGTTCCAGCGCACCATCGGACACGTGCGCGCCGTCGACGGCGTCTCGTTCGACCTGAACAAGGGCGAGACGCTGGGCATCGTCGGCGAGTCCGGCTGCGGCAAGTCCACCCTGGCGCAGGTGCTGATGCGGCTGGAGAAGCCGACCAGCGGCAGCGCGACCTTCGAGGGCCGCGACATGTTCGCCATGAAGGGCCCCGAGCTGCGGAAACTGCGCCGCGACATGCAGATCGTGCTGCAGGACCCGTACACCTCGCTGAACCCGCGGCGCACGGTCGGCGACATCGTCGGCGAACCGTTCGAGATCCACCCGGAGGTCGCGCCCAAGGGCGAGCGCCGCCGCCGGGTGCAGGAGCTGCTGGACGTGGTCGGGCTCAACCCGGAGCACATCCACCGCTACCCGCACCAGTTCTCCGGCGGGCAGCGGCAGCGCATCGGCATCGCCCGCGCGCTGGCGCTGAAGCCGAAGGTGATCGTCTGCGACGAGCCGGTGTCCGCGCTGGACGTGTCCATCCAGGCGCAGGTGATGAACCTGCTCGGCGAGCTGCAGCAGGAGTTCGGCCTGTCGTACGTGTTCATCGCGCACGACCTCGGCGTGGTGCGGCACCTGTCCGACCGGGTCGGGGTGATGTACCTGGGCCGGATGGTGGAGGTCGGCACCGGCGAGCAGATCTACCAGCACCCGCAGCACCCGTACACCCAGGCGCTGCTGTCCTCGGTGCCGGTCCCGGACCCGGCGCTGCGCGGCAAGCGGGAGGTCATCCGGCTGTCCGGGGACGTGCCGAGCCCGGCGGACCCGCCGTCCGGCTGCCGGTTCCGCACCCGCTGCTGGAAGGCGCAGGACCGCTGCGCCGAGGAGGCCCCGGCACTGGAGGTGCGGCTGGGCGAGCACCCGGCGGCCTGCCACTTCGCCGAGGAGCGCCCGCAGCTGCTGGCGTGAGGATCAGCCGACGCGCAGGCCGACGCCGCCGTAGGCGTTGGCCTCCGCGGCCTCCTCGGGGCTGATCTCCCGGTCGGGCCGCCACAGCGGGGACAGCACGAGCCCCGGCTCGGCCAGTCGGTATCCGGCGAACAGCTCCCGGATCGACTCGCGCGGCCGCCAGGCCACCGGGGTCGGGGTGCGGGCCATCACCTCGTGCGCCACCCGCACCTGCTCGTCGGTGGCCGAGGCCTGCGAGATGTGCGAGATCGCCAGCCAGCTGCCGAGCGGCCCGGCGTCCCGGTAGGCCGCCACGAGCTCGCGCGCCTCGGTGTCGTCGGGCACGAACGGCAGGATCGCGATGGCCAGCACCGCCAGCGGCCGCTCGAAATCGATCATCTCGGTGACGCCGGGGGCGTTCAGCACGGAGCCGGGTTCGCGCACGTCGGCCTGGGTGATCGTGACGTTCTTCTGGCCTTCGAGCATCCGCTTGGCGTGCGCGACCGCGACCGGCTCGTGGTCGACGTAGGCCACCCGGGCCCGCGGGTTGGTGCGGTGGGCGATCTCGTGCACGTTGCCGACGGTGGGGATGCCGGAGCCGAGGTCGAGGAACTGGTCGATGCCCTGCTCCAGCAGGAACCGCACGACGCGCCCGAGGAAGGCCCGGTTGGCGCGGGCGTAGACCGCCGACTGCGGCAGCACCTCCAGCGCGTCGTCGGCGGCCTGCCGGTCGACCGCGAAGTGGGCCGATCCGCCCAGGTAGTAGTCGTACATGCGGGCGGAGTTGGGCCGGTCGGTGTCCGGCACCGACGGCAGCGGGAAGGGCGAATGCTCGCTGTCGACCATGCTCTTGATATTGCAACAAACCGTGCGGCGGGATCGACCGCGGCCTGCGGCGAATTCCCGACACCGACACCGCCGGTTCGGCGCGCTCGGCGGGAGAGCACCTGGTGGCGGGCCGGGGAGCGGAGTCCCCGGCCGCCCCTGGTCATCGGCCGCCCCTGGTCACCGGCCCACGAACGCCGCCAGATCCGCGGCCTGCGCCAGCCTCGACGGCTCGTGCACGTACATCATGTGACCGGCCTCGTAGTAGCGGACCTCGATGTTGTCCCGCAGCTCCTCCGGGATCGGTAGCCGCGCCAGCACGTGCTCGGCCGCGAAGTACGGGGTGGCGCCGTCGGTGTAGCCGGACCCGACGTGCACCCGCAGGTGCGGGTTCGCCCGCATCGCCGCGCCGAGCCGGTCGACCACCGACACCGCCGCGCCCTCGAACTCCTTGTAGGACCACGGCTGCACCCGGCTGGTCAGCAGCTCGTACGGCAGGTCGCTGGCGTAGTCCAGCTCCTCGCGCACGTAGTGGTTGATCGCGGCCGAGTAGGCGCCGAGAATCCCGGAGATGCTGGGGTCGTCGGTGAACCGCTCCCCGGCGGCGTCGGCCTCCCACCCGAGGAACCGGCCGTCCATGCGCCCGACGGTGCGCCGCTGGTCGCGCAGCAGCTCGGTGAAGAACCGCAGGTGCTCGATGCGCAGGTTGGCGCGGTCCACGTAGTCCTCGGTCAGCCCGGTCAGCTCGGCGACCCGCCGCACGATCTCGGACCGCTCGGCGGGGCTCATCCGGGAGCCGCGGGCCAGCGCCCACGCGTAGTCCCCGGCGGCGAACTTCTCGGCCTCGTCGAGCACGTCCCGCAGCGGCCGGTCGCCGTGCTTGCCGTGGTGGTGCGCGATGGCCGCGTAGGTCGGCAGGTACAGCCAGTGCGGCAGGTCGTTGCCCTCGGTGAACCGGATGGTGCCCATGTCCAGCACGGACGAGATCAGCATGAGCCCGTTGAGGTAGAGCCCGTGCCGGTCCTGCAGGTGCTCGGCCAGCGCGGCGGCGCGCAGCGTGCCGTAGGACTCGCCGGCGAGGTACTTCGGCGCCATCCAGCGCCCGTTGCGGGAGGTCCACAGCCGGATGACCTCGCCGACGGATTCGATGTCGGCCTTGTAGCCGTGGAACCCGCCGGGTTCGCCGCCCTCCACGGCCCGCGAGTAGCCGGTGGAGACCGGGTCGATGAACACGAGGTCGCTGTGCGCCAGCAGGGTCTCCTCGTTGTCGGCCAGCCCGTACGGCGGCGCGGCGAGCGCGCCCGCGTCGCCGGACAGCACCCGCCGCGGCCCGAGCACGCCGAGGTGCAGCCACACGCTGGCCGACCCGGGCCCGCCGTTGAACGCGAAGGTCACCGGCCGCGGCTGGTCGCTGTCGACGACGTAGGAGGTCAGGAAGACCTCGGCCTTCGGCTTGTGCCCCTCGAACTTCCCGTCGGAGTAGACCTCTTCGCGCAGCACGATGCGGCCGGTGGTGGCCGTGTACGGCAGCTCCGCGCCGTGCGCGGTGATCGTGTGGTGCGTGCTGACGAGGTCGTCGACCGGTTCGGCCGGGGTGGTCTGGGCTTCCTGCCCGGACTCGCCGGGCTTGGTGTCGTTCGCTGCCATGCCCCGGACCCTACGTGCCGGGTGGCGCGGGCCCGCGGCGATTCTGCGACCGTGGAGCGGTGATCTCGGAGCTGATCGACGACCCGGTGCCGGATCCCGCCGCGGCCGCGGGCACCGCGGGCTCGCTGTCCGAATTGGACGGTCGGGTGTCCCGCTGCACGGCCTGCCCGCGGCTGGTCGAGTGGCGCGAGCGGGTCGCGCGGGAGAAGCGGGCGGCGTTCCGCGGCGAGACCTACTGGGGCCGGCCGGTGCCGGGTTTCGGCCCGCCGGACGCGGCGATCGCGGTCGTGGGCCTGGCCCCGGCCGCGCACGGGGCGAACCGGACCGGGCGGATGTTCACCGGTGATCGTTCCGGGGACGTGCTGTACCAGGCGATGTACGACGTGGGCCTGGCCTCGCAGCCGCACGCGACGGGGCTCGGGGACGGATTGTCGTTGCACCGCACCAGGATCACCGCGCCGGTGCACTGCGCCCCGCCCGCGAACAAGCCCACGACGGGCGAGCGCGACACCTGCCGCAGCTGGCTGGCCCGCGAGCTCGTGCTGCTGCGCGGGACGATGCGGGTGGTGCTGGTCCTCGGCGGGTTCGGCTGGCAGGCGGTGCTGCCGGTGCTGCGGGACGCGGTGTGGGAGGTGCCCGCGCCGCAGCCGAAGTTCGGCCACGCGGCGCACGCCGAGCTGCCGGCCACCGACGGCGGCCCGCCGCTGCACCTGCTCGGCTGCTACCACGTCAGCCAGCAGAACACCTTCACCGGCAGGCTCACCCCGGCCATGCTCCGCGACGTCCTCTCCCGGGCGAAGCACCTGGCGGGGGTGGGGTAGCCGGGTGTGTGAGGATTCCCGGCATGGCCAGGCGCGTGGGAATCCTGCTGTTCGACGACGTCGAGGTGCTGGACCTCTGCGGGCCGTTCGAAGTGTTCTCCGTGGCCAACAGGGTCGCCGACCAGCAGGACCGCGCCCGGCCGTTCGAGGTGGTCCTGATCGGAGTGGCCGGCAGCGGCCCGGTCACCGCCAGGGGCGGGATGCGGATCGCCGCCGATGTCGCTCTGGCCGAGGCGCCGGACACCGACGTCGTGCTGGTGCCGGGCGGCGTGGTCGACGAGGTGGAAGCGCGGCCCGAGGTCCTGTCGTGGCTGCGCCGGGCGCGGTCCCGGGCCGAGGTGGTGGCGTCGGTGTGCACCGGGGCGATCGTGCTGGCGGCGGCGGGCTTGCTCGACCACCGGCCGGTGACCACGCACTGGGACGACCTCGCCGATCTCCGCGCGCGGTGGCCGCACCTGGACGTCCGGGACGACGAGCGGTTCTTCGACCACGGCGACGTGGCCACCAGCGCGGGCATCAGCGCCGGTATCGACCTGGCGCTGCACCTGGTCGGCCGCTTCGGCGGGGAGGATCTCGCGAACGCAACGGCCCGGCGGATGGACTACGCCCGGCACTCCTGACCGGCGCCCCGCCCGCCGCCCGAGAAGCACGCCCACGCGCGCTCCGAGCCCGCGCACACCTCGGCGGATGACTGGACATCGAACCGCCGCGCCCTGCGCCATCGGCGACCTGATCGGCCGGGGCGGGGCTGCGGGTTGCTGAATCGTGCACAGCTGCGCGGAAAGT
>Ga0164243_10013335_pt1 | contig 11575 bp, 7 predicted proteins | sample OricompcompostOP_FD_108781 | JGI IMG/M metagenome (GOLD analysis project Ga0164243, IMG submission 108781) | Organic Plus compost microbial communities from Emeryville, California, USA - Original compost - Organic plus compost (OP) | ecosystem: Engineered > Solid waste > Mixed feedstock >... | reverse complement strand
GATGGCTGAGGTCCACAAGCCGCCGAAGTAGGAGTAGACGGTGACGATCGAGATGGTGAGCAGCAGCACGACCGTCTTGTCGAGGTGAAACACGACGCCGGTCACCAGCACCACGCCGAAGAGGTTGATGAAGATCTCACAGAGCAGCCCGAAGATCATCGCCGCGAGCATCACTCCGGTGGCCAGCCGACTCGAGAATCTGGAGCGGATGAACTCTACGATCGTGTAGCCCGCTGGCATGTGGCGTCGCAACTTCACCGCGAACGGGACGATCGCGATGACCGCGAGTCCGTTCGGTACGACGAACCAGAGCAGGCCCGACGTCCCCCAACTGAACGCTTGTGCGGACGACATCATGACGGCCATCGACCATGTCCACACGGCGATCACGGAGCCCACCCCGAAGCCCAGCCCGATCCGCCGCCCCGCGATGACGAAGTCGTGCGTGTTGCGAACCATGGATCGAACCGTGATGGCGATCCCAAGCATCACCACACCCAGGCCCAGCAGCAGCCCATAGCCGAGGCCTGCAGACAAGTGCGTTGCGGTCATCTCTTCTTCCTTCGGACAGACAGCACAGTCGGAGCAACCCGAGACCTAAGACGATAGGATTACTTGACTATCAGCTGGCAAGCGCCCACCAGCGCGGCTTTCGCGATCACCCGCTCGCCAGTTCCGATCACCCCGCGGAGGCCCATGTGCGGATCGAACAGTTGGAGTACATCGCAGCGGTCACTCGCTACGGGTCGCTCCGGCGTGCGAGCGAGCATCTTCACGTCTCGCAGCCGGCACTGAGCGAAGGGATCGCGAAGCTCGAGCGTGAGCTCGGTGTCTCGCTTCTGGACCGACGACGCTCTGGAGCACGAATCAGCCTGCAAGGGCGCGAACTGCTCCAGCCCATCGTTGACGTCCTGGAATCGGTCGACCGACTTCGCGGGGCAGCCACCGATCAGTTGGCGGTCAGACGCCTTCTCCGAGTCGGGACGGTCAACGCCGGCACCGCCTCACTCCTGCTGCCGGCGATCAGAACCTTCCAGACGGGCCATCCCGGCGCAACCGTGGAGGTCCGCAACCTGCAGCAGGACGAGATCCAGGTCAGCCTGCTCGAGGGATCACTGGACATCGGCCTGGTCAACCTGCTCACCGGCGACGACGTCCCGCCCGAGCTCGCCACGACTCGGCTCGCCTCCGGGCAACCGGTCGCCGTCCTACCGACTGATCACCGGTTGACCAGGGAGCGGCAGGTGACCGCTGCCGACCTCCGCGGTGAGAGATTCATCGGGATGCGAGCGGGCTACATCATGCACCGATTCGCCCATCGCGTCTTCGGCCCCCACCTGCCCACCGAATGGCACACCACCGACGGTGCCGAAATGGGCAAGATGATGGTTGCCGAGGGCATCGGCGTGACGCTTCTCCCCGACTACAGCGTCACGAACGATCCCCTCGAGCGAGCCGGTCTGATCACCACGCGACCGATCTTCGGAGACTCGACCAGCGTCACGATGGTCTCCCTCCATCGCCGTCAAACGACGAGGGCCGGCGTCGTCGAAGACTTCTTGGAGCATCTCCAGGCACAAGCCCGGACGGCACGGGCAATGAACAGCGCTTGACGCGGTCAGTCCAGCGAGTAGGACTGCACGAACTCGGCGAGTCGGGCGAGCTGGTCGGGATCGGTGCTCGGGATGACGCCGTGGCCCAGGTTGAAGATATGGCCCTTCGCGGCCCGGCCTGCCTCGATGACGCTCGCGGCCCGCTCGAGAAGGACCTCGGTCGGCGCGAAGACCAGGCTCGGGTCCAGGTTGCCCTGCACGACCTTGCCGCCGGAGCCGCCGGAGCCGCCGAGCTGGCCGATCGCCCAGTCCAGTGGCGTACGCCAATCGATGCCGACGACATCGGCACCGGCCTCGCCCATCAGCGGAAGGAGGAACCCGGAGTTGACGCCGAAGTGGATCCGCGGGACGCCCAGCCGACCGATCTGCTCCAGGACACGGGCCGAGTAGGGCATCACGTGCCGCTGATAGTCCTCGGCGGTGAGCGCACCGGCCCAGGAGTCGAAGAGCTGGACAGCACTTGCGCCGGCAGCGACCTGGACCTCGAGGAATGCGGCCGAGATGCCGGCGATCTTGGTCATCAGGGCGTCCCACACCTCAGGGGCGGCGTACATGAGCGCCTTGGTGAGAGCGTGCTCCTTGGACGGCCCACCCTCCACGAGGTACGACGCCACCGTGAACGGCGCTCCGGCGAACCCGATCAGCGGGGTGCCGTGCTCGCCGACCCCAGCCAGCTCGCCGACGAGCGCGCGGACCGCCTCAGCGATGAACGGGACCTGCTCCGGGGTGAGATCGGGAATCGCGGCGACGTCGGCCCGCGTGCGCACCGGGTTGGCGACGACCGGACCGACGCCGGGCTTGATGTCGAGGTCGACGCCGACCGCCTTGAGCGGCAGCACGATGTCGGAGAAGAAGATGGCCGCGTCGACGCCGTACCGGCGCACGGGTTGGAGAGTGATCTCGGTGATCAGCTCGGGATTCATACAGGACTCGAGCATCCCGACGCCTTCGCGGACCTGGTGGTACTCCGGCAGTGCCCGACCGGCTTGTCGCATGAACCAGACCGGCGTGTGGTCGGGCGTCTCTCCGCGCGCGGCCCGGAGAAACGCACTCTGGTCCAGATCAGCGCGCGCGGGGATGCTCTGAGCAGGATCGCGGGTCGTCACACCGACGATGGTCCCATCCGGTGCGGCGTGTGCGCACATCGTGACGGGGGCGACCGGCTTACGCTGGCAATATGGTCGTGCGTGAAGAGACGCGCCCGAGCGCGGGTGCGGACGGCAGTCCGGCTGCGTTCCGGTCAGCTGCTGCCGGGCTCCGGGCGGCCCGGATGAGGCCCGAGGTCCTCGTCGAGGAGATGCCGGCGCCGCAGCGCATCGCACCCCACGCCACGGCGATATCAGCGGATGTGACGGTCGACGACGTCGATGTCGCGACGGGCCGGCTGATCCTGCTCCACGATCCCGACGGCAACGACGCCTGGGCGGGCGGGACCTTCCGGCTCGTCGCCTACGTGCGCGCCGAACTCGATGCCGAGTTGATCACCGATCAGATGCTCGGCGAGGTCGGCTGGACCTGGTTGACCGAGGCACTCGACAGCCACGGCGCGGCGTACGCCGCCGCCTCCGGCACCGTGACCCGGGTCGCCACCGAGAGCTTCGGCGGCATGTCCGACGAACCGGGTAGCGCCCAGATCGAGATCCGCGCCTCCTGGACCCCTGTGGAGCAGTCTTCCGGCGCGGCCGGCCAGGACGTGGACGTCCGCGCCCACGCCGAGGCCTGGGGTGAGCTGCTGTGTACGGCGGCCGGCCTTCCGCCGGTGCCGGAGGGTGTGGCTGTGATCCCCAGCCGCCGGGGGCAGCGAGGCGCGTGACGGACGAGACGCCAGAGGTCGCCGCGACCGACCAGGTCCCCGAGGAGCGGACCGAGCCAGCGCCCCTGTTGACGCTCCGCGACGGTCTACCGCAGGTCACCGACACCGACGACGGCCTCGCGACCGCGGCGGCGGCCATCGCCGGCGGCACCGGCCCGGTGGCGATCGACGCCGAGCGGGCCTCCGGCTACCGCTACTCCAACCGCGCCTATCTGGTGCAACTACGTCGCGAGGGCTCGGGGACCTGGCTGATCGACCCGATCGACCTCTCCTCGATGCGCCCGCTCATCGAGGCACTCGACGGCACCGAGTGGATCCTGCACGCCGCTACCCAGGACCTGCCCTGCCTGGCCGAGCTGGGGCTCCATCCCGCGGAGCTCTTCGACACCGAGCTGGCCGGTCGCCTTCTCGGGTACCCACGGGTCGGGCTCGCGACCCTGGTCGAGACGGTCCTCGGCTACAGCCTGCTCAAGGAGCATTCCGCGGCGGACTGGTCCACGCGGCCGCTCCCCGGTGCCTGGCTCGAGTACGCCGCCCTGGACGTCGAGGTGCTGGTCGAGCTGCGTGATGCACTGGCCGGAGAGCTCCGCGAGACCGGGAAGGACGAGTGGGCACGCCAGGAGTTCGATGCGTTGCGGAGCTTCCAGCCCACACCGCGGGTCGATGCCTGGCGGCGTACGTCGGGGATGCACCGCGTTCGCGGGCGACGGGGTCTCGCCGCAGTGAAGGAGCTGTGGGAAGCGCGCGACGAGATCGCCCGCCAGCGCGACGTGACCCCCGGCCGGATCATCCCAGACTCGGCGATCGTGGTCGCCGCTCAGGAGCTCCCCGCGGACCGCTCCACGCTGCTGGCACTGAAGGGCTTCCACGGCCGCGGCGCCGAGCGCTACGCGGGCACCTGGGTCAAGGTGCTTCAGCGGGTGCTGGAAATGTCCGAGGACGAGCTGCCCGCCCGTGCCCCCCGCGGCGATGGGCCCCCGCCGCCGCGGGCCTGGGCCGACAAGGATCCGGTGGCGGCCCGTCGGCTCGCGCTGGCGCGGGACGCGCTCAGCAGGCTCGCCGAGGAACGCGGGCTGCCGGTCGAGAACCTCCTCACCCCGGACTACCTGCGGCGCGCCATGTGGGCGCCTCCGCGGACCCGCGAGCCCGGAATCCTGCTCGACGGCGTGACCGCGCTGCTCGACGGGTACGGCGCCCGCGGCTGGCAGATCGCCCTGACCGCCCCACTCCTGACCGACGCCATCGTGGCGGCCGAACAGGTCGAGGAGACCCCGCAGACCGACCGCGTCGAGCAGGCCGAGGACAGCTAGGGCGTCGGCGTCGAGCTCGGGCTCGGTCCGCCGAAGACCGGTTGACTGTCGGCGTCGATCGTCGCGGAGAGCTCGTCGAGCTGGTTCCTGCCGCTCGCGGTGAGCAGCTTCCTCACCTCCGGGCCGACGGCCCGCTCGAGCTGGTCGAGGATACGGACCGACGGCAGCGGGCGCATCCCCTTGAGGGCATCGGTGAACAGCTGCGCGTGTGACGGGGCGCGGCCCGGCTGCAGGAAGGCGTCGTCGTAGGCCACCTTCTGGTTGACCGGGACGACCGACCCGCTCTGGCTCAGCCGACCCACAGCGTCGTCGGAGATCAGATAGGTCAAGAAGTCCGCGGCGGCGTCGGCATCTGAGGGGTGCGCACCCAGGCACAGCCCGGTGTAGTCGCCGGTGGTCCCGCCACCACCCGGGAGGGCCATGACATCCCAGTTGAGGCCCTTGGCCTTGCGGAGCGCAGGAACCAGCGAGCGGTCCCCCACGATGGTCGCCAGCTCACCGCGCTCGAAGGCGGCCAGGGCCTGGCTCGGGCCGGATGCCCGCAGTCGATACCGGCCGGTGTCGAGCACGTCCAGGATCTGCGACAAGGCGTCCTTGCTGTCACCGAAAGCCGTCCGGGTCGGGGCGGCGGCATCGTCGAGCAGGGAGCCTCCGGCACCGATCAGCCACGGCGCGATCCCGCCGACAGTGGGCTCGACGTAGACGCCGCGGATCCCCTGCTTCGGCCTACTCGCGTACTGGAGGGCCGCCGCGAACTGCTCGATGCTCCAGGAGTCGGCCTTCGGGTTCTCGGGATCGGGCGCGGGGAGCCCCTGTTGCCGCATCGCCGCGAAGTCGACCAGGTCGGTGTTGACATAGACCACCAGCGGCGAGACCAGGTACGGCATGCACTGCAGGTGCTTGTCACGGGAGAAGTCCTCGATCGCGGTACGGGAGTAGCCGTCGCCGAGGTCCACGCTGCGGGCATCGAGATAGCTGTCGACCGGCTGATTGATCCCAGCATCGATGAGATCGGAGAGCGAGGCGCCGGGAGCGAGGAAGACGTCCGGCGCCTTCCCGCCGGAGGCGAGGTCGGTGACCATGGACTCCTCATCGGGCCAGGACCGGATCTTCAGGGTCAGGTCGGGATCGGTGTCCGTGTAGGCCTCCGCGATCCTCCGGTAGGCCTTGACCAACGACTTGTCGCCGTAGACGCCGAAGGTCAGGGTCACCGGCTCACCGCTGGCCGAGGGGCTTCCAGAGATACTCGGCGAGGTCGACGGCGACGGTGTGGACCGGCTGGACGGCCCGGCGTCGGGCTCGCCGCCGCACGCAGCGACCGTCAGGGTGAGTGCCATGGCCGCCAGGACTCCGAACCCTCGCGCCACCCTCACCACAGACCTCCGTTTCGACCACCGACCCTGCCCCGCAAGGCCTCGTCACTCTATCCAGACGCGGTCAAGCCAGCGCGTGGTGGTGCCGGGCAGCGGACACCACCCGGTCGAAGACTGGCTTCGGCAGAGCAGCACCTTCGCGGCGTACGTCGGCGGGGCTGAGCTCGATGAGCCGATCCAGCCGGACCTCGCTCGGTCGATGCTGACGGTCCCATCCCCCAACACCCACGTCCATCCAATAACGACCCCAGCGCGCCTCGTCGGCCGCATCCCGATCGTGATCCTTGCTGGTCAGCATCAGTGCCTGCAGTACGCCGTCGGCGCGGCGCCCCACCACCAGGACCGGCCGATCCTTCCCCTGTCGTGGATCGTCCTCGTAAGGCACCCAAGCCCACACCACCTCGCCCGGGTCGGCGTCGCCATCGGCCCGCGGCTCGTAGGACACCGGCACCGGCGCCGGCCGCCGTGGGCCGCGCCGCGCGAGCCTGTCGAGACCGGTACGCCGGAAGACAGAGGTGAGCACGCCGGACCGGGAGCGCCTCACGGCGCATGGCCGCTCGTAGCGGCTGAAGTTGGGACCCGGGGCTGCCGCAGCCCGGCGTGCTCGTTGTCCATTGTAACGACGCCCTTCCAGCTCGGTGGTGACATGGAGGTTAATCTGTCCGCCGAGTCAGCCGAGACGGTGCTCGAGCTCCAGATGGCCGGCGGTCTCCAGCTGCTCGGAGAGCTGGAGCATGTGGCGGGCTTCGGGGCCGGTATCGGCCGGCCGGAGTGCGGCCCGCCCCGCGGCCACCACCCGGGCGAAGGCGGCCGCCCGGAGCAGGACGTCGGCGAAATCGCTGCCCGCGATCCCACGCAGCACCTCGTCGATCATGGTGCGCAGCTCGTCGGGTCCCGGCGGGTCGGCCACGCCCGCGACCACCCGGGCGAGCTGAGCGCGGGCCCGGCCGGCGTCGTACTCACGAGCCACACCGACCGGGTCGGCGTACACCCAGCTACGGAGGAGGAAGAGCCGCCACAGACATCCCGCGAGCGTGTCGGCGGGCGCACCCGACCAGACTTCGGCGATGGTCTCAATGCCCTCCTCCTCCGCCAGCTGAAGGATCCGGTCCGCGACCGCCGGGTCTCCGCTCTCCCGCGCTCCCCGCACCAGGAGGGTCGCGGCCCGATCCGCTGCCTCCCGTACGACCGCGGGGTCGGTGCCACCCAGGAGCTGGTCGAAGAAACCGTCCCCCGGGGTCATCGGCGAATGGAACTGTCGGGACATCCCGTTCAGGCTACCGGGCCGAGTTGCCCCTTCCGCCAGCCGAGTTGCCCCTCCCGCCCGCCGAGTTGCCCGAGGGTGGCAACGCGCGCTACTGGAGGGCCTTGCGGATCCGAGCGTCACTGACGGTCTGGGCGGTACCGAGATGCTGGGCCCACAGCTGAACGCGGTACTCCTCGAGCATCCAGCGCACCGAGCGGAGTCGTTCGCCGGGTGGGCGGCCCTCGGGGAGGGCGTCGAGCTGATGGCGGTACGCCGCCTGGAGCTCCGCGATCCGCTCCATGAGGGCGCGGTCGGCGCCGAGGTTCGCGTCGAGCTTGGTCCGGCGCTCGACGATCGCCCGCAGATAGACCGGGTAGCGCCGCACCTGGGTCGTCCCGGCGGCGCTGACGAAACCGGCGCCGACCAGCCGGCCGAGCTGGTCCTTCATGTCCGTGAGGGCGGGAAGTTGGAACATGTCGGCGCGGCCGGAGAGCGCGCGGTCGGCATCGCGCCACGCCTCGAGCGCACGGATGACGTCACCGAGCACCGCCCGTACGGCGGCCACGAGATCCGCTTCGCTGCCCACGGCAGTGCGCAGATCGGCGTAGGAGCGCTCGGTGCGAGCCGGCGGCCGAGCATCGACGTGCTGCTGTACGACGGCGGCGCGGCAGTCCTCGATCAGGTCGGCGACCGAGGGGTACGGCGAGGCGGCGAGGGCGAGCTTCTCGGCGTTGCCGAGCCCGTCGGTGACCACCTTGGTGACCGACGGCAGTTCGAGCAGGAGCAGCCGGGCGACCCCGAGCCGATGCCGGGCCTCGGCCTCCTCCGCACTGCCGACGACGGCCAGCCCGACCGAGCGGCCCTCGTCGTCCAGACACGGGTGCACGGTGACCTCGTGGCCGGCGCGCTTCTCGGTGACCGTCGTCGGGATCTCGCCGAAGACCCAGCGGGTCTCCCCGGTGCGGGTCAGCCCGGCGTCGGAGGCGACGTCGGCGATCGCCTGCGCGAACACCCCGGCCAGCGGTGCCTTGAGCGCATCGAGGTCCTTGCCGCGAGCGGTCTCGGAACCGTCCTCCGCGACGATGCGGTACGTCGGCCGCAGGTGCTCTGGGACCTTCGTCCAGTCCCACGCCTCCCGCGGGATGTGGACACCGGCACTAGCGCGGGCCCAGCGCTCGAGAGCGTCGAGCAGCGGTTCCTCCCCCGGCGGTGTCTGCGCAAGGAACTGGCGGGCCTGATCGGGCGCCGGGACGAAGTTGACCCGCAGCGGTTTGGGCAGGCTGCGGATCAGCGCGGTCACGAGCTCTTCGCGCAGGCCCGGCACGTTCCAGGAGAAGTCGTCGCTGCCGACCCTGTTGAGGGTCGCCACGGGTACGTCGATGGTCAGGCCGTCGTCGGCGGCGCCTGGCTCGAAGTGGTAGCTGAGGTTGAAGGTCAGCGCGCCGCCGGCGGGATCCGATCCGGCCCACTCCTCCGGGTAGTCCTCCTCGCTCACCTCACCGGCCGACGCGTTGGTGAGCATGTCGAGATCGAAGGTGAGCAGGTCAGGACGCCGACGACGCTCGTTCTTCCACCAGTGGTCGAAGTGCGCGCCGCTGACGATGTCCGCTGGCAGCCGCTGGTCGTAGAAGGCGAACAGGGTGTGCTCGTCGACCACGATGTCGCGCCGCCGGGCACGGTGCTCGAGCTCCTCGGCCTGCTCCATCAGGGCCGCGTTGTCGCGCAGGAAGCGGTGGTTGCTGCGCCATTCGCCGTAGACGAGCGCGTGCCGGATGAAGAGCTCCCGGGAGAGCTCCGGGTCGACCTTTCCGTAGGAGACCAGCCGGTCCGCGACGAGTGGCACTCCGTAGAGCAGCACCCGTTCGTAGGCCATCACCGCGGCGCGCTTCTGCGACCAGTGCGGTTCGGACCAGCTGCGCTTGACCAGATCGCGGCCGAGCCGCTCGGCCCACTCCGGCTTGATCGCGGCGTTCTGCCGCGCCCACAGCCGACTGGTCTCGACCAGCTCACCCGCCATCACGAACTGAGGGTTCTTGCGGTGCAGGACGCTGCCCGGGAAAATCGCGAACCGGGCACCCCGCGCGCCGAGATACTCCCGCGGACCTGGCCGCCGCCCCTTCTCCCGACCCGAGCCCGACTTCTTCTCGCGCTCCTCGAGCAGGCCGACATGGGAGAGCAGCCCGGAGAGCAGCGCCTGGTGGATGCCGTCGGCGTCGGGCTGGTCGGCGAAGCGACCGGTCTGGATCCCCATCTCCTTGCCGACCTGCCGCAGCTGGGACTCGAACTCCTGCCACTCGCGCACTCGCAGGTAGTTGAGGAACTCCCGCTTGCACATCCGCCGGAACGCGCTGCTGGAGAGCTCTCGTTGCTGCTCGCGTACGTAGCGCCACAGGTTGAGCCAGGTCAGGAAGTCCGAGGTCTCGTCCTGGTAGCGGGCATGCAACTGGTCTGCCTGCGCCTGCACCTTGGGGCGGTCGGCGCCGGGGCGCTCACGCGGATCCTGGAGGCTGAGCGCAGCGGCGATGATGATCACCTCGCGTACGCAGCCGAGCCGCTCCGCCTCCAGGATCATCCGAGCCAGTCGCGGGTCGATCGGCAGCCTCGCCAGACGCCGGCCGAGCCTGGTAAGGCGGTCGGCGCGCAGCGCCCCGAGTTCCTCCAGGAGCTGAACACCTGCGGCGATGTTGCGCCGGTCCGGCGGCTCCACGAACGGGAACCGCGCGATGTCTCCGAGCCCGAGCGAGGCCATCTGCAGGATGACGCTGGCGAGATTGGTGCGCAGGATCTCGGGGTCGGTGAACTCCGGACGTCCCTCGAAGTCCTCCTCGCTGTAGAGCCGGATCGCGATACCCGCCTCGACCCGGCCGGTGCGGCCACTGCGCTGGTTGGCCGAGGCTTGGCTGACCGGTTCGATCGGCAGGCGCTGCACCTTCGTCCGGGCGGAGTAGCGACTGATCCGGGCGACACCGGTGTCGACGACGTACTTGATGCCGGGGACGGTCAGCGAGGTCTCCGCGACGTTGGTGGCAAGCACGATCCGGCGGCCGGTGTGCGGCTGGAACACCCGGTGCTGCTCGGCCGCGGAGAGGCGGGAGTAGAGGGGGACGATCTCGACGAGGTTCGCGCGCTTGTCGGAGCCGAGGCCGAGCGCGTCGGTGAGGGCGTCGGCGGCGTCCCGGATCTCGCGCTCGCCGGGCAGGAAGACGAGTACGTCGCCGGGCCCCTCGGCGGAGAGCTCCTTGACGGCGTCGACGATCGCCTCGGTCTGGTCGCGGACGACCGGCTCGCCCTCGGCGTCCACGTCGGGCTCGTCGGCGAGCTGCATGAGTGGCCGGTAGCGGATCTCGACCGGGTAGGTGCGACCCGAGACCTCGATGATGGGTGCGGGATCGCCGGTGCGCCCGTCTGCGGACACCGTCGCGAAGTGGGCCGCGAACCTCTCCGGGTCGATCGTCGCCGAGGTGATGATCACCTTCAGGTCCGGCCGGCGCGGGAGCAGCCGTTTGAGGTAGCCCAGCAGGAAGTCGATGTTGAGCGACCGCTCGTGGGCCTCGTCGATGATGATCGTGTCGTAGCGCTTCAGGTCGCGGTCGCGCTGCAGTTCGGCGAGCAGGATGCCGTCGGTCATCAGCTTGATCCGGCTGGCCCGGCTGGTGCGGTCGGTGAACCGCACCTGGTAGCCGACCAGATCTCCCAGCTCGGTCCCGAGCTCCTGGGCGATCCGTTCGGCGACGGAGCGCGCCGCTATCCGCCGCGGCTGGGTGTGGCCGATCATCCGGCCGTCGCCGCCGCGGCCGACCTCGAGACAGATCTTGGGGAGCTGGGTCGTCTTTCCAGAACCGGTCTCGCCCGCGACGATGACGACCTGATGGTCGCGGACCGCTGCCGCGATGTCGTCGCGTCGCTGGCTGACGGGCAGCTCGGCCGGATAGCTGATGGCGACGGACACAGACTCGGACATGACCCGTCCATTCTCTCCGACGGCCGGTCGCGACCACGAGTCGATACTCGATCCGGCGCGCAGCGCCACCGCCCCGACCAGCGCAGATGCGCGGAACGGCCACCCTTCGGGACACCAGCTTTCACAGCGTGGGACACGCGGGTTACGGTTCAAGGTGTGACTGAATCTCTCACCGTGCGTGACAACCGCACCGGGGTGGAGTACGACGTCCCGATCGTCGACGGCACCATCCGAGCCTCCGACATCGGGAAGATCAAGG
>Ga0164243_10013334_pt1 | contig 11575 bp, 13 predicted proteins | sample OricompcompostOP_FD_108781 | JGI IMG/M metagenome (GOLD analysis project Ga0164243, IMG submission 108781) | Organic Plus compost microbial communities from Emeryville, California, USA - Original compost - Organic plus compost (OP) | ecosystem: Engineered > Solid waste > Mixed feedstock >... | reverse complement strand
GGGCACGCCTGGTTCGGGCTGCTGCTGGTCGTCGCGTACGGCGTGGGCCTGGCGCTCACCCTCACCGCCGCCGGGTACGCGGTGGTGAGGGCGGGCGGGGGCGTGTCGCGGCTGCTCGCCCGGCGCCCGCGCTGGACGAGCGCGCCGTGGGCGGCGCTGGTGCGCCGGAGCGCGCCTCTCGGGTCGGCGTGCGTGGTGCTGGTCCTGGGGGCCGGATTGGTGTTCAGGGGGGCCGCATCCGCACTCGGCTGAGCTACTTTCATGAGGAAAGGGCGAATTCGCCCCGACGCGATGGGGGGCGCCGTGTCCGAAGAACCGGGCGGTGAGCGGGTGATCGCGGGACGCTACCGGCTGCTGTCGCCGCTGGGCGAGGGCGGCATGGGCACCGTGTGGCGGGCCCGGGACGAGGTGCTGCACCGCGAGGTCGCGGTGAAGGAGGTCCGCGCCCCGGCGGGGCTGCCGGCGTCCGACGTGGAGCGGATGTACGCACGCCTGGAGCGGGAGGCGTGGGCGGCGGCCCGTATCGCCGACCGCAATGTGGTGACGGTGTACGACGTGGCCACGGAGGACGGGCGGCCGTGGATCGTGATGGAGATGGTGCGCGGTCTGTCGCTGGCGGAGGTGCTGGACGCGGAGGGCCCGATGGCCCCGCAGCGGGCCGCGCGGATCGGCGCCGAGGTGCTGGGCGCGCTGCGCTCCGCCCACGCGGCCGGGGTGCTGCACCGGGACGTGAAGCCCGCCAACGTGCTGGTCGCGAACGACGGCCGGGTGGTGCTCACCGACTTCGGGATCGCCATGGTGGAGGGCAGTTCGGCGCTGACGATGACCGGGGAGGTCGTCGGCTCCCCCGAGTTCCTGGCGCCGGAGCGGGCGTTGGGCCGGACCCCCGGTCCGGAGTCGGACCTGTGGTCGCTGGGCGTGCTGCTGTACGCGGCGGTCGAGGGCCACTCCCCGTTCCGGCAGGACACGCCGCTGTCCACGCTGCGGGCGATCGTGGACGAGGAGCTGCCGCCGCCGCGCCGTGCGGGCCCGCTCGCGCCGGTGATCGAGGGGCTGCTGCGCAAGGACCCGGCCGAACGGCTGTCCGCGGACCGCGTGTCGGAGGACCTGCGCGTGGTCGCCGCCGGGGGCGCACCGGGCGCGGACCCGGCGCCTACGGCCTCCGCGTACGCGCCCACGGTGGCCGCGGTCCCCGTGCCGCCGCCGACCGGCCCGTACCAGCCGCCCGTGACCGCCCGTCAGCCGTCCGGCGGAGCGCCCACCGCCCCCACGGCGACGACCCCGCCCCCGCGCGGCCGGAGCGGCGCCGCGCTGCTGATCGCGGGGCTGGTGCTGCTGGCGCTCGCGCTGGCCGGGCTGACGTACGCGCTGCTGGACCGGGACGGCGGTGAGCCGGAGGCGGGGAACGGCGGGGCGAGCTCCCCGGCCACGACGGGCGACAAGGGCGCCGGAGGGGCGGCGGAGACGGAGGACGCCCCGTCAGGTTCCCCCTCGGCGACGGACGGCGCGACCGAGGACGAGGGCGACGACGGCGGGCACGAGGAGCAGCCACCCGCGCTCACCGTGTCGGTCACGGTGACCGGCACGCACACGGAGTACTCCGGCGCCTGCCCGCCCGCGCACGACGAGGCGCCCTCGTTCACGGCGACGTTCACGGTGAACCGGCTGCCGGCGGAGGTGCGCTACCGCTGGGCGGCCGAGGACGGCTCGGCGGCGGACCGGAGCTGGCGCACCCTGTCGTTCCCCGCGGACGGCGGCCGGACCAGGCAGGACACGGTGGCGGTGACGACGTACTCGGAGAGCGGGGAGCTGCACGGCCGGATCGGTGTGGAGGTGCGGGAGCCGGTGCGCGCGACGTCGGAGACCGTGCCGTTCTCCGTGGTGTGCGAGACGGAGACCCCGTCGGGCGGGGCCTCCGCTTCCGCTTCCGGTGCGGACCGGGACGGCTACTGAACCACGGGGGTCAGGCCGCCGAGTTGAACACCGGGAGGTAGCCGCCCGACTGTCCGGCGGCCTTCGGGTGGTACGAGTTGCCGATGTTCAGCCAGTCCACGCTGTGCAGCCAGGCGTCGCCGGAGCAGAGCTCGTGGCCGGTGAACGTGGTGCGGACGTCGCCGAACGTGTAGCCGTACGCGCGGGCGCGTGCGGCGGTGACGTTGTTCAGGAGGTCGGCGGCGTCGTTGATGGCCTTCCGCTTGGTCTCGGAGAGGCCGATGCAGGTGGTGCCGAGCCGGTAGAAGCGGGGGTAGCCGAGCACCACGACACGGGCGTTGGGCGCCCGGTCCCGGATCGCCGTGTAGACGCCGTCGAGCCTGCCGGGCAGCGTCGAGTCGACGAAGGCCCGGGCGGTGGCGATGCGGGAGAGGCAGGAGCTGTCGGACTGGAGCACACAGGTCGTCATGACGTCGGAGAACCCGGCGTCGTTGCCGCCGATGCTGATGGAGACGAGGGCGGTGCTCGCGGAGAGCGGGCCGAGCTGCCCGGAGAGAACATCACCCGTACGGGCGCCCGAGCAGGCCGTGAAGGAGAAGGACGAGGGTGAGTTCGCGGCCGCCCAGAGGTACGGGTAGGCCTTCGTGCTGCGCTTGCAGTCGCCGCTGGAGGAGATGTAGCTGCCGGCGCCGACACCCGAGGAGTAGGAGTCGCCGAGGGCCACGTACGGGCCGGGGGCTGCCTGTGCGGACGCGTGCGCCGCGGTCGCCCCGGTGAGGGCGGCGGTGACGGCGAGGACCAGGGTGGTGAGGAAGAGGACAAGTCGGGAACGTCTCATGGAACCTCCCTTTAGCAGGATCTCTGCCTCAACCGTCGTACCAACTACGCGTGTTGAGCGGAAGTGTTCATGTCAAAACTATTACCGTTGAGTACCGGACAAAATCCTGGACGGTACGACTTTCCGACACTTCACGCGGAGAACCGGACAGGGGAGCGACGCGACGCGCGCGGGCGCACCCGGCAAATCGGGTGCACGGGGGGCTCGCGTGACCGATCATGGGCGGCATGTCCGCGCACCCGCACGACGCCCTGCCGATCCGGCTCAACGTCGACGACAACGACTCCCCGTCCGACGTCGTCGACGCGCTGTTCCTCGGCCGCTTCGCGACGGGCGAGCAGCCCTACTCGCACGCCGTCAACATCGAGCGCGTCCGCTCCGGTGCGACGCTCCTGCCCGCGGACGCGCGGGTGCTGCGGCTCGCCAAGGACGACGACCGCAGCGCCACCCTGGCCGAGGGGGACGGCTGGACGCTGCTGATCTCCCGCTGGAGCCGGGGCGCCGACGTCACGGTGACCGCGACCAGCGCCGACCTGGCGAAGCGGATCCTGGAGGAGGCCACCGACGGCGCGGCCGACGAGCCCGAACCGCAGCCGGAGAACGTCACCATGGGGTTCTGGTACGTCTCCCCGCGGCGCGGCCCGCACCGCACCACCCGGCAGATCACGGCCGGCACCTGGGAGGAGATCCGCCCCAACTACACCGCCCCGGTCGCGGACGCGATGGACCGTCTGATGAAGACCACCCCCGAGGACATCTCGGGGCGGCTGCTCCTGCTGCACGGCCCGCCGGGCACCGGCAAGACCTCCGCGCTGCGCACGCTCGCCCGGTCCTGGCGCGACTGGTGCCAGGTCGACTGCGTCCTCGACCCCGAGCGGCTCTTCTCCGACGTCGGCTATCTGATGGACATCGCGATCGGCGAGGAGGACGCGTCCGGCAAGAACCGCTGGCGGCTGCTGCTCCTGGAGGACTGCGACGAACTGATCCGCGGCGAGGCCAAGCACACGGCCGGCCAGGCGCTGTCGCGGCTGCTGAACCTCACCGACGGCCTGCTCGGCCAGGGGCGCAACGTCCTGGTGGGCGTCACCACCAACGAGGACCTGGAGCGGCTGCACCCCGCCGTGGTGCGTCCGGGCCGCTGCCTGGCGCGGATCGAGGTGGGGCCGCTGACCCGCACGGAGGCGGTGAACTGGCTGGGCCGCGAGGAGGGCGTCGGACGCGAGGGCGCCACCCTGGCCGAGCTGTACGCCCTGCGCCGGGGCACCTCCCCGACCTCTCTGCCGGAGCCGCGCGGCGACGCGGACGCGGGCCTGTACCTGTAGAGGCCGGGAGAGCCGCATGCCGCTGCTGGTCGGGACCTCGGGATGGCAGTACAAGGACTGGCGCGGCGTGCTGTACCCGCCCGGCCTTCCGGTACGGCTGTGGCTGGAGGAGTACGCGGCCGCCTTCCCCACCGTCGAGGTGAACAACGCGTTCTACCGGCTCCCCTCCCGGGAGACCTTCGCGTCCTGGCGGGAGCGCACCCCGCCGGGGTTCGTCGCCGCGGTCAAGGCGAGCCGGTACCTGACGCACGTCAAGCGGCTGCGGGATCCCGAGGAGCCGGTGGAGCGCCTGATGAGCCGCGCCACCGCCCTCGGCGACCGCCTGGGCCCGGTCCTCCTCCAGCTCCCGCCGACCCTCCAGGCCGACCCCGCCCTCCTGGACGCCTGCCTGCGCTGCTTCCCGGAGTCCACCCGGGTGGCCGTCGAACCCCGCCACCCGTCCTGGTGGACCCCGGACGTCCGCGCGGTCCTGGAGTCACGCGGCGCGGCCCTCTGCTGGGCGGACATCCTCTCCCGCCCGGTCACCCCCCTGTGGCGCACCACGGACTGGGGCTACGTCCGCTTCCACCAGGGCAGAGCCCGCCCCTGGCCCAACTACGGCCGCCAGTCCCTCCACACCTGGCTGCACCGCATCACCACGACCTGGCCCCAAGAGGCGGACGTCTACGCCTACTTCAACAACGACCCGAACGCGGCAGCGGTCCACAACGCCAGAACACTGACCCACATGTGGAACCTGGAAAGGGGGCGCACCCAACGCCCTCAGGGGCGCGGGGAACTGCGCGACCAGACACAACGAACCCGCAGTGGACACTGAGCGTCACTCAAAAACCGCCCGTAGGGCGTCCCGCACCGCGTCCAACGCAACCTCTTCCCCCACCCCCAGCCGCCGAGCCCGCTCGGCGAAAGCCGCCGCCGCCGCGGCAACCTCCTTCTCCGCCGCCGACCCGGCGGCAGCGACCACCGTTCCGTTGCGCCCCCGCGTCTCGATCACCCCGTCCGCCTCCAGCGCCCGGTACGCCTTGGCGACCGTGTTCGCCGCGAGGCCCAGCGTCTCGGCCAGCCCCCGCACGGTCGGCAGCCGGTACCCCACCGGCAGTTCCCCCGACCGCGCCTGCTCGGCGATCTGCGCCCGCACCTGCTCGTACGGCGGTGTCGTTCCGTCCTCGATGTGGATCCGTACAGTCACGCGGCGATTCTCGCGCACCCCCGGCCCTCGGGCCGCATTCCCGCCTCCGGAAAAATGGGAGGCACCCCGCCGCACCACCTCGTAGCGTGCCCTCACATGACAGTGACCGTCCGCGACCTGCGCCCCGACGCCCCCGCCGACCTGGAGGGTTTCGCCCGCGTACGCCACGCGGCCCTGCCGTTCATCCTGGTCACCCCCGAGTCCCTGGCCCACGACCTCACCGAGATGCATCCCGACGCGCACTACCGCCCGTTCGTGGCGGTGGACGACGACGGGGAGGTGATCGGCACGGCCCAGGTGCACCTGGCGCACGACAGCGCCGTGCCCGGTCAGGGCAACGTCAACATCTACGTGCACCCCCGGCACACACGCCGGGGCGCGGGGACGCTGCTGCTGCGCGCCGCCGAGGAGCATCTGACCGCGCACGGGGCGACCCGGCTGCTGGCCTGGGTGCTGGACGAGCCCGGCAACCGCGCCTTCGCCGAGCGGCACGGCTTCCGGGCGAGCCGCTCCGCGCACTTCCTCCGTCTGGACCTGGCGCACCGCGAACTGCCCCCGCTGCAGGGCCCGCCGCCCGGGGTGGAGCTGCGTCCGGGGTCCGCGTACGCTGACGACCCGCGCCCGCTGTTCGAGCTGGACGCGGAGACCACGGCGGACGAACCGAGCGACGTGGACTTCGAGTTCACCGACTACGAGGCGTGGCTCAGGGAGACCTGGCAGCACCCGCTGTTCGACGCGGAGCTGACCACGGTGGCCGTGGCCGACGGCCGGCCGGCGGCGTTCACGGCGGCCCGCACGGACGGCGCCACGCGCTACGCGACGGGCATGACCGGCACGGCCCGCGCCTTCCGCGGCCGGGGCCTGGCGAAGCTCGCGAAGAACGACTCGCTGCACCGGGCCCGCGCGGCCGGGTACACGGAGGCCTTCACGGGCAACGACACCGGGAACGAGCCGATGATCGCGATCAACAAGTGGTTCGGCTACGAGCTGTGCGGGACGGAGGTACGGTATGTCCGCGAACTCGGCTGACGGACCGGCGACGGTCGAGGTGGTCCTGGTCAAGGCGGGCCGCACGAAGATCAGTTACCCGGCGGAGCTGCTCGCCGACGACGGCACCCGGGTGAGCGTGCGCGCCCCCTGGGCGGGCGAGGGCATACGGGACTTCGGCTTCGTGCGGTTCGAGCCCGGGGACGTCTTCACGGAGCACTACTGGCGGGACCGCTGGTACTCCGTGAAGGAGGTGCGCGCCTCCGGGGGCGCGCTCAAGGGCCACTACTGCGACATCACCCGCCCGGCCGAGCTGTCCGGGGGCCGCCTGGTCGTGGAGGACCTCGACCTGGACCTGTGGGTCTCCGCCGACGGCACGGACGTACGACGGCTGGACGAGGACGAGTTCGCGGAGAGCGGGCTGTCAGGCCGGGACCCGGACGCGGCGGCGGCCGCGGTGGCCGCCCTCGACGAGCTGGACGCCCTGGCCCGCGGGGCGGGCCTGGGCACCCTGCTCGACTGAGAGGCGCCCTTCGGCGACCTGGGTTCACTCCCGCAGGGCCACCACCGCGTACCGCTCGTCGTCGACCTCCCGTCCCCACAGCTCCGGGTCGCCGGACAGCCGCTCCACGCGCACCTGGGCGGTGAGCGGGGCGAGGAGGGCGGTGAGCAGGTCCGCGGATATGCCGACCGGGCTCTCCGTGCCCCACACGCCCTCGACCAGCACCAGCCGTCCGCCCGGCCGCAGCAGGTCGCGCCAGCGGCGCAGCACCCGGTCCGGCTCGGGCAGCGTCCACAGCACGTGCCGGACGAGGACGGCGTCGTACCGCTCGCCGTCGACCGGCGGGTGGGCCGCGTCGCCGGTGAGGAACACCGCGTGCCGCCCGGCGAGCTTCTGCCGGGCCAGCTCCACCATGGCCGGGGACCGGTCCACGCCGGTGACCCGGTGGCCCTGCTCGGCGGCGAGGAGGGAGAGGCTGCCGGTGCCGCAGCCGAGGTCGAGGACGTCGCCGGGCCGGCCGGGCAGCCAGTCCTTCAGCCGCGCGGCCCAGGCGGCGCGCACGCCGGGGTCACGCAGGCCGTGGTCCGGCTCCTCGTCGAAGGTGGCCGCCCGCGCGTCCCAGTAGGCGCCGCTCGCGTCCGTCCCGTCACCGTGCTGTGTGGTCATGGGCTCAGGGTGACACCTGCCACTGACAATCGATTCGTGACCGGGGCCACAGACACGAGGGGACGGATGAGGAACTCTCCCCCGAAAGGTTCACCGCCGTGGGAACGGGTGACCCGGTGGGCCTTCGAGGAGGCAGCCATGCGCCGCGTCACCGTGCAGAAGCCCTCGAGGAGGACGGACGCCCGACGGGTCCGTGAGGAGGCCGAGGAGCGCCCCGCGGAGCGCCCCGAGGTCCGCGAGGACATCGCCCGCACCTGGTGGCCCGACGGCTGAACGCCCCGCGCGGGGCTCAGCCCAGCCGCTTGCGGTAGTGGATCCGGTCGTACGGGCCGGTCACCCGGCGCTCGACGGTCTCGTAGCCGAGCCTGGGGTAGATCTTCTGGTTCTCCCACATCATGGCGTTCGTGAACAGCCGGATCTCGGGCAGTCCGAGCTCCCGCGCCCGGTCCTCCGCGAACTCCAGCAGCAGCCGTCCCAGCCCGGCGCCCTGCGCGTCGGGGTGGACGGCGACGGTGTCCAGATACAGGTGGTCCGCGCGCGGCTCCAGCACGACGAGGCCGGCCACGCGCGCGGTCCCGGCCCCACCGTCGTCGTGCAGTTCCGCCACGAACACCCGGCCCTCGGCCACGTTCGCCGCGTGGTCCGCCTCCATGGGCACCGGGACCACGCCGATGCGGGCGACGTAGGGCCGGAAGGCCGCGTCGACCACCGCCCTCACGTCCGGTACGTCGGCGTCGACGGCCGCCCTGATCCGCGCGTTCGTCATGCGCGCACGCTCCCTACCTGATCCCAGTCCGAACGCTCCCTTAAAGCGACCATAAGGATCTCCCCGCACCGCCCTCACCGGGCGATTTCCGGCTTTCCCGGGGCTAGGTTCTGAGCCACCCCCACGGGATCCCCCCGGGGTCTCCCCCATGAGATCCGTTGTTCGTCGAGGAGTTGCTGCCCCATGTCCGCACGCCGCAATGCCGCTGTCGCCGCCATAGCTCTCGGCCCGCTCGCCGTCACCGGACTGTCCGCCGCCCCGGCGGCCGCCCACGGTTCGATGGGCGACCCGGTCAGCCGGGTCTTCCAGTGCTTCGGCGAGGGGCCGGAGAGCCCGAAGTTGGAGGCGTGCAAGGCGGCCGTCGCGGCCGGTGGCACCCAGGCGCTGTACGACTGGAATGGCGTCCGCATCGGTGACGCGGGCGGCCGCCACCAGGAGCTGATCCCGGACGGCAAGCTGTGCAGCGCCGGCAACGAGGCGTTCAAGGGTCTCGACCTGGCGCGCGCCGACTGGCCGGCGACGAGCGTGTCCGGCGGCGAGCACACCTTCAAGTACCGGGTGACGGCCCCGCACAAGGGCACTTTCACGGTGTACATCACCAAGCCCGGCTACAACCCGTCCCAGCCGCTGGCCTGGGACGACCTGGACCTGGCCAACCCGGTGGCGACCGCCACCGACCCGGCCGCGGCCGACGGCTTCTACACCTTCTCCGGCACGCTCCCGGAGCGCTCCGGCCAGCAGCTGCTGTACGCGATCTGGCAGCGGTCGGACAGCCCGGAGGCCTTCTACTCCTGCTCGGACGTCACCTTCGGCGGCGCGCAGGCGGGCGGCGGGACGAAGGACGACGGCGGCGAGACGGACAAGGGCGAGGACGCCACCACCGACGAGAGCCCGAAGGAGGCGCCCGCCCCGGCGCCGTCCGCCTCCGCCCCGTCCCAGGAGCAGATCGAGGCCGGCGCCGGGAAGTCGACGGTCGAGAACCACGGGCACGGTGACGACGACCCCGCGACCACGGCCGACCCGGTCGCGGCGGACGCGGGCAACCAGGTGAAGGCGGCCGGCGGCACGCAGGACCTGGCGGAGACCGGCGGCGACGACAGCACGCCGTACCTGATGGTCGGCGGCGCCGCGGCGCTGGCCCTCGGCTCGGCCGCGTTGTTCGCCTCCGCGCGGCGGCGCACGGCGACCGGACGCCACGGGCGCTGAACCGGCGGCGGGTCCCTGTCCGGCGGCTCAGGCCGGACAGGGACCCGCTGCTTCTCACTTTCCGATGACACGTGTCAGCTGAACACCGAGGCGCAGGTGGTGCGTTGCGCGTGGTCCGGGTCGAGGGCGTTCGCCACCTCGTGGAAGGCGATCCGGTCGAGCAGAGCGATGGCCAGGTGCTCGGACAGGTCGACCGCGCAGAGGTCCTGGAGGACGACGTTGCGGACGTTCGGCCCGGTCAGGAAGGCGCTGCGGTACGGGGTGACGACCTCGTCGTACTTGGTGGCGATGACGGTGTAGCGGACGCCGGGGACGGTGTCGCCGCCCGCGTTGAGCTTGGTGAGGAAGGCGGAGCCGGCGATCTGGTCGGCGAGGGCGGGGGTGGCCGCGCTCAGCAGGTCCTCGGCGCCGGGGAAGTACGGCAGCAGCGCGGTGAGACCGCCGAGTGTGGTGCCGTGGTTGCTGGGGGCGATGCCGATCAGGGCGTTCACCTCGGCGGCGCCGCCGAGGAACTTGAGGTAGTAGCGGGGCATCATGCCGCCCTGGGAGTGGCCGACGATGTCGACCTTCGCGGCGCCGGTCGCGGCGCGCACCCGGTCGACGTAGGCGTCGAGCTGTTCGGCGGACTTGTCGACGGGACCGAGGCCGTGGAAGAGCGGGACGCCGGGGAGCTGGCCGTAGTCCAGGGAGAAGACGCAGTAGCCGCGGCTCTTCAAGTAGGGCGCGAGGCCCAGCCAGTTGTCGACGGAGTTGCCGAAGGTGCCGTGGACCAGGACGACGGGACGGGGGTGGGCGGCGGAGGGCTTGCAGGCGAAGTCGTTCCAGCCGGAGCTGGGTGCGGCGGCGGCCTGCGCGCCCGAGGCGGCGGGGACGGTGACGGCGACCGCGGCCAGCAGGAACGCGGCCAGCGGTCTGATCACCCGCTTCCAGGGCAGCATCGTGTGATCTCCTTGCGGCTCAAGGGGAAGGGTGGGGTCCTACGCCCTGTGATCCGGATCACGGGATGCTGTTCACTCATCAAGTTACGGGCGAGTAGGGAAAGCCGGGAAGTTACGGGTCGGTAAAAAATTCCGACGATGACCCGCGACCACTCGCCGGGACCTGATAAGGGCTCGCCAAGCGGGACGAATCGCCCCGTTGGGCGCGATGCGCAGCAATTGCGCTCCCAGCGCCCGCACTTCGGACTCCCCGAGCGTCTCGCTCCAGACATGCACGGCCTCCGCCGCCCCCTCGGCCGCCCGGTACAGGCCCGCCCCGCCTCGGTGAGCACGACCAGCCGCGCCCGCGCGTCCGCGGGGTGCGGGCGGCGCTCGGCGCACCCCTTGCGCACCAGCTCGTCGACGAGCTGGCTCGCGGCCTGCTTGGTCACCCCGAGATGGGCCGCGAGGTGGTGACGGTCGCGCCGTCCGGGGCGAGCCGGGTGAAGGCGAAGCCGTGCGCGGGCCGCAGCCCCTCGAACCCCCGGGCGACGACGCCCTCATGGATACGCCGGGTCAGCTCGCCCGCGACGGCGAGCACGGCGGCGGACAGGGCCATGGCCTCGGAGTTCTCCACGAGCTGCTGATCACGCTCGACGGCACCCCGCACCGCGTCGGCGCGGGCGACGCCGTCGGCGTGCACCCCGGCTCTACGCTCGCCGTCGAGAACCCGGGCGACGGGACGGCCGTCACCTGGGTCACCACCTCCCGCGGCCTGGAGGCGACCCTCGACGACGGCACGCGCATCGCGCCGCCGTGGACCCGGTGACCGGAAGGGACCTACGCCGCCAGCGACCCCGGCATCAGCGCACGCGGGCCGAACTTGGCCCGTACGCGGTCCGCGACCTCCTCGATGCGGCGCACCTTCTCGTCCACGGGGTCGAAGGTGAGCTGGTGGGCGGCCTGTTCGGCGGGGTCGAGGCCCTCCGCGCGGAGGGCGACCGCGCGTACCCGGGCGCGCTGCAGACCGAGCGCCTCGTACAGCCCGTACGCCGTCCTGGTGAGCGCGGGCGAGTGCGCGGTCGGTTCGGGGAGGGTGCGGGTGCGGGTGGTGGCGGACCGGTCGGCGTAGCGGACGGTGAGGGTGAGGCCGCGGCAGACCTTGTCCAGGGCGCGCAGCCGGGCGCCCAGTTCCTCGGCGGCCGAGAGCAGGGCGCGCCGGTGCCGGCCGGGGTCCAGTTCGTCGCGGG
>Ga0164243_10013333_pt1 | contig 11576 bp, 10 predicted proteins | sample OricompcompostOP_FD_108781 | JGI IMG/M metagenome (GOLD analysis project Ga0164243, IMG submission 108781) | Organic Plus compost microbial communities from Emeryville, California, USA - Original compost - Organic plus compost (OP) | ecosystem: Engineered > Solid waste > Mixed feedstock >... | reverse complement strand
TTGGGGCCGGGACGTCGGCGAACTCGAATTCGACGGGCTCTCCGTATCGGACGATCCGCGCAGCGCGCACAGTCGCCTCCTTCTCGCGTTGAACCAGCGACTATCTGCTGGCAGCCTAAGTGATCTTCGATCTTAACGCAACTAGTAGATGCGTTAATGGGTGGTGCGGTGGCGCCCGATGAGGGTGGAAGCGGCGACCGCGACCACGAGCGCGGCGCCGTTGAAGACATCGCTCACCCATCCGGCCACCCCGGCCAGCGACAGCCCGGCGACGCTGATGGCGATGAGGGAGATCGCGATGAAGGTGCCCGCGACGTTGAACCGGCCAGGGCGAATCGCCGTCGCGCCGAGGAACGCGGCCGACAGGGCCTGAAGGGTCAGCGCCGTGCCGCCGGCCTGTGGGCTCGCGATGCCGTTGCGAGCCAGCATGGTGATTCCGGCGACCGAGGCCAGCAACGCGGAAACCACGAAGGCGGAGCCGACGTACTTCGGCACGCCGATGCCGACGAGCGCGGCGGCCTGCCGGTTCGAGCCGATCATGGTCAGCTTCCGGCCGGCGGGGGTGAGGGCGAAGACATAGGCCACCACGAGACCCGCCGCGACCACGAGGATCGTCAGCGCCGGAATTCCGGCGATCCCGTTGCTGCCGAATGAGGTCAGCTCCTCGGGTATGCCCTCGACGATGTTCTGCCCGCCGGTGCGCCAGGTCACCAGTCCGGTCAGCAGCGTGGCCATGCCCAAGGTCGTGATGATGCCGTTGACCCCGACCCGGGTGACCAGTGTCGCGTTGATGCCGCCGACCACCAGTCCGATGCCCAGTCCGATCGCGACGGCCGCGGGCAGCGGCGTGCCGTGCGCGAGGGAATAGCCGGCCGCGATCTGCGACATCGTCGCCACGGCACCGGCCGAGAGGTCGAACTCGCCGCACAGGAGCGGGAACAGCGACGCCAGGGCGACCAGGACCAGTGGCGTCTGGTCGGCCGCGACGTTCTGCAGGTTCTGGGCCGTCAGGAAGGTGGCATGCGTTCGCGACCAGGTCGCGAAGAAGATGAACACGGCGATGACCAGCAGCAGAAGGGAGTAGCGCTCAAGCACGAGCCGTACCGCTGGGCGTGGCTTGGTGGTGGCGGCGGAGTGGACTTCCTGCGTGTTTCGCGTGGCGACGGGCATGACAAACTCGTTTCAGTCCGGGATGGCAGGGGCCGCGGCCTTGGCCGCCAGGCTGGTCAGCGTGTGTTCGGACAGTTCGGCTCGTGGTAGGTCCGCGACGATCTCGCCGCCGCGCAACACCAGGACCCGATCGCACAGGGCGGCCAGTTCGGCGAAGTCGGAGGACACGACGAGCGCGACGGCGCCGTCGGCCGCCGCCGCACCGATCAACGCGTGGATCTCGGCTCGGGCACGGACGTCGACACCCTGCGTCGGCTCGTCCAGCAGCAGCACCCGCGGCCCGGTGCGCAGCCAGCGCGCGAGGATGACCTTCTGCTGATTGCCGCCCGACAGTGAAGCCAGCGGATGCGAGGCGCCGCCGGCCGCGATGTGGAAGCGCGCGGAGTCCCGCCGCGCGTCGCAACGCTCCCTCCGCAGGCGAAGGCGGAGCCCCCGCCAGTACGAGCCGATGCCGACGACCGACATGTTGGCCTGGATCGGCTGGTCGGGGAAAGCCGCGTCGCACGCGCGGTTCTCGGGCACGTAGGCGATCCCGTCCGCGATGGCGGCCCGGATCGATCCGGGCCTGATCGCCCTGTCGCCGACCGAGACGGTGCCGCTCGCCCGATCCTGTGCGCCGAAGATGCTCCGCAGCAGTCTCGATCGCCCGCTGCCCAGCATGCCTGCGATCCCGACGATTTCGCCGGGCCGGCACTCGAAGGTCACCGAGGAATGCGTACCGGTCCGCACGCCGGCGACTCGGAGCGTGGCCGCCGTCCCGGCCGCCGTCGAAGCGCCGCCGGGTGCGGTGGAGCGACGCGGTGGCAAGGCTTGACCGCCCGCGATGAGTTCGATGATCCGGTCCTCGGTGATCTCCGCTTCCGGCAGCGTGGCCGCGTTCTGGCCGTCCCGGAGCACGGTCGCCGCATGAGCGACACCCACGACATCGTTCAGCCGGTGGCTCACCATGACGATCGTGTGCCCGTCGGCCGCGTAGCCCCGCAGCGCGTCGAGTAGCCAGGCGGCCTGATCGGCAGGCAGGCAGGATGTGGGCTCGTCGAGGACCAGGACGGTGCGGACGGCTTCGCCCGGTTCGTCATCCCGCAGCGCCCGTGCGATCGCGACGAGGGTGCGTTCCGCCTGCGACAGTTCGTCCAGTCGCTGTTCCGGCCGGGCGGGGATGCCGAACCGGTCGAGCAGTCGTCCCGCGTGGTGGCGCACCGCCGGCCAGTCGATGCGACCGAACCGGCTCGCGTATCGCCGTCCGGCCACCAGGTTCTCGCCGACCGACAGCGTGCCGAAGAGCCCGAGATCCTGATGGACGAAACGCAGCCCGACCCGCGCCGCCCATACCGGGTTCGCCCGGCGGGCGTCGATTTCGCTGCCATGCACCGAAAGCGAGCCGTCGTCCGCGGTGTGCACCCCGGCCAGGATCTTGATCAGTGTGGACTTCCCGGATCCGTTGCCACCGAGCAGCGCGTGGATCGAACCTCGGGCGACCTCCAGATCGACTCCCCGCAGCGCGGGATTCGCGTCGAATGACTTTCGCACGCCTCGCGCGTACAGCGCCGGCTCCACCTTCGTTGTCATCGTCGCTACGACCTGCCCCACGCCTGCCGGTAGACGCTCTCGTAGTCGACGTTCGCCGCGATCGCGTCGCCGTCGGGAACGTTGTCCTTGTCGACCGTCACCCAGGTGAGTCCGGAGTTCACCGGAGGCTGCCCGGAAAAGACGCTGTTGAAGGTGTCGATCACCGCCCAGCCGAGCCACTGGCCGGGAAGGCTGGTCGTCGACAGGACCTTGCCCGACCGGATCAGCCCCAGTTCCGACGGCAGACCCTCGCCGCCGATCACCTTGACGCCACAATGCGAAGCGGTCACCGCGGGCACCACGTACTGGGCGGTCGCCGCCGTGAAGGGGCTCTTGACGTAGGTGGCGTCCGGATGTTTCGACAGTGCGGTCTGGATCATCGTCGTCAGCTTTCCCGAGGTGTAGTCCGGCGTGGTGAAGCTGACCGTCTCCACGATCTCCGACCCCTTGTAAGCCGCGATGGTCTCCCGGAAGCCTTCGGTCATCGCGTTGAGGATGCCCAGTTCGGGGTCGACGACCGTGATCACCCTGGCCTGGTTCCCGCTGTCGGCGATCACCTTGTTCGCCGCATCGATCCCGGCCTGTTTCCAGAACGCGTCCGTATTTCCCGCCGCGGTCGGTATCTCGGCGCTGAAACCGGATTCGCCCTTGGCAGGCGACATGGGGTCGTCGCAGTCGACCGCGTTGACCGGGATGACCACGACCCCCTGGGCCTTCGCCTCCTGGAAGGCGTTCGCGGCGAAACCACAGTCGATCACGACCGGAACGATTCCGGCGTAGCCCGCCGAAACCGCGCGCCGGACGAGTGCGGAGACTTGCGCTATGTCGTGATTGGCGTTGAAAACCGTCGTGCTCCAGCCGATCGCCTTCGCGGCTGCCTCGATGCCGGCGATCGGTACCGCTCCTGATTCGTCCGTCGACAACGTGACGATCGCGATCTTCTTGTCGCTGATCGCGGGACGCGGGGCAGGCGCCGGCGCGGCGCCGCCTGCCGAGCGGGCACGGTCGACCGCGGCCTGCGCGGACCGTATTGCCGCGAGCTGTGCGGAATCGAGCGGCACGGTGGGGGTGGCTGCCTGCGATCCGCCGATGCTTGAGCAATTGGACAGTGCCAGCATGAGGCCGGCGGCTATCGCGCCGACCAGTACCCGGCGCCTGAGGTTGGTGGTTGAGTCCACTTTGGTCTCCTCTCGAGGAGGCGATTCCGGCCGCTGAACTGCCTCGCGTTAACGCAACCGTGAGATGCCTTTATAAGCGGGCGGATCGGGCCTGTCAAGGGGGCCGCTTGGTGGCGACGCGCTATCCGGCCGGGGTGAAGTGCGTACACTTTCCTCGAGTTGACAACGGGCGAGAAGGGGGCGGCGCATCGTGGCTGCCAAGCCGGGCGGCAGAGCGAGCGGCCTCGATGAGGACCTCAAGGACGCTCTCCGGCACCTGCATGCGGACGCCGCGACGACGCGGATGGGTGGCCGCACGGCGCGGGTCGGACGTGCGGTGATCGACGCCGTGCTGCGGGAGTTGAGCGAGACCGGCTACGCGCGGTTGCGCATCGAGGACGTCGCCGAGCGGGCCGGGGTCAACAAGACGACGATTTACCGGCGCTGGGGTTCCAAATCCGGCCTCGTCGCCACGGCGCTGATCGAGCGTCACGCCGAGCTGAACCCCATCCCCGACACCGGCGACGTGTGGGTGGACACGCTGACAATGCTCAAGGAGATCTGGGAGTCGTTCCGCGCGCCGTGGGTCGCGCCGATCGTCGCCGAGGCCGCCGCGCAGCGCAACAACGCCTCCGCCGAAACCGACGACATTCGCGTGATCCTGGATCAGCTGCTCGCGTCGCGATATCGGCACTCGAAACTCGTCTTCGAACGCGCGATCGCCCGCGGCCAGCTCGCCTCGCACGCGGATCCCGAGTTGTTGCTCGAGGCGATCTGCGGCCCGGCCTACTACCGTGGGCTCGTGGTCGGCCTGCCCATCGACGACGCCTACCTCGAGTCCGTCGTGTCCCTGGCGCTCGACGGTCTGCTGGTCACCCCTGTGCCGACGCGAAAGAAGCCCGCTCGCAAGGGGAAAACGCGCCCGTAGTCCGGCGACCACAGTGGACCGTTTCGATGAGAAGCTGGCACGCCTCAACGGTCGGCCCTCTGTGGACCACCGGCTCCGGTCGACGGGCACGTTCGGTGCGGGCAGAGGCCCGCACGGCTCGTCTCGACTCGCGCGCGTTCCGCCGGGTTCCTGGCCGGGGCGCTGCTGCCGGCCACTGTGCTGGGACCGATCGCTTCCTGATGAGTGGTACCGTTGGCCGGGCTGAGTTCTTGAGCACAACTTAGCTGGAACGAAAGCGGGTTTGACTGTGGCGGATCTGGACTTTTACTTCGATCCCGTGTGCCCCTTCGCCTGGATGGCGAGCAAATGGGTGCGCATCGTGCAGCGGCAGAAGAACTACGACGTCGACTGGCGCTTCATTTCCCTGCGCCAGGTCAACGCGAACATCGACTACGACACGCATTTCCCGCCCGAGTACGAGGCTTCCCATACGGCGGGGCTGAAGCTGCTGCGGGTGGCCGCGCGCATCCGGCGGGAGCACGGTCGCGAGCCGGTCGGCCCGTACTACGAGTCGCTCGGCGAGCAGACGTTCGAGCAGGACAGCGTGCCCAGTGGGACCGCGGCGGCGGTGCACCGCGGGACGCGAACCCTTGCCACGACGGCGCTCGAGCGCGCCGGGCTGCCCGCGGATCTCGCGGACGCGCTCGAAGACCCGTCCTGGGACGCGGAAATCCAGGCCGAGACCGACCGGGCGTTGTCGTTGACGGGCAAGGACGTCGGCACACCGATCCTGCACTTCGAACCGCCGGAGGGCACCGCGCTGTTCGGTCCGGTGATCAGCCGCCTGCCGGACGAGACCGAGGCCGCGCAACTGTGGGAGCACGTCGTGGCGCTCGCCCGCTTCCCGGGATTCGCGGAACTGAAGCGCAGTTTGCGGGAGAAGCCGCAGCTGGCCTCGTTCGGCGTGCGTGCGGGCGAAGTCGGTGCGCAGGAGGACTGGCACGGCGGGAGCCGCAGGCTGAAGAAGTAGGTCAGCCGCTGCGCCGTCCTTTGTGGACCAAGGCGGTGTCCTTCGCGCGATGGGCCTTGAGGTGCGCCGGTGATACGCGCTCGCCGTCCTCGGTGACGAACGTCAGGCGCGCGGGCGCGCCGGAGTCGTCCACGGTGAAGCGCGGCGAGGTACCGCCGGGCCGTGGGCGGTAGGTGCGGCCCCAGTCGGCGAGCGCGCCGAGCACGGTGGTGAGCCCGCGTCCGGCTTCGGTGAGGATGTACTCCTCGCGGGCGCGCCTGCCGGGCTCCTGGTACGTGCGGCGCTCCATCAGCCCCTCGCCGACCAGGTCCGCGAGCCGCTTGGTCAGCACGTTCGGGGCGATGCCCAGCGCCTCGCGGAACTCCTGGAACCGGGTCGCGCCGGCCACCATCGACTCGCGGACGATCAGCAGGGTCCAGCTGTCACCGAGCACGCCGAGGCTGCGCGCGATCGAGCAGGCGGAGTCCCTTCCGAGTGTCCTGGGCATGCGCCGATGGTATCGAGGTTGAGTTGCTGCCAGCTACTCAGCGTGTTCTGCCCGCGGCGCGCAGCAAATGCCAGCCGTTGCCGACCGGGCACGGGACCGCGATCAACCGCCCCTCCGAGCGTGCCACGAAGCCCGACGCGGTAGCCGCGTCGGGAATGACGGCGCGATGGTCGCAGGCCGGGCACCGCTCGGACTCGCTGTACGACCATTCGTTCACGAAATCACCTGATACGGGACGTCGGCTGCGGTGCCTGACACCGTACCGGCCCCCGTCACCCGACGTGCGGGACGACCTCCGCGGCGACCCGTTCCATCTGCGCCGCCTCGTCCGACACCGGCGTGAACAGGATCATCTCGGCACCCGCAGCGGCCACCTCCCGCGCACCCGCGACCACGTCCTGCGCGGTTCCGGCGACCCCCACGACGCCCATTCCCGGCTTGCCGTAGAGCCGTTCCAGCTCCTCGTCCACATGCCTGCGTGCCCGGTCGCCGTCGTCGTCGATGGCGAAGTAGATCCGTTTCGCCAAGCCGAAACCGGCCGGATCGCGACCGGAGTCCGCCAGCGCCTCCCGCACGATCCGCACCTGGTCGGCGAACTTCGCGGTGGTCGTCGAACCCGCGCCGAAGAACCCGTCCCCGTACTTCACCGCGCGCCGCAACGCCGCGGGCGCGCTGCCACCGAACCACAGCGGCGGACCGGGCCGCTGCACCGGTTTCGGATCCACCCTGGCACCGTCGAGCTGCCAGAACTGCCCGTCGAAGGTGACCTTGTCCGACGCCCACAGCTCCTTGAGCAACCGGACGCCCTCGGTGAACCGGGACACCAGCCGCGTCGGATCGACCTCGAACGCCGAGAACATCCGGCCCTGACCGCCGGTGCCGACGCCGGCCTCCAGCCTGCCGCCGCTCAGGTAGTCCAGCGTGGCAAGGCTTTTCGCCAGGTGCACGGGGTTGTGCAGCGGGGTGACGAACACCGAGCAGCCCAGCCGCAGCCGGTCCGTGCACGCGGCCGCGTACGTCATCGTCTCGGTCGCGCCGAGCTGAGGAGTCCCGGCCATGGTCAGGACCTGCTCCTGCGTCCAGCCGCTGTCGAAGCCCAGTTCCTCCGCGCGCCGCACGTACGCGCGGAACGCCTCCGGATCGAAGCCGCCGCCGGCGCCCTGCGGGATGGAGATACCGAATCGCATACCGGCAGCTTAGGGAATGGCGCCTGCGGATACGACGTTGATCGGGACATGAGACTTTCCGTGCTCGATCGCTCCCGCACCCGGCAGGGGGAGAGCCATGCGGAAGCGCTACGGGCCACCGTGGCGTTCGCGGTCGAAGCGGAAAACCTTGGCTACCAACGGTTCTGGGTGTCCGAGCACCATGGTGTACCCGGTGTCGCCGGTTCGGCGCCGACCGTGCTCGCGGCCGCCGTCGCCGCCGCGACTTCGCGTATCCGCGTGGGCACCGGCGGTGTGATGCTGCCCAACCACCAGCCGCTCGTCGTGGCCGAACAGTTCGGGGTGCTGGAGTCGTTGTATCCGGGCCGGATCGACATGGGGCTGGGCCGTTCCGTCGGGTTCACCGGCGGGGTGCGGCGCGCGCTGGGGCACGACAAGGAGGACGCGCGGTCGTTCCGCGATCAGGTGCGGGAACTGCTCGGGTACCTCGACGGAACGCAGCAGGTGCATCCGGGCGTGCACGCCTATCCCGCCGAGGGCCGGCGGGTGCCGCCGTTCGTGCTCGCGACGGGCGCGGGTGCCGAGGTCGCCGCCGACCTGGGGCTGCCGCTGGTGATCGGCGCGATCCGTGGGGAGGGGCCGATGCGGGCGGCGATCCGCCACTACCGCGAGAACTTCCGGCCATCGTCGTGGTCGCCGTATCCGTACGTGGTCGTCTCGGCGACCATCGCCGTCGCGGACACCGCCGAGGACGCCGAGCGACTGCTCTGGCCCGAAGCCTGGGCGATGACATATGCGCGCACGCGCGGTGTGTTCCCGCCGCTGATCCCGGCCGCCGACGTACCGGCCAGGATGACGGAGCGGGAACGGGAGCTGTTCACCGGCGCGATGCGTGGCCAGATCCGCGGCACGGCCGATGACGTGGCCCGCGAACTCGACGGCCTCGTCGCCCGCACCGGCGCGGACGAGGTGCTGGTGACGACGAGTACGTACGACCGCGGCGAGATGCTGGATTCCTACCGGCGGCTGTCGGAGGTCGCCGTCAGCTTCCTGAGCCGCCACGCGACCGCGGCGAACAACGCGAGCGTCAGCCAGATGTAGGCGTTGTGGTAGAGCACGCCGAGGTGGTTCCAGGACGGGAAGTCCAGCACGCTGCTCTGCTCGGCACCCAGCACCTTCAGCACCCCACCCGAGGTCACCACCGCGGTCACCAGCAGGCCCAGCCACGCGAGCACCGCCTTCGGCCGCAGCGACGCGTGCAGCAGGTAGACCAGCAGCGCGCCCCACCACACCCAGTGGTGCACCCAGGTGTACGGCGAGACGGCGGTGGTGGCCAGGCCGCACAACGTGACCGCGAGCAGCTCCTGGTGGCCGAACGACAGCCGCCGCGCGAGCAGCAGGCAGGCGAGCGCGATCGCGGCGGCGAGCACGACCCACAGCAGCTGCATGCCGCCGTCGAGGCCGATGCTGCGTGCGAACATGCCGCGCAGCGACTCGTTCTCCGGGTTCTCGGGCACGCCGACGCGGGTCGGATCGGCGAAGGCGCCCGACCAGAATGTGGCCGAATCGTGCGGCATCACCGCGAACCCGATCACGATCGTGGCCACGAACGAACCCGCCGACACCGCGGCCGCCCGGTAGCGCCGCGTGAACAGGAAGTACACCAGGAAGAACAGCGGCGTCAGCTTGATCCCGGCCGCGATCCCGGTCAGCACGCCCTTGAGGCGGAAGGAGTCCGGCAGCGCCATGTCGACCAGCACCAGCGTCATCAGCAGGATGTTGACCTGGCCGAACGCCATCGTCTCGCGGATCGGCTCGACCCACATCAGCAGCGCCGACACGGGCAGCGCGAACACGACGAGCCGCAGGTCACGCCGGTAGCCGAGCATGGACAGCGCGGCCCACACCGCGACGGCGAGCGCCACGAAGTCGCCGAGCGCGCCGACGTAGGTGAACGGATCGCCGTGCAGCGCGGCCAGCGGCACGAACAGCAGCCCCGCGAACGGGGTGTAGACGAACTCCCAGACACCGCGGGTGTTGCCCAGCAGCGGCGTGTCGTACACCGAGATGCCGTCGAGGATGCGCTGCCCGGCGATCTGGTACACGCCGAGGTCCTTGAGGTGCATCAGCGTGCCCATGTCGCCGACGACCTGCTTGACGTACCAGGCACCGGCCAGTGCGCCGACGACGAGCACGGTCCAGAAGGCCGCGGCGGGGACGGGCCGTCTCTCCGGCATCGAAGGCTGCGGCACGGCCGGGGCCTCGACGGCGGAAGAAGACACGATAACCCCCAGTTGACCTGGACGGACGGGCGAAGGCCAAGGGTAACGGCCGGACCGGCGGCTGCCTACGCCGGGCAGAGCGTGCCGTCCGACGGCACCTTGCCGTCGACCAGGAACGCCCGTACCGATTCGCTGACACACGGCGAGGTCAGCGCGCCGTGCCCGGCGCCCTGCCAGGCGACCCGCACCGCGCTCGACATCTGCTCGGTGGCCCTGGTCGTGCCGATCTCCGGGGTCACCGGATCGGCCGCGCTGCTGGCCACCAGAATCGGCGGAGTGCCGCCGACCCCGATCGACGCCGTCGGCTCCGTGCGGCCCGGCCACGGTGCGCACCACAGCAGCTCCTGCGCGGCGAGGCCACCGAACAGCGGCGAGCGCTGCCGCAGCTGGTCGGTCAGCGTGGCGATGCGGTCGGCCGACATCCGGATCGCGGTGTCGTTGCACCGGGTCGCCAGCGCCGCGTCGAACCGGGACGGCGCCACCGGCGAGCCGTTGATCAGCGGCGCGACGAACGCGGCGAGCTGGGTCGGGTTACCGGTGCGCGCGGCCTGGATGGCGTCGGCGAGCTCGGGCCAGCGGGCGGTGTCGCGCAGCCCCATCAGCACCGCGTTGAGCGCGACCCCGGCGTCGAACGGGACACCGTTGGCCAGCGTCGGGGGATTCGCGCGCAGCTGCGCGAGCAGTGCCGTGACGGCGCCGGCCGCGTCCTGGCCGAGCGGGCAGCCGCGGGCGGCGCAGTTCTTGCCGAACGCGTCCAGCGTGGCCTGCTGGGCGGCGGCGCGATCGCCGAGCACGGTCGCCGGATCGGTGGACGGGTCGGGCACCCCGTCCAGCACGATGCGGCCGAGTCTGCCGGTGAAGCGGTTGGCGTAGGCGGTGATGACGTCGGACGCCTCGCCGCGCGCGATCGCGTTGAGCTTCGGCACGCCCAGATCCTGGCGGATCTCGTCCAGATCTCCTGCCGTGCGCCACGCGTCCATCGCCTGCTGGGCGGTGCCCAGTTCGATGGCGCACTGCTGGCCGGCCTTGCGTGCCGCGTCGAGGACTGGCTCGATGTCGCCGCCCTCGGGGTCGGTGCTGAGCAGCTGCCCGCGCACGTCGGTGGGGACGCAGCCGATCGCGTCGGAGTCGCCGGTGCCGCGGCGGTCGACGCCGATCAGGGAGAACCGCTGCAGCAGCGTGGCGGGCAGGACCGCGGCGAGGTGCGCGGCGTAGAGCGTGCCGGGTTCGCCGTCGATGTCGTTGAGCACGACCAGCGGGACCGGGCCGTCGCCGGCCTTGAGCAGGCTGATCCGGGTCTGCACCCGGCCGGGCAGATCGGGTGCGTCGAGTACGGACTGGACGGTGCCGCATTTGAACTTGAGCGTCGCCGGGACGGCGGGCGGGTCGAGGCGGGCGCGGGTGTCCTGGTCGCAGTCGGTCCAGCCGATGGCGGGGGACTGCGGTTCGGTCAGCGGCGGCAACGGGACCTGCTGCTGGGTGGTCGAGGTGGTGACTTCGGACTGCTGGTCGGTGTCCACCACGGCCGGCCGCTGCGACGGTCCGGCGGTGCAGCCCGCGAGCAGCGCGGGAACCAGCAGGACGAGTGGCAGCAGGGCAGGACGGCGGAACAAGAGAAGTCCCCTCATTTCTCGATGGTGCTGCTCCGACCTTCGCACGCCCCAGGTGAGCGATCCGTAAGCGGGGTCCACCCCACCACCCGCGAGTCGAGCCTTCCGCGCGCCCGAGTTGAGGTTTCCGTGCGCCCGAGTCGAGATTCCCCCGCGCGAGTCGAGGCTTCCTTGCGCGCGAGTTGAGCCTTCCGCGCGCCCGAGTCGGGGCTTCCG
>Ga0164243_10013332_pt1 | contig 11577 bp, 10 predicted proteins | sample OricompcompostOP_FD_108781 | JGI IMG/M metagenome (GOLD analysis project Ga0164243, IMG submission 108781) | Organic Plus compost microbial communities from Emeryville, California, USA - Original compost - Organic plus compost (OP) | ecosystem: Engineered > Solid waste > Mixed feedstock >... | reverse complement strand
GAAGGTGATGCCCAGCAGGCCCCCTGCCCAGACCTGCCCGGCGCTGTGTTCGCCGGCATGGATGCGGCTCCAGCCGGTCAGGCCCGCCGCGCCATAGGCCAGGGCCCCGGCTGCGGGCCGGTCGTCGAAGCATTTTCCCGCCAGATCCGCAGCGCCGAAAAATGCCGCCGCCGTATGGCCCGAGGGAAAGCCCTTGCCCCCGCCCGAGGGGCGGCGCGAAACCGGCCGGCCGTCGAAAAGCTCCTTCATTCCCCAGACCAGGGCGGCTTGCAGCACGCCCCTGACGACGAAATCCTCCAGCCGGTCCTGATCCGCGGCACAGGCCGCCGCCGCCAGCGGCATGCCGTATTTCATCGCGGTGCCGAATTGCGTGACCGGATCGGCCGTCGCCGGGGCCGCCAGCGAACAGGCGCAAAGCGCCGCACGGGCCGCCGCGGCCCGGCTCATGCGTCCAGCCGGATCACCCGGTCCATCCGCCCCGCAAGCTCCATGTTGTGGGTGGCGATCAACGCCGCCAGCCCGGTATCGCGCACCAGCCCCATCAGCATGTCGAAGACCTTGTCCGAGGTCGCCGGATCCAGGTTCCCGGTCGGCTCGTCCGCCAGCAACAGCGAAGGGCGGTTCGCCAGCGCCCGGCAAAAGGCGACGCGCTGCTGCTCGCCCCCCGACAGCTGCGCCGGGCGGTGACCGGCGCGATGCGCCAGCCCCACCCGCCCCAGCAGGTCCAGCGCCCGCACCCGCGCCGGCGCCCGGGCAAGGCCATTGGCCAGCTGGGGCAGGACGATATTCTCGACGGCCGAGAATTCCGGCAGCAGGTGGTGAAACTGATAGACAAAGCCCAACTGCTCGCGCCGCGCCTCGGTTCGCGCCCGGTCGCCCTGCCCGGTCATGTCGCGCCCGTCCAGCAGCACCCGCCCCGAATCCGCCCGGTCGAGAAGGCCGGCGATATGCAGCAGCGTGGATTTCCCCGCCCCCGACGGCGCGACCAGCGCCACCACCTCGCCCCGCGCGACCGCAAGCGACACCCCCTTCAGCACCCTGACCGGCGCCGGGCCGCCGATGCCGTAAGTCTTGGAAATTCCGTCCAGAACCAGGATGTCACTCATAGCGCAGCGCCTCTACCGGGTTCATGCGCGCGGCGCGGCGCGCGGGAAAGACCGTGACGACAAAGGACAGTACCAGGGACAGCGCCACCGCCCGGAAGATGTCCCAGCCCCGCAGATCCGCGGTCAGGTGATAGATGCCGCGCACCTCGGGCTGCCAGGCATTGCCGCCGGTCAGCGCGTTCAGCGCCGCCATGATGTGATCGACGTTCAGCGACAATGCCACGCCCAGCACCACCCCGGCGATGGTGCCGATCACCCCGGTAAAGGCGCCGCACAGGAAAAACACCCGCAGGACGGCGCCCTCGGTCAGCCCCATGGTCCGCAATATGCCGATGTCGCGGCCCTTGTTCTTGACCAGCATGATCAACCCCGAGGTAATGTTCATCGAGGCGATCAGCACCAGGATCGACAGGATGACGAACATCACGTCATCCTCCATGTCCAGCGCGGCCAGGAACGAACCGGATGCGTCGCGCCAGGTCCAGACCTGCCCGCGTTCGCCGGCGGCCTGCAACAGTTCGGCCGTCCAGTCGTCGATCCGCTCGGGATCGGTGACGAAGACGCCGATCTCATCGGCCTGCCCCTCGCGGTTGAAGAAGCTTTGCGCCTGGGCAAGCGGCATGTAGATCCGCGCCTTGTCCACGTCATAGCGCCCGGCCGAGAAGATATAGACCACCTCGAAGGATTCCACGCGCGGCGTGGTGCCGAACGGGGTCTTGGCCCCGTCGGGGGCGACCAGTTGCAGCCGGTCGCCGATGCCCAGCCCCAGGTCGCGGGCCATGCCGATGCCGATGGCGATGCCGCGGTCGAAATCTTCGAGCCTGCCCACCGCGCGATCGGGGTCGGCGATCCCCGCCATCCCCCTCAGCGCATCCAGGGCGATGCCATGGACATCGCCCAGGGCGGCGGCATCGCCCTGCCGCGCCATGACCTGGGCCCGCACCTCGGGGATTGCGCGGGTGACGCCGGGGATCTGCGCGATCCGCGCGGCCAGGGCATCGTAATCCTCGATCCGGCCGGGAGTGACATAGGTTTCCTCGGTCAGGTCGTTATAGATCTGGGTCGGCGCGTAATAGACGGTGCTATGGGCATTGGCGCCCAAGATGGTATCGACGAATTCGGCGCGAAAGCCGGCCCGCACCGCCAGGGTGGCGATCAGCGCCATCACCCCCAGGGTAATGCCGATCAGACTGATCCAGGTCATCACGCTGACCCCGCCCTCGGCGCGGCGCGCGCGCAGATAGCGCCAGGCGATCATGAATTCATAACGCGAAAACGGGGCGGGGCTGGCCATCGCTCACCTGTCTGTTGGGTCGCGCCTGATTGGCCTTTCGCCATTGATAATGCAAGCCAACAAGGGCGTGACCGCGCCGGCTATCCGTCACGGCTTGGGGTGGTCGTCCCATTCGGAGCTGAGGATCCGCTGGGCATCGCCCTTGGGATCCTCGTATTGCCGGCCGCGCAGCGACCAGATGAAGGCCAGCAGGCCAAGCCCGCCAAGGCCCAGCGAAACGGGAATCAGAAGCCCCAGGATTTCCATGGTCTTTCCCCCTTGCTAACGCCGCAGGCGCAGGGCGTTCAGCGTCACGCTGACCGAACTGAGCGACATGGCCAGCGCCGCCATCAGCGGCGTCGCGAATCCGGCGATGGCCACCGGCACGGCAACGATATTGTAGATCAGCGAGATGGCAAAGTTCTCCTTGATCCGGGCCCGGGCCTGTCGGGCCAAGGCCAGCGCCTCGGCCACCGGGGCCAGGTCGCTGCCCATCAGCACCATGTCCGAGGCGGTGCGCGCCGCATCCAGCGCCGAGGCGGGCGAGATCGAGACATGCGCCTCGGCCAGGGCGGCGGTATCGTTGAGCCCGTCGCCCACCATCAGCGCATGCCGCCCCTGCTGACGCAGCCGGCGCAGGGTCTCGGCCTTCTCGACCGGGGTGACGCCGGCATGCCATTCGGCGATGCCCAGGCGCTGCGCCAGGTCCCGGACCACCGGCGCAGCGTCGCCCGAAAGCAGCATCACCGGCCGGCCCGAAGCCAAGATGCGCGCCACGCAGGTCTCGGCGCCGGGCCGCAGCCGGTCGGAAAATTCCAGCCGGATCGGCGCCCCCTGCCCCAAAGACAGCCAGCTTGCCGAAAGCCTGGCCTCGCCATGATCGGCACCCAGCCAGCCGGCGCGGCCCAGCCGCAGCTCGTGCCCCTGCCAGGTCCCCGAAATACCGTGGCCGGGCACCTCGCGCAGATCGGCCAGCGCCGCGGCTTCGGTTCCCGCGTCGCGCAGCGCCTGCGTCAGGGCCTGCGACAGCGGATGGCTTGACCCCTGCGCCAGCGCCAGGGCCAGGGGCCGCGCCGCAACGGGGACCGGGTCCAGCGAAACCAGTTGCGGCACGCCCATGGTCAGGGTGCCGGTCTTGTCGAAGACCACCGCATCCACCTCGGCCAGGCGTTCCAGCGCCGTGCCGTCCTTGATCAGCAGGCCGCGCCCGAACAGCCGGCCCGAGGCTGCGGTGACCACCGCCGGAACGGCCAAGCCCAGGGCGCAGGGACAGGTGATGATCAGCACCGCCGCCGCGACATTCACCGCCAGGCGGGCGTCGCGCGTGGCGAAATACCAGCCCAGAAAGCTGCAAAGCGCCAGGATATGCACCAGCGGGGAATAAAGCCGCGACGCCCGGTCGGCGAGCCCGGTGTAATGGCCGCGCGCCGATTCCGCCGCCGCGACCAGCGCCGTCAGCCGCGCCAGCGAACTGTCCGCCCCGGCCGCCGTCACCCGCATGACCAGCGGGCCGGTCAGGTTCGTCTCGCCCGCCGACAGCGCCATGCCAGGGGCCGCGACGACCGGAATGCTTTCCCCGGTCAGCAGCGAACGGTCGATCTCGCTGCTGCCCTCGACGATCTCGCCATCGGCGGGGATGCGGGCGCCGGGACGAATGCGGATCAGGTCGCCAATGCTCAGCTCGGCCACCGGCACCGGCTCGTCTCCGGCGGCGGTCACGCGAAAGGCGCGCGGCACCTCCAGCGCGGTCAGCTCCTCGGCCGCGGAACGGGCGACCGCGCGGGTGCGATAATCCAGATAGCGCCCGATCAGCAGGAAAAAGCACAGCATCACCGCCGCGTCGAAATAGGCGTGATGGCCAGATTGCATGGTTTCATAGACGGAAATGGCGCTGGCCAGGATCAGCGCCAGCGAGATCGGCACATCCATCCCCAACCGCCCGTGGCGCAGCGCCCGCCAGGCGCTGGCGAAAAAGGGCTGGCCGGCAAAGGCGACGGTCGGCAAGGCGATGGCCCCGGAAATCCAATGGAACATGTCGCGCGTCGCGTCCTCGGCCCCCGACCAGACGGCGACCGACAGGATCATGATATTCATCATCGCGAAACCCGCGACGCCAATGCGCATCAGGATGTCGCGGCCCTGGCGGTCGGCGGCGCTTGCGGAAAGCGCGGCGGGGTCGAGTTCATGCGCCTCGTAGCCGATGCCCTCGACCACGGGGATCAGCTCCGCGGCGCTCATGCCCGGCGCATCCACGGTGACGCGCCGCAGCGTCAGGTTGACCCTTGCGTCGCGGACGCCGGGATGGCGGTTCAGCGCCCGCTCGACATCCGTAATGCAGACGGCGCAATGGATCGTCGGCAGGGACAGGACGATATCGCCCCCTTCCCCCTTGCCGCCGGCGGCGGCGGCGATGCGCTGCGCCAGCGGTGCCGCATCGCAGGCCGGGCAGGCCGAAAGCCGGGCGTCACGATCCTGCAGCGCGGCATCAGACATGTCATTTCACCCGGCTGCCGTGGTAATGGTCGATGCGCTGGCGAAAGACCGTGCCGTCGGGGGCGGTCGCGGTCAGGTGGATGTTCCACATCCCCGGCCCCAGCGCCAGCGGGGCGTGGAACAGGCCGCCGGAGCGGGTGAGTTCCGGCCGCTGGTCCTCGCGCACATGGGTCGGGCGCCCCACGATTACCTCGAGTGTCTGCACCGGCGCCGGATAGCCATGGCCATCGCGGATCGCCAGGGTCAGTTCCCGCCCGTCATATTCCGGCGTAACCGTCCAGTCGAGCGCCGCCTGCGCGTCGCGGGCCCGGTCGAATTCCTGCGAGGCGACATAGCTGTTCTTGACCTCCAGCCCCGGGAAGGTGCCGACGGCCTTGACCGCCATGAAGACATTGACCGCGATGATGGTGCCAAAGGCCCCCAGGGTGACGATCAGCACATGGCGGCCTGTCAGTTCGCGGGGCATCTATTCGCTCCTTCCGTGAAAGACGGTTTCGATGCGGGACCTGGCCCCGCCGGTGGCATCCTCGACCCAGAGCGTCAGCTCGCTCTGCCCGCCCTCGGCCAGGGGCGACCCCTTTTCGGCGGTCACATAGACCCGTTGCGTATGGGTGCTGTCGGCCGGCACCTGAACCAGGTTGCCGGGCAGCCCCTCCAGCGCCAGGCCGACATCCTGCGGCGTGCTGCCGTCCGGGCCGGCGATGGAAAGCGCGAAGTCCCGCGCCTCCCCCTGCTTGTTGCGCAGGCGCAGGGCATAGGTGTTGCGGATCGCGCCGTCGGCCATGGTGACATAAAGCGGATTGCGCACCGGCGTCACGTTCAGGTCAAAGGGCGAACGCAGGAACAGCGCCGCCACCAGCGCCACCCCGATCCCCGACCAGAGCGTGAAATAAAGGACGGTGCGCGGGCGCAGGATATGGCGGAGCACCGGCTTGGGCGCCTCGCCCGCGCGCTCGGCGGCCTCGTCCTTCAGCGCCATATAGTCGATCAGGCCGCGCGGCTTGCCGATCTTGCCCATCACCTCGTCGCAGGCGTCGATGCACAGCGCGCAGGTGATGCATTCCAGCTGCTGGCCGTCGCGGATGTCGATGCCCATGGGACAGACGTTCACGCAGGCCATGCAGTCGATGCAATCGCCCTTGCCGCCGCCGTCGGATTTCGTCGCCTCGCCCTTGTGCAGCTTGCCGCGCGGCTCGCCCCGCCAGTCGCGATAGGCGACGGTCAGCGTGTCCTCGTCCATCATCGCCGCCTGGATGCGCGGCCAGGGACAGGCGTAAATGCAGATCTGTTCGCGCGCAAAGCCGCCGAACAGGAAGGTCGTCGCGGTCAGGATGCCCATGGTGACATAGGCGACCGGGTGGGCCTGGCCCGTCAGCAGATCGCCCAGAAGCGTCGGCGCATCGGTGAAATAGAAAATCCACGCCCCGCCGGTCGCTGCCGCGATGGCCAGCCAGATGCTCCATTTCGTCAGGCGCAACCGCAGCTTGCGCATGTCCCAGGGCGCATTCCACAGCCGCAGGCGGGCGTTCCGGTCCCCTTCGACCCAGCGTTCGGTCAGGATGAACAGATCGGTCCAGACAGTCTGCGGACAGGCATAGCCGCACCATACCCGCCCCAGCGCCGAGGTGAACAGGAACAGCCCCAGCCCGGCCATGACCAGCAGGCCGGCGACGAAATAGAATTCATGCGGCCAGATCTCGATCCAGAAGAAATAGAAGCGGCGGTTGGCCAGGTCGACCAGCACCGCCTGGTCGGGCATGCCGGGGCCGCGATCCCAGCGTATCCAGGGCGTGACGTAATAGATCGCCAGGGTCACCACCATGATGACCCATTTCAGGTTGCGAAACCAGCCGCTGACCCGGCGGGGAAAGATCGGCTCCCGGGCCGCATATAGGCGTGGCGGGTCGATGTCGGGATTCGACATGGTTGGCTCCTGTTTCGCGTAGCTCACCTGTAAAGCCTGGCGGCAAGGGCGCATTGATCTGCGTCAAGCGCGGGCCTGGCGAAATCTAGCGATGGCAAGGCCCGTGGACATGGGCTTAATTGTCGCATCCCCAACGGGAAACCGGCCCCGACGCCTTGCGGCCGGCTGGAAGCTTGCATTTGATATGAGCACCGGCCCCCCTTGGAAACGCGCGAACAGGACGGGGGGCCGGTGCCTCCACGGCCGGTTGCCCAGCCGCGGATCTCGCAAATTCGCTATTCTCCGCCGCCAAGGCCATGGACATAGGTGGCGACGGCACGGATATCCGCCTCGGACAGACGCCCGGTCCAGGAGGGCATGACGCCGAAGGGACCGTCATGCACGATCCGGGTGATCGTCGCCGGGTCCGAGCCGTAAAGCCAGACCGCATCGGTCAGGTCCGGCGCACCCTGCATCCTGTCGCCGGTGCCGTCCTCGGCATGGCAGGACGAGCAGTTGTCGGCAAAGACGACCGCCCCTTCGGCTGCCAGCGCCGCATCATGCGGCAGCCCGCCCAGCTCCAGCACATGGTTCACCACCTGGCGGATCTGAGCATCGTCCAGGAATTCGTCGATGCCGAAGCGCGGCATTTCGGAATAGCGGGTCTCGGGGTCCAGGGGATCGCGGATGCCGTGGGTGACGGTGGCGTGGACCTCCTCCAGCGAGCCGCCCCAAAGCCAGTCGTTGTCCAGCAGCGAGGGATAGCCCGAAGCCCCGCCCGCACCCGAGCCGTGGCATTGCGCGCACCAGGTGCGAAAGATCGCGGCGCCGGCATTGGCGGTATAGTTCGCCAGTTCCGGGTCGGCGGCGATCTCCTCCAGCGGGGTTTCGACCAGCTTGGCCTGGATGGGGGCATTGGCCTCGTTGAAACGCTGGATCTCGGCGGCGACATTGCTGCGATAGGTGCCGCCGATCAGCCCCTGGGTCGAGCCGGTGACCAGCGGGATTGCGGGATAGGCCATCACATAGAACACCCCCCAGACGATGGTGGCGTAAAAGGTCCACAGCCACCAGCGCGGCAGCGGGTTGTCATATTCCTCGATCCCGTCCCAGCTATGCCCGGTCGAGGGCACCTCGACCATCCGGCGCGCGCCCTTGCGGTCGCGCACGACACGGGTTGCGCCGGGCCGGGCGGCGGCCTCGGAATGCACGGTCCGGCCGTCCGGCGCCGAAGGAGGATCGGCAAGGATATCCGCCTGGTGGGGCCGATCGGCAGCCTGGCGTTCCAGCTCGATCCGGTTGTCGGGATTTTGCGGGCTGCTGTGCTTGTCGTCGGTATCGGCCATCACTCGACCCCCTTCTCGCCCGCCGGCGCGGGTCTTGTCTCGTTGCGGAAAATGCTTTCGGCCGCATCGCGATGCAGCGGCCGCGAGCCCGGCCGGAGGGCGAAGACGATCGCCCCCAGGAAGAACAGCACCAGCAGCAACAGCACCCAGCTGTCGGCCAATTCGCGCAGGATGGAATATCTGTCCATGGCGGGCCTCAGCGGTTGGGATCGGGTTCAAAGGTCGAGAAATCGACCATCGTGCCCAGGACCTGCAGATACGCGATCAGCGCATCCATCTCCGACAGGCCGGGCCGGCGGTCGAAATTGCGCTGCTGCGCGCCCGGATAGCGTTCCTCCAGCCCCGAGGCATCGGCATCGGGATCGGCCTGGGCCCGGAAATCTGCAACCGCAGCGGCGATCATCTCGTCATCATAGGGCACGCCGACCCGCGCATCGGTCAGCAACCGCTGTTCCATGTTCGAGGGGTCGATTTGGCGGTCCAGCAGGAAGCCGTATTTCGGCATGATCGATTCCGGCACCACCGCCTGCGGGTTCACCAGGTGGTCGATATGCCATTCGTCCGAATAACGGCCGCCGACCCGGGCCAGGTCCGGCCCGGTCCGCTTGGAGCCCCATTGGAACGGATGGTCATACATCGACTCGGCCGCCAGGCTGTAATGGCCGTAGCGTTCGACCTCGTCGCGCATCGGCCGGATCATCTGGCTGTGGCAGACATAGCAGCCTTCGCGCACATAGATGTCGCGGCCCTTCAACTCCAGCGGGGTATAGGGCCGCATGCCCTGAACCTTTTCGATGGTGTTCTGCAGATAGAACAGCGGCGCGATCTCGACGAGGCCGCCGATGGTCACCACCAGGAAGGAAAAGACCAGCAACAGCGTGGCGTTCTTTTCCAGGACCTTGTGCTTTTCAAGAATGGCCATGATCCGTCCTCACTCGGCAGGAACCGCGACGGCGGTCGATTGCGTCTTGGGTTGCCGGGCGACGGTGGCCCACAGATTGTAGCACATGATCAGCGCGCCGCTGAGATAGAGCAGGCCGCCCAGGCCACGCACGACGTTCATCGGGAATTTCGCGGCCACCGTGTCGGCAAAGGCGTTGACCAGGAAGCCCTGGCTGTCCACCTCGCGCCACATCAGGCCCTCCATGATGCCCGACACCCACATCGAGGCGGCGTAAAGCACCAGGCCGATGGTGGCGAGCCAGAAATGCCAGCTGACCAGGGCCGTGGAATAAAGCCGGTCGCGGCCCCACAGGCGCGGCGTCAGATAGTAAAGCGCGCCAAAGGTGATCATGCCGTTCCAGCCCAGCGCGCCGGAATGCACATGGCCGATGGTCCAGTCGGTGTAATGGCTCAGCGAGTTGACGGCCTTGATCGACATCATCGGCCCTTCAAAGGTCGCCATGCCGTAAAAGCCCACGGCCACCACCATCATGCGGATGACCGGATCGGTGCGCAGCTTGTCCCAGGCCCCGGAAAGCGTCATCAGCCCGTTGATCATCCCGCCCCAGCTGGGCATCCACAGGATGATCGAGAACACCATGCCCAGGGTCGAGGCCCAGTCGGGCAGCGCGGTATAATGCAGGTGGTGCGGGCCGGCCCAGATATAAAGGAAGATCAGCGCCCAGAAATGGATGATCGACAGCTTGTAGCTGTAGACCGGGCGTTCGGCCTGCTTGGGGATGAAATAATACATCATGCCCAGAAAGCCGGCCGTCAGGAAGAAGCCCACCGCGTTGTGGCCATACCACCATTGCGTCATCGCATCCTGCACGCCCGAGAAGAGCTGCACCGATTTCGAGCCGAAGGGGCTGACCGGGATCGTCAGGTTGTTGACGATATGCAGCATGGCGATGGTCACGATGAAGGCCAGATAGAACCAGTTGGCCACATAGATATGCGGCTCTTTCCGCTTCAGGATCGTGCCCAGGAACACCGCCAGATAGACGACCCAGACGATGGTCAGCCACCAGTCGGCATACCATTCCGGCTCGGCATATTCCTTGGACTGGGTGGCGCCCAGGATATAGCCCGTCGCCGCCAGCAGGATGAACAGCTGATAGCCCCAGAACACGAACCAGGCCGCATTGCCGCCCCAGAGCCGCGCCGCGGAGGTGCGCTGCACCACATAGAACGAGGTCGCGATCAGGGCATTGCCGCCAAAGGCGAAGATCACCGCCGAGGTATGCAGCGGCCGCATCTTGCCGAAATTGGTATAACCCATGGTGATATCGCTGAGATTCAGCGTCGGAAAGGCCAGCTGGAAGGCGATGATCACCCCGACCATGAAGCCCACCACGCCCCAGAAGGCCGTGGCGATCACCCCGGCCCGGACCACGTCATCCATGTATCGCGTCTCGGGGCGGGGTTCGAGCGCGGGTTGCTCGTTCCCCATCCGGCGCAAGATCCGCAGGAACATGATCCCCGCCGCCAGCATGACGATCAGGGCGTTCACAAGATAGGCGGGATCATCGGGCCGCGCATAATTGGCGCCGATCGCGGCCAGGACCGCGATCGTGCCAAGCGCGACCAGCTTGATGGTATCCAACATGAATTCCTGTCCTTCCATCCGGGGCCGAAGGCAGCCGATTCGCATCGGGATGCGGCGTCGGAGCGACTTCGACGGCTTCATTTAACGTCGCACGGTTTCGTGAGACTTTGATCTGCGTCAATCTGCCCGCTGGGGATAGGTGTAAAATCCCTCGATATCCTGACAGGATGTCGCAGCCGGCTTGCGGGCCGGCGATTTCGACCCTGTCGGATGCGGGCGAAATCCGCGCGAACCCCGAAAGGAGAGGCCCATGGGCTATAAGACGATCCTGACCGTTCTGACCGACGCCAATCAGCAAAGGCAGCTCGATTCGGCCATTGCCATGACCCGCCGAGAGGACGGGCACCTGGATGTGTTCTGCCTGGGCGTGGACCACACCCAAAGCGGATATTACTATGCCGGGGCCTCGGCCTATGTGTTCCAGGAATCCATCGACAAGGCGATGGCAGCAGCCGGCGAGCTGGAGGAAAAGGTCCGCGCCCGGCTGGCCTCCGAAGAAATCCGCTGGTCCACCGATTCCGCCGTGGCGCAGGTCGGCGGGCTTTCGACGCTGGTGGGCTTGCGCGCGCGCTATTCCGATCTCATCGTGCTGAACCGCCCCTATGGCGAGGGGGCGCCCGCCGATGCCGAGGCCGTCACCGAGGCCGCGCTGTTCGAGGGCGCCGCGCCGGTGCTGATCGTGCCCGGCGAACTCAGCGAACCCTTCGGCAAGAAAATCATGATCGCCTGGAACCAGTCGAACGAGGCACTGGCCGCGGTGCGCCGCGCCCTGCCGCTGCTGGTTGCCGCCGAAAGCGTCGAGATCACCGTCATCGACCCCTCGCCCAGCGGGCCGGAACGCTCGGATCCCGGCGGCGCGCTGTGCCAGATGCTGACGCGCCATGGCGTAAAGGCGGAAATCGCCG
>Ga0164243_10013331_pt1 | contig 11577 bp, 7 predicted proteins | sample OricompcompostOP_FD_108781 | JGI IMG/M metagenome (GOLD analysis project Ga0164243, IMG submission 108781) | Organic Plus compost microbial communities from Emeryville, California, USA - Original compost - Organic plus compost (OP) | ecosystem: Engineered > Solid waste > Mixed feedstock >... | reverse complement strand
TGGGCGGCGTGCGTGACGAGGCCGAGATTCGCGGCCATCGGCGCACCTATATCGGCTCGCTGCCGGGCAAGATCGTCACCAACCTCAAGAAAGCGGGCGCATCCAACCCGCTGTTCCTGCTCGACGAGATCGACAAGCTCGGCCAGGATTTCCGGGGCGATCCGGCCTCCGCGCTGCTGGAGGTGCTGGACCCGGAGCAGAACAGCAAGTTCCAGGACCATTATCTGGAGATCGATGTCGATCTTTCGGACGTGATGTTCGTCACCACCGCCAACTCGCTGAACCTGCCGCAGCCGCTGCTCGATCGCATGGAGATCATCCGGCTGGAGGGCTATACCGAGGACGAGAAGGTGGAGATCGCCAAGGCGCACCTGATCGCCAAGCAGATCGATGCGCACGGGCTGAAACCGGAGGAGTTCACGCTGACCGACGCGGGGCTGCGCGACCTGATCCGCTATTATACCCGTGAGGCGGGTGTCCGCACGCTGGAGCGCGAGATCGCCAAGCTCGCCCGCAAGGCGCTGCGCCGCATCCTCGAAGGCAAGGCCGAGCGGGTGGAGATCACGCCCGAGAACCTTGCCGAGTTCGCCGGCGTCAGGAAATTCCGCTTCGGCGTGGGTGAGGAGGAGGACCAGATCGGCGCCGTGACCGGCCTCGCCTGGACCGAGGTGGGCGGCGAACTGCTGACCATCGAGGCCGTGACGGTGCCCGGCAAGGGCGCGATCGCGACGACCGGAAAGCTGGGCGACGTGATGAAGGAATCGGTGCAGGCGGCGTTCTCCTTCGTGAAGGCGCGTGCGCCAAGCTACGGCATCAAGCCCAGCCTGTTCGCCCGCAAGGACATCCACATCCACTTGCCCGAAGGTGCGGTGCCCAAGGATGGGCCGTCGGCCGGCATCGGCATCGTCACCGCGATCGTCTCGGCGCTGACGGGCGTGCCCGTGCGGCGCGAGGTGGCGATGACCGGCGAGGTGACCCTGCGGGGCCGGGTCCTGCCGATCGGCGGGCTCAAGGAGAAGCTGCTGGCGGCGCTGCGCGGCGGCATCACCCATGTGCTGATCCCGCAGGAAAATGAGAAGGATCTTGCCGAGATACCGGCCAATATCCGCGAGGGGCTGAAAATCACGCCGGTCAAGCATGTTGACGAGGTGCTCGCGCTGGCGCTTGCCCAGCCGCTCACCGCGATCGACTGGACTGAGGCGGACGATCTCGCCACTCAACCGACGGCGCATCTGCCCGGTGCTGTTCCAGGCGATCCGGCGGGATCCGCGATCCACCACTGATTCGCGCTGTAAGCGGCTCGACTGCGACGTCCCGGTTTCGCTCCGACGGGAGACCGGCCGCGCGGCGGGCTCGGGGCTTTCGGTACGGGATCGGATCGATTCGGCCTGCAGAGGCGGATAACCGTCCAAATCCGGCGATTTGGGCGCGCTTTCCTTTTGACAGCACTAGGTTCGCTGTTCTTAGATGCGCGCCCGGCCTTGGCCGCGACTCAAGATATCGCACCTATCAAGGGGGTTCCGAAGGCATGAACAAGCAAGAACTGATTGCGTCGGTCGCCGAAGCGACGGGCCTCAGCAAGAACGATGCCTCGAAGGCCGTCGAAGGCGTGTTCGACACGATCAGCGGCGCGCTCAAGAAAGGAGACGAAGTTCGTCTCGTGGGCTTCGGCACCTTTTCGGTTTCCAAGCGCAAGGCTTCGACCGGCCGCAACCCGCGCACCGGCGAGCCGATGAAGATCAAGGCCTCCAGCCAGCCCAAGTTCAAGGCGGGCAAGGGCCTGAAGGACGCCGTCAACTGATAGCGGCTCGGGCCGCGCCTCGTGGGGGCAGGCGTGGCCCGGTCTTCCCGTCTCGAAGCTTCGGGCTGGACAAGCGTGCGGCGACCGCCTAAGCGCCTCCCCGCGAAGCCGACCGGCAGCCGCTGAACCACAGCGGACCCGCCGATCTGTTCCGCCAGCGCCGCGTCCCGTCGCGGCGGCAACCCAAGCGAAGCGTGGGCGCGTAGCTCAGCGGTAGAGCACACCCTTCACACGGGTGGGGTCACAGGTTCAATCCCTGTCGCGCCCACCACGCTTCCCTGTCTTTCAGCCCGAGCAGATTTCCCTTCCTTGCAGGGTAGGGGGACCACGCCCTATCTCCGTCGGCAGGATACGGACAGCAACGAAGGCCATCATGACCGCCACCCATTCCACCCGCATGCTCATTCTCGGATCCGGTCCGGCGGGGCTTTCCGCCGCGATCTACGCCGCGCGCGCGGGTCTCTCGCCGATCGTCGTGCAGGGGCTGCAGCCGGGCGGTCAGCTTACCATCACCACCGATGTGGAGAATTATCCGGGCTTCGCGGACGTGATCCAGGGCCCCTGGCTGATGGAGCAGATGACCAAGCAGGCCGAGCATGTCGGCGCGCAGATGATGTGGGACACGATCGCCGACGTCGACCTCACGCAGCGCCCGTTCCGCCTGATCGGCGACGGCGGCACCGTCTATGTCGGCGACGTGCTGGTCATCGCGACCGGCGCGCAGGCCAAATGGCTGGGCGTGCCGGGCGAGCAGGAACTTGGCGGAAAGGGCGTGTCGGCCTGCGCCACCTGCGACGGCTTCTTCTATCGCGGCAAGCGGGTGACGGTGATCGGCGGCGGCAACACGGCGGTCGAGGAAGCGCTCTACCTCACCAATCACAGCTTCGACGTCACTCTCATCCATCGCCGCGATTCGCTGCGCGCGGAAAAGATCCTGCAGGAGCGACTGTTCGCCCATCCCAACGTGAAGGTGCTGTGGAACAAGCGGGTCGAGCGCTTCGTCGGTGGCGGCGACCCGGAGGTGCTGGTCGGCATCGATCTGGTCGACACGGTGACGGGCGAGGCGATGCGGCACGAAACCGACGGCGGCTTCGTCGCGATCGGCCATCATCCGTCGACCGATCTGTTCCGGGGCCATCTCGACCTGGACGAGGACGGCTATCTGAAGGTGGAGACCGGCAGCACGCGCACCAGCGTGCCCGGCGTGTTCGCCTGCGGGGACGTGATGGACAAGATATACCGTCAGGCGGTCACGGCCGCCGGCACGGGCTGCATGGCCGCGCTCGATGCCGAGCGATTCCTGGCGGAGGCCGATTTCGAGGGCAAGGCGGCCAAGGCGGCCTGATCGGGCGCGGGAGTGCTGCAAGGGGCTGGCTTGCCCCAAGTTCGCCCCCTATACGTTCCCCATGGCCGACGACGATCTCTTCGCATCCACACCCTCCACCAGTTCCGGCGATTACGATGCCTCGGCGATCGAGGTGCTGGAGGGGCTGGAGCCCGTCCGCCGCCGGCCGGGCATGTATATCGGCGGCACCGACGAGCGCGCCTTCCACCATCTCGCCGCCGAGGTGCTGGACAATGCGATGGATGAGGCGGTCGCCGGTCATGCCACGCGGATCGAAGTGACGCTGGCCGCCGGCAACCGCATAACCATCGTGGACAATGGGCGCGGCATCCCGGTCGATCCGCATCCCAAATTCCCCGGCAAGTCGGCGCTGGAGGTGATCCTCACCACGCTGCATTCGGGCGGCAAGTTCAGCGACAAGGCCTACGCCACCAGCGGCGGCCTGCACGGCGTCGGCGTCAGCGTGGTCAACGCGCTTTCGGTCGACACGGTGATAGAGGTGGCGCGCAACCGGGAGCTGTTCCGCCAGACATTCTCGCGCGGGTTGCCGACATCGAAGCTGGAGGTGGTGGGCGCGGCGCCCAACCGGCGGGGCACCAGCGTCTCCTTCATACCCGATCCCGAGATCTTCGGCGCGGCGGGGCATTTCCGTCCCGGCCGCCTTTACCGGCTCGCCAGATCGAAGGCGTATCTTTACGCCGGAGTCGAGATACGCTGGCGCTGCGATCCCTCGCTGATCGGCGACGAGACGCCGGCGGAGGCCGTGTTCCAGTTTCCGGGCGGCCTTGCCGATCATCTCGCCGAACAGATCGCCGGCCGCGAATGCGCGACGGCCACCCCATTTTCGGGCAAGCAGGACTTCCCCAACGCGCAAGGCTCGGTCGAATGGGCGGTCGCCTGGCCGCTCTGGTCCGAAGGCAGCTATTCCTATTATTGCAACACCATCCCCACGCCCGACGGCGGCACGCACGAGGCGGGGCTGCGCGCGGCGCTGGTGAAGGGAATTCGCGGCTTCGCGGAGCTTGTCGGCCAGAAGAAGGGTAAGGACATCACCGCCGACGACGTGATGACCGGATCGGAGCTGATGCTGTCGGTCTTCATCCGCGACCCGCAGTTCCAGAGCCAGACCAAGGACCGGTTGACCAGCCCGGAAGCGTCGGGGCTGGTGGAAAAGGCCGTGCGCGACCATTTCGACCATTTCCTTGCCGACAATATGGAACGCGGCCGCGCCCTGCTGGGCTTCGTGCTGGATCGCATGGACGAACGCCTGCGCCGCAGGGCCGAACGCGAGGTCAAGCGCAAGACGGCCACTGCCGGCCGCAAGCTGCGCTTGCCCGGCAAGCTCACCGATTGCGCCAATGACGATCCTGCGGGCACCGAGCTGTTCATCGTCGAAGGCGATTCGGCGGGCGGCTCGGCGAAGCAGGCGCGCGATCGCAAGACGCAGGCCATCCTGCCGATCCGGGGCAAGATCCTGAATGTCGCCTCCGCTTCCTCGGCCAAGATCCTCGCCAATCAGGAAATCGCCGATCTCGTCCAGGCGCTCGGCTGCGGAGTGCGGGAGAAATGCAATCCCGATCTGCTGCGCTATGAGCGGATCATCGTGATGAGCGACGCCGATGTGGACGGCGCGCATATCGCGACGCTCCTCATGACCTTCTTCTTCCAGGAAATGGCGGACATCGTGCGGCAGGGGCATCTCTATCTCGCCCAGCCGCCGCTCTACCGGCTGACGTCCGGCACCAGGAGCGCCTATGCCCGCGACGACGCCCACCGCGCGGAGCTGGAAGCGGGCGAGTTCAAGGGCAAGAAGGTCGAGGTCAGCCGCTTCAAGGGGCTCGGCGAGATGAATCCCCAGCAGCTCCGCGAGACCACCATGGACCCGGCGAAGCGCAGCCTGATCCGGGTCGTCCTGCCGCAGGAATATGAGGAGCGGCAGAGCGTCCGCGATCTCGTCGACCGGCTGATGGGCAAGAATCCCGAGCACCGCTTCGCCTTCATCCAGGCCAATGCCGCCCAGATGGACGAGGAAGCGATCGACGCCTGACCGGCGCGTCCCGCCACAGGACATGATCGCAAAGCGGCGATGGCAGCAGGCGCAACAAAAACTGTTGAAATGAAGGCTGCGGGCGGTTGCCCCGTCCGCTTCATGGGTCTAAGCGGACGCCGACTTCAAGGCGGTCGCATCGCTGCGGCTGCCTTTCATTCGCCAACTCGAACCCTTGGGGGCACGTGAATGTCCAGGAAGAAGATCGCGCTTATCGGCGCTGGCAATATCGGCGGCACGCTCGCCCATCTCGCGGCGATCAAGGAACTGGGCGACATCGTCCTGTTCGACGTCGTCGAGGGCGTGCCCCAGGGCAAGGCGCTCGATCTCAGCCAGTGCGGCCCGATCGAAGGCTTCGACGCGAAGATCACCGGTAGCAACGATTATGCCGATATCGCGGGCGCGGACGTCATCATCGTCACCGCCGGCGTCGCCCGCAAGCCGGGCATGAGCCGCGACGACCTGCTGGGCATCAACCTCAAGGTCATGAAGGCGGTGGGCGAGGGCATCAAGAACAACGCGCCCGACGCCTTCGTCATCTGCATCACCAACCCGCTCGATGCGATGGTGTGGGCGCTGCGTGAATTTTCCGGCCTGCCGCACAACAAGGTGGTCGGCATGGCCGGCGTGCTCGATTCGGCGCGTTTCAGCCATTTCCTCGCCGAAGAGTTCCAGGTTTCGGTGCGCGACGTGAACAGCTTCGTGCTGGGCGGCCATGGCGACACGATGGTGCCGGTGGTCCAATATTCCACCGTCGCGGGCATTCCGGTGCCGGACCTCATCAAGCAGGGCCGCTCGACGCAGGAGCGCATCGACGCCATCGTCAAGCGCACGCGCGGCGGCGGCGGCGAGATCGTCGGCCTGCTCAAGACCGGCTCCGCCTTCTACGCGCCGGCCACGAGCGGCATCGCGATGGCCGAAGCCTATCTGAACGACCAGAAGCGGCTGCTGCCCTGCGCGGCCCATGTCGAGGGCAAATATGGCGTCGACGGCCTCTATGTCGGCGTGCCGGTCATCATCGGCGCGGGCGGCGTCGAGCAGATCGTCGAGATCGATCTCGACGACGAGGCCAAGGCGAACCTTCAGGTCTCGGTGGACGCGGTCAAGGAACTGCTGGTCGCCTGCAAGGGCATCGAGCCGAGCCTGGCCTGATCCGGTGGCGCGCGCCTGCTTCCTGATACCGATCGCGGCCGCTCTCGCGGCGGGCCCGGCTCTGGCGCAGGCGCCCACCGAAGCCAGCCTGCGCGCCATCGAGGCCGCGCATCTCGAGGCATTGCGCAGCGGCAATGCGGAGGCGATCGCGGGCATGGCCCATCCCAATTTCCGCCTCTTCGCGCCCGAAGGCTATATCGGCGACCGAGACCGGCTGCTTGCCCGCTTCAAGGGGCGGGAAGCGGGCTACGACAAGTTCGAGCGGCAGCTCGATTCGGTGACCATCACCGGCGACGTCGGTATCGTCATGGGCCATGAGACCGTCGTCCCGTCCACCGACACGGCAACCGCGCGGCGGCTCGGACCCAATGCCGGACCCGTGCATCGCCGTTTCACCAATGTCTGGCTCTGGCAAGGCGGCAAATGGTTGTGGCTGGCGCGCGATGCCGACGAGATCAAGGCGGCTCCTGCAACGGCCGCCATCCCGCCGAAAGGACAATGAATGAGCATCCTCGTCAACAAGAACACCAAGGTCATCACCCAGGGAATGACCGGCAACACCGGCAGCTTCCACACGGAACAGGCGCTGGCCTACGGCACGCAGATGGTCGCCGGCGTCACGCCGGGCAAGGGCGGCACCACCCATCTCGGCCTGCCCAATTTCGACACCGTCTTTGAGGCGAAGGAAGCCACCGGCGCCGACGCCAGCGTGATCTACGTGCCGCCGCCCTTCGCCGCGGACTCGATCCTGGAGGCGGTCGACGCGGAAATGCCGCTGATCGTCTGCATCACCGAAGGCATTCCGGTGCAGGACATGATCCGCGTGAAGCGTGCGCTCCAGGGTTCGAAGTCGCGGCTGATCGGCCCGAACTGCCCGGGCGTCCTGACGCCCAACGAATGCAAGATCGGCATCATGCCCGGCTCGATCTTCAAGAAGGGCTCGGTCGGCGTCGTCTCCCGCTCCGGCACGCTCACCTACGAGGCGGTGTTCCAGACGACGAATGCGGGCCTCGGCCAGACGACCGCCGTCGGCATCGGCGGCGATCCGGTGAACGGCACCAACTTCATCGACGTGCTCGAGCTGTTCCTCGCCGATGATGAGACGCAGTCGATCATCATGATCGGAGAAATTGGCGGTTCGGCCGAGGAGGAGGCCGCGCAATTCCTGAAGGACGAAGCTAAGAAGGGCCGCAAGAAGCCGATGGTCGGCTTCATCGCCGGCCGCACGGCGCCTCCGGGCCGCCGCATGGGCCATGCCGGTGCGATCGTTTCCGGCGGCCAGGGCGGCGCCGAGGACAAGATCGCGGCGATGGAGTCGGCGGGCATCCGCGTCGCGGCCAGCCCGTCGGAGCTCGGCACCACGCTGGTCGAGGTCCTGAAGGGCTGAGGCCGGCCCGGCAGCTTCGTCGGGGGGCGAAGCCGCGGAAGAATTGCGGGGCGGGAGGCGGTTTCGGAAAACTGCTTTCCGCCCTAAATGACGTGTTCACCAGTCTGGTGCATAGCACCGGCACCTGCAACCAGGGCGCGGCATCCGCGCGAGGACGGCAAAATGGGTATCGAGGGTCTCGGTTTCGACGAGCTGGAAGGTGTCAGTCCTTCCTTCGTGGAGGCGCTGTACCGGCGCTTCGAGGATGATCCCGCTTCGGTGGAGCCCGGCTGGCGAGACTATTTCGAGGGGCTGGCCAACACCGTGACCTCCCCCTCCTGGGCCAATCCGAACTGGCCTCCGACCGAGACCGACGCCCTGACCGCCGGTTTCGATCCCACCCAGTCCGCGCTCCCCGCCAAGGCGCCGGCGCCCAGAAAGGATACGGCCCAGGCCGCATCCGCCGCTCCGCCGCCGGCTCAGCCCCCGCTCTCTGCGGAGGCGATCACGCAGGCGGTGACCGATTCCATCCGTGCGGTGATGCTGATCCGCTCCTATCGGGTGCGCGGCCATCTCGGCGCCGATCTCGATCCGCTGGGTCTCGTCAAGCGGGAGCTGCCGGCGGACCTGACGCCGGAATTTCATGGCTTCTTCGATTCCGATCTCGACCGGCCCATCCATCTCGGCGGCACGCTGGGGCTGGAAAGCGCCACGATCCGGGAGATCGTGGCCATCCTCCAGAAGAATTACTGCGGCCATGTCGGCCTCGAATATATGCACATCGCAGACATCGAGGAGCGCCGTTTCCTGCAGGAGCGCATGGAAGGCCGCGACAAGGAGATCCACTTCACCGAGATGGGGAAGAAGGCGATCCTCACTAAGGTGATCCATGCCGAGCAGTGGGAGAAATTCCTCGGCCGCAAATATGTGGGCACCAAGCGCTTCGGTCTGGACGGCGGCGAATCCATGGTTCCGGCGCTGGAAAGCGTCATCAAATATGGCGGCGCCGGCGGCGTGCGCGAAGTCGTCATCGGCATGGCCCATCGCGGCCGCCTGAACGTCCTGGCGAACGTCATGGAGAAGCCGTATCGCGCGATCTTCAGCGAATTCGCGGGCGGCTCGGCCAATCCGGAAGATGTCGGTGGCTCCGGCGACGTGAAATACCATCTCGGCACGTCCACCGATCGCGAGTTCGACGGCAATGTCGTCCACCTGAGCCTCGCGCCCAATCCGTCGCACCTGGAGGCGGTGGATCCCGTGGTGCTCGGCAAGGCGCGCGCCAAGCAGACCAAGCTTGACGACGTGGAACGCGAAAAGGTGATGCCGATCCTGCTGCATGGCGACGCCGCCTTCGCGGGCCAGGGCATCATCATGGAATGCTTCGGATTTTCGGGGATCGCGGGCTATAATACCGGCGGCACGATCCACTTCGTCATCAACAATCAGGTCGGCTTCACCACCAGCCCGCAATTCGCGCGCTCCTCGCCCTACCCGTCCGATGTGGCGAAGATGGTTCAGGCCCCCATCATCCATGTGAACGGCGACGATCCCGAAGCGGTCACCTTCGCCTGCAAGCTGGCGACCGAGTTCCGCCTTGCCTTCAAGCGCGACGTCGTGATCGACATGTGGTGCTATCGCCGCTTCGGTCACAACGAGGGCGACGAGCCGGGCTTCACCCAGCCGCTGATGTATGATGCGATCCGCAAGCACCCCGTCATTTCGGACATTTATGGCGGCCGGCTGAAGGCGGAAGGCGTGGTTGACCAGGATTGGATCGACAATGAGGTCGCCAGCTTCCTGAAGATGCTCGACGACGAGTTCGACGCTGCCAAGGGCTTCCGCGTCAACAAGGCCGACTGGTTCGAAGGCGACTGGACCGGCCTTGCGGCACCGCGCGAGGCGATCACCGAACGCCGCGCGGCCAATACGGGCATCGCGCCCGACATGGTCGATGAGGTTGCCCGGGTGCTGACGACGGTGCCGGACGACTTCAATATCCACAAGACGCTGAAGCGCATCCTCGACGCCAAGAAGACGATGTTCGAGACCGGCGAAGGCTTCGACTGGGCGACGGCCGAGGCGCTGGCATTCGGCTCCCTGCTGCGCGAGGGCTATCCGGTCCGCCTGTCGGGGCAGGATTCGGGGCGCGGGACGTTCAGCCAGCGCCATGCCGCGTGGATCGACCAGAAGGACGGGCACAAATATATCCCGCTTTCGACGATCGACCGGCGCTTCCAGGTGCTCGACAGCCCGCTCAGCGAGTTCGGCGTGCTCGGGTTCGAATATGGCTATGCCTCGGCCGCGCCCAACACGCTCGTGCTGTGGGAAGCGCAGTTCGGCGATTTCGCCAATGGCGCGCAGGTCCTGATCGACCAGTTCATCGCCGCCGGCGAGGCGAAGTGGCTGCGCGTCAACGGCCTCGTGATGCTGCTGCCGCACGGCTATGAGGGGCAGGGGCCGGAGCACAGCTCGGCCCGTCTCGAGCGTTATCTGCAGCTTTGCGCGGAAGATAATATGCAGGTGTGCAACATCACCACGCCGGCCAATTATTTCCACGTCCTGCGCCGGCAGATGCATCGCAACTTCCGCAAGCCGCTGATCATCATGACGCCGAAGTCGCTGCTTCGCCACAAGTCCGCGGTGTCGAGGATCGACGACTTCACGGGCGACAGCCATTTCATGCGCCTGCTGTCCGATCCGAACGCGCCGGCGGACAAGGACGTGAAGCGTCTCGTGCTCTGCTCGGGCAAGGTCTACTACGATCTGGCGGAGGCGCGCGATCAGGCGGGCGACAAGAACACCTCGATCATCCGTGTCGAACAGATCTATCCGTTCCCGGCCGAAGCGCTGGTGAAGCGGATGGCGCGCATGACCGATCTGGAGACGGTGGTCTGGGCGCAAGAAGAACCCAAGAACAATGGCGCGTGGTTCTTTGTCGAACCAGCGCTGGAGGAGTGCCTGAAGGAAGCGGGCGTCGGTCCGGATCGTGCCGTCTATGCGGGCCGCAAGGCATCCGCGGCGACGGCCACCGGCCTTGCCCGCAAGCATGTGGAACAGCAGGCTGCGCTTGTTGCGGAAGCGCTTGGCCATGAAGTGAAGGCGAACTGAGACATGGCGACCGAAGTCAAGGTGCCCACGCTGGGCGAATCGATCACCGAAGCGACGCTGGGCCAGTGGCTCAAGGCGCCCGGCGAGGCCGTGAAGGCCGATGAGCCGATTGCCAGCCTGGAAACCGACAAGGTTGCCGTAGAGGTCAATTCGCCCGTCGACGGCGTGATGGGCGAGCAGGTCGTGGCCGAAGGCGATACCGTCCAGGTCGATGCGGTCATCGCCATCGTCAATGAAGGTGCGAGCGCAGCTTCGCCGGCGACTCCGGCGGTCGAGGATCGCACGGCGGTCGGCCAGGCCGAAGCCGCCGGGCCGACCGAACGGGGCGCGGCGCCGGCGGAGGACGAGGAGGAAGAGGGCGAACCCAAGACGCTGTCGCCCGCCGTCCGCCGCGTCGTGCTGGAACACGGCCTCGATCCGTCGAAGATCAAGGGCACGGGCAAGGACGGCCGCCTTACCAAGGATGACGTGCTGGCCGCCGCCAAGGCCCAGGATCAGGCGAAGCCCGCCGCCGCGCCGTCCGCTCCCGCCGCCGCGGCACCTGCTGCGCCCGCCGCGCCGCGCATCGCGCCTGACGCCGCCGGCCGCAAGGAGGAGCGCGTCCGCATGACGCGCCTGCGCCAGACGATCGCCTCGCGCCTCAAGGAAGCGCAGAACACGGCCGCGATGCTCACGACCTATAATGACGTCGACATGTCGGCGGTCATCGAGGCGCGTAACCGCTACAAGGATCTGTTCGAGAAGAAGCACGGCATCCG
>Ga0164243_10013330_pt1 | contig 11577 bp, 13 predicted proteins | sample OricompcompostOP_FD_108781 | JGI IMG/M metagenome (GOLD analysis project Ga0164243, IMG submission 108781) | Organic Plus compost microbial communities from Emeryville, California, USA - Original compost - Organic plus compost (OP) | ecosystem: Engineered > Solid waste > Mixed feedstock >... | reverse complement strand
GGCCATGGGCAGGCTGAAAGCCCGGCGTTCCGCGCGCCCTTGGTTTCAAGGGCATGAAGCGGCGGTTTGGACGACGGGCGCGCCCGCGCCGGCCAAAGAACAGGGCCAGCGGAGCGTTGTCTGCATGCGCGGGCTTGACCCGCAGGGCGCCTCACCCGACAAAATGCCTTTGATTGGAGAACGAGATGGCCGGCACCAAAGCCGGCCATGACCATAACAATCGTCAGGGAGTGAACCACATGCAGCCGCGCGAGCGCGTTACCTTTTCACCCATCGAAGGCCGGCCGAACCTGAAATTTCCGGACGGCGTGCGGATGGTGATCTGGCCGGTGCTGGCGCTGGAGGACTGGGACATCTCGCGGGCCATGGCGCGCATGGTGATCGTGCCGCCGCAATTGCAGCCGCTCCTGCCGGACCATCCGAACTGGAGCTGGCATGAATATGGTATGCGCGTCGGTTTCTGGCGTATGAAGAAGATGCTGGAGCGTGTCGGCGCCACGCCCACCGTGACACTGAATGCAAGAGTCTGCGAAAGCTATCCGCAAGTCGTGCAGGCCTGCATCGATGCCGGCTGGGAATTGAACGCCCATGGCTATGAGCAGATCCCGATGCACAAGCTCGACGATCAGCGCGCCAGCATCAACAAGTCGATGGATACGATCGAGAAATTCTGGGGCCGCCGACCACGCGGCTGGTTCGGGCCGGGCCTGACGCAGACTTTCGACACCCTGGATTACTTAAGCGAAGCCGGTGTGGAATATATCGGCGACTGGGTTCTGGATGATGAACCGGTGACGCTGAAAACGACGCACAAGCCCGTCGTCGCCCTGCCCTACAATTTCGAGATCCACGACATCGTGATGTTCACATCGCAATATCATCCGTCATCGATGTTCTACGACCGCGCGATGGATCAGTTCGACTGCCTGTATGAAGAGGCGGCAGAACGACCGAAGATCATGGCCATTGCCTGCCACCCCTATTTGTCCGGCGTGCCGCATCGCCTTGCGCATGTGGAACGCACCTTCGCTGAAATTCTCGATCGCAAAGGCGTCGTCTCCTGGAACGGCGAACAAATTCTCGACTGGTATCTCAAGCAACAGAAAGCATCTTGATGTCTGCCCGCATTCGCTCCGCCTTCGTTCCGCATGACCTGAAAGCACCGGTCAAGGGCGCCGATACCGGCCCGTTGGCCGGCCTCTCGGCTGTGGTCAAGGACATGTATGACATCGTCGGCGAACGCAGCGGCGGCGGCAATCCCGACTGGCTGGCGGCGCAGAAGCCGGCGACCAAGAACGCCGGCGTCGTGCAGAAGCTGCTCGACGCCGGCGCCACCATCACCGGCAAGACAGTGTGCGACGAGTTCTTCTACAGCCTCGCCGGCGTCAACGCCCATTACGGCACGCCGGTCAACCCGCGCGCGCCGGGCCGGCTGCCCGGCGGCTCGTCGAGTGGCTCCGCCTCGGCAGCCGCCTCCGACGCCTGCGATTTCGCCATCGGCAGCGACACCGGCGGATCGGTGCGCGTGCCGGCATCGTTTTGCGGATTGTACGGGATCCGCACCACGCACGGCCGCGTCGATCTTACGGGCGCCATGCCGATGGCTGACTCGTTTGACGTCGCCGGCTGGTTCTCCAATGCACCGGGTGTCTTCAGACGCGTCGGCGAGGTGTTGCTCGGCGGCACATCGACGGCAGCTCCGATTTCAAACCTGATCGTGCTGGACGACGCTGTTGCCGAGGTCGATGCCGACATCGCAGCATTGATGAATGCCGCGTTGGCCGCCATGGCCGACGAACTGCCGAAAGCTTCGCATCAGCGCATCGCTCCCGACAGCCTTGAAGTCTGGCGCGAAGCCTTCCGTGTCATCCAGGCACGCGAGGTCTGGAATGCTTATGGCGATTTCGTATCACGCACCAAGCCGAAATTCGGACCCGGTGTCGCCGAGCGCTTTGCCGCCGCGGGCACTGTCACGGACGATGCGGTGGCTCAGGCCCGCGTGATGCAGGAGCGTGCGCGCGACCGCATCCGCGGCATCGCAACGCCTGGCACGCTGCTGGTGATGCCGACCTGCCCATCCGTCGCGCCACTGGTCGCAGCGCCGCTGGAGGTGCATGAATCCTTCCGCGTGCGGGTCATGCGCATGACCTGCATCTCCGGATTGTCTGGACTTCCGCAAATATCGATCCCGATCGGAACGGTTGGCGGCTGCCCGGCCGGACTGTCTTTCATCGGCTGGGCCGGGGGCGATGAGACGTTGCTCGATCTTGCGGTGAAGCTGTCGCCCTATTGCGGGATTGAGGCGTAGCGGCCGAGGACCAAGCTTCATCCGCATTCCCGTAAGAGCGGGGATCCCGCGTTACCGGGTCCCCGCTTTCGCAAAGACGCACGATCAGTGGGGAACCCGTCAGCGCTCCTTGCGTTCAAGTGCTTGCTTCCGGGGCTGGAGAGCAATCATGTTGAAATGGGCTATTCTGTTCTTGATTCTATCGATTGTGGCGGGCGCGGTCGGGTTTACGAACGTTTCGGTGATCGCCAAACGGATCGCGATGGTTCTCTTCGCACTCCTGTTTGTTGCATTCGCGGCGCTCCTCATCTTCGCCTGGATCGTTGGCGAAGCAATCAGCACCAACCGTGTCATGCTGCTGGTCTCTGCATTCGTCTGAGCAAGCTTTACTGAGCGAAATATCCGAGAAATTTGAATACCAACGATGTTGCGTGAAACCGGTCATCGTGCGTGGTCGCACGGCGCAAGTTCAATCCCCCTAAAAACAGCTGAGCCGGCGGGACTAAAAGTCCCACCGGCTTCATCAGCGGATGATCCGAACCTCTCGCGGTCCCGATTATCCGCAAGCTGAGATCAAGTGTTAGTCGTTGCCGTGGAAATCGTCGAACAGCGGATTGGCACTATGCTGTTGGACCTGCGGGCGAACATGGTTCGTGTAAGCCCGTGCGTAAGCGCCGCGAGCATTCTGCGTCTGAACAGCACGCGGTGCGACATAGTAGGGTTGCGCAACAGCGGGCTCGCCATGAATGCGGCTGTTGAGGTCCTCGCGGCTCTGAGCATTGGCAGCAGCAGCGACGACAACAAACGAAGCGGCAACAAGAGCGGTCTTGATGATAGACATTGTAGTCTCCCTTAAAACCCTAAGAGGCGAACCTCACTGTGAGCGTTCGGGCCTCTCGGCTTCACGGGAGCTAATTGTGCATCGCAGAATTTCCAATCAACGGGCTGTGATGCATCGGTGATCGACGCTGAGCGAATGATTGAATGCAGTTTATTGCCGCAAATCGTTCTTCCAACAAAAGTCGAACGAACAAATTGAGGCATCTGCCACAAAGCGGCTCCGGAGTCGAAAATCCTACAAACTGGGCGTTTTGGAGAGCTTTATTTTACAGATCGGGCCTTGGAGAGAAGCCATCCAAACAACAATACATTCATTTGGATTTATTCCCGAAGCCGCCGCGACGTCTTGTCAGTGCCGGAATGTCGCATTCACCAGTGATGCAATTCTGGCAGAGCCGTTATGCCAGTCCTCGACAGGCATGCAGGCCATCACGTAGCGGTCCGGGCGGAGAAGAAAGACCTGGTCGGGGGGAATGGCCGCCCAGTCCTGCGCATTCTTTTCACGCACAATGAGCCCATCGGCAGACGCCGCCTGCGGCAAACCATCACCGACGATCATGATTCTCTTCGGTTTGATTGATGAGAGGGCGGACTCGCATACCGGCATCGTGCCGCCTTTGCTCGAGCGCATCACGATCGAGAATCCATTGCCCAGAATGTTGTCGAGCAGCACAGCCTGCCCGTCCGGCAGCACGACCTGGGGCTGCGGGAAAAGGCGCCCGACCAACGTCCTTTTCGCATTCCGGCCGTCTGGCACGAGAAAGCCCTCGACGAAGCGCGGCGACGGCTTGAACCGCATCTGTGCGATATAATCCCGGGCGGGTGGATAGAGGCCAAGCAGCCGGAACGCATTCTGAACGAAGAAAGCCTCGGTGCGGCTGCGCGGCGCCATGACGCGACCCATGCGCAAGGCCATATCGATCATCGCCCAGACGTGGTCGCGCCGCTCCACTTCATAAGTCTCAAGCAATTGCGGCCCGAGGTCTCCGCGTACGACGGCAGCAAGCTTCCATGCGAGGTTATAGGCGTCGCGCAGACCGCTGTTCATGCCTTGTCCGGCAAAAGGCGGCGTCAGATGCGCGGCATCGCCGGCGAGAAAGACACGGCCGTTCGACCAACGCTCGGCGATACGGGCATGAAAGGTGTAAATAACCTGCCGCACGATGCGGCTGCCGGGGTCGGCATCATGGGTTTTGAGCAGGTGCTGCACCATTTCCGGATTGAGCAGATCCTCCTCGCGCTCATGCGGATGCAGATAGAATTCATAACGGCGGGTCAGATCCGGCCCCGGCAAGGCGATGCAGGGGCGCTCGGGACTGCAGAATACCTTGGTATGCCGCGATGGCGTCGGCGAGTTTTCGAGATCGACGATCAGCCAGCGTTCGCCGAAGCTCGAGCCGCCAAGTGACGTGCCGATGGCGCGGCGTGTGGGACTGCTCGCGCCATCGCAGCCAATGAGATAGTCGCAGGCGACATCGACCTCACCACCATCCGGCTTTCGCACGCGTAGCGTAACACGCTCGGCATGCTGCTCGAAGGACAGAACTTCATGCTCGAAAGCAGAAGTGACATGCGAGAAGCGTTCAAGCGCCGCCCGCAATTGTCGCTCCAGAATCGGTTGACGGAAAGCATTGCGGCGCGGATAGCCATAGGGCTGTCCAGTCGGCTGCACGCGCGCGAAACATGTGCCGCCAGCGGAATAGTAATCAGAGCCATAGCCCGCGACCGTCTGGGCAAAAACGTCCTCCACCACACCTGCTGCCTGCATGGTGCGCAGCGACTCGTCATCGATCGATACGGCGCGCGGCTCATGCACCGTCGCCGCTTTGCGTTCGATGATGAGGCACTGAACGCCATAGACACCGAGCAGATTGGCCAATGTCAGCCCGGTCGGCCCGGCACCGACAATCGCCACCGGGTAATGCGATGTCATGCAGATAACCTGCTCTTGCGTGATAACGCGCGGCCACTCTTGTGATCGCGTATGCGTTCGATCTCGCGCGCGGCATTGATGACTGAAGTACACAGCCGCGCGATCGCCGCCTCGTTGGCCCGCGGCGTCATCAACACGATGCTGAGGCTGCCGATGATGCGGCCATGCGCGTCGAATAGCGGCGCCGAAATGCCAATCCGGCCCGGATCCACCTCGCCGGCACTGACCCGTACGCCATCCTTGCGGATTTCCTGCAACGCCGCCTTGAATTCCTCGTAGCTGCTGCCGAGGCCTGCGGCGACGATCTCGCGGCGGTGGCTCTGCCAGAGATCGGACAGGGCCCGCGGCGGCAGATAGGCGAGAATCACCTTGGAGGTTGAGCCCCGAAACAGCGGACGACGCGCACCGCGCTCGTAGGAGCTCACCGGCTCGTCCGGCCGGTTGCTTTCCTCATGGATGCACATCACCTGTTCGCGGAAATAGCGGCACAGCAATACCGTCGCCGGCTGGCGCACACGCTTGAGCAGTCGCACCATGATCGGCCGGGCGATCGCCAGCACCGGGTCGGCGGCGCGGACCTGTTTGTCGAGTTCGACAATGGCCGGCCCCAGCACATAACGATTGCGCTGCAGCCGCTCCAGCATGCCGCAGCCCACGAGCGTATTGAAATAACGATAGCTGGTCGCCAGTGAAACATTAAGCTGGCGTGCGGCCCGCTCCGGCGACCAGGCATTGCGGCCAGCCGTATAGAGAGACAACACGCTCAGCACCTTTGCGGCGCTCTTCATTCTCCTGGCGCTTCCCGTCTGCATACTCGCGACGGGCCGCCGAACTACGGCCTGTCGCTGACGGAGCACGCAAACCACAGCACCAGGACCGCGTCAAAGCGAATTCACAAAAATCTCATATTTTGCGAAAACATTCATGCCCCCGATGCGCCGGGAGCGGCGTCATTTCCGCTTCTTGGCGGACCGCTTCTTAGCAGACCTCTTTTTAGGGACCTTTTTGCCCTCAGCCCGCGCCCGGGACAGGCCAATGGCGATCGCCTGTTTGCGGCTTTTCACCTTGCCGCCCCGACCACCCGGCCCACTGCGGGCCGTTCCCCGTTTATAGGCTCTCATTTCCTTTTCGACATCTTCGCTGGCGCCGCGTGAATATCTGCGTTTCGCTTTGCGCTTCTTCGCCATGCCAAAATCTCCGTTTGGCTCTGGAACGCCGCGAACAGCGCGCACGTTCTCTCGCCATGATGAGGTTTTCAAGACATCCCAGACCACGATACCCGCGGATGCGCATGACCCGTACGGGCCTTTCGTTCTTCGACGACAACGAGGCTGACGATGAGATCCTCAGCCTGGGTTTCGTCGCTTCGAAAAACTCAACCTCCACTGGCACCGGCAGTCAATTCTTGGAGAGCGATGAAGGTTCCTATCCCGGAGCACACTGATGGCAAGTCATCGTGCAGCCAGCAAGAAGAAATGGTCAGCAAACGTCACTGAGCACAGCGACGCACTGGACTTGAAAAAGGACATCTTCAAGGGGCCCCCAAAGGAGATTGCGCAATCGCTCAAGCGCTCCGCCGAACACAGCCACCGGCGCAAGTCGAGCCCATTCCGATCGGCCATGTCGATGCTCACATTTTACATCAACCGCGCTGGCAAGAACCTCCCCGCATCCCGCCGCAAGACGTTGGAATCGGCGAAAGACGAACTGAGAGCCGCATTCAAACAGCATTGATCGAACATCAAAGAAAGCGATCAAGAGCGTGCCGAGGGCTGCGGGAATGCTACAACAACCTGTGATTCATCATCCGGCTGCTCGGTCACCTGCCATCCCGCTCGCCTGACGATATCCGCTATTGGCAGCATCGGACTGACATCGGTGATTTCGCTGTAGTTCACCGAGTTCTGATAACCGAATTTGTCGACGAGAACGACAAACAAATCTCGGCAAAATACGCGCATTGCGGAAATGGTCGACGTCTTCGTTTCGACAACCACAGGATGTCGGTTGTCGGCGAATTTGAAAAGCTTGGCTTTAAGCTTTTCCTTTCGAAAATCTGCAAGCGCGATGATCTGGCCCATGCCGATCAACGCAAACTCAGTCAGAGTGTTCCCGAAGCCCTACGCCGGGGCGATCACGTCATGGAGAAAGGCAGTCAGCGACAACTGACACCGGCCAAGCTACGACGTGACGTTCTATGTTTCCCACTCGACATTTTTACGAAATCCTGTCCCGGTTTTTCGCAGCTTAATGTCCGTTAAGAACAGGCACGTGAGGCAATCGCGAGAGCGTGAAGTCACGCCGGTATTGGCTCACGATCTGTTTTATGATGGCAAACGCATCAACGGCCGACCCATACGGATCGTTGTTCCCTCACTCACGCCGGGGCACATCTCGAACCCGTCCGGGGCAAAAACGATGATGGTCGAGCCATGTTCGAACCAGCCCATCTCCTGGCCTTTTTTGAATGCCGCATCGCAGACGAATTCGTTGGCGCCGCGATGTTTCATGCCAAGAACGACATCGAGAAAATGCAGCCTGATGCTGGCGACGAGAATGGCCGCGACCGGCACAAGCGTGACTGGATAGCCCGAAGGGCTTATCCGTGCGCGGATTACTGCCCGCTCGTTCTTACAGAACAGCTTCTCGATGCGTTTCAAGGCAATCGGATTGACGTTCCAGGTGTCGCCGGAAATGTAGGTCACATGATCGACGCGGCAGTCATAGGGCGCGTGAAAGCGATGATACATCGATGACGTCAGCCGCAGCGTGGCATAGCGTCCGTTGCGATAGGCGGTCTCGAAATCGGCGTCGGGCACCAGATCCTTCAGCGTGTAGGGAAAGCCCTTCACCTGAAACAGGTCCGTACCGTCGATGCGACCGCAGGCGCCGACGATCGCATCGCAGGGGCTGGTCATCACGGCGGGATCGGCATCGACGGGACGCAGGCCATCCTTGAGTTCGCGCACGAAGCAGTCGTGCATGCTGGTAAATGTCGTCTTCTTGGCCTCCGACAGATCGAGATCGGAAAACAATTTCCAGATGCCGATCGACGCATCGCGCACCACCGGATTCTCGACCTTGCTCAGCCAGCCGACGAATTGCGTCGCCAGGCGGCGCGGAATCCGGTTGGTCAACAGGAAGTTCAGATCTTCCCGGAATGGCAGCTTTGCCATCAAAGTGTCGGTTGTCATCGTCCTGTATACTTTCGCCATTACCGCATTCATTCATGGATTCGTCATATACGGCATTCGCCCTTTACGCCCTCGGCGCCAGCGCGCTGGGCGCGATCCTTATCAAAGGCAAAAACCGCCTCGCCTTGTCGCGAGCCAAGCACCGGTCGATCGAAGGCCATGCGCGGATGTCGCGCCGGCTGGCACGGCTGCTGCCGTTCTATGAATACGGCGACAACCGTTTCTTCTGCGCCGACGATGCGCCGGCCCATATCGAAAGCCAGCGCCGGGCTGCCTTTGCGAAGCTGAGCGAGCTTTACAGGACGCGCTTTGCCAAGACCGCCGCCCTGACCGCGGAAGCCGCAGCCGGCATTTCCGACATGCAGTTCACGGCGCGCTATCGCGTGCCGTTCCAGTTCAGCCGCATGGTGCGCGAGAACCTCAAGGGCGGCTCGCTGCTGGTATCGTCCAACGGCGTGAAGGTCACCGATCTCGACGGCAACAGCTTCTACGACCTGACCGGCTCCTATGGCGTCAATGTCTTCGGCTACGATTTCTACAAGGACTGCATCGAGAAGGGCGAAGAGCGGGTGAAGGCACTCGGTCCGGTGCTCGGCAACTTCCATCCGGTGATTGTCGATAACGTCCGCCGGCTGCAGGACATCTCCGGCCTCGACGAAGTGTCCTTCCACATGTCCGGCACCGAGGCGGTGATGCAGGCGGTGCGGCTGGCGCGTTATCACACGCGGCGCTCGCATCTCGTCCGCCTGTGCGGCGCGTATCACGGCTGGTGGGGCGATGTACAGCCGGGCATCGGCAATCCGATCCCTGCGAACGAGACCTATACGCTCAGCGACATGTCCGAGAAGACGCTGCACGTGCTGCGCACGCGCAAGAACATCGCCTGCGTGCTGGTCAACCCGCTGCAATCGCTGCATCCCAACGCGAATGCGCCGAGCGACTCCTCGCTGGTCGATTCGTCGCGCAAGGCGCATTTCGACCGCGCCGCCTATACCGAATGGCTGAAGCAACTGCGGCAGGTCTGCACCGAGCGCGGCATCGTGCTGATCTTCGACGAGGTGTTTCTCGGCTTCCGCATCGCCCGTGGCGGCGCGCAGGAATATTTCGGCGTGAAGGCCGACATGGTGACTTACGGCAAGACGCTTGGTGGCGGGTTGCCGATCGGCGTCGTCTGCGGCCGCAAGGACCTGATGAAGCGTTTCCGCGACGACCGGCCGGCCGACATTTGCTTCGCCCGCGGCACCTTCAACTCGCACCCCTACGTGATGGGGGCCATGGACGAGTTCCTGACGCGGCTGGATCAGCCGCCGCTGGCCAACGCCTATGACGGGCTCGATCAGCTCTGGAACCTGCGCGTCGAGATCATGAATGCGCGGCTGAAGGAGGCCGGCCTTCCATTGCAGGTCGCCAATTTCTCGTCGATCTGGACGGTGCTTTATACGCAGCCGTCGCGCTACAACTGGATGCTTCAATTCTATCTGCGGGCGCATGGGCTGGCGCTGAGCTGGATCGGGACTGGCCGCTTCATTTTCAGCCTGAATTACACCGATCGGGATTTTGCCGACGTCGTCGATCGCTTCATCGCCGCCGCCATCGAAATGAAGGAGGATGGCTGGTGGTGGACCGACGGGACTACCACCAACAAATCGATCAAGCGATCATTGCTGAAGGAAATGTTGCGGCACCGGCTCTAGAAAAGTCCGGCTTTGAGGACATCAAAGCCGGACTTCAGCTTTCCTATTCAGGCGTCAGCGTCGCGCCGGCTGGCCGGAAAACGCTTTTACGTGTTCTGCGGCTTCAGGACAGCGTCGACGTCCTCTTCGTCCTCATCATGCGGGCGATGCTTGCCATGGCCCGGATCGATCAGCTCGCCACGCAGGAGCGCCAGCGGCGCCTTGTAGTAGAGCTTGATGTCGTGGAACGGGTCGGTAAGGATCTTCGTCGCCCAGACAAGGCCGGTCTGCACATCGCGGATGAAGAACAGCTGGATCGTCCGGGCCAGCAGGCCAATGAGACCGATCGCCAGCCAGATCTTGGCGGTCTGACGGACGAAGTCCGCAACGCCATGATAGGGCTCAAAGATGCCGAACAGCGTCGGATCGACCAGCAGAACCAGCGGCGACGCCGCCCAGAGGCTCATCAGCACGACCTTGCGCTGCAGGTTATAGCCGACCTTGATCTCTTCCTTGTGCTCGTGCGTCGCCTGGTTGTTGTGATCGTAACCACGCGGCTCGAAGAAGAAGTGTCCGGCCTGGCGGCTTGTCATCGACACCAGCCAGCCGATCAGGGCCGAGATCACCGGATCGAAGAATAGCATCACATAGGCGATCAGGAAGCTCACCGCGCTGACGAGATGGAGCGACTGATTGATGCGGCTGTGGTGATAATAGCGATGGTCGTCCCAGCGCTGTTCGCGAAGCGCTTCTCTGAACTGCATGGTGGCTCCCATTTTTGAAGAAATCACGAATTCGCGGCAGCGAGTGAATTGTGGCCGTTGACGAGCGCGCCCATCTCGCGCTTGCCGAAACGGATCATCGAGAAGTGACCGAACGGCGGCGTGAGCCGACGTTCAATAAGTTCGATCTCCGGCTTGTGCGACAGCCAGGCCAGATAACGTTCCCAGCCAAACTCGGTTCGCCAGCCGAGCTTGCGCGCCGCTGGCGCCACCAGATGCTCAATCGAGCGGCGCAACCCTGTCTCGTCACTGACGCGGCTCAACAGGATGATCTCGCCGCCCGGCTTCACAACACGCGCGAATTCATCGAGCGTAGCTTCAGGCTTCGGAACGGTTGTGACAACGTATTGCGCCACAACCACGTCGAATGAATTATCCACAAAATCGAGATCGCTGGCGTCCATGACGGCAAGCTGCTCGACATGCGTGAGGCCAAGCTCCCTCACCCGCGCATGCGCCTTTTCCAGCATCGAGGCGGAAATATCGATGCCGACGATTCTATTCTCCCGCGAATAATCCTGCAGCGAGATGCCAGTACCGACGCCGACTTCAAGAATACGACCGCCGACCCGCTCTGCTGCCTCGATCGCGATCTGCCGGCCGCGCTTGAACACGGGACCGAAAACCAGATCATAGACCGGCGCCCAGCGATCGTAATCGCCGACCATCATATCGTCATTCAGTTTCACGTTTGCTTTCATGTGTCGCGCCAATAGAGAATGTTAAGCAGACTTTCGTTCGATCCCGCTTGCATCTGTCACAGCTTTGACGCGCAAGTTTCTTCGGTTTGTCGTCAAAGACCGAGCGGCGCAAACAGAGCCCAACTGCCGGCACGGATGCCGCCAGCCAGCGTCCTTCCTGCGACTGT
>Ga0164243_10013329_pt1 | contig 11577 bp, 10 predicted proteins | sample OricompcompostOP_FD_108781 | JGI IMG/M metagenome (GOLD analysis project Ga0164243, IMG submission 108781) | Organic Plus compost microbial communities from Emeryville, California, USA - Original compost - Organic plus compost (OP) | ecosystem: Engineered > Solid waste > Mixed feedstock >... | reverse complement strand
GAGGGGCACGATCCTCCTCTCGGGAAGCAGGGTCAGCAGGGGTGCGTCGCGACGTGGCAACCGTGGCAGGACACGACAGAACAACCCGGAACACCGGACGTTGCCCGGGCCCGCGTCCGCCGAGCCCCGACCGGGAGAGCCGGGAACCCGCGCCGCGAAGCCCGTGTCGAGGGAAGAAAGAACACAGCAGACAGTCGCGCCTTGATCCCGCACGTCGGCTGTCCCGACTTCAGGATCAATGCTCCCCCCGGGGTCCTGTCATCCCCAACGGACCAGGATTCACACCACCGGGTTGGCGATCTCCATCCGAATTCGCAGTCGACCGGTTCCGCGGGCGCCGCCGCGCGCGGATCTGCCGCGACCGCGGGGAGTTGTGCGAGCAGCTGCCGGTTCACGTGCACTCGCTTGTTCGAACCCGCCGTTGGTCCACGAGTTCGAATTTCCGCCGTGGCCCGCAATCGTCGAGCAGATCCTGCCGCGGTGTTCCGGAAAGTCCCCGCTGCACGGGGAAATGTCCCGTCCGCGCAGGTATATGGATTCAGAAGACGTCCGAGGGGCTGATTTGGACGGTCGCGGTGCGGCGGAGGACGGTGCAACGGCGGAAAATTCTCCGCCGTCCGGACTCGCCGACTGCGGTCGGAGCGCGCGCTGGCACCACTTTCCGGTGGTGCGCGGGAAAAGCAGTAACGCCGGTCGGGTCATCGTCGATGAGCGTTGGAAACGGTTCGGTGACGAGAACTCCGGCCGCACCGCCGCTGAGCGCGGACGGCCCGCGGTCCGGAGCAGCTGCTGCCCGGGTCCGAATCGATCAACGACCGCTCGCCACGGTGTTCTCGCCCGGGTTCTCGTCCGGTGTTCTCGCGCGGTGTTCTCGCGCGGCGAACAGCTGCACCGGCATGAAGCCGGTCGGTGAACCGGCTGGCGCTCCGCGCTCCCGGGCCGAACCCCGGTGGAAGCCCTGAACTGCCGCAGCGAGCCGAAACACGATGGTCACGGGCTCGCGTTCGCGCGGCAACGCGGCGGGATTCCCATCGGAGGGGTCACAGCAGCCGACCGCAGGGAGGCAGGCATGTTGATCCACCCACCGACCCGCTCGGACGTGGCCGCCGCGGCGCGCCACCACGGCTTCCACCTCGACGAGCAGGAGCTGGCGGTGTTCGGCGAGCTGGTCGCGGCCAATCTGGACTCGCACCGCCGCGTCGCCCAGCTCTACGAGCTCTCCTGCACCCCGGGCCGCCGGCAGCAGGGCGCGGTCCCCGAGCACGACCCGCTGGGCGCCTGGTCCGTGCGCACCGACCTGCGCGGTCGCGGCTCGGGGCCGCTGGCCGGCAGGACGGTCGCGGTCAAGGACAACGTCGGCATCAGCGGCGTGCCGATGGCCAACGGGTCGAAGGCGCTCGAGGGCCACGTCTCCGCGCGGGACGCGACGGTCGTCGAGCGGCTGCTCAACTCGGGGGCGCGGATCACGGGCAAGGCGGTCTGCGAAGACCTGTGCTTCTCCGCGGGCAGCCACACCGCGCGCAGCGGCCCGGTCCGCAACCCGCACGACCCGACCCGGACCGCGGGTGGTTCCTCGTCGGGCTCGGCGGCGCTGGTGGCCGCCGGCGAGGTCGACCTGGCGATCGGCGGCGACCAGGGCGGTTCGATCCGCATCCCCGCGTCGTTCTGCGGCGTGGTCGGGCACAAGCCCACGCACGGGCTCGTGCCCTACACCGGGGTGTTCCCGATCGAGAACACCATCGACCACGTGGGCCCGATCGCCGGCACGGTCGCCGACACCGCGCTGCTGCTCGCGGCGATCGCCGGGCCCGACGGCCGGGATCCGCGGCAGAAGGCCGCGCCGCACGCCCGGCAGGACCCGCGGTCCGAGCTGGACCGCGGCCCGCGCGGGCTGCGGGTCGGGCTCCTCGAGGAGGGCTTCGCCCGGCCGGACGGCACGTCGGACCCCGAGGTCGACGCGCGCGTCCGCGCCGCAGCGCACGCCCTGGCCGGCGAGGGGGCGCTCGTCGAGTCGGTGTCGGTGCCGTGGCACCGGGACGCGCTGCACGTGTGGAACGTGATCGGGCTGGACGGCACGGCGGCGCAGATGCTCGACGGCAACGGCTTCGGCACCGGCTGGGACGGCACCTACGACCCGGAGCTCATCGAGACCTTCGCCCGCGGCCGGCGCGAGCGGGCCGACGAGCTCGCGCCGAGCGTGAAGCTGGCCGCGCTGACCGGGCGCTGCTCGTTCGCGCAGAGCGGCAACCACGCGTACGCGATGGCCCGCAACCTGGTGCACGAGGTGCGCGCGGCCTACGACGCGGCGCTGTCGCGCTACGACGTGCTCGCGCTGCCGACCGTGCCGTTCGCGGCCCCGCCGCTGGTGGACGGGTCCGCGCCGGTGCGCGAGTCGATCAGCGCGTCGCTGGGCGCGGTCGGCAACACCGCCCCGTTCAACGCCAGCGGGCATCCGGCCACGTCGGTGCCGGTCGGCACCGCGGGCGGCATGCCGGTCGGGATGATGCTGGTGTCCGGGCACTTCGACGACGCGACGTGCCTGCGTGCCGCTGCCGCGGTCGAGCACGCCGTGCAGCGGTCGGTGTCGTTGACCTGACCGCGTCCGCTGTGGACTGATGCAGTGTGGATGGTGGACGCGCCGGGTCGTCCACCGTCCACACGCGAGCGCGTGCTCAGATCCCGCGCAGAACCAGGGGGAGGTTGGTGGCGCGCAGCAGCGTCAGACCATCCATGGTGCGCGGTTTGTACGGCAGGTGCTGCAGGCGCTCGCGCATGCGGTCCACGGGCCGCGGGACCTCGTCGGCCCGACCCAGCATGATCGCCGCCCAAGGCTGCTCCTCGGACCGGAAGTACACCCGCGTGCCGAAGACCTCGCCGAACTGGCACCACGGCCGCTGCAGCCCCGGCGCCGACGTCCGGGTCGGCAGGCTCAGGTGCGGGCGGCTCACGTGCGTGCTCAGCACCCCGCCCGGGGCGAGCAGTTCCCGGCACTGGGCGAGGAAGTCGCGCTGCAGGTAGGCGAAGCTGTCGTCCTCGGGCTCCTCGGGCAGGTCCAGCACGACGACGTCGTAGGTCGCCCCCTCCCGCACCCCGCGGCGGATGAACGCGAAACCGTCCTCGTAGTGCAGGCGCACCGGTCCGGTGCCGGACTCGGCCATCCGCACCTCCTCGGGCGTGAACCCGTACGGCAGGTGCTCGGCACAGATCCGCACGCACTCCGGGTCGAGGTCGACGTGGTCGACCTGCTCCACACCGGACTGCGCGGCGATCTGCAGCACGGTGCCCTCGCTGCAGCCGATCACCAGCACGCGGCGCACCTGCTCGGCCAGCGCCATCGCCGGCACCAGCTCGGCCTCGTGGAAGTGCAGCTGCCCGACCTCGGCGCTCTGCGGGTTCTGGTCGCAGAACAGCGTGGTGCCCAGGAAAGTGCGCGCCACCAGCACCTCCTGCAGCTCGGTCCGAGCCTCGTGCACCACCTCGTGGAGGTGCCACAGGTCGCGCACGTCGTCGTGGATGGGTTCGCTCAACCAGCGGCTCATCGTCATCCCCGTTCCCGCGCGGACAAGGTCGAAGGGTGATTCTCGCGCGGAGGGCGCGCGCCCGAACGGGTCCCCCTGGGGAAAACCGTTGCAACCGCAGCGATTCCCCGAACGGGCGAACCCGATCCGGCCGGACAGCACCGCGAACGGGACGGCCCCGACCGCTGACCGGGTCGCTACCCGCCCGGCGGCCGAAACTGCCCGCGACCGCGCGGAACCAGGCCAGCTCCGGACGGCCGGACGGCGGGCGCATCCGGTCGGGAGCTGGCTGAGGAGCTGGCCCGTCGCCCCGCCGCCGATCCCGCCGGCCAAGGTGGACAGTGCGGCGCTGGACTCCCACCGCGCGGTTTCCGGGCTCGCGGTTCCGACCACCGCGCCACTCCGCGCAGGAACTCGTCGGTGCTGACCAGTCCTTCAGCGCTGACCGGCTGACCGGCCCTGGCGCGCGTGCCCGACCGCTCGGCGAGCGCGTCGGCGATCTGCGGCGATCTGCGGGGGAAGCTGGGAGCACGGATCGCGGGGCTCGTCGCCGATCATCGGGAGCCGAGCACCGCCAGCAGCACCAGCATCACCAGCGCCGCCCGCATCACCAACACCGCCCGCATCACCAGCGCCGCCCGCATCACCAAAATCGGCCGGGCCACCCGGTCGGCCTCCGCCGGAGTCGCGCTCCCCGCGCTCGCGCACCCGCGCCAGGAACTCGTCGTACTTCTCCGTGCTCCCTCCCTTCGAGGACGCCGGTCCTTTCGAGGCCCTTCGCGGTGACCGACCCCGCGGGCCAGCTGCTCCGGTCAGCGGTCGGGCCAGCTGCTTCGGCCCGTGGTCGGCCGGCGGGGCGCCGGCTGCCCCGGTCGAGCGGTTTCCGGAGTTCTCCGGCCCTCCTGAGTCCTCCGGCCCTCCGGGGCGCATGGCGCGACCCGCGCCCGCCCGCGGATCCGAGCGCCGAAGGCGCCCGCGGCTTCCGCTGAACGCACCGCACACGGACAACGCTCCCGCCGGGCGGGGAGTTCCCAGCGGGGCGGCGCGGAGAAACCGGCCCCAGCTCGCCGGCCCCAGCTCGCCGGCTCCAGCCCTCCGACTGCAGCCCGGCCCCGAGCGGTCAGCCGGTGACGAGCTGGGCGGACAGGTAGTCGCCGCGGCGCACCGCCTGGGCGGCCATCCGCAGGTCCCCTTCGGGCACCTCGCCCCGGGCGACCCGGCGCAGCTCGTTCTGCAGCACCGCCTCGACCTGCGGCAGCGGCTGCTGGAAGTAGCGCGCTCGCAGCTCGGTGACCTTGGTGTCCAACGCCTCGCGCAGCCGCCGCAGCTCGTCGGGGCCGAGCCGTTCCAGATCGGGACGCCGCACGCGCACGGTCACCGTTGCCGCCATGCCGGCAGCGTATCCGCCAGCGCCGACCCGGCGCCGGTTTGCGCCGGTCGCGGCGATCCGCACAGTGAGACGCGTGGTGGTGCGGCTGTTCGTCGGCGGGGACGCGATGCTCGGCCGGGGCGTGGACCAGCTGCTCCCGCACCCGGGCCCGCCCGAGCTGCGCGAGGAGTTCGTGCCCGGCGCGCAGCACTACGCGCGGGCCGCGGGCCTGGACCCCGCGGATCCGCCCGCCGGGTTCGCCTGGCCCTGGGGCGACGCACTGCCGCTGCTGGCCGGCGCCGACCTGCGGCTGGTCAACCTGGAGACCAGCGCGACCGACCGCGGCGACTTCGCCTCCGGCAAGGTCGTGCACTACCGGATGCACCCGGCGAACCTGCCCGCCCTGACCGCCGCCGGCATCGACGCCTGCTCGCTGGCCAACAACCACGTGCTCGACTTCGGCGCCGACGGGCTGCGGAACACCCTCGACGGTCTCGACCGGGTCGGGGTGCGGCGGGCCGGTGCCGGGCGCACCGCCCGGGAGGCGGCCGAGCCGGCGCTGCTGCCGCTGCCGACCGGGGGCCGGCTGGTGGTGCTCGCGGCCGGGACGGTCTCCAGCGGCATCCCGCCGGCCTGGGCTGCCGGCGAGGCGGCTCCCGGGGTGGCGCTGTTCCCCGAGCCGTCGCGGCGGGCCGCCGACGAGCTGCTGGAACGGGTCGCCGCGGTGAAGCGGGCCGGCGACCTCGCGGTCGTGTCCGTGCACTGGGGCGAGAACTGGAACTACGAGCTGGACGAGGACGAGGTCGCGTTCGCGCACCGCCTGGTCGACGGCGGGGTGGACCTGGTGCACGGGCACTCCGCGCACCACCCGCGCGCGGTCGAGGTCCGCGGCGGCCGGCTGGTGCTGTACGGGTGCGGTGACCTCGTCAACGACTACGAGGGCATCCCGAGCCCCGCGGGTTTCCGCGACGACCTGCGCGTGCTGCACTTCGCCGAGTTCGATGAGCGGACCGGGCAGCTTCAGGCGCTGCGCATGGTTCCGATGCGCACCGAACGGCTCCGGCTGCGCCACGCGCTGCCGGAGGACGCCGAATGGCTGCGCTCCACGCTGATCCGCACCAGCCGGCCGTTCAGCACCCGGCTCGACTTCGACCCCGACGGGGCCCTCGTGCTCTGACCGACCGGCCGGGCCGGCAGTTCGGCGGGCCCACGATCGCGCGCAACTTCTCGGGTCCGGCTTTCCGCGGCCAACTTTCCGCGGCCAACTTTTGGCGGACAGCGCTCCGCCCGATCATTCCGCGCCCGGCTTTTGACGCTGCCGGACTGGCCGCCACCGGCCCACGCGCGAAGCACCGCTGCTCGAGGCCGGGTTCCACCGGTCAGAACCCGCCACCGGTGCGACCCCGCAGGCGCTGGTCGTGGCGGTGGAGGCGCTGACGGTTGCCCGGCCGAGCCGCCGCTGCCCGTCCGCCGCGGTGCGCACCCGGACCGAGCCGGCGCTGTTCGACTACCGGCGCTTGGGCACCCGCACGGTCATGAGGTCCTCGGCGACGACCAGCTCCCCGCCGAACTCGACCGCGGCCTCCGCGCGGAACTCGGCCGGGGCGGGGTAGCGGCGGGAGAAGTGGGTCAGCACCAGCGCGCGCACCCCGCACTCGGCGGCCACCCGCGCGGCCTGCGCGGCGGTGAGGTGCCCGTACTCGGCGGCCAGGTCCGCGTCCCGCTGCAGGAACGTCGCCTCGATCACCAGCAGGTCGGCGCCGGCGGCCAGCTCGCGCACCCCCGAGCACAGCCGCGTGTCCATCACGAAGGCGAACCGCTGTCCCGGCCGGTGCTCGCTGACCTCCTCGAGCGCGACCCGGCGCCCGCCGACCTCGATCTCGCCCGCCCGCTGCAGCCGGCCCACGTCGGGCCCGCGGACGCCGGACCGCTCCAGCAGCTCGGGCAGCATCCGCCGCCCGTCCGGCTCGCGCAGCCGGTAGCCGAACGACTCGACGGGGTGGTCCAGCCGCCGGGCCTCCAGGGTGCCGAACCCGCCGGTGGCCACGACTCCGCTGTCGTGGACGGGGCGTTCCCGCAGGTCCGCGGTCTCCAGGAACACCGAGGCGTTCCGCAGCCGCGCGAAGTACTCGCTGCCGGAAGCGGGGTAGTGCGCGGACACCGGATGCGGCACGCCCTCCTGCGAGAGCCGCTGCACGATCCCGGGCACGCCCAGGCAGTGATCACCGTGGAAGTGCGTCAGGCACAGCCGGTGCACGTCGTGCCCGCTGTTGCCGGCGAAGGTCAGCTGCCGCTGCGCGCCCTCGCCAGGGTCGAACAGGAACCCGGTGCCGTCCCAGCGCAACAGGTAGCCGTTGTGGCTGCGCTCGCGGGTCGGTGACTGGCTCGCCGTCCCGAGGACGAGCAGCTCGCGATCGGACACCGCCGCAGGCTAGCTCGGACCGGCCAGCTCGGGCTGGCCAGCTCGGGCCGGCTGCGCCGCCGCGGTCGCTCAGCGCGGAGCCGCGCGGCGCTCGGGCACGTCCTCCAGCGAGCGCCGGTCCCAGGATCCGGCGTCGGCGGCGGCCTCGTAGGTGCTCTGCAGGAAGTCGAGCAGCGTGCCCTCCGGATCCTCGGCGGTGCGCACGTCGGCGTAGGGCAGCACGTGCTCGCCGAGCGAGGCGTCGTAGCGCGCCGCGGCCGGCCGCACCGGCGCCTGCGCGTACCCGTCGGGCTCCGGGTAGGCGTAGGCGTAGAAGGTGCCCTCCGCGCTGCCGCCGGGCCAGAACCCGCAGCTGGACAGCTCGTGCGAGTAGCCCTCGACCATCACCCAGTCCCCGCAGTTCGGGGCCCCGCCCGGGTGCCGCGGCGCCTCCCTGCCGGAGAACCGGGTCAGCGCCAGGTCCATCGCGCCCCAGAAGAAGTGCACCGGGCTCGACTTGCCCACGAACCGCGACCGGAACTCGCCCAGCACCCGGTGCGCGGCGACCAGCTGGCCCCAGAAGCGCCGGGCGTGCTCCGGGACGTACGAGCAGTGCTCGTGGTCCTGGTCGAACGGGATCGCGCGCGGCACCTCGACCGGCACCGGCCGCACCGACACCGGCAGGTCCAGCTGCTGCAGCGCGTCCAGGACCTCCCGGTAGAACTCGGCGACCGGCTTGGACTCCAGCCGCAGCGACTTCTGCCCGCCAGCGGTGGAGCGGATCAGCAGCTGGTGGGCCACGAAGTCGAACTCGACCTCGAACAGCTCCCGCCCGTGCGGGGTGGCGGTCGTGGTCAGCCCGCGCGGGGTGACGTGCAGTGACACCTGCCACCAGTGGTTGACCATCGGCGTCCGCTCCAGTCGGATCTTGCCGATGACCTGGGTCCACATGTGCAGCGTGTCCCGCGTCGGAGTCCACTCGTCGACCGCCAGCGCCGGCCAGTCCTCGATGCGCGAGTCCACGGTGATCCCCCCAAGCGGTCGCGTCCCCGCCGCCGACCTACCCGACCCCGGCTGCCGGGAAAACCCCGCCGGCCCCCGGCCGCCGATCTCGTGCGCACCGAAAACACCGCGCCGCGTCCATGCGCGGCCCGCGTGCCTGCGAGGATGTTCCCGCAGGCACCGGAACACGGGGGATGGCGCATGACCGAACGGCCGCGGCGGGCGATGTCGGCGCTGCTCGCGCGGGTCGACCACTACCAGCGCGAGCACCCGTGGTTGGGCCTGCCGGTGGCGGTGGTGCGCAAGTACTCCGACGACCAGGGCGGATACCTCGCCGCGCTGCTGACCTACTACGGCTTCCTGTCCGTGTTCCCGCTGCTGCTCATCCTGGTGACCGTGCTCGGGTTCCTGCTCGCCGGCAATCCCGGGCTGCAGGGGCGGCTGGTGCGGACCGCGCTCGGCGAGTTCCCGATCGTCGGCGACGAGCTCGGCGGCAGCGTGCACACCTTGAACGGCAGCGTGCCCGCGCTGGTGATCGGCGTGCTCGTGGGCGGTTACGGCGCGCTGCGGTTCGCCCACGCCGGGCAGTACGTGCTCAACCAGGTCTGGGCGATCCCGCGCCGCGCCTGGCCCGACCCGTTCCGCGCGTACGCGCGGGCGCTGCTGCTGGTCGCCGGGATCGGGCTGGCCCTGGTGGCGACCACCGCGCTGTCCGGGTTCACCACCGCCGAGCACGCCCTGGGCTGGGTGCTGGGCGGGACGCTGTCGCTGGTGCTGCGGATCGTGGCGATCGCGCTGGCCATGGTGGTCAACACCGGGGTGTTCGTGCTGGCCTTCCGGGTGCTGACCGCGCACAACATCCCGCTGCGGGACCTGCGCCCCGGGGCGGTGGCAGCCGGCGTGGCCTGGCAGGTGCTGCAGGAGATCGGCACCTACTACGTGGCCCGGGAGCTGCGCGGCATCAACGCCGCCTACGGGATGTTCAGCATCGTGCTCGGGCTGCTGGCCTGGATCTACCTCGGGGCGCTGCTCGTGGTGGTCGCCGCCGAGTTCAACTCGGTGCGGGCCAACCGGCTCTGGCCGCGCGCCCTCCGCGCGGCGTTCACCGAGACCACCGAGCTCACCCGCGCCGACCGGCGCGCCTACGCGTTGTACGCGTCCGCGCAGCAGCACACCTCGGCGCAGGACGTCACCGTCCACTTCCGCACGCCGCACACCGCGCCGGAACCGGAATCCGAGCTCGAACGCACCGATCCGGACCTGCCTCCCGTGGAATGACCGCGCCCCGCGTCGTTCGTTCGGGAAACGAGCGTGGGGCGATCACCGGCCGTGCCAGCCCGTTCACCGCTTCCGCACGTCCGGTGTGGACGGATCCGACCCCCGTTGCGGTCCGGTGACCGGTGGTGCGAGCATGGGTGCCGTTCGAAACCAGAGCCCCGCTCGTCGGGCGATCGCCCGGCTCCGGGCGCCGAGCAGGGGCCAGCGCGGTTCTGTCCTCAGTGGACGTGCGAACGTTCCGGTGGGGGCGCCCGGTGAGTGTCCGCAGCAGAAGTGTCTGGGGGTGTGGGTCGTGTCCGAACGGGCAGGACTGCCTCGTCGTCAACCCGGCCAGTTCGGTCATCAGCACTGGATGAGTGGCCAGATCTACCAGCTCACCTTCGAGGGGGCGCCACCGGAGGACTGGGCCGTCGAGGACCTCGACGCGCTGCACGACTTCATGGACGGCCGCGTCCAGTTCGACACCCCCACCGAGCGCCCGCGCCGCGGCACGGAGCAGGAGTACCTGGACAACGGCCTGCCGGTGCGCCGACCGGCCGCGCGCCGGTCCGGCTGAACCGCGGTCGACCGGACGGATTCGGCCGCGCGGCTCGGTCGGGCGGCGGATTCGACCCGGGCAGCGGATTCGATCGAGCAGCGGGGTCGGCCGGGCGGCCTGCTCTCCCGCTGAATCGGGACCTAAGGCTCTGGGAGCACCTCCGCGGCTGCCGAAGACTGGGGCGGCAGACCCGGGAGCGGGCAGCGACCGCTCCACCACGCGAAATCCGCGAGAGGTGCGTGCACCGATGGCCGCCACGACTACCACGACGCATCCGAACTGGTGCTGCCGCGACGAGCTGGGCGAGGCCGACCCGGGAGTCCACCGCAGCGAGCGCATCAGCGTCGACTGCGGCCCCGGTGGTGGCACCGCGGACGTCGTCATCGAGCAGCGCAGGCGCGAGCGCGGCGCCCCGGAGTCCGCCGAGACCACCCCGCAGATCGTGATCACCACTCCGGACGGCTGCCAGGCGCGGTTCACCCCCGAAGCCGCCCGCGAGCTGGCGATCGCCCTGCTCCGCCAGAACTACGCCGCCTTCGGCAGCGCGTCGACGAGCTCGATGCTGCACCGGCCGAGCAGCTAGCACCCGCGAACGGCCAGCACCGGTCGAGCAATGGGCGTGCGAGCCCGTCCGCTGAGCCGGCCACCAGGAAGCTGGACCGCCCGACAGACCGCAAGCTCGCCCGACAACCCGACAGCCCGCCTGGCAGACCGCTGGACACACCGATAACCGACCCGGCCCGGCAGCAGACCCGGACGACAGCAGACCCGGACGAGTCAGTCGGGCCGGCTGACCCGGTGCGGCCAGCTGAGTCGGCATGGCCGGCTGGGTCGGTCGGGGCCGGCTGAGTGGGTTGTGGCCGGGCCGGGGGCTCAGGTCTTGCGGGCGACCCCGCCCAGCACGAGCCGCGAGATGAGCGGCGGGTCCTCCGGTTGCGCGCCGTCGGGCCACCACCGGTGCAGCGGCGCCAGGCTCGGCGGTGCGTCGGCGGTCGGCCGGAGGAACTCCAGGCCGGCGAACAGCTCCTCGATCTCGGCGCGGGTGCGGTAGCGCGCGGTCGCCGCGGTGCTGCTGCGGTGGATGCCCTCGATCCGGCGGGCCAGCGAGCTGCCCACCCCTTCGTCCTCGGGGTCCCACCAGTGCGCCAGCGCGACGTGCGAGCCGGGGGCGAGCCGGTCGGCGTAGCCGGCCACGATCCCGGCCGGGTCCTGCTCGTCGGGCACGTGCTGCAGCGTGGTGCAGTGCAGCAGCGCGACCGGCCGGTCCAGGTCGAGGCGTTCGCGCACGGCCGCGCTGGCGAGGACCTCGGCGGGTCGGGTCGGGTCGGCCGCGGTCAGCGCCGTGCGGCGGTCGTGGGCGGAGCCGCCGGGCCGCCCCGCCGCGTCCGCGTCCGGGACGACGTGGACGACGGCGGCGCCGGGCGTGACCCGGCGCGCGACGAGGTGGGTGGCTTCGCGCGCCGACGGGCCG
>Ga0164243_10013328_pt1 | contig 11578 bp, 12 predicted proteins | sample OricompcompostOP_FD_108781 | JGI IMG/M metagenome (GOLD analysis project Ga0164243, IMG submission 108781) | Organic Plus compost microbial communities from Emeryville, California, USA - Original compost - Organic plus compost (OP) | ecosystem: Engineered > Solid waste > Mixed feedstock >... | reverse complement strand
GCCTCCGGAATGCTGTGCGTGACGAAGACTACTGTCTTGCGATCCTCTTCCCAGATTCGTAAGAGTTCGATGTTGAGGGTATCGCGTGTGAAGGCATCGACTGCGGCAAATGGTTCGTCCATCAGAAGAATGTTCGTTCCCGTGGCCAGCGCTCGGGCGATGGCTCCCCTTTGCTGCATACCGCCGGACAGTTCTTGAGGAAGCTTGTCCTCGAAACCTTCAAGCCCCACGAGTTTGATAAAATCCCGTGCTCGAGCACGGCCCTCCCCGCGTGGCACTCCTCGGAGTTCGGCCGAAATTTCGACGTTGCGCAAAAGGGTTCGCCACGGGAGAAGAACCGGGTTCTGAAAAACCATCGCAATGTCGCTGCGCGGCCCTGCGATGGACTCACCGTTGATATGGACGTTTCCATGCGTAGCCTCGTAGAGTCCCGCGATGATCTTAAGGAGAGTCGTCTTCCCGCATCCGCTGGGGCCGACGAGAGAAACAAATTCATACTCGGCGGCCGACATCGTTGCGTCCCGAAGCGCAATAACATTTTCACCGGACCGCGTCGGGTAGGATTTCCACACGTTCTTTACCTCAACGAGCGGCACAGATGAACGATCCACTGAAGGAACTCGGTTCGCACCTCGTTCAGCGCTTGGCGTAAGGACATTTTTGCCCACGTGTGAACACTCTCCATTCATCAGTGGTTGAGGTGATCTCACCTATGTGATCTCAACGCTCGTATCGTAACGGTCGGCCGTCCCTCCTTTGCAATCCCAAAGACCCATCCAGTGGGATGGGCAACGGGAATTCGTCAAGGTGCTGGGCTGACCCCAACTTGTAGGTCCAGTGGTTTTGAGAGTCGTCCTGTTGCTCGCGGTCGCGGGCAGGGAGACTGGTCAATCATGACGAATAGCAGGAAGCGTCACACCCCGGAGCAGGTCGTTCGTAAGCTCGGCCAGGCCGACAGGATGCTCGCCGGTGGCTCCGATGTCGCGGCGGTATGTCGCGAGCTCGGGGTCAGTGAGCAGACCTACTACCGGTGGCGGAACCAGTACGGCGGGCTGAAGGCCGACGACGCGAAACGGCTCAAGGAGCTGGAGAAGCAGAACGCGACGTTGAAGCGGCTTCTCGCCGAAGCCGAGCTGGAGAAGGCCGCGTTGAAGGAAGGCAGGCTCGCGGCGTGAGTGCAACACCTGACAATTTGAGGGTGTTGATGATGATGGTGGTGGTTCCGTTCACGCCGAGGATGCTCACGGACGTGCAGCAGGTGATGTGGGATGCGTACTGCTCGGGTCTGGAGATGGACGTCGCGGGCCAGGTGATCGGGGTCGATCGCAAGACGGTCTATAACCGGGTTGCTGAGGCCGGCGGAATCAGGCCGCGTCGTGGACGTGATCTGCAGGGTCGTTCGTTGTCGTATCCAGAACGCATGGTGATCGAAGCCGGACGGTTGCAGAACAAGTCGCTGCGGGCGATCGCGGCCGAGTTGGGACGGGCGCCGTCGACGGTCAAGCGTGAGATCGATCGCAACACCGCGCCACGGCAGCGTTATCGGGCCAAGACCGCCCATGCGAAGGCCTTTGTGAATGCGTCTCGTCCGCAGGCGTCCAAGATCGGATCGAGCCCGGTGCTGCGGGCCAGGATCGTGGCCGATCTGGGGCTGAAGTACTCACCGCAGCAGATCGCGGGACGATTGCGCAAAGAGTTCCCCGACGATCCGGAGATGAACGTGCATCACGAGACGATTTACCGGTTCATCTACCTGCAACCCCGCGGTGAACTGAAGAAGGAGATCGCCGCGGCCTTGCGCTCTGGACGGGCTACGCGACAGCCACAGGGCCATCGTGGCGACACTGGCCAGGGACGAATCCCTGGCATGGTCAGCATCAAGGACCGCCCGAATGTCGACGACGTTGATGGCACCCGGCTACCAGGTCACTTCGAGGGCGACTTGATCGTGGGCAAGAACAACGGATCGGCGATCGGAACCATCGTCGAACGCGCCACCGGCTACCTGATGCTGCTGCACCTTCCCGACGGACGATCGGCGGACAAGGTCGCTGCCGCGCTCACCGAACGCCTCATAGGCCTGCCCGAATCGCTGCGTCAGTCGCTGACGTGGGACCAGGGCAAGGAGATGTCACAACACAAGAAAGTCTCCATCGATGCCGGGATCGACATCTACTTCGCCGACCCCAGATCGCCCTGGCAACGACCATCGAATGAGAACACCAACGGGCTGCTGCGCCAGTACTTCCCCAAGGGCACCGACTTGTCCGTCCACACCCGCACCGACCTGGACTTCGTCGAGCAACAGATCAACGACCGCCCCCGCGCCCGCCTTGACTACGCTAAACCCCACGAGCTCATGACCGAGCTCCTGTTGCGCTAACGGACCGAGACCGCCCAGGTTGACCTGGTAAACCGTCAGGCGCTGGCGAGGGCCTGGACGGCGGAGGTGAAGAAGCCGAGGCCGTCGGTGCCGGGGCCGCACAGGTCCTCGACGGCGTGTTCGGGATGGGGCATCAAGCCGACCACATTGCCGTGTTCGTTCGTAATGCCGGCGATGTCGCGCAGCGAGCCATTGGGATTGTCGCCGAGGTAACGGAAGACGACCTGACCCTCCCCTTCGAGGCGGTCGAGCGTCTCGGTGTCGGCGACGAAGCCGCCCTCGCCGTTCTTGAGCGGGATCGTGATCTCCTGCCCGTCCGTGAACGCCGACGTCCAGGCTGTGGAGGCGTTCTCGACCTTCAGCACCTGATCGCGACACACGAACGTGCGGTGGTCGTTGCGGATCAGGGCGCCGGGCAACAGATGCGATTCGCACAGGATCTGGAAGCCGTTGCAGATGCCCAGGACCGGCATACCGCCCTCAGCCGCCGCGATGACCTCGGTCATGACCGGAGCGAACCGCGCAATCGCGCCACAGCGCAGGTAGTCGCCGTAACTGAAGCCTCCGGGCAGGATGACGGCATCGACGCCCAAGAGATCGTGGTCGCCGTGCCAGAGCGCAACAGCCTCGCCGCCTGCCAGCCGGACGGCCCTTTGCGCATCGGTGTCGTCGAGCGAACCGGGGAACGTGACAATGCCTATTCTCATGGCCCGACCCTCATGAATCGACCCGTACGGCGAAGTCTTCGATGACCGGATTGCTCAGCAGCGTCTCAGCGATCATCTCGACCTCGGCGAGCGTCTCGTCACTGGTGTCGGCGACCTCGAGTTCGAAGCGCTTGCCCTGACGGACATCGGTGACGCCGGAGAATCCGAGCCGTGGCAGAGCGCCGTGGACGGCCTTGCCCTGCGGGTCGAGAATCTCGGGCTTGGGCATGACGTCGACGATCACACGCGGCATGCCCCGATCCTATCGGTTGCTACGACAGCTCTCGCTTGAGGATCTTGCCCGTGGACGTCATCGGCAGGGCCTCGACGATCTCGACGATGCGCGGGTACTTGTACGCCGCGAACTGTTCCTTGCCCCAGGCGATGAGTTCCTCGGGCGTGACTTCGGCACCCGGCGCGGGCACGATGACCGCCTTGATCTCCTCGCCGTGTGAGTCGTGCGGGACACCGATGACCGCGACCAGCGACACCGCCGGATGTGTCATCAGCACCTCCTCGAGTTCGCGCGGGTACACGTTGTAGCCGCCGCGAATGATCATGTCCTTCGAGCGGTCGACGATGTAGTAGAAGCCGTCGGCATCCTTCTTGCCCAGGTCACCGGACCGGAACCAGCCGTCACGGATCGCCTCTTCGGTGGCCTCGGGACGCCGGTAGTAGCCCTTCATGATGTTGTGGCCCTTGATCGCGATCTCGCCGATCGCGTCAGGATCGTCGGGGACGTCCGACCAGTCGTCATTGATCAGCTTCATCTCGACACCGGGGATCGGCACGCCGATCGAGCCGACCCGCACCTCCTGGCCCCACGGCGCGAACGAGGCGACCGGCGACGTCTCGGAGAGCCCGTAGCCTTCCAGGATCGTGACCCCGAACCGCTCCTGGAAGTTCTTGTGCACCTCACCGGGCAGAGCCGATCCGCCGGCGGCGGCGACCCGCAGGTTCGCAGCCAGCTTGGAGACGTCCACGCCCTCTTCCAGCGCACCGAGCAGACCCCAGTACATCGTGGGAACGCCGGCGAAGAACGTGACATCGTTGTCCAGCATCAGCTGCAGGGCTGCCTGCGGTTCGAAACGCGGCAGCATCACGACCGTGCCGCCGTACGCGACCGCGCCGTTCTGGATCACGGTCTGACCGAACGAATGGAACAGCGGCAGGACGCTCAGATACGTGTCGGGATTGTTCTCATCGGCGCTGAACAGCGCAGCGCCCGACTGGGCGTTGTCGCGCATGTTGCGGTGTCGCAGTTCGGCGCCCTTCGGCTGACCCGTGGTGCCGGACGTGTAGAGGATCACGGCCGTGTCGTCGTCATCGACGTCAAGCGTCTCGAAGACCGGCGACTGCTCAGCCACCAGGGGTGCGTAGTACTCCGGCGGCTCCAGCGGCGCGGGAGCGGCCGAATCCAGTTTGATCAGGAAGAAGTGCTCGCAGCCGGGGGTCTGGTTGAAACCGTCCCACGCCGCGTCGCCGATCGGCAGATCCGCGGTGCCCTCGAACGCGAAGTACGCCTTCGCGTCGGAGTCGTCCAGGTGATAGGCCACCTCACGCGGCTTGAGCAGCACGTTCAGCGGCACGACCGTGGCACCGGCCTTGAGGATGCCGAAGTAGATGATCGTGAAGTACGGCAGATTCGGGCACGACAGCGCGACCTTGTCACCGGGCTGAATGCCCCGCGACACGAGCAGATTCGCGACCTGGTTCGCCGCGCCATGAATCTGCGCGTAGTTCAGTCGGGTGTCGCCGAACACGATGGCCTCGCGCTCCGGGTACTTCGCCGTGGTCTGGTCCAGCAGAGCAGCGAGGTTCGTCACGGGGGGACTCCTTGTCTGAGTGAAACGTCTGGCTCACCGTAACGCCACGGCCCCGGCGTGTGACTGGCCACCCGGACAGGATCACGCAGCCGATTCGGTCACGAACACAGCCCGATCAGCAGCCGTCGCGCATCAGACCGGGCTTGTTGCCCTTCGTGGCCTCCATGAAGACCACGCGCGTGGAGTCGTCGACACCGCTACGAGCCGAGTCCAGCAGGAAGCCCAGCCAACGATCGCCGTCCTTGACGAACACGCCGTCCTGGTCATATCCGGCACTCTGCACGCTCGACAACCGGTCACCATAGGTCTGGCGCAACGTGGCCAGGCTGTCACCGATCCGCACCCCCGTGCCGGTCGAGTAGATGTCGCCGCTGATGCCGATCGAGACGATGGTGCCGTCGGGGTCCGTTGCGAGGTCCAGCGCCGAGCGGGCCTCGGCGTCCTTCCAGCGGTAATAGATGCCCTCACACATCTGTTCGCGCTTCGTGTCGCGCTCGACCTGACCGGTGGACAGTGCTTGTTCGCCGGTCATCCCCGCTTCGATCAGGCCGACCCCACCGGGCCGGATCTTCAGTTCGACCGATGGGTCGTCGGGCGTGCCGGATCTCGGGGATGTCGAACTGCTCGGTGATGGAGGAGTCGCGGTGTCGGCGTCGGCCGGTCCGTCATTCCAACGGCTGATCAAGAACCCCAGACCCACACCGCACACCATGCTGGCGGCGACGAGGGCCGCTGCGATCCGTCGGTTCATCATGTCCTCCCCGACCGCCACGCTGACGGTCTCAGGAAACCTGATGCGCTGACCCGGTGGAAAGTTGTCACGAGATGCTCAGCCGTTCGCGTAGGAAGCCACGGGCCGTATGGATACGAGCCTTGACGGTGCCGAGCGGGGCGCCCGTGGCGACGGCGATCTCCTCGTACGGGAGGCTGCCCAGATCACGCATCACGAGCGCATCGACCGTTTCGGGGTGACGCTCCTCCAGCGCTTCGAGCGCGTCGAGCAGGTCCAAACGGGTTCCGGCGATCACGCTGGTGCGCGCGACGTCGACGATGTCCGGGACGACATCGAGACCGCGATCGGCGAACCGCTTCTTCAACGACCGATACGTCATCCGCGCCTGGTTGGCGGCGATGACGTTGACCCAGCCGGCGAACGAACCGGTCCCCGAGAAGGTGTCGAGCTTCGTCGCGATCGCGAGCAAGGTGTCCTGCGTGGCTTCCTCGGCGTCCTGGGGATGCGGCAGGATCCGTCGGCACCGCCGCTCGACCAACGGACGCACATGGGCCAGCAGTGCGTCGATGGCACCGGGCTCCCCGGCACGGACTCGCGCCACGAGTTCGGCCTCACCCTCGTCGACGTCCATACGCCTCCCCGTCGATACTGGTCACCATCATGGAACAGATCGGACGCTACCGGCTGGACGCCGTGCACGGGGTGGGCGCGTTCGCCACGGTGTGGCGCGGTCACGACCCCGAGCTCGACGCGCCGGTCGCGGTGAAGGTGCTGGCCGACAACTGGGCCCACCACGCCGACGTGCGCGAACGGTTCCTCGAAGAGGCCCGGCTGCTGCGTCGTATCAAGGATCCTCGTGTCGTACGGGTGCACGACGTCGGCGTCGAGGGCGACCGGCCGTATTTCGTGATGGACTTCGTGCCGGGCGGCACCGTGGGCGACAAGGTGGGCGACCTCGACACCGACGACGCGCGGTCGCTGGCGATCGCGTCGTGTCTGGCCGTCCAGGCGCTGCACGACCACGACGTACTGCACCGGGACGTCAAACCGTCCAATCTGCTGCTGGACGACAGCGGCAACGTGCTGGTCAGCGATCTGGGCAGCGCCAAACGACTCGCCGAGGCCAGCGGCGTCACCGTGACCACGGGAACGCCGGCCTACATGGCGCCCGAGCAGGCGTATGGGCGTTCGCTCGATGCGCGCACCGACGTCTACGCGCTCGGTGTCCTGACCTTCCAGTTGCTGACCGGGCGGCTGCCGTTCGAGGGTCCGCTCGGCCGTACCGACGGTGACCGTGTCACCCCCACCGGCGCCGGCGTCCGTGTCGATCGCGCGGTCTCGTCGGCCCTGGCGGTCAGCCCCGACCGTCGGCCGCCGAGCGCGTCCGCCTTCGCCGACGCCCTCGCGGTCGACGAGGACGCTGCTGCGACGATTCCTGGCTGGTTCATCGCTGTGCTGATGTTGTGTGGGTTCGCTTCCGCGGCCACGGCCACCTGGTACTTCACGTGAAATGTCCGAAGTTCATGCTTCAATCGGCGTCACGACGACCCTGTCGGCCCGTCTCCTTGATGAAGGCGGCAGGGGGTCGCCGCGAGGAGTGATCGACAGATGTTCGGGCTGGACCGCAGAGGCGTCGCCGCGGTGGCTGCAGCGTTCATGGTCATCGCAGCGGGTGTCGCCGCCGCCGGAACCCAGGACGAACCGCCCGTGGGCGGAACCGTGCGTCAGGCTTCAGCCACCACCGAACCATCGGCCACAGCCTCTGCGTCTGCCGATCCGGCGCGGCCGTCCGCAGCTCCGTCCGAGGGTGGGACGACGGCGACCGTGACGGGTGTCGTCCAGGTCGACCACACACCGATCGGCGGCGTCGTCGTGACCCTCGTCGCCGGCACCGACCCGGACGGTCCCATCGTGGACGAGGCGCTGACCTCGGCGAACGGCCGGTTCGAGTTCTCCCCGACCGGTGATCAGGATGCGACCTACGTGGTGGTCGCCAGCGATCCGGCCGGTGAGCACGCCGCCACGACGTCGGGCTCATTCACACTCGACCGCGACCGCCGGCTCACCATCGCGATGCCGACGTCAGCGATCCTCGACGGCGACGTCGTGGACGAAACGGGCGACGTGGTCGTCGGCGCGACGGTCCTGGTCACCGACAGCGATCATCAGCAGTTCAACACCACTACGGACGGAGCCGGCCACTTCCACGTCGCCGGTCTCACTCCGGGCCGGGTCACCATCTCGGTGCGCACGGCCGGTGGCGAGAAGGTCACCGTCAAGCGATCGGCCACTGCCGGCACGAATCTCGTGAACGAGATCGTGGTGCCCGTGGACGATCCGGAGCCGACCCCCGACCCCACCGAGACCGACAAGCCCGACGACGGGACCGGATTCACCGATCAGAACGACGAACCGGTCAACAACTCATAGGCCTGGACGTACCTGCTGCGTGTCTTGGCGACGATGTCGTCGGGGAGTGCGGGCGGCGGGGTGTCACTCGCGCGGTCCCACCCACTCGCGTCGGAGGCCAGCCAATCGCGCACGAACTGTTTGTCGAACGACGGCTGTGAACGCCCCGGCTGATATGTGTCGGCAGGCCAGAACCGCGATGAATCCGGGGTCAGGACCTCGTCGGCCAGCACGATCGTGCCATCGGCGCGCCGGCCGAACTCGAACTTGGTGTCGGCCAGGATGATGCCGCGGTCGCGGGCGATCTGTTCGGCCTTCACATAGATGGTGAGCGTCAGATCGCGCAACGCCTCGGCGTCCGCGCGACCGATCGTGTCGACGACGTGCGCGAACGACACATTCTGGTCGTGCTCGCCGATCTCGGCCTTGGTGGCGGGCGTGAAGATCGGTTCGGTCAGGCGTGACGCGTCGACCAGTCCATCGGGCAGGCCGATGCCGCACACGGCACCGGTGGCCCGGTAGTCGACCAACCCCGAGCCGGTCAGATAACCCCGGGCGACACATTCGACCGGGAACATCTCCAGCCGTTCACACACGAGCGCTCGACCACGCACCCGTTCAGGAACCTGGGTACTGAGTACGTGATTGGGCACGATGTCGGCCAACTGGTCGAACCACCACAGCGACATGCGGGTGAGGATCTCACCCTTGTCCGGGATGCCGGGTGTCAGGACGAAGTCGAAGGCCGAGATGCGGTCGGAGGCGACCATGAGCAGGGTGTCGTCTTCGAGCGTGTACAGGTCGCGGACCTTGCCCGAGTGCAGATGCGTCGCTCCAGGGATGTCCAGTGGCACGCCGTCAGCGTAACGAGCGGCACCGACATCGCGACGAGGCGGTACGATCAGCGACCCAGTTCATCCCACCACGCGACGTGGTACGTGACGCTGACGATGATCACGATCACCGCGACGACCAGTCCGATGAACCGGTACTTCTCGTCCACGGCGATGCCCAGGGCCGACGATCAGAGGATGTCGCCCGGTGAGTATGCAGCGGCCTGTGGATGGGCGGCCACCACCTGCTCGACGCGCGCCACGACATCGGCGACCTGGCGGGTCGCAGCACCGGTGAACTCCAGCGGCGCGGCCACCAGCGAGGCCAGATCAGCTTCGGTCAGGCCGAGGCGGCTGTCCGCGCCGAGGCGGGCGAACAGGTCGTTGTCCGACAGTCCCTTCTCGCGCATCTCCAGGGCGACGGCGACCGCGTGCTCCTTGATGGCCTCGTGCGCGACCTCGCGGCCGACGCCCGCCCGGACCGCGGCCATCAGCACCTTGGTGGTGGTCAGGAACGGCAGATAGCGGTCGAGTTCGCGTTGGATCACAGCGGGGAACACACCGAACTCGTCCAGCACCGTCAGGAACGTCTCGAACAGGCCGTCGGCGGCGTAGAACGCGTCGGGCAGCGCAACACGGCGCACGACCGAACACGACACATCGCCCTCGTTCCACTGGTCACCGGCCAGTTCACCGACCATCGACGCGTAGCCGCGCAGGATCACGGCCAGGCCGTTGACCCGTTCGCACGAGCGGGTGTTCATCTTGTGCGGCATCGCCGACGATCCGACCTGGCCGGGCTTGAACCCTTCGGTGACCAGTTCGATCCCGGCCATCAGGCGGATCGTGGTGGCCAGATTCGACGGCGCCGACACCAATTGGACCAGGGCGGTGACCACCTCGTAGTCCAGGGATCGCGGATACACCTGACCCACGCTGGTCAATACGTTCTCGAAGCCGAGGTGGGTCGCGACCCGTTGTTCCAGTTCGGCCAGCTTCTGCGCGTCACCGCCGAGCAGGTCCAGTTGGTCCTGCGACGTGCCGACCGGTCCCTTGATGCCGCGCAAGGGATACCGCGCCAACAGTTCCTCGACCCGAGCGAGCGCGACCAGCAGCTCGTCGGCGACCGTGGCGAAGCGCTTGCCCAGCGTCGTGGCCTGGGCGGCGACGTTGTGACTGCGACCGGCCATGACCAGTTCGGCGTGTTCGGTCGCGAGTCGGGCGATGCGCGACGCAGCCGCGACGCCACGGTCGCGCAGGATCTGCAGCGACGCCCGGACCTGCAGCTGTTCGACGTTCTCGGTCAGGTCACGCGACGTCATGCCCTTGTGGATGTGTTCGCTGCCGGCGAGGGCCGCGAACTCCTCGATGCGCGCCTTGACGTCGTGCCGGGTGACCTTCTCACGCTCGGCGATCGACGCGGGATCGACCTGGTCGACGACCGCCTCGTAGGCCTCGATCACGCCGTCGGGGGTCTCGACCCCCAGATCCTTCTGCGCCTTCAGCACCGCGATCCACAGCTGGCGCTCCAACACGATCTTATGCTCGGGCGACCAGATGCGGGCCAGATCCGCCGAGGCGTAGCGGGAAGCGAGAACGTTCGGTGTGGTCACGCCTCCAGTCTCCCATCACCGTGGGATCGGGTCGAAATCGGCGGTGCCGACCGTCAAACCGGTACGAAGTAGTCGGCGTTCTCCAACAGCACCCTGGTGCCGAGGTCGCCGTTCCACGTGACCGAGATGCCGTGGCCCCGCAGCAGCGGGAAGATCTCGTCGGTGAGCAGGGCGGTGACCAGTTCGGTGTAGCGCTCGTCCTTCTGCTTGTCGCTGAGCACTGCCCAATCGGACTGCGACATCCAGGCGTTCAGGAACACCCCATAGCCGATGTAGGTGGATCGATCCTCCAGCAGCATCGCGGTGTCCTGCTGGTGGAAGTAGACGTAGCCGCGCCAGATCCGCGAGTTGTCGCCTTCATCCCTGATTTCGGTCGAGGCGCAGGCGCCGCAGCAGGAGAAGTGATCCCGCGCGACGACGCCGATGTCGGCCAGGTCGCGAAAGGCGGCACTCAGATTGCTGACGGAAGCGTCCGCCGGCCAGTGGGCCTGCTGCTCGCTGCGTGCCCGGACAACGGCCTGCGCCGCTTGATCGGCTCGGCTGTCGTCGATGCCCCATGCGTCGAGTTCGTCCTGCAGCAGGTCCAGCATGTCGTCGGGATCGGTGCGGCCCAACAGCACCTCGTGCCACAGCAGGTCCCGCAGTTCGGGCTCGACGTCGTCAGGCAGGTTCAGCGATGCCGGGAGGCGGAAGCCGTCCGGCTGCGCTGACAGGCCCGGTCCCTGACGGCGGCGCCGGAACCAGCTGGCCATCAGAGCGTGACCTCGCCCCGTTCGGCGGCCAGCGCGATGTCGGTGCGGTGTTGAGAGCCGTCGAACGCGATCGCATCGACGCCTGAGTAAGCCCGCGAGCGCGCTTCGGTCAGATCCGCTCCGACGGCCGTGACGGCCAGCACCCGGCCACCCGCCGTGACCAGATGGCCGTCGTCGTCGAGTGCGGTACCGGCATGGATCACGTCGACACCGGCGATCCGGTTCGCCTCCTCGACGCCGGTGATGACGTCGCCCTTACGGCTGGACGCCGGGTACCCAGCCGACGCCATGACGACCGTGACGGCTGCGCCGTCCTTCCATC
>Ga0164243_10013327_pt1 | contig 11578 bp, 10 predicted proteins | sample OricompcompostOP_FD_108781 | JGI IMG/M metagenome (GOLD analysis project Ga0164243, IMG submission 108781) | Organic Plus compost microbial communities from Emeryville, California, USA - Original compost - Organic plus compost (OP) | ecosystem: Engineered > Solid waste > Mixed feedstock >... | reverse complement strand
CTCGCCCCCTCGAAAACGAGCCCCCTGCCCTTCGACACGCCCTCAGCGCGGGATGCGGATCGGCGTGCGGTCCGGGTCGGCGCGGAGGCGTTCGTGGTTCTCGACCAGGTAGGCGACGGCGCGGGGGAAATAACGCGCGTCGGCCGTGTCGAAGACCGTGCCGTCGAGGTCGGCGCGGTCGAGGCGTTCCTGGAGCGAGGCGCGGTAGGCGTCGTCGTGGATCAGGCGGGTGATGACGTCGAGGTACTCTTCCTCGCTCGTCGCGGCCAACTCCGGGAGGCCGGCCGACCGGACCATCTGGGAGCCGATCCGGTTGTACCAGGCGTCGCCCTCGTAGGTGACGGTCAGCTTGCGGAGGTAGAGGCTGTCGGCCACGGTGTTGCAGCCGCCGAAGTGGTACGAATCGATCGTGAAATCGCCCCCCTCCATGAGCGCCATGTAGTCGCGGTACGGCAGGCCGCGGCAGACCTCGACGTTCCGGGGGCCGAGGAGCGCTTCCAGGTCGCGGACGAACGGCAGGTAGTCGTTCTGCCGGTTGAGCGAGGCGCTCACGAAGAGCCGGAGCCGCACCGCCTTCTGGGAGCGACGGACCAGTTCGCGCAGGGTGAGGGCGAACCGGTGGTTCACCTTCTGGGCGTTCCAGGGGCAGTTCACGACGAGCGGGCCGGCGCCAGCCTTTGGGCGGCCCGTCGGCGTGTAATCCGGCCGGTTGTGGACGGCCCCGGCGCCGGGGAGGAGGACGAGGCGCTCCGAGTAGTTTTGCTCCGGGGCGTTCGGGGGTTCGACGTCGGCGCCGCTGAAGAAATAGTCGATGTCGGCCCCCCAGGTGCTCACGGAGTGGCCGAGCGAGGCGATCTGCACGGGGGCGATCCGGAGGTTCGCGAGCACGATGCTGTGGTGGGTGAGGCCGACGTCGGGGTAGTACGCGACTTCGAAGTCGTTCTCCCGCAGCGGCGCGAGGTCGAGCGTGCCGTCCGGTCCGAAGTTGACCGGGCGGACCTCGTGGAAGAGGTCGACGTCGGCGCGTTTCCGGCCGAGCTGGAAGAACGTCAGGTGATAGCCGTCGAGGGCCAGGGCCTTCAGGTAGGCGTAGTTGATCCGGTAGACCGAGTGCTCGGGCGACCAGTTGCCGCTGAGGACGGCGATCTTGCGCGGGCGGGGGTTGTTCCGCACCCGCACGCCCCCCGCGGCGGCGGCCCGGCGGACGGCCCGGTTGAGGGCCGGCTTGACCACGCGGTCGCACCGGCCGTCGACGTAGGTGGAGGCGAAATAGGCGTCGAGCGGCAGGTCGCGGGCGTCGAAACGGTCGTCGTCGAAGGTGAAGTGTTGCCGGAGGTTGTCGGCGACCCCTTCGCGGACGAGGCCCGAGCGGTAGGCTTCGGCGAACGCGCCGTACCAGACGTTCGCCAGGGCGGGGTCGGCGTCGAAGAACGTGGCCCGGTCGAACGCGGCACGGTTCCGGGCCGAGTAGAGGGCCAGGATCTTGCCGAGGCCGTGCGGCCGGTCGCGGAGCAGTTCGAGGAACGGGTCGGTCGTCCCGAACCGGGATAGGGCGACGAGGTTCGAGACCGTCAGGTTGAGCCGCACGAACTCGGTCAGGTGCGCCCGGCTGGGGGCGTAGTCGTCCTGCGTGAAGAGGGTCAGGAAGTGTTTGACGAACTCGTCGACGAAGTACTGCCCCTGGCGGTCGAGCGTGTGGTACGTCGCGTCGCGGAAGTGGCGGAGGACGGCCAGGAGGTTTTCGGAAAGCTCGTCGTGCCGGCGCTGGAGGTAAAGCCCCATCAAGACCTGGGGGCTGAACGCCGGTGGGGCGTGGCGCCCGGTGGTTGGTTCCATCGACAAGCTCTCCGTCGGTTGCGCCGGCAAGGGGCCGCCCCCGGGGGCCGGGGCGGGTCTCTTATCCTGCGGGAATCGCACCGGGTTCGTCCAGGCGGTTCCGAAGGGGCGCCCCCCTGCCCTTCGGTTGCCGAGCCCGAGCGCCGTGTGAGACAATCGCCGCGGGCCCCGACGTTCGAGGCGTGAACGAACCCGCGGAGACACGGAACCTCTTATGCTTCGCCCCTCCTGGTCTGTCGCCCTTGCCTGGTTCGCGTGCCTCTGCGTCGCCCCGACCACGCCGGCCTTGGCCGCGGACGATTTCACGTTCCACCACGAGAACGTGATGGGGACGTCGCTCGAACTCGTCGTCCGGACCGACGGCCCGGAGGCCGCCCGGAAGGCGGAGGGGCGCGCGCTCGGCGAGATCGACCGGCTGTCGCGGGTCTTCAGCGGTTACGACCCGGCCAGCGAGTTCAGCCGCTGGCAGGCCGCGCCGGCGGGCCCGTTGAAGGTCTCGGCCGAACTGTTCGAAGTGCTCCGCCTGGCCGACCACTGGGGGGCCGCGACCGGCGGCGCCTTCGACCCTCGGGTCGAAGTTTTGACGCGGCTCTGGTCGTCGTGCGCCGGCCTGGGCCGGACCCCGACGCCCGACGAACTCGCCTCGGCGAAAGCCCGGATGGCCCGGCCCGCCTGGCGGCTCGACCCCGTGAACGGCACCGCCGAGCGGCTCTCGGACGCCCCGTTGACGCTGAACGCGATCGCCAAGGGTTACATCGTCGAGCGGGCCTGCGCGGCGGCGCTGGCGGGTGACGCGAAGGTCCACGGCCTCCTGCTGAACGTCGGCGGCGACCTGCGGGTTTGCGGCGACGGCCCCCGGGCGATCGGGGTCGCGGCCCCGAGGGGCGATTCGGAGACGACCGGGCCGATCGCCTGGGTCGACGTGCGCGACCGGGCCGTCGCCACGAGCGGCGACTCCCAGCGCGGGTTTCGGGTCGGCGGCCGGTGGTACTCGCACGTCTTCGACCCCCGGTCGGGCTCGCCCGCCCGCGGGGCGGTGAGCGCGACGGTGATCGCGGAGCGGTCGGCCGACGCGGACGCGTTGGCGACGACCCTGAACGTCCTTTCCCCCGAAGAGGGGGTGCGGCTGACCGAGACGGTCCCCGGGGCCGCCTGCCTGATCGTCGCGGCCGACGGGCGGCAGGTCCGAAGCGCCGGGTGGGGCCGCTACGAGGCGGGCCGGCCTTCGCCCCTCGCCTTCGCCCAGGCGGACTCGAAGCCGGCGGCGAAGGCGGACGCGGCGGGTTCGTGGGGCGACGCCTTCGAGCTGCGGGTCGACTTCGAGATCAACCGCCCCGACGACACCGGCGGGCGCTACCGCCGCCCGTTCGTGGCCGTCTGGGTCGAAGACGAGAAGGGGTTCCCGGTCCGCAACCTGCTGCTCTGGGTCTCGCGCGGGGGCTCCGGGCCGTTCCAGTGGCTCCCCGACCTGAAACGCTGGTACCTCGCCGACAAGACCCGGCGGCGCGTCGACAAGACCGACATGGTCCTTACGATCTCGCGGCCGACGCGCCCGCCCGGCAAATACTCGGTTGTCTGGGACGGCAAGGACGACCACGGGAAGCCGGTCGGCCGCGGCGCGTACACTCTCTGCATCGACGCCGCGCGCGAGCACGGCACGTCGCAAAGCATCCGCATCCCGGTCAAGGTGAACGACGAGCCGTTCGTCGCGGACGCGAAGGGGAACGTCGAGATCAAGGCGGCGTCGGTGACCTATCGCCGGAAGACCCCGGCCCGCTAAGGGGCGCCGGGGCCGCGCTAGCCGGTCAGCGCGCGGGCGAGTTCCTCGGGGACGGGGCGGCTCTTGCGGGTGGCCGGGTCGATCGTGACGAGGGTGACGACCGCGTCGGCGGCCGTCTCCCCGCCGGCCCGGCGGATCTCCTGGCGGAGCGCGAAGCTCGTCCGGCCGAGCCGTTCGGGGCGCGTGGCCACGGTGAGCGTTTCGCCCTGGCGGCACTCGCGGCGGAAGTTCAGGTCGATGTTCACGGTGACCGTGACGGCGCCGAGCGCGAGGAGGCGGTCGTAGGGGAGGCCGTTCCGCTCGTACCAGTCTTCGCGGCCCCACTCCAGGTACTCGACGTACTTGGCGTTGTTGACGTGGCCGTTGACGTCGATTTCGGTCGGGCGCACGACGAGGTCGAGCGAGGTCTCCACGGGTCGTCCCCTCAGGAGGCGCGGCGGGCCCGGCGGCGGTACAGGCCGAGGCCGGCGAGGCCCGCCAGGACGACCGCGAAGGCCGACGGCTCGGGGACCGCCTGCGTCTGGGCGGCGGCGAGACCCGGAGTAATGGTCAGGTTCGATTGCAGGAGGTTCTGGTAGCCCCCCGTGATCCGGCCGTAGACCGTGGCGGTCAGTCCGGTGAACCAGGCCGGGACGCTCCCGAGTTCGGCCCCCGGGGAGAGGGCCGGGGTCGACGCGACGGCCCCACCGCTGACGGCGCCGTCGAGGTTCGGGTTGCCGCTGAACTGGCTGTAGGTCCCGTGGATCGGGCCCGAGAGGACGACGGTCGCCCCGCGCGTGGGGTCGCCGTCCAGCCCGCTGAGGTGGGCGAAGACGGTGAACGACGAGTCGATCGGTAGCGACGTTCCCGGGGCGGGGTTCGCGTTTCCCGTGAGGGCGCCGATCGGCGTGTTCGTGAGCTGAAGGTTCACGCCCTCGAAGCCGTTCGTCACGTCGGTCGTCGAGTTGACCGGGACGCCGAACGCGAAGCCCGAGAGCGACAGCATGAGCGGGTCGGCCTTGACCTGCGAGGCCGGGCAGAAGACCGGGATGGCGGCGAGGAGCACGATGAAGCGGAATCGGCGCATGTTACCCTCCGTGGTGCGCGGAGGATGCGCGAAAATGACAAAGGCGTCAAGGCCGACTTGTCCCGGGAACCCTTTTAGGCTCCTCCGGCCGCCCGGGGTGGAGCCGGCCTCGGGGTGCCGGCCGGCCCGTTCCCGATGACCGAACGCGTCCGTCGCGGGGGGCGAGTTATTGCCGTCCGTGGGCCTTCTGGGCGTCGTCGAACGCCTTGTCGCCCGTGACGCCGGCGGTTTCACCGGCCGAGTGGTCCGACCGGTCCTTTGACCCGAAGGCCCCGCCCACCGGGCCGGTGCCCGAACCCCGGTCGTCTCGCTTCAGCGGCTCGGACCCGCTGTTGGAATCGCGGGGGTCGTCGGACGGCTGGCCCCCCATCCCCAGGGCGCCGTGTCCGCTGCTGGTCGAATCCTTGTCGTTCCGTCGCGCTGCGTTCGACATGGTGTCCTCCTTCCGGCCGGGTCTTGGTTTCCCTACCCGGAATTCGGGGCAACTCATATGCCGCCCGGACACCGCCTTCGCTCCCGACCCTTTGACAGCCCCCCCGCGCACGAAAACGCCCCGCGGTTTTCCGGACCGCGGGGCGTTTCTTGATGCGTGGCGTCCGAAAGCGTCGGTCAAGCCTCGACGGCAAGGGCGGCGTTCTCGGCCGACTCGTCGACGCCGGGTTGCTCGTCGTCCGGGAACAGCGGCAGCGGCTCGCTCGGCTTGCGCGGGGCCTCCGCCTTTCCCGTGAGGACGTCGAGTTTATGGCGGAGCCGGGCGCTCACGCCCGCGTGCGCGGCCTGGCTCTGAAGGACGTGGTAGTAGACCGGCCCGAACTCCGGGCCGTACCTGCGGACGTAGCTTTCCAACCGCCTCATATGGGTGATCTCTCCTGACCAAAATCGGCCCCGACGGCCGCCCCGTGTTGCGCCTAATTTCCTGCTTTAAGTACGTTGCTCGCCACGGGTTGGTTCGAAATCCGGGGTCGTTTTATCGGCCCGAAAACCTTCCGTTTCGTGGCCCCGTTTTTGGCCCCCGTCTCCGCCGATTCAACCCGTCCCGGGGGCCCAAACCCGTCCCGGCCGGTCGCGATTCCGTCCGCCCCGAACCCGGACGCGGATAACCCCCGTGTGAGGCCGGTTGTCGGCCTCGGTGGCCTTACGAAGGGGGGAGATGTGATGAAGTTCTTCATGGTACTCGGGGTGCTCGTGTGGATCATGATCGCCGTCTGGCTGGTGCGTTTGGGAATGGGGCTGGAGCACCTCAGCAAAGACCAGATCCCGGCCATGATCATCGGCGGGATTTCCGGGGGGCTCGGGTCGTGGTATTTCGTCTCGCGGTCCGTGAAAAAGCGGGCGGCTTCCCAAAATTAACGACGAACGGGAGGGGCCGCGTGGCGAACACGAGGTCCCTCCTGTTTTATTTCAACGCATTCATTCATCGAACAGCCATTCAAGGACGCGGCCCCGGTACGCGAGGTTTCGGGCGTCTATCCGACCGTTCCCCCAGACCCGACGATAATCCCGGCGCAGCCTTCCGGCGGACGACGCTCCCAATCGTCGGGCGGTTGCCGTATCTTGCGCCGCCCGACCTGCGAAGCAGGACCGCGAGGAGAGGTGGGGCACTCCGGCTAAATCTCGATCATCTTGACTGAATTAATGAGGTTTCGTACGGTGTTGCGCTCACGTGCCGAGTCGGTGGGCGCGCCGCCGTCAGGGGTCGGCGCCGGAATCGGGGGGGAATGGGGATGAATCCGTTGCAGCGGCGTTTGCGATCGGCGTTCCTGGCGGCGACGGCCTTGGGGCTGTTCGCGGGCATCGGACAGAGGGCGGCGGGGGCCGAGAGGCGTCCGAACGTGCTGCTCCTGGTGGCGGACGACCTCGGCTATGCCGACGTCGGGTTCCACGGGTGCCGCGACATCCCGACGCCGAACCTCGACTCGCTGGCGAAGCACGGGGTCCGGTGCTCGAACGGGTACGTCTCGGGGCCGTATTGCAGCCCGACCCGGGCCGGGCTCTTGACGGGCCGGTATCAGCAGCGGTTCGGCCACGAGTTCAACCCCGCCAACCCGCAGGCGGGCCTGCCGACGTCGCAGACGACCATCGCCGACCGGCTCAAGGCCGCCGGGTATGCGACCGGCCTGGTCGGCAAGTGGCACCTCGGCGGGCAGCCGAAGTTCCACCCGCAGAAGCGCGGGTTCGACGAGTTCTTCGGCTTCCTCGGCGGCGCGCACGCGTACTTCGTCGAGGGGAGCGACGACGTCTACCGCGGGACCGAGGTCGTGAAGGAAAAGGCGTACCTGACCGACGCCTTCGCCCGCGAGGCGGTCGCCTTCATCGACCGGCACAAGGACCACCCGTTCTTCCTCGAACTCGCCTTTAACGCCGTCCACACGCCGATGCACGCCACCGACGAGCGGCTCGCCCGGTTCGCGTCGATCCCGGACAAGACCCGGCGCACCTACGCGGCCATGCAGTCCGCGCTCGACGAGGCCGTCGGCGCGGTGCTCGGCAAGCTCCGGGAGTCGGGCCTGGAGGAGAACACGCTGATCGTCTTCATCAGCGACAACGGCGGCCCGACCATGCCGGGGACGACCATCAACGGCTCGCAAAACACCCCGCTGCGCGGCTCGAAGCGGACCACCCTGGAGGGGGGCGTCCGGGTCCCGTTCGTCGTCCAGTGGAAGGGGACCTTGCCCGAGGGGGCCGTCTACGACAAGCCGGTGATCCAACTCGACATCCTGCCGACCGCGTTGGCCGCGGCCGGGGTCAAGGTCGACCCCTCGTGGGGGCTCGACGGGGTCGACCTCCTGCCCCGCCTGAAGGGACAAGACCCCTCCGCGCCGCACGACGCCCTCTACTGGCGTCTGGGCGAACAACAGGCGATCCGCCGGGGCGACTGGAAGCTCGTCCGCTACGACCGGACGGCCGACGGCGACGGGACGCGCTCCGACCCCGCGGCGCCGCGTCTGAGCCCGCACCGCCTCTATCACATCAGCGAGGACGTCGGCGAGTCGCGCGACCTCGCGGCCGAGCACCCGGAGAAGGTCAAGGAACTGCTCGCCGCGTGGCAGGCGTGGAGCGACCAACTCGCCCCGCCGCTCTGGGGGCCGGGGGCTAACCGCGCGGCGGCCGGGAAGGCGGCGCGGCGCGACGCGGCCGGTTCCACGGCCAACCCCTAAGCACCCGAGCGATCTGGGAGAACCCATGCGACTTCACGACACCCGATCCGGCGCGGAGGTTGCCCCGCGCCGGCTTCGACCCTGGTGGGCCGCGGCCTTCGTCGCCGCGCTGGCCGGAGCCTCGGCCTTTGGCGCCGACGAGCCGGCGCCTCGGCCGAACGTCGTTTACATCCTCGCCGACGACCTCGGCTGGGGCGACGTCGGCTGGCACGGCGGCGAGATCAAGACCCCGAACCTCGACAAGCTCGCGGCCGCCGGCGCGCGGCTGGAGCAGTTCTACGTGCAGCCCGTCTGCACGCCGACCCGCGCGGCCCTCTTGACCGGGCGCTACCCGATCCGGCACGGCCTCCAGGTCGGCGTGATCCGCCCCTGGGCGCAGTACGGCCTCCCCTTGGAGGAGCGGACGCTCCCCCGGGCGTTGAAGGAGGCGGGCTACGAGACGGCGATCGCCGGCAAGTGGCACCTCGGCCATTTCCGGCCCGACTACCTCCCCACCCGCCGCGGGTTCGACCACCAGTACGGCCACTACAACGGCGCGCTCGACTATTTCACCCACGTCCGCGACGACGGGTTCGACTGGCACCGCGACGACCGCGAGAGCCGCGACGAAGGCTACACCACCCACCTGATCGGCCGCGAAGCCGTGCGGGTGGTCGACCGGCACGACCCGTCCCGGCCCCTCTTCCTCTACGTCGCGTTTAACGCCGTCCACGCCCCGCACCAGGTGCCGGAGCGGTACAAGGCGCCTTACGCCCGCCTGCCGGAGCCCCGCCGGACCTACGCGGGCATGCTCGCGGCGCTGGACGAGGCGGTCGGGGAGGTCGTGGCGGCGGTCGAGCGGAAGGGGCTCCGCAAGAACACGCTGTTCCTCTTCTCCAGCGACAACGGCGGCCCGAACCCCGGGCGGGTGACGAGCAACGGCCCGCTCCGCGGGGCCAAGGCGACCCTGTACGAGGGGGGCGTCCGCGTCCCCGCGTTCGCCACCTGGGACGGCCGGATCACGCCCGGCTCCGTCGTCAACGCGCCGCTCCACGCGGTCGACTGGTACCCGACGCTCCTGAAGCTCGCCGGGGCCTCCGTCGACCAGACGCCGCCGCTCGACGGCCGCGACGCCTGGCCGGCGATCACCCGCGGCGCCCCGTCGCCCCACGACGCGATCCTCCTGAACGCCACCCCCCAGGCGGGGGCGGTCCGCGTCGGCGACTGGAAGTTGATCGTCCGCACCGGCGGCGCCTCGGCGCAAGACGACGTCCACGCCAACGACGGCCCCGCGCGTCCCGCCGCCTCGGGCGCGAAGGGCTCGGTCGAACTCTTTAACCTCGCCGACGACCCCTACGAGCGGACGAACCTCGCCGGGAAGAACCCGGACAAGGTCGCCGACCTCCGCGCCCGCTACGAGTCGTTCGCCCGCCAGGCGCTCCCCCCGAAATCGGCCCCCAAGGCCCCGGGGTTCAAGACGCCCCGCGTTTGGGGTGAGCAGGACTGAAGGCCTCTGAAGCCCGCCCCGCCTACCCTCGCGCCTTTCGGCCGGGGCCTGGTTTTCCAGGCCCCGGCCGCTTGAAATGAGGGCCGCTTGGGCGGATCAACGGGGACGGTTTTGTCATCCTCGGGTTCCCACGCCGGCCGACCCGACGAGGGCGAGCCGGCCTTTTCTTCATTGATGGATTGGAGCGGATATGAGGATCATCCCCCGTGTTCTCGCCGCGGTCTTTGCGGCGGCCTCCGCGGCCGGGGCCGCCGAGCCGGCCCGGAAGCCGAACGTGGTCTTCATCCTGGCCGACGACCTCGGGTATACCGACGTCGGCTGTTACGGGAGCCGCTACTACGAGACGCCGAACATCGACCGGATGGCCGCCCAGGGGCTCCGGTTCACGAACGGCTACACCTGCGGCCCGAACTGCCAGCCGACCCGCGCCGCCCTCGTCAGCGGCCAGTACGGGCCGAGGACCGGCGTTTACACGGTCGGCTCGATCGAGCGGTTCGCCTGGAGGACCCGGACGCTGAAGCCGGTGGACAACGTCCAGGTTCTCCCGCCGGACAAGCTCACGTTCGCCCAGGCGCTCAAGTCGGCGGGTTACGCCACCGGCCTTTTCGGCAAGTGGCACCTCGGCCAGCAGGGGGCGTCTCACCCCTCCCGGCGCGGGTTCGACGAGGCGATCGTCTCGATGGGCCGGCACTTCGACTTCGACACCAACCCCAAGACCGATTACCCGCCCGGCACGTACCTCGCCGACTTCCTCACGGACAAGGCGGTCGACTTCATCACCCGCCACAAGGACGAGCCGTTCCTCCTCTGCCTGCACCATTTCGGCGTCCACTCGCCGCACGAGGCGAAGCCGGAGCTGGTCGCCAAGTTTAAGGACAAGCCGGCCGCCGGCGGGCACCGCGACCCGACCTACGCCGCCATGATCGCCAGCGTCGACGAGAGCGTCGGCCGGGTGCTCAAGGCGCTCGACGACCTGAACCTGTCGCGGGAGACGCTGGTCGTCTTCGCCAGCGACAACGGGGGCGTCGGCGGCTACGCCCGCGAGGGGATCAAGGGGGGCGGTGGCGTGACGGACAACGCCCCGTTGCGCGGCGGCAAGGGGATGCTCTACGAGGGCGGGGTCCGGGTCCCGTACGTCTTCCGCTGGACCGGCAAGGTCCCGGCCGGCACGACCTCCGACGAGCCGATCAACAGCGTCGACCTCTACCCCACCCTGCTCGAACTCTCCGGGGCCAAGGCCCCCGCCGGCTACCCGCTCGACGGCGTCAGCTATGCCCGCCTCCTGACCTCCGGCGGCCAGGGGACGCTCGGCCGCGACGCCCTCTACTGGCACTTCCCCGGCTACCTCGGCGCCGGCCCCGGCCACTGGCGGACCACCCCCGCGGGGTCCGTCCGTGCCGGCGACTGGAAGCTCCTGGAGTTCTTCGAGACCGGCAAGGTCGAACTCTACAACCTGCGCGACGACCCGGGCGAAACGAACGACCTCGCCGCCGCGTCTCCCGACCGCGTCGCCGGGCTTCGCGCCAAGCTCGCCGCCTGGCGTCGCTCCGTCAACGCCCCGATGCCAACGCCGCACAAGCCCGAGGCGGCGGCGAAGACGGCAACCTCGAAAGGGGCGGCGAGCGACTAACAATGTTAGACGCTAGTGGACATCGATTTATAATCAGGCGTTGCCGATAGGGCAAAGCACGGAGGGAAACCAAATAGCGTCGCGCAAAGATCGTCTAAGCTGACATCCGGCGCATTCCGAAACGCCTTTGCCAAGACGAGGCTTTTCGAATCGGAGTCGGGCTCGACAGGACGCGACATCGTTCCGACAAGCTGGAGGAAACGATGCGTCTTCTCTATGCGCAAGAACTGGTGCTCGCCGCCGGCCTCGGCCTCGGTTTCGCGCACTATCGTTTGACCTGGCCGGACCGGGCGGCGACGTTCGGGGCGGGATCTTGGGTCGGCGGGTTCGAAGTCGGGCTCGACTCCTTCTTCGCCGGGGTCGGGTTGGTGGGCGGCCTTGGGACGTTCGTTGAGCGGGCCCGCGGACGTTCCCGTGTGCCCTGGGGTCCCGGGCGATGGGTGTGGTCGCTCGTCGCGACGTATCTCGTCCTGACCCTGCTCGATCAAATCCGCGGCACGATTGCGGCCAGGTTCGATCTTGATGTCGTGTTCATTCAAAATTCGACGACGACGGACGTCATCGAGGGGTTGCGGGGTGAATACGGAAACGTGTTGTTTCCAACCGTGACGTGGTTTCTTTT
>Ga0164243_10013325_pt1 | contig 11578 bp, 12 predicted proteins | sample OricompcompostOP_FD_108781 | JGI IMG/M metagenome (GOLD analysis project Ga0164243, IMG submission 108781) | Organic Plus compost microbial communities from Emeryville, California, USA - Original compost - Organic plus compost (OP) | ecosystem: Engineered > Solid waste > Mixed feedstock >... | reverse complement strand
GCAGGCCCTGCTCCGCGAGCCGGTTCACCGTCCGGGGCACTCCGTTGATGAGCAGTGTGACGACCAGCGTCAGCGCCGCCAGGAGCAGGAAGTGCCCACCGTACGCCCGCACCCGGCGGACGACCGCACCGATGCTCATGCCGCCGCCTCCCTCCGGTCGGCGCCGCCGAGCGGTTCCCGCCCGTCGCGCTGGACCATCCGCTCGCTCCCCGTGCCGTGTGCGCACGTTCCGCCCGGTCGGCTCCGCCCGGTCACCGTTCTCCCCCGATCCGCAGTTGCGCCGCCGCCACCCGCTGCCGGATACCGAGGGCGATGGACAGGCTGAAGGCGAGCGCCGCCAGCAGCAGGCCGACGGCCGTCAACCCGATGGGCAGCCACGGCATGGTGAACGCCGCCTCCGGCACCGGCCGGCCTCCGCCCGGCGTGAGGATGACGAGGGGTGCCATCGTGGCGCCCACCACGGCGCCGAGCAGCAGCCCGACGCCGACACCGATACCGGCCAGGAGGGTCTGCTCGGCCAGCAACGCCCGGGCCAGCAGGCGCGGCCCGGCGCCCAGTGTGTGCAGCACGGCGAGTTCCGTGATCCGGTGCCGCGCGGTGGCCCAGACGTCGACCATCAGCCCGACCAGGGCCAGCAGGACCGAGCCGAGGGCGGCGGCCAGCAGCGCGAGCCGCGCCCCCCGCCAGTACGGGTCCCGGGCGGCCGCCTCGGTCACCTCGCGCCGGTCGACCACGGTGGTGCCGGACACCTCGGCCAGGGCACGTGCCGCCTCCGCGTGTCCACGATCGTCGGCGCCCAGCCACCACTCCGGCACCGGCCGCACCGTGCCCGCGGCCCGGACCAGCCAGTCGACGGCGGCCGGCAGGTCGATGAGGATCCCGTTGCCGGGGCTGGTCGGCACCGCCTCGACCTCGCCCAGCACCGTCACCGGCACCGACGCGCCGGAGAGCGCGAGGGTGACCGTGTCGCCGACGTCGACGCTGAGCGCGTCGCGTACGGCCGCGGTCATGAGCGCCGGCACGGGCGGGTTCTCGCCCGCCGGCACGACGGCGAACCGGCTGGACGGCTGGAACGCGAACCGGCCGCCGGCACGCAGCACGATCGGATAGGCGGCGGTCAGGCCGGTGGGCGTGACGGACAGCGTCGGCTCGCCGCCGTCCTCGGCGCCGACCCCCTTCCAGCCGTCGCCGAGCTGCACGGGCCGGGGCGTGCCGTCCTGGCCTTCCGCCCGCAGGTCGGTCACCTCCAGCCGGTACTCACGGCCGGCCGCGTCACCGGCGTCCGCCACGAACCCGGCCAGCCGCAGGGTGCCGGCCCCTTCGGGAAGCGCGACCCGGAACGGGGCGGGTCGACCGCTGCTCTGCGTGGTGGCGACGGGCAGGCGGAAGGCGAGCCCGTCCGCCCGGGTCAGCAGGAGGGAGACGGCGACCTCGTGGGCTCGCACCGGGTCCCACACGGGGGTGCGGACGGTGCCCGTCACGGCCCGGGTGCCCTCGGGAAGTTCGACACCGGCGGGGGCACCCCGCGCCCGGGCCATCCGTTGGAAGACCGACGTGGCGGGCTCGCCCGCGAGCCGGTCGTTGAGCCGCACCACCCCTGTCGCGTTCGCCGTGTCGAGGGCCACCACGGTGGTCGGCAGGCTGTCGCGCCCGACCCGGACCTCGTCGCGCCACGCCGGCAGCACCGCCTGCACGCCGGACAGCGCCGCGAGTTGCCCGGCCCGGTCGTCCGGCGCCACGCCGGTGCGCTCGGTCAGCCGCAGGTCCGCCCCGACGGTGTGGTCGGCCTGTTCGGCCTGCGACCGCTCGCCCGTGCTGACCAGGGACCAGGCCAGGGTGCTGCCGCTCACGGCGAGGGCGAGCAGCAGGACGGGCCCGGCGTGCGGACGCCGTCCCGCCTGCCACATGCCGAACATCGTGGCGGTCCACTGCCGCCGGTTCACGAACCGCTCGGCGAAGCGGGTGACCGGCGGGATCAGCCGCAGCGCCACCGCGGCGCCCGCCAGCACGCCGAGCGTCGGCGCGGCGACCAGCAGCGGGTCGAGCCCGAGTTGCGCCCCGGCGCCGGCCAGCGGCGAGTCGTACTGGCGCAGCTGCATCCAGGCGAGCACCGCGAGGGCGACGAGGGCCAGGTCGAGGCTGGCCCGTTGCAGCGACGCGGCGCGCCGGGGCCGGGACCGGGCGGCCATGTCGGCCACGTACGTGCCCGCCCCGCGAAGGGTCGGCACGACCATCGCGACGAGGCACCCGGCGGCGGCCACACACGCCACCAGCCACAGCAGGGTGGCGTCGCCCCCGGCGAGCGTCAGCCCGGCGCCGGCCGGTCCGTCGACGTGCCGCAGCGCCTCGCCGGCCAGCAGCGGACCGAGCAGCGCGGCCGGCAGGACGACGAGGAACGCCTCGCGGGTGGCCAGACCGGCCAACTGGCGGCGGGCCGCGCCCCGGGCCCGCAGGAGGGCGATCTGCGGCCGGCGGTCCTCGTGCAGCAGCACGGCGACGAGCACCAGGGCGTACCCGCCGAGGACCACGATCAGCAGCAGCGGGGTGGCCAGCGACGAACGTCCGACGAGGTCGGCCCGGGCGATCCGGTCGAACAGCCGGTCCATCGAGGTGAGGCTCTGCGCGGACGAGCCGAGGCCGGCGGCCTCCGGCAGGTCCTCGATGATCGGGGCGGCGGCGGACCAGAGGCCGGGCAGCCGGTCCGCGGCCACCGCCCTGAGGTCCGGCTCGACGAGCCAGGACGCCGACACCGAGCCCGGGAAGGTGGCCGCGAAGTCGGCCGGGTCGAGCACGAACGGGCCGTACGACGTGGTCGACTCGGCCGCGCTGCCGGCCCCGACGCCCGGCGCCAACCGCCAGTACGGGTCGGTGGCGTCGCGGGGGCGCCACGTGCCGGTGAGCACCATCTGGCTGGACCGCTCGGAGCTGCGGTCGCGCACCGGGATCCGCTCGCCGGCGGTCAGGCCGAGGGTGGCCGCCACCTTCTCGGGCAGGGTCACCTGGAGCGGGTTCGCCCCGGGAACGGGCCAGGCCCCGCTGGCCAGCTCGGCGCGCTCCGGCAGGTCGTCGAGGGTGGCCAGGTTGGCGAAGACGGGGTCGTCGCCCTCGCGCGTGACCGGGCCGAGGTCGCCGGTGAGCTCCCGGCCGCTGCCGTACCGGGCGGTGCTCACGGTGACCGGCGCGCCGCCGAACGCCGCGGCGGCACGGTCGCGGACGATCCCGTCCCGCTCGGTGAACTCCGCGACGTCCTGGCCGGCCGAGCCGCTCACCAGCAGGCTGCGCTCCTCGACGGGCGCGCCCGCGAGCAGCGCCTGTTGCCCGGCCGCCACCGACCGGCGGCTGTAGTCGGAGAGCCCGGTGACCAACGCGACCGCGACCAGAGCGGCGATCACCGCGGCCGCCAGCAGCCCCCGTGCCTCGCGGGCCCGCCTCCACACCAGCTTCATCCGACGCCCTCCCCTGGCCCCCTCGGGCCGAACGCCCAGGGAAAGGGGTCACGGGGTGGAAAAGGTTCCGCCCGTTACTTGATCGTTACCGAGTGGACGGAGGAACGCCGGCCGGCCTCGGGTTCACCGGGGGCGGTCGCGGTCCCGGGAGGGCTGGACGCGCTTCGGCTCGCCGGGCATCTTCGGGTGGTCGGGCGGGTACGGCATGTCGCCCTGGCCGGCGGCCGCGTCGCGTTCGGCCCACTCCAGCAGCGGCGTGATGTCCCACGCCTCGTCGTCGATGCCGGCGTGCGGGTCGCCCCGCTCGGCGAGCCGGCCGGGGACGGTGGCCAGGTCGAAGTCGTCCGGGTCCACGTCGGGCAGCTCGTCCCAGGTGACCGGGGTCGAGACGGTGGCCCGGGCGTTGGCGCGCAGCGAGTACGCGCACGCGATCGTGCGGTCGCGGGCCATCTGGTTGAAGTCGACGAAGACGCGGGCGCCCCGCTCCTCCTTCCACCAGGAGGTGGTGACCAGGTCGGGCCGGCGCCGTTCGAGTTCCCGTGCCAGGGCGATGGTGGCCCGACGCACCTCGACGAACGTCCACCGGGGTTGGATGCGCAGGTAGACGTGCACACCCCGACCGCCGGAGGTCTTCGGCCAGCCCGTGACGCCGAGTTCGGCGAGGAGGGCACGCAGCTCACCGGCGGCCGCCGCGGCGTCGGCGAAGTCGGTGCCGGGCTGCGGGTCGAGGTCGACGCGCAGCTCGTCGGGACTGTCGGTGTCGGCGGCGCGTACCGGCCAGGGGTGGAACACGACAGTGCCCATCTGGGCGGCCCACGCCACGTGGGCCAGGTCGGTGGGGCAGAGCTCGGCGGCCGTCCGCCCGCTCGGGAAGGTGATCTGGGCGGTCGACACCCAGGGCGGCACGCCCCGGGCCGGTACGCGCTTGGAGAAGAACGCCTCCCCCTCGATGCCCTCGGGGAACCGCTGCAACGTGGTGGGCCGGTCGCGCAGGGCGCGCATGATCCCGTCGCCCACCGCCAGGTAGTAGTGGAAGACGTCGGCCTTCGTGAAGCCTCGTTGGGGGAAGATCACCCGGTCGGGGCTGCTGAGGCGGACGGTGCGGCCGGCCACCTCGACCTCGGTGACCGTTGCCTTCGTGGTGCCACCCATCAGGCGACCATATGCGACGCGTGCGACGTCCGACGTACCGTTGACGGGTGAGTCTCGACGACACCGAACTGCCCCGCACCGAGGACGAGTGGCGCGTCCGGCTGACCCCGGAGGAGTTCCGGGTGCTGCGGGAGGCCGGCACCGAACGCCCGTGGACCGGGGAGTACGTCAACACCAAGACCCCCGGGGTCTACCACTGCCGGGCGTGCGGCCTCGAACTCTTCGCCAGCGACACCAAGTTCGACTCGCACTGCGGCTGGCCGAGCTTCGACGACGCCATCCCGGGGCGGGTGAAGGAGATCGAGGACCGCAGCCTCGGCATGGTGCGTACGGAGATCCGCTGCGCCCGGTGTGACAGCCATCTCGGGCACGTGTTCCGCGGTGAGGGTTTCACCCCGAAGGACACCCGGCACTGCGTCAACTCGCTCTCCATCCGGCTCGAACCCCGCTGAGCCCGCGGCCGGCACGCCTACCGGCGGGCACGCCCACCACCAGGCACGCCTACCCCGGGCACGCCTACCGGCCGGCGGGCTGCCCGGTCATGAGCCGCACCTCGGCGCTGCGGGACTGTTCGATGCGCCGCGCGAGGTCACGCACCCGCTCGTCGGTGCCGACGTCGAGATGCGCGCGGGCCAGGTCGGCCGCCGCGCGCTGGTGGGCGCCGAGCACCTCCCGCAGCGCCGCGTCGACCTCGGGGCCGGTGGCGTCGCGCAGCCGGGCGAGGTCGGCGGCGGACACGCCGTGGCCGGAGTGGTCGTGCCGGCTCGCCGGGTCCGGACCGGCGTTCCCCAACCAGGCGCGCATGGTCGCCAGCTCGTCGGTCTCGGTCGCGCCGACGGCGGCGACGAGCGTCCGCAGCTCGGGGTCGGTGATCCGGTCGCGGGTCAGCCGGACGATCTCCAGGGTCTGCTCGACGTGCGCCACCATCATGGTCAGGAACAGCCGGTCGACCCCGCTCAACGCGGCCGGGGACGCCGCGGGCGCCGACGGGGACGCGGCCCCGGACGCCGGGGGCGACACGGCCGGGCCGGCGGCGCACCCGGCGGCCAGCAGCAGGGCGACGAGTGGGACGGTCAGCCGGGTCACGCGGGTCTCCGGACGGGACGGGCAGGGGTACGGGGGCGCGGCGCGGCGTCGGGGCACCGGCCGCGCCCGTACCGTCAGACCTGGCTCCACAGCGCCGGCACGTTCGGCGGCTCCCAGCCGGTGATGGCGGTGTGCGCCTGCCGGCAGCGGTAGGTCGCACCGCCGTAGGTCACCTGGTCACCGACCTGGTAGGCGCGGCCCACCGTCCAGGTGCCGCCCGCCGGGGGTGGCGTGGTGGGGCTCGTCGTCGGCGTCGGCCGCGGGGTGGGCGAGGTGGTCGGTGTCGGGCTGGGTCCGGGGCCACCGCCGCCGATCTGCAGGTCGACGCAGGAGTAGAACGCGTTCGCGGTGTCGGCGATGTTCCAGATCGCGAGGACCTTCTGCCGGCCCGACCAGCCGCTCAGGTTCACCGTGTGGGTGACGGTGGCGCCGGGCTGCTGGCCGTTGCCGTTGAAGACGGCGACCCGGGTGTTGCCGATGTAGTACTCCCAGTTGCTGGTGGCGTGCCGGGCGGTGTTGATCCAGGTGAAGGTCACCGTGCTGCCGACCGAGGTGGCCGGCCAGCCCCGGCTGTCGTCGTTGAGGACGGCGAAGTGGGCGATGTTGGCGTGGCAGTTGCGCAGCCCCTTCGGCCCCTCGACGCTCTGCGGCTCGTACTTGATCTGGCCGCAGTCCGGGACCCGGTTCTGCGCGCAGAGCGCCTGCCGGCTCGGTGGCGACGACACGTAGCCGTGCGCCTGGGCGGGCGCCGCGACGGCGAGCGAGGAGACGACGGCGCCCGCCGCCACGATCGGGATGGTGACTCTTCGACGCATGGTGGCACCTCCGCAACCTGGGGGACGATGCCACCAACATAATTTAAAGTTTGTTAACAGTAAAGACCTCTATCAATAAAGTCATCGGCATACCTGGATGCCTCACACCACGAGCACGCAGCCCTGCTCGTCCACCCGGTCGGCCGTGTCGTCGTCGAGCCAGACCCCGCCGGTGGCCAGGTAGCGGAAGCGGTACTCCCCCGGCGCGAGCCGCACCGTGACCGTGCGGGTGCCGTCGCGCCGCGGTACCAGTTCGTGCCGGCCGGGCTCCCACCCGTTGAAGCAGCCCACGACGCTCACCGCCCCCGGGGGCGTGTCCCGGGGGAGGCAGAAGGTCACGCGGGTCTGGTTTCCGAAGAGCTTGCTGCGCTTGATCACGGAACACCTCCAGGGGCTCGGGGCGGTCTACCAGCCATAACGGGCGACACGCCGGAGCCGACACGCCGCCGGGTAGAGGCCGATCGGGCGCATTCGGACCCGAGGGGGCTCCGCCCTGCCGCACCCTGGGAGCAACTGTCGGCGATACCGGGGGGTTCCCATGGCGACCTGCGAGGTCTGCGGCAACGACTACTGGATGGCGTTCGAGGTGCGGACGGTCAGCGGGGACACGCACACCTTCGACAGCTTCGAGTGCGCGATCCACCGGATGGCGCCCATCTGCGAGCACTGCCAGATCAAGATCGCCGGGCACGGGGTCGAGGTCAACGGCCGCTTCTTCTGCAGCGGGCACTGCGCCCGCGCCGTCGAGGGCGCGCAGGGCGCGGAGATCCGCGACGCCGTCGGCGTACGGCCGGCCTGACGGCGGCCTGCGGTACGGTCGTGCCATGCGGCCGTTCCCGGGCGTTCTGCCTCCCCCGCGCTCCTGACCGGAGCGCGCCGCCCCACGCCGACCGGTTGACCCGGCTCGGCCACCCCGCCGTGCGCTCCGCCGACGTCGTCCCCCGTCAGCGGCCCACCTTCGGAGCGCACACATGCCCGCTTCCCCTACCGCGCCGACCCTGCGTCCGGCGCCGGTCACGCCTGCCTCGCCCGCCCGCGCGGGCCTGATCCAGATCACCGTCGCCGGGGTGCTGTGGGGCACCACCGGCGTCGTCGTACACGCCGTCCACGACAGCACCGGCCTGAGCCCGGTCGGCATCGGCTTCTACCGCCTGGCGATCGCCGCGCTCGTCCTGACGGCGGTCACGGCGCCGCGGCTGCGGCAGACGCTCGCCGCGGTACGCGCCGCACCGCTGCCGCTCCTGGCCACCGGGATCGGGCTCGGCCTCTACCAGGCGCTGTACTTCGCCGCCGTGGCGCTCGCCGGCGTCGGCGTGGCCACCGTGGTCAGCCTCGGCCTGGCCCCGGTGCTCGCCGCCGCCTGGGAGTCCGTCCGCGCCCGCCGGTTGCCCGGGCGGCTCCGGCTGGCCACCCTCGCGGCCGCGGTCGCCGGCCTCGCCCTGATCACCGGGGCCTCGGCGGAACCCACCTCGGCGGCGCCCCGCCCCCTGCTGGGACTGCTCGCGGCGGCCGGGTCCGGTCTCGGGTACGCCGCCACGACCCTCGTGAGCCGGCACGTGTCCCGACGCACCGCGCCGATGGCGCTCACCACCCTCTCCACCGCGATCGGCGCGCTGGCCCTCGCACCCGTCGCCCTGACCGCCGGGCTGGCCGTGCCGGCGCGGCCCGACGTCGTGGCGCTGCTGCTGCACCTCGGGGTGGTCACCACCGCGGTGGCGTACGGGCTGTTCTACGCCGGGCTCCGGACCACCGAGGGCAGCGTCGCCGCGGTGGTCACCCTGGCGGAACCGCTGACCGCCGCGGCGCTCGCCGTCGCGCTGCTCGGCGAGCCTCTGCCGCTGCCCGTGATCGTCGGCGGAGTGCTGCTGCTCACGGCCGTGGCCGCCACGTACCTGACGCCCACGGTGCCGGAACCTACGATCGCAGGATGCCGCAGACGATCGAGGTCCGCACCGCCGCGTTCGCGGACCTGACCACCCGCACGTTCCACGACCTGCTCAAGCTGCGGATCGACGTGTTCGTGGTCGAGCAGAACTGCCCGTACCCGGAACTCGACGGCCGCGACGTCGAGCCCGGCACCCGGCACCTGTGGCTCACCGACGGCGAGGCGCCCCTGGCGTACCTGCGGATCCTGGCCGATCCGGGCGGCGTCGCCCGGATCGGCCGGGTGGTGGTGGCGCCGCGGGCCCGGGGTGCCGGGCACGCCGGCCGGCTGATGGCCGAGGCGCTGGCCGTGGTGGGCGAGCGGCCCTGCGTGCTGGACGCGCAGTCGCACCTCGTCGGCTTCTACGCCCGCCACGGCTTCGCGGTCGCCGGCCCCGAGTTCGTCGAGGACGGCATCCCGCACGTCCCGATGCGCCGCCCGGGCAATGCATTGACGTAGGCCGATCGATGTGGGAGCCTCCTGAGCGGAGCCGGCGCTAGTAGCCGCGCGAGCACGGGTACGGGAGGGGCAACTCCCGGCCGTCCGGGCGCCGTCGTCGTTCGACCTCTTCCCCCGGGGGCCCCTGTGTCCACTCCATTCCGATCACCACGTGTCCTGTCGCCGCTCGCCGTCGCGGCGGCCGCCGTCCTCCTGCTCACCACGGCCCTGGCCAACCCCGTCTCCGCGCACGGTTCCGTGGTCGACCCCGCCTCGCGCAACTACGGCTGCTGGCAACGGTGGGGCAGCGACTTCCAGAACCCGCGGATGGCCACCGAGGACCCGATGTGCTGGCAGGCCTGGCAGGCCAACCCGAACGCCATGTGGAACTGGAACGGCCTGTTCCGCGAGGGTGTCGCCGGCAACCACCAGGCGGCCATCCCCGACGGCCAGCTGTGCAGCGGTGGCCGCACCGAGGGCGGCCGGTACAACGCGCTCGACGCGGTCGGCGCCTGGAAGACCACCCCGGTCGCGAACAGCTTCCGCGTTCGCCTGTTCGACCAGGCCAGCCACGGCGCCGACTACATCCGGGTGTACGTGACCCGGCAGGGCTTCGACGCGCTGACCGAGCCCCTCGGCTGGGACGACCTGGAACTGGTCGGCCAGATCGGCAACACCCCGGCGTCGCAGTGGAAGCAGGAGACCGGCGGCGTGTCGATCGAGATCCCGGCGAACGCGCCGGGGCGCACCGGCCGGCACGTCGTCTACACCATCTGGCAGGCCAGCCACCTGGACCAGTCGTACTACCTGTGCAGCGACGTCGACTTCTCGGGCGGATCCACGCCGCCGCCCACCACGCCGCCCCCGACGACGCCGCCGCCCACCACTCCCCCGCCCACCACGCCGCCGCCGGCCGGCGCCTGCACGGCGACGTACCGCGTCACCGGCCAGTGGGCCGGCGGCTTCCAGGCGGAGGTGCAGGTGACCGCCGGCGGCTCGGCCACCCGGGGTTGGTCGGTGAGCTGGCGCTACGGCGACGGTCAGCGCGTCAGCTCCACGTGGAACGCCACGGTCGAGACCGACGGGACGCTGGTCACGGCGCGCAACGTCGGCTACAACGGCGCCCTCGCGCCGGGAGCGAGCACCACGTTCGGATTCCTCGGCACCTGGACCGGCGCCAACCCGGTGCCGGCCCCCGTCTCCTGTACGACCACCGGCTGAGTTCCCCGGATCCCCGGCCGGGGTCGCGCCCCACTGCCTCCGGGCGCGGCCCCGGCCGGCCTGCGGCCCGCTCCTCCCGGCCCGCGCCCTCCGGTGGCGCGCGCCCCGGCCGGCCCGTCCCCGGGAATCCGCTGGCCGTGGCGGACCGGCGACGCCAGGATGCACCCGTGATCGAAATCAAGCTGCTCACGCCGGACGACTGGAAGCGCTGGCGCGAGGCACGCCTGCTCGCACTGGCCGAGGCGCCCTACGCGTTCGGCGCCCGCCTGGCTGACTGGCAGGGCCACGGCGACCGCGAGGAACGCTGGCGCGCCCGCCTGGCGATCCCCGGCTCGCACAACCTCGTCGCCGAGCGGGACGGGCAGCCGCTGGGCATGGTGAGCGGCGTCCCCACCCCCGTCGAGGGAACCGCCGAGCTGATCTCCATGTGGGTCCACCCCGACGCGCGGGGCCAGGGCGTCGGGGACGCGCTGGTGGGCGCCGTCGTCCGGTGGGCCCGGCAGGCCGGCGCCGGCCGGCTGCGGCTGGCCGTGGCGGAGCGCAACGAGGCGGCCCTGCGCCTCTACCGGCGCCACGGGTTCGTGGCGACCGGGGAGCTCGGCGACCTCATGCCCGACGGCGTCCAGCGGGAACAGGTGATGGTCCGGGAGCTGACCGGGCCCTGACCGGGCGCCGACCCTCCCGGTTCAGACCAGGCAGTTGACGATCTCGGCGACCGACCGGCGACGGCCCGTGAAGAAGGGGATCTCCTCGCGGACGTGCCGGCGGGCGGTCGCGGCCCGCAGATCGCGCATCAGGTCGACGATGCGGTGCAGCTCGTCGGCCTCGAAGGCGAGCATCCACTCGTAGTCGCCGAGCGCGAACGAGGCCACCGTGTTCGCCCGCACGTCCGGGTAGCCCCGGGCCATCCGGCCGTGCTCGGCGAGCATCTCCCGCCGCTCCTCGTCGGGGAGCAGGTACCACTCGTAGGAGCGCACGAACGGGTAGACGCAGAGGTAGGCGCGGGGCTCCTCGCCGGCCAGGAACGCCGGGATGTGGCTCTTGTTGAACTCGGCCGGCCGGTGCAGGGCCATCTGCGACCAGACCGGGGTCATGGCCCGGCCCAGCGTGGTGCGCCGGAACCGCAGGTACGCGTCCTGCAGCGCGTCGCTGGAGGGCGCGTGCCACCAGATCATCAGGTCGGCGTCGGCGCGCAGGCCGGCCACGTCGTACGTGCCGCGGATCGTCACGTCCTTGCCGGCCAGCTCCTCGAAGAGCGCCTCGACCTCGGCGGTGACGTTGTCCCGCAGCGACGGCAGCGGGCTGCTGGCCCGGAACACCGACCACATGGTGTAGCGGATGGTGGCGTTCAGCTCCCGCAGCCGGGCCGCGTTCGTCTGCTCGGTCATGTCCCCGATCCTCCCAGTGCAGTGATGATCTCGTCGGCCGCCGTCTCACCCGAGCGGACGCAGACGGGGATGCCCACCCCGTCGTAGCCGGCCCCGGCCAGCGCCAGG